>JAEIGA010002557.1_pt1 | contig 29010 bp, 19 predicted proteins | sample 9270691 | NCBI WGS metagenome assembly JAEIGA01 (sample SAMN17057246, study PRJNA624740) | gut metagenome | biome: biome; isolation source: fecal sample | host: Bos grunniens | place: China: Xizang | collected 2019
AGCCATGTTTGTGGCCATACCTACCGCAATACCTGACGAACCGTTGAGAAGAAGAAGCGGAAGCTTTGTCGGAAGGACTGTCGGCTCCTGGAGGGAGTCGTCGAAGTTGTTCTGGAAATCCACTGTATCCTTGTCGAGGTCTGCAAGAACCTCATCCGAAAGCTTTGAAAGCTTTGCCTCGGTATATCGCATGGCAGCAACCGGGTCACCGTCCATGGAACCGAAGTTACCCTGGCCGAACACCAGAGGGTATCTCAGACTCCAGTCCTGGGCCATACGGGCCATTGCGTCATATACGCTGGAGTCACCGTGAGGATGATACTTACCAAGCACCTCACCCACGATACGGGCTGACTTCTTCGTCTGGCTTGTCCAGGTAAGTCCCAGACCCTCCATTCCGAAGAGCACTCTTCTGTGTACCGGCTTGAATCCATCCCTCACATCAGGAAGAGCTCGCGACACGATGACCGACATAGAGTAGTCGATATACGCACTCCTCATCTGCTGGTCGATATTCACCTGCTCAATCCTTCCTGTCTTTACCTCATTTTCCATATGATGTTTCTTATCTTTTTACACTTTTAAGCATATCTTCGCAAAGATACATTTTTTTTAGTAATTTTGTACAATCAAGACAAATTTATTGAGCCCTGAAAGCATAAAAACGACACTATATGGAGATCAGCATATCCGACGAACTCAATTCGATAATCAACTATTCCCGCGAAGAGGCAATGAGGACGGGCAGCTACGGCATTGCACCTGACCACCTCTTCCTCGGACTCCTCCGTCACAAGGAGAATTCCGGGGCAGATGCCCTCATAGGTACAGGAGCTGATACTGAAGAACTTAAGCAGTTCATCGACAGCCGCATCTTCACGAATGAGCACATACCGTATTCGGACATCGACCAGATAAGCTTTTCCAGAGGCGCACAGAATGTCCTCAGCTTCACTCTCCTCGAGGCCACAAAGCTCAGAAGCCGACAGGCTTCCTCCCCTCACCTGCTGCTCGCACTCATGAGAGCCGGCGGTTCATACGGATGTACCTACCTGAAGGACATGGGCATCGACTATGGAACCGTCTACAGGTACATGGACAAGAACTGCATGTTTGACAAGGGCGAGGAAAGCAGCGTCGATCCGGAAAGACATGACGAAGAGGAGGCCCCTCAGATCAGGATCAGACAGGTATCGGAGAACGCAGAAGAAGAGAACAGGACATCGCCGCTCGAGGAGTTCGGATACGACATAACCCAGGCCGCAAGGGAAGGAAGGCTCGACCCGCTGGTAGGACGCGAAGACGAGATCCAGAGAGTCATCCAGATCCTTGGAAGAAGACGCAAGAACAACCCGATGCTCGTGGGAGATCCGGGAGTCGGAAAGTCTGCGATCGTAGAGGGTATCGCAATAAAGATCGTCAACGGGGACATTCCTCCGGTATTGGCGGACAAGAGGCTCATTTCCTTGGACTTAGGCTCGATCGTAGCCGGTACAAAATATCGCGGTGACTTCGAAAAGAGGCTCAAGAACATCATCAACGAGGTAGCTTCAAGCCCTGACGTCATCCTCTTCATCGACGAGTTCCATACTATCGTCGGTGCAGGCGGGGCATCGGGAAGCCTTGACGCAGCAAACATGCTCAAGCCTGCCCTTGCAAGGGGCGAGATCCAGTGCATCGGAGCCACCACAATGGACGAATTCAGAAAGAGCGTGGAGAAGGACGGAGCGCTGGACAGAAGATTCCAGAAGATCGTAGTGGAACATACCGACATCGCACATTCCATCTCCATCCTTACAAGGCTGAAGACAAATTATGAGAAGCATCACAACGTAGTCTATACCGACGGCGCGATTGAGGCATGTGTCAGGATGTCAGAGAGATACATTACCGACAGATGCCTTCCGGACAAGGCCATTGACGCAATGGACGAGGCCGGTTCGAAGGTACGTCTCAAGAATCCGAAGAAGACAGGAAAGGTCACTGCGGAAGATGTTGCCGAGGTGATTTCGGAGATGACAGGAATCCCTTCCGGCAGGGTTGCCGAGAATGAGGGAAGCAGGCTCATCAAGATGCGTGACATACTGAAGAAAAGAATCATCGGACAGGACGAGGCCATCGACAAGGTAGTCCGCGCGATCCAGAGGAACAGGGCTGGAATCAAGGATCCGGGAAAGCCGATCGGCACATTCCTCTTCTTTGGTCCGACAGGAGTGGGAAAGACCCAGTTGGCAAAGTCGCTTGCAGAGTATCTGTTTGATTCCGAGGAAAATATGATTCGCCTTGACATGAGCGAATACATGGAAAAGTTCAACGTCTCAAGACTCATCGGAGCCCCTCCGGGCTACGTCGGCTTCGAGGAAGGAGGACAGCTCAGCGAACGCGTCAGACGCAAGCCTTACTGCGTGGTACTGCTTGACGAGATCGAGAAGGCACATCCTGACGTCTTCAACCTCCTGCTTCAGGTGATGGATGAGGGAAGGCTTACGGACAGCACCGGAAGGACCATCAGTTTCCGCAACACTATCGTGATCATGACATCGAATGTCGGAAGCCGTGAGCTTGACGAATACGGTAGCGGAGTCGGATTCAACACTTCAAGCCGCAATGTTGAAGGAAACAGGAAATCCGTGGTGGAGAAGGCCGTCAAGAAGGCATTCCCGCCAGAGTTCATAAACAGAGTTGACGAGCAGGTATTCTTCAATCCTCTCGGAAAGGAAGACCTCGAAAGGATAATCGACATAGAGCTCAAGGGCCTCAAGTCACGTGTCAAGGAAGCCGGATTCGACATCACGGTGACCGCATCGGCGAAAAGGTTCGTGGCAGATGCCGGTTACAATCCGAGCTACGGTGCCAGACCTCTCAAGAGGGCCGTGCAGAAGTTCATAGAGGACCCTGTATCCGAACTGATCATCTCGGAGAGGATGTTCGGAGGCAGAAAGAGCGGAGGCAGGATCAAGGTCGGATTAAGCAAGGCTGATTCCGGTAAGCTCGAGATCCATTTCGCTGATCATGTCGAGTAATGTCGAATAAGAGTCATCAGATGAAAGCATTGAGCTGATGTAAGCGAGAGTGTTGTCGGTATTCATATGCTTGTGTCTTTAAGTTTGATGATGCAAAAGTATAACCCCAATGTGCCAAGATAAGGCACAACATAGAAAACAATGACAAAACTTGTAATTTTTGACCTGGACGGTACCCTTATCAATACCATGGAAGACATAGCGGGAGCATGTAACCATGCCCTCGAAGCATGCGGGCATCCGCAGAGAAGGCTCGACGAGTTCAACATGCTCGTGGGACGCGGAGTCCAGAACATGCTCAGAGGTGCGCTTCCTGAAGACCAGCGCACAGACGAGATGACGGCGAAGATGTACAGCCATTTCGTCCCTTACTACAACGAGCACATCTGCGACAGGACCAAGCCGTACCCTGGCATGTATGAAACTCTTGACGCCCTCGCAGCGAAAGGCATTGCTTTTGCGGTCGCATCCAACAAGTACCAGGAGGGTACTGAACTTCTAATGGGCAAGCTCTTCGGCAGATACAATTTCGTCAGCATCCTCGGACAGAGGGAGGGCAAGCCGATCAAGCCGGATCCGCAGATCGTGATAGACGCAATGGAAGCTGCCGGATGTACAGACAGGAACGAAGTAATATATTGCGGTGACTCGGATGTGGACATGCAGACCGGAATCAACGCAGGAGTACGCACGATCGGCGTCACATGGGGATTCAGGACACGCGAAGAACTTGCCGCCTACTCACCTTGGAAACTGATAGACAGGGCAGAAGAAATTGTAGAAGCGATAGAAAACGAATAAACATTGTCCTATGGAAAATAACGAAAGATATACGGACAAGCTGGCCAAGTACATTCTTGCTGCAGCAGGTGTGGCCATCGTCTGTGCACTCTGCTGGTTTTTCCGCAGCATACTTGCATACATCCTGATTGCGGTCGTTGTATCACTGATCGCAAAGCCGCTGATGGGCATGCTGCAGAAGCTCAACATCAAGGGCCGAAGGGCTCCAGACTGGGTTCTTGCCGCGCTTTCCATCATCGCGGTAATGGGAGTGCTGATATCTATAGTCACCGCCGTGATACCTATAATCAGCAGCCTGGTAAAGGACATATCGATGGTCAACATCGAGAGTGCGGCACGAGGAATCTCCGTTCCGCTTGCAGAACTCAATGAGTTCCTCAGGAATTACTTCCCTCAGCTCGGCAGCGACTTCAGGATAGAGATCACAATACTCAACGAACTGCAGAACCTGTTCGATGCTTCCGTATTCTCCACAGTGCTTGGATCAGCTGCATCGTTCATAACAAGCCTCGCCATCGGTATCTTCTCGGTCGTATTCATCGGATTCTTCTTCATCAAGGACGACGGACTCTTCACAGAAATCGTATGTGCCCTTGTTCCTGACAGACATGAAGCTACGACACAGAGGGCCATCTCAGACATCGGACACCTCCTTTCAAGATACTTCATCGGCGTGCTCATCGAGGTAGCGGGAGTGGCCCTGATCAACTTCCTGGGCCTTCTCTTCATCGCAAAACTCGGATTCAACGGAGCCATCAGCATCGCAGTAATGACCGGCATACTCAACGTCATTCCATACGTCGGTCCGCTCATTGGAGGCGTGCTCGGAACCATCCTCGGCATCGTACTGAAATACACAAGCGTGACCCCTATCGGCCTGGACGTGAACTTCTGGGTGTTCACCATCATACTCATCGCGATATTCTCGTTCACCCAGCTGGTCGACAACTTCTTGTACCAGCCGCTTATCTATTCGACAAGCATCAAGGCAAAGCCTCTGGAGATCTTCATCGTCCTTCTCATCGTAGGACATATCGGAGGACCTCTCGCCATGATCGTGGCAATCCCATGCTATACCGTGGTCAGAGTCATCGCCTTCCGCTTCTTCGGACATATCAAGGCCATCAAACGACTTATTCCATCTGAAAAACTCATAACGCCACAAGAAGATTAAATGAAAAGGATCATCATATTGCTGGCATCCATTGCCATCGGCACAATGACGGCAACTGCACAGAATGACCTGCTGTCACCGGACGGCACATACCTCTATCACAGACAGGACACATGCGACCTGTTCATGGACGTATATGAACCGGCTGACGGGAGCGAAGAGACATACATGGGCATGAAGAAGCCTGCGGTCATATTCATGTTCGGAGGCGGATTCATCCGAGGAACTCGCGACGACGAGAGTTACAACTCATGGTTCAGGATGATGACAGAAAACGGATACCGCGTCATCTCGATTGACTACAGACTCGGCCTCAAGGGCTCGTCAAAGGTTGGAATAGCCCAGGTCAATGTCCTCGACAAGGCAATACACATGGCCGTGGAGGATCTTTTCGCCGCGACCAACTTCATCATCGAGAATGCCGACCAGCTTGAAGTGGACCCTTCAAACATCGTGATATGCGGTTCTTCTGCAGGAGCCATCAGCGTGATGCAGGCGGAGTACGAGATTGCAAACAGGACAGAATGGGCCTCAGTACTTCCTGCGGGGTTCAACTATGCCGGCGTGATGTCGTTCTCGGGAGCTATCCTTTCAAGAAAGGGCAAGGTCAAGTACGAGACAGAACCATGCCCTACCCTGATGCTCCACGGAACAGCCGACAAGCTCGTGCCGTACAAGCAGATCGCCTTCTTCAACCTCGGATTCTTCGGAGGCGGAAAGCTTGTGGAAAGATTTGCGAAGTTCGATTACAACTACAACATGTACCACTTTGTCGATTATGGTCATGAAATAGCAGGTTCGATGTATTCAACTCTTGACCTGCAGTTGAAATTCCTTGAAAACAACGTCATCCAGAAGGAAAAAAGAATCATCGAGGCCCGAATCACGGACCCCGATGTATGGAAAGGTGCCGGTCCACAGTCTCGTAAGGAACTGTACGGCAATTAGTTTTCGATCCTTAAGGATTATTCCTCAGCAAGCTTGTCGAGACAGAGTTCGATGAGCTTGCGTACCTGTGCCTTATAGTCAGGATTGGAAGCCTTGTGGTGACGGTGTGCGATGATGCAGCATACAGTACCTGCATTGTGGCCGAGATGCGCGGCGATACCTGCGATTGCCGAACCTTCCATCTCGAAGTTCGTAACCTTGAGTCCGTCAAAACGGAAGCTCTCGAACTTGTCCACCATATCAGGCATTGCGAGAGGCATTCGGAGTACACGTCCCTGAGGACCGTAGAATCCTGAAGCGGCTATTGTCATACCCGGATATGTACAGTCACGGAACTTCTCGCTCATCTTCTCACCCGCCTTTACGAAATATGGATCAGGAAGGTGGCGTGCCCAACCGGTATGAGCCTTGAATGCTTCCTCGATGTCAAGCATCGAGATCTTGTCACGGTCAGCGTACCAGTTCATGAGGCCGTCGCAGCCTACCGAGATATGCGAGAACACGAATCCTCCGAGAGGAATCTCCGGCTGGATCGCTCCTGACGTTCCGATACGGAGGACATTCAATGTCCTGTGGACAGGCTTTACCTCACGGGTCTCGAAGTCGATGTTTGCAAGAGCGTCGAGCTCGTTCATCACTATATCGATGTTGTCTGTTCCGATACCTGTAGACAGGGCTGTCATGCGTACGCCCTTATACTTTCCTGTAACTGAGACGAATTCGCGCGAAGCATGCCTGAACTCCTTCTCATCAAAATATTCTGCAATCATGTCAACTCGTCCAGGATCTCCGACAAGGATCACATTGTCGGCAAGTTCCTCCGGACGGAGGTGGAGATGGAAGATCGATCCGTCTCCGTTGATTATAAGTTCTGATTCTGCTATTCTCATAATGTTTGCTTTATAGATGACATTAACCTTTCAAAGGTAGTTTTTTCCTGCGAAAATTCCTACTTTTGTGCCAACAGTTAAAAATCCGACTATTATGTGGCAGAGAATTCAGACACTATATCTTGGCATATCTACAGCCCTCATCTTCTCTATGTTCTTCTGTACTTTCGCGACCATAATCGGTCCCGGAGGAGCTGAAGCAACCATTGCATACAGGGAGAAACTACCTTATCTGGTACTCATGGTAATGCTCATCACAGCCCACATCGCGGCGACAGCAAGCTTCAAGGCATTCTTCCTGCAGGCACGAGTGGCCATGATCGCAGGCCTTCTTGCCTTCGGTTTCCAGATATGGCTGGGAATCGACATGCTGATGAACCTCAAGACCATGTCTTTCTCTCTCACCGCCCTCTTCCCTCTCACCGCCGGAGTACTTGACTTCATGGCAGCAAAACGCTCGCTCGTTGACGAGATGACCATTCAGGCCGTCAAGAGCACCAGAAAAACCCGCAGGAACAGAAACAGGTAGGTAAAGAGGAACGTCCCTATATTCAGCCGTCGTATCTCCTGAACGCAAGACATCCGTTATGTCCGCCGAATCCGAGTGAATCAGAGATTCCGAGTGTAAGCGGAGCCTCTACCGGAGTGTTAGGAGTATAGTCAAGGTCACATTCAGGATCTATGTCGTCAAGATTGATAGTTGGCGGCACTATGCCGTTCTTGAGTGCAAGCACGGTAGCAACCGCCTCTGCAGCACCGGCAGCTCCAAGAAGATGACCGATGGAACCCTTGATGGAACTCACATGGGCCTTGTATGCGTCCTCGCCGAGGGCAAGCTTGAAGGCAGCGGTTTCCGCAACATCGTTAAGCGCGGTTCCAGTACCATGCGCATTGATGTACAGTACATCCTCAGGAGTATATCCGGCCTCATCGAGAGCCATACGGATGGCTGCAGCCTGAGTCGTTCCGTCCGGACGCGGTGCAGTGACATGATGGGCATCGCATGTATTTCCATAGCCGCAGATTTCGGCAATGATCTCCGCTCCACGGGCCACAGCATGCTCATATTCCTCAAGCACGAGCATGGCCGCACCTTCTGCCATTACGAAACCTCCACGGTTCCTGTTGAAGGGAAGGGATGCATATTTAGGGTCCTCGGACCTTGACAGGGCCTTGGCATTTGCGAATCCTGCGATTGCAAGAGGGATGATTGCGGCCTCAGTACCACCGGCTATGATCGCATCCGCATAGCCGTGCTTAATGGCACGGAAAGCCTCTCCGATGGCATGCGTTGATGTTGCACACGCAGTCACGACGGGAAGGCATGGGCCGCATGCATTGTTACGGATAGCGATGTTGCCTGCTGCGATGTTGGATATCATAGTAGGAACGAAAAGCGGAGAAACCCACTTGGCTCCCTCCTTAAGTATCTTTTCAGACTCTCTGACCAATGTAGAGAATCCTCCTATTCCTGAACCGACATAGACTCCGTAACGTAGGGGATCTATGTTTCCGTTCTCAGAAGAATCCAGTCCCGATTCCTTTACAGCCTGCCATGCCGCGGCAGTGGCAAATATCGTAAACCTGTCCTGTTTTCTTGCAAAAGGTGCCTCTATCTCATAATCGGCAGGATTGAAGTCCTTGACCTCTCCAGCGACCTTTACCGGAAGGTCATCCGTAGGGATTGAGGTTATATGGTCTATTCCGCATACTCCGTCAAGGAGATTCTTCCAATATGTGTGCACATCGTTTCCTACTGGCGTGATCACGCCGGTACCGGTAACAACTACTCGTCTCTTCATCTTAATCGTTCTATGTGATTTATCAGTTGTTAACAACAAATTTCCTTCCAAGGAACTGCAAAAATAGTAAAAAACAAGAAATTAGTAAAACATTTTACCATTAATTGGACAGAGGGTGTATTTTTTTGCTATTTGGGGTAAAATTATCTACATTTGTCTTTACTAAAACCGAAACTGACATGTTCTTTAACGAAAGACTCCCCAAATATCTGTTAGGGAAATACCAGCTGATCGGTACTGTAACTTTCTCGGTACTCTTCGCACTGGTCTTCCTGAACATCTACATCCCCTTTTCTGAAACAGCATGGTTCGGCCTGGGAGACTCCTCCACATTCCTTTATACGCTGGCCTTCATCATGGTCTGCATAGCCATACTTATCTGTAGCAGAATGCTGATGTACAAAAGCAGATCGAAGTTTGAAATGACCTTCATCGGCTATACCATATGGTGTATATTTGAGATCCTTGCAATCACGGGATTCTACACATGGCTCACAGTCAACATAATCTGGCCTGACATCACAGAAATCTGGTTCGTCTTCGGCAAGGCCTTAAAGAACGGATCGATCGCACTCGGACTTCCATATCTCATCTCAGGAATGTATTTCGCGATCATTGACAAGAACAACACCATACGACTGATGAACTACGAAAACGTAGTGACCGATGAACCTCCGAGACCAGACTCACAGAAGCAGAAGATCACACTCTTCGACAACAGCGGAGCACTGAAGCTCTCCCTGAACCCTGAGAACCTCTATTACATCGAGTCTGACGACAACTACATCAAGGTATGGTATACTGACAGCAAGGGTGAACTCAAGCAGTATATGTTGAGGTGCCGCCTTAAAACAGTAGAAGAGAGCTTCAAAGGAAGCCCTCTTGTACGATGTCATAGAAAGTATATTGTAAATCTCAGCAAGGTAAGCATGCTCCGAAAGGAAAGCGACGGATATGTCCTGGACCTCGACAAGGAAGAGATTCCTCCTATTTCAGTCACAAAGACATATACAGATTCCGTGCTCAGCCACTTTACAGAGCAGTCACCTCTTCTTGAACCGATCGAGGATTAGTTCTCCTTTGCCACCGGTATTGAATCTATTCTCTCGAAACACTGGATGAACGTCTCGTCATCCTTTGCCACCCACACCATCTTGGTTGCAGTAAGGCTCTTCACGACATAACGATGAGCCCAGTCGCCGCTGTCGTGGTCATAGTTTCCACGGATGATCGCACCAAGTTCGACATCTGTGTAGATGAAGTACGAACCCGTCACGACATGTGGTACACCTGCGAAGCTGTCGATGTTCTGGTACATCGTATAGCTCTTGTCGTTTCTTACGAAATTGAGATACACATATGTATCCTCAGCAAGTTCAGACTCGTTCCATTCAACAAGCTGCCAGTTGCCTGAAATGTTGTTGGCATTTACCTCAAGCTGCTCTTCTACAGGTTCAGGGGTCTCATTCTTTCCGCATGAAACCGCCACCATTGCAAATGCAGCGAGGGCTGCAGCCATGATTGTCTTTGTAATATTCATGATTCTTCTGTTTATTCAAACCTAATGTTTATAGTTGACTTCTCCGGAGACGTTCCAAGTCCCTTCAATATCAATGACACATTGTCTCCACATTCGCCTTCTGCAGGGTCGTAGGTAAGTTTCAGGACTCCCTCTCCCCCATCTTCGACAACAGAGGGGACTGTCTCGAAGGCAAGACACTTAGGCCACGAAGGCTCTTCGCATTCCAATCTCAGGGCATTTCCGCTGAGATTGATGAAGTTGAGGGTTTCAACTGCCTTTATACCCTTTGCAAAACGGATTTCCTCCGACCTGAGACGGATGTTTCCCATCTGCACATGGTAAAGCTTCGACTTGTCAGTACTACGTTCCACATGGGCAGTAAGCTCAAGTATTGCCGCCGGACTGGTTCCAGGCTGTGTATAGACGAATATCTTACGCACAAACCTGCCAGGATGTCCCTTTGGATCATATCTTACCGTCAGCACCGACTTCTCGCCTGGTTCCAGACTGGTCCTTGAAGCATTGACGGTTACGCATGAGCATGTTGTACCTGTCCTGAGTATCTTCACCGTCTCGTTCCCCACATTCGTCATTTCATACCTGTATATGGCAGGCGGATCGTCTTCCGACATCACGGCCGCCACGATATGTCTTGTATCGAACTTCAGGTACGCTGAGTCGCTTGTAAGACGTGGAGAAGCAACTGCTTCGATCTTTTCTCTCGGCACAATCCTTATCTGCGCCCCGGCAGTCATTGCCGACATGCACAGAGCGCAAGAAAGAAATATGATTGCCGAAAGTCTCATCTTCTAAAGCCAGCCGTTTCCAGCCGCCGAGTTCCTTACAGTGACTGTGAATGACATTGATGTACCGTCCGAAGCCGTGATCGTTGCAGATGTCTGTCCCTCGGCAAGACCTGTGAATACAAGTCTGTTGCCTTCTGTCTTGCATGTTGCAACAGAAGCATCGCTGACATTCACTGAATATGTGAGGTTCTCTCCGTTCTTGAAGTACATTGAAGGCACATATGCAGACGAGCCTCCCACTGCCACATAGACATTAGGGAATACCATGTCCACACCTGCACCGGCGATAGCCTGGAGGAATGCATACGCATCCACCTGGCCGTTACCCATCTTGCCTCTATACTCCTTGAGGTTCATGCTTGAAAGATGTACCTGCGAAAGGTCGGTAACGAACTTGTAGTACTGCTTAGGAGTATCAAGGTCCCAATACTGCTCAACCGGACGTGCTGAATTGTGAAGAAGTTCCTTCACCTCGTCAGCCTTCACATGCTTGCGGAGTTTCGCAGCGTAGGAAAGTCCGAGAGCCACGACACCTGACACGTGAGGGCATGCCATTGAGGTACCCTCCATGTAACCGTATCCTGCGAGGTCACCTGCAGAACCTGTCACATTATAAGGAAGAGTCGAAAGGACGCATCCTACAGCTCCTGCATTGACACCTTCGCCATACTCGAAATAATAGTCCTGGTCACCGCCCGGAGCACAGATTGTAGTTCCCGGTCCATAGTTGGTATATACGGCAGGTGTATAGTCACCGGCTGTTGCCGCAACTGAAACGAATTCAGGATATGCTGCAGGATAACTTGCTGCAGGAGCATACTCGTTGCCGGCCGCGAAGACAATGATACCGCCGTCGATCACACCGTCAGGTGAACCTGCGTTATGTACGAAATAATCCAATGCGTTGAACTCGAGGACATTAGAAGACTTCCACTGCTCATCTGATGAGAACTGTGGCTGCCAGTCATATGGATTTGCTGCGCCTGAGATGTAACCCCAGCTGCACTGGAGGATTACGGCGCCGTTGTCTGCCGCATACTTGATGGCACGTACCTCATCGAGGACTGTACCTGCAAGAGCACCTGAGAATATCTGGCATGACATGATCCTGACGCCTGGAGCCTCTGAAGTACCTCCGGCAATCGAGCTGATGCCGACTCCGTTGTTGTTGGCAGCTGCGATGACTCCTGCGACATGGGTACCATGACCTGTATCGTATCTTCCGTTCGTCGAAACGATTCCTGAGTTTGCCGCGAAGTTGTATCCATATACGTCACCGGCGTAGCCGTTGCCGTCATTATCCTCTGTCGAGCGCCAGATTTCTCCCTCGTTCACCCACATGTTGTCCTTGAGGTCAGGATGAGAATAGTCCACACCCTCGTCGAGGACCGCAACGATGATTGAAGGGTCTCCTGTGCAGAGGTCCCATGCCTTCTCGACATTCACGTCAGCTCCTGCAATGAACTTGGTCTGCTCAAGGTCACCGTTGTTGACCATGTGCCACTGGAGTCCGAGATGCGGGTCATTATATTTTGCAGGTCTTGCAGATGATGTCATCTGGCTGATTGCAGATTTTGTAAGCGGAACCGCCTTGGTCTCCGAAGCTCTCTTGAGGGTACGGTTGAACTCCACGCGGCTTACCTCACCGAGTCTTGCAAGGTCAGCTGCAACCTTCTCTACTGAATGATCCTCTGAGAAACGTACCACATACCAGAGGTGGAGTCCCTCCTGGCGAACCTTCTCCTCCGAACGCTTGTCCACAGGGAACACTCGTTCGATCTGATATCCGTCCACGAGGTCAAGGATCTCATCAACCGTGAGGATTCCTGACCTGTCGGCAGAACCTGACTTCGTAATGAGTCCTGCCTCATCGAGGATCTTGCTTACACTCGGGTCAAAGCGTACGAGAAGCTCTCCCGCCACAACATCTTCGCCGACGGGAGCGACCTTTACAGGCTCATTCGTTCCGCCGGTCACAGGTTCCTCGACCGAGCATGCAGACAACCCTGCGAGCAGGGCAGCTGCCATAAATACTTTGATATATATATTCTTCATATGCATTGTTTACCTATTTGAGGTTAGCCGGATTATACTTCTTCTTAGTATAATGCTCATAGTAGTAATCCATGTTTGCTGGTTCGTTTTCAAATCCGGCTGAAGTACCATATGATGTCTTTCCTTCCTGCATGAACACCAGCGAAGTAGGATACCACATATCCAGTTTCGGGTGGTAGAGCAACCAATCCGGCAACAAGCCGTGAAGACGGTTGAGGTTGATTGCAAAGAGGTCAGTGTTCGGAAGGACCTTAGGAAGACCAATGAGGATTGACGGAAGCGTGTCGCATGCGTTTACCTCCTCAGCAGTCCACTTAGGGAAGGACTCATCCTCTGAGAGATCCGGAATGGTTCCCTCAAGATAGTTCACTGAAAGTCTGAGCGTATCAAGGTTGTCCCAAAGAAGGAGTTTCGTAGGGAATGTCTTGTTTCCATCGTCATCCTTGTCCATCTCGTCGTAAAGTCCACCGAAATTGGTCTTGTTGGTGTTGCTGAGGTCGTAGATGGTGTGTCTCTGACACGCATTCATGATCAGGGCTGTCAGCTTAGGGAAGTTCTCAGGACAAAGGACATCCGGGATTTCCTGGAAGTTGTTGCCGCTGATGTCAAGGTACTCAAGGTTCTTGAGCTTCTTGAATGATTCAGGGAGGGTCGAGAGACCGTATGAACAGATTGTCAACTTACGGAGATTCTCAAGTTCGCAGATATGCTCACCTGGATCGAGGCTGAGAAGGAAGGTATTTGTGTTACCCATGATGTAGATTTCCTCTGCAGCAGTAAGGTTTTTCACCTGGAACGGAATGCTCTCCTTTGTTCCGAACATAAGGAACTCGGCTCTCTTCACTCTACCCTTGTTCTCTCCTGACTGCCAGATTTCCACACCTTCCCAGAACTCCATTCTCTCGGATGTGTCATACTCTGACCAGCATCCGAGTGCACGGTTGATGGCGATAAGTGAAAGTGAGTCACCCTTCACGCCGATCTCGATAGCCTCTGCAGGTTCCTGAACGACCTTGAGGTCATGCTTGATCGAAGGAACTACGCTCTGGTCCTTTGGATTGAATGCGATGAGCATCTCTCTCTCCTCAGGATTGAAGTTGATATCCCACTTGAACTTCACGTTAACCTCACGAGGTCTTGCACCTCTGTCGAGATTGACTTCCGGAAGTTCGTATTTGATCCAGTCAGATGCGTTCTCCGGAAGAACCACATCAAACGGCACGTTGGTCTTTACCTTTACGTTGAATGTTCTCTCTGCAAGGGAAGCATAGCTTACAAGGCTTACCTCCGGCTCATCGAGGACGATCTGATAAGGGAAACCTTCCTGCTTCACTGTGAAATCCTTCCTGTCCTTGGTGGCAAGGTTCTCGATTCTCACCAAAGCCTCGCGTGAATCCACTGCAAGGGCAGAGTCAATGATGATCCTGCACTCGACAGAGCCCACACCGTTGGCAGGAGAGACAGTTACCCATGGTACCTGAACAGTCGCCACCCAATTGTCTTCCGAGCTGATGTTGATCGTCTTCACTCCACCTTCCGGACCGATTTCAATCACATCTGCATCAAGCTCAAAATCAACAGGCGTATCTACACGACATGCCATGACCGCAAAGAATACAGCCAAGAGCAATACTGATCTGTATATCATTTTATTCATATTCTTCTCCTCCATTAATAAAGCATTGCCTCGCATCCTCTGATGTCCTGGGTCTTGTCATACAGCAGGAAGTAAACACCATTGAGCCAGTGGCTGCAGATGCCGGAAGCATCAAACACGATGTTAGGGTTGTCGCTGATGTCAAGATAGTAGATCAGGTATGAGATTGTATCATCGATCTTTCCAAGGTCGTTTGAACCGATATAGAGAGCACGGAGACCGGTATGGTTGTACACACCTGTCGGCCACTCCTTAAGGCAACGCTCACCCTTCTCATTCCTCTGGCCTCTGATCGCCATCATTGTGAGTGACGAGCAGTCGAACGGCTCAAACGGGAACTCCGAGAAGCGGTTGTATGAAAGGTCGATACCATAGAAATACGGCATGTTGGCAGCGTGGAACTCACGTGGGATCTTCTTGAGGTGGTTGTATGAAAGATCGAGAGACATGAGATACTTCGAATTCACGCCAGTAAACGAGCCTTCAGGTATCTCGTCGATTCCACATCCACGGAGGATGATGTAATCCACCTTTGATCTTGTATCTGCAATGCACTTAGGATACTTGCCGAGTCTTGGGTTGTTGGCAAGTGAAAGGGTCTGTACATAGATTCCCTGATATGTTCCATCTTCAGCACCCTCGAATCCGTCGATGTCGTTGTACGAGAAGTCGATTGATGCGATACCGTAGATTGCGTCTGCATCAAAGATGTTAGGGAACTTGGTAAGTCTGTTGTATGTACACGAGAATGTCTCAACATCCTCGATTCGGAAGAAGAGCTTCTTTCCCTCCTCGTTCACATAGTGCGGGAACTCTGTGATCTGGTTGTTGTCAAGATAAAGCTGTACGAAAGCGATGTCAGGATAAGCAGACTCGATCTTGTTGATCTTGTTGCTTGCCACACTGAGAAGGCCGAGCTTCTTCATCTCGTTGATTTCCTTTGGAAGGAGTGTAAGGCTGCACTCGTTCATGTAGAGGATCTGCACGGACTGTCCTGCAGGACCTGATGCGAGTGCGCGAAGTCCCTCATCGACATCCACCCACTGCGGATTCGCAGAAAGGTTCACGGATGTAAGGTTCGGCATCTGTGCGATGACCATCGGGAAGTTGGTCATCTTGCGGCAGTTGTAGATCTCGAAATCTGTAACAGCCGTGAGTTCTGCCATTGCGGCAGGAAGTTCTTCGATGTCACCGTTTGCGATGAAGAATGTCTCAAGTTTCTTGAGGTTTCCGATTGCTTCCGGAAGACTCTTGAGGCCGTTGGTTGGAACGCCTGGAAGGATGTCCTCCATAGGCTTGATCTTCATCTCACCTGTACGCTTGTCGATGATCTCGTCCTCTGTCATTGTCTCGTAAAGAGCGATTTCCGGGATCGAGATGCCGTGCTCCATGAGTCCTCTTGCGATAGGCTCAGAGAACTGTGTAAGCACATGGGTACTTCTGAGATACTCCTTATGTCTTTCCATTCTGTTGGCATTGCTCATTCCGAACTCCACAGTAGGGTCATTGTCAAGCTTGTTGCCCTCATTGTGGTTTCCGAGATATAGCTCAACCAGTTCGGTGAACTGTCCGATAGCATCTGGCATATGTCCGTTGATGCCGAATCCAGCAAGCGAGATGAGCGCTACACGACCGTTGTCGTGGAGCTTCACACCTGGCTGGGCGCCCCAGAGGTCAACATCCTTGTTGAAGTCCCAGTTTGAACCTACAGGCCACTCGTCGCCTCTGTAATACCAGTTCTCACCGTCGAGAGCCTCCCATATGACCTTGAGCGCATAGTAGTCCTTGATGTATTCATCTGATTCCCTGAGAAGTACAGGAACATCTGCATCTGCAACCTTGTTGTCCATGACCTCGAACTCGTTATCCTCAACGTCCTGGCTTGTCTCAAGAAGGGTCTTTGACGAGTCATATACGGCATATGAAACCACTGCGTATCTTCCTGCCCTGAGGGATACTGTAGTGTCGCATACGCTTGAAGAAGTCTGGTAGCCGTCCTCAACCTCATCCCTGTCATTGAAATGAACAGAGAAATCGACCGGAAGCATCTTGAATTCAGGAAGTTCCCTTCCTGTAGCGAGATCCTTGACAGCCACATCGACATACTTGATCACATCGAAGGTATACTCCTTTGAGGCTGCCTTTGTATCCGGAAGGAATGACTTCACGAGGGTGAATCTTACCTTTCCGCGCTCAACGACATCAGCAGTGATGTCGTGCTTTACAAGACCTCCCGGCACTACGGTAAATGAACCTGCGGCACCTCCCTTGTAAAGTTCCTGGTCAAGCTTGTCGTAAAGAGTGAACGCCGTAACCGAATAATCTCCGGCAACGAGCTGAAGCTTCTCGCTTCTGAGTCCGAACTCGGCCGCCTCTGCATCGGAAGCGGTCAGAGTAAGGGTCTGGGTGATCTGAGTGCTGCCGTAATTGAGCATCACCATCACCTTTGCCGCATCTCCAAGATACTCAAGCTGCGGAACCACAGCCTTTGTATCCTGATATGAAGCAGCCTTGTATAACTTGAACTGAACATATCCATAGTCATGCTCACGGTAGTCCTCCATCTCCGGCTTCGCACAGGATGCGAACAGGAATGAGGCCACCATGGCAACGACAACGGAAAATCTAAATAATTTCATAGATGATTTATCTTATTCTTTATTATTAAGGAAGTACCATTGTACATACCAACGCGCACGAAGGAAGACCTGTAGGATCACTGAAGATGAAGTAATCCACCTTGCCGGCCTCTCCCATGAAGATGGTCATCTGATCGCCATCCTGCTCGTGAGTAAGCCAGTAGCCCTCGATCTCATTGCCTGTGTTAGGGTCATAGTTGTTGAATGCAGCACCTCCCATAGGCTTTCCAGGGGCCTTCACCACTGCAACTGACGATGCAGAAGGGTCTGTATAGGTAAGAAGGTAGATGTGCTTAGGAGCCTGCGATGCACCCCAGTCTGCCACGATGAGGTCAACATATTCTCCTGTATGCTTCTCCAATGTCGCCATTCCACCTACATACTCAGGATAGACGAACTCGAACGGAGCCTCAGCATCGATTTCGGCATTAGGATCATATGTTATATGAACCGCAGCGAAGTTCACCAGGCTCACGCCGTCTGATGCAAGTTCCTGGAAGACCATAACCATCTCGTCAAGGCCGGTACATGCATTTGTATATACATAGAAGTTAGGCGAAGCACCATCTACCGAGATCTTGCCTGAATATTCATTGAATGTAGCAGGATCGATAGCCAATGCGCTCCAGAACCCCTTCTGACCGGTAACGTAGAGCATTCTGTCGTTTGTCAGGATCTCATATACCTCAGTAACATTGTAGTTGCCGTTGATTACTGTGTAGAGTTCAGAATTCTTATCCATCTTCGAGATCTTCGCAACTCCGGAAGCCACATTGAACATGAAGTCAGATGTGTCACCTGTATATGTTGGATCGTAAACTACAAGGACTGCCGCAAGGACCTCGTCATTTTCATTGTAGAACACAGCAGCTGTATGGGTAGGAGCGTCAGGAGTGTAATTCATGTTGAATCGTCCCTGCTTGTTCTCGCCGCCGAATGCAGCGAATGAGATCCAACAGTTGTCAGCCTCTGTCACTTCCTGTGAGAACAATCCGTTAGGATAGTCGGTGTCAGCGAAGAGCTTCACGTATGCAAACGGCTCTGCACAGTTGAATGAAGCCTCCTCGTATGAATAATCTGTTGTATATACGATCTTAGAATATGATCCGGCATCAGGGAAGTCCCACTGGAGGATATTGTCCTCACCCTTTGGCTCGAGAGTCGAGAAGTATGTTCCCACCTCGGCTCTCATCTCCTCCGAAGAAATCGGAGTGATGTATGAAGCCTTGTCACCGTCCTGAACGAGACGGCCGACATAATATTTCTCATACTCGGCATTGAAGCCGCATGAAGGGTCATTGAAGTCGCAGATGTCCTCTGCATTGACCTCACCCATCGATACAGGGAACGCAAAGATGTCTGCATATCTCTGTGCGCCAGGATTCTCTGCAACGCCTATGGTAACGTCAACGACCTGAAGAGGACCGGCAGTCTCGTCATACTCGCCATATCCGAACTCCACCCAATCTGCATACTTTGTATCGTGGTAATCGCCGAGCCACTCTACTGCCTTCATTGTCATACCTTCAGCAGCAAGTACATAAGCCACAGCCATACCGTCCACATAGGAACCGTTAGGCATGAGCACCTGACCGATCTTGTTGAATTCCATTGAATTGACATCGACCTCGATACGGCTTGAGAAGTCAGGAAGTACGATCTTCACCTCGTTTGATGCTCCTGTATTGTTCCTGTCGATGAACTTCACGACACCTTCAGTACCGTTGATGATATCCTCCGAGAGAACAGCTTTCAAAAGAATGTCAGCTGTTCCGGGACCACCGCTCACTGTCTCCTCGCCGTCTGCAATGTTCTCTGCATTGAGCCATGACGGAAGTACGATGTCCCATGCGTAGTTTGTCACGATCCTGACAGGAAGCGAATACTCCGGAACATCTGCAAAGGTAACGAGAGAAGCCTCGGTGAATGCCTCTGCAGCGAAGTCCTCAGTAAAGTCGAACTCACCCGCAACACCGGCATAAGCCTCGAATGAACGGTTGAGAGACGGACGTGTGAGGGTCGCGATCTTCTTGCTCTGTACATCCATGGTAAGAGTTACGTCACACACCCTGTTCTTGTCGAACTCTTCATCCTCTGAGAACACAACGGTGATCAAGGCAGAACCTGCCTTGCCGGATACGCTTGTAGCCTTCATTCCTGCATCATCAATCCAGAAATAGTTTCCGCTACCCTCGCCTGAGATGGTCGCCACCCAGGCCATGTTAGGCTCGATAGAGATATTGACTGACTCGCCCGGAGCTACAGTCTTGTTGATTACATCCGTAGGGAATACCGGCTCAGTCTTCTCAGGAGCAGGCTTCTTGCAGGATGATATTGCAGCCATACATGCCATCAATGCTGCTGCATATTTCCAAACATTTGATTTCATATGTCTTCTTTTTTATTTCCGTTGATGATTACATTCCTTCCTCACGCTTGAGTCTTTCAGCCTCTTCATCGCTGATCCACTCCATGATATTGTAGAAATGCCCTACTGTTCCTACCGGAACACCGAGATTCTCCACATAGATTTCTGTCCATACATAAAGGTAACTTCCGCTTGTATAGAAGACAGAGTCGTAGTTGGCACTTGTCTTTACGAGGATCTTGTCGTCGCCATGTGTCTGACCGAAGAATGATCCTTCGTCGCTGGCCACCTGTCCTTCCTCCATTGTCACGATAGGCATCAGAGGATTCTCAGGATGGAATGTCATGGTGACGTCATAGCCATCATTGAGCCAGCTGCGGCAGATGATGGTGTTGGCTTCAGTCGGATGCTTCTCAGTATAGATGAGTCTCTGGTACCTGCCTGTGATGCTGTACTGGTAAAGGAACATTGAAGTGAGCATGCAGTATCCCGTAAAGTTTTCAACATCAAACGGATAGTTCTTCACAAGCTGCACCTTGGTATCCTTTCCGTAGAGAGGCATCTCAAGGTTGTCGTTCATCACGAGACGGAGGTTGAAAACGAGGGCCTCCTCTGCCTTGAGGTTGTCATAATTACCGATCACAACCACATCCGCACGGTTCTCGCCGGCCTTGATGGTCACTGTGTTGGACTCAAGACTATAGTGATAGCTCTCGATTGCTGTGCTTCCCTCATCGATGATCTCGACTGCGAATGTACGGTCATAGTCCCTTACGACTGTCGAAACCACCGGAACGCTGAAACTCTTCATTCCATATACGGTCGAATCCTGTGTCTCATAATAGACGCTGGATGCATCCTGAACCGGATAGATGGAAAGGGTATCAGCAAACATGACATACTCAGCATCTGAATAGGTCACATACTTTTCATGGCAAGAGGTTGCAAGACCGGCAGCCACGAAAGCGATTGCAATATATTTCAAAATCTGCTTCATATACCATTATTATTTAGATGCGTAACCTGGGTTCTGACGGATCTTTGATCCTGGAGCCTCGATATCGTTCTGCGGAATCGGCCATACGAAATGATAGTCGCCGGCCTCAATCTTCTTCTCGCTGCCCTCAGGCTGGGTATATGCCTGATGCTCACGCTCAAAGCCCATGTTCCAACGCTTGAGGTCGTGGAGACGGAATCCCTCCATGTAAAGTTCCTTTACTCTCTCATCTGAGATTGCCTCACGCCAGTTCGACTCAGAAATACTTGGAGCCTTTGCGTTTCTTGCGGTGTTCAGGGTCACAAGGTCATTGTAAGCGCTTGAATAATGGCCCTTCTCGCAATATGCCTCGGCACGGATAAGGTACTGCTCGGCAAGACGGAGCGGCTTCGGCTTGCTTACATGATAGATCATGCTTGCGATGAACGACTCGTTACCGAAGTACTTGGTAAGGAGAGGATATGTCAAGCCGTGTGCATAACCTGTCTGAAGTTGGGTGAAATATGCATTGTATCTTGCATCCGAACCTGAGTAGAGTCCGAGAACCCACTGAGACGGGATGTAGTCAGGATAGTAATATACATAGTTGTTGTTGAAGTTCAGGAAGTTCTGTCCCAGGGCACCGCCGTATGAAGTGAGGGTATATTCAACCTGCCAGATGACCTCAGTGGAAAGGTCGTTTGTCCACATGTAGTCGATGTAGCTGTAAGCCTTTGCCTGGTTGGTGATATGGCTCACTCCTGTAGTATATGTCGCGGCAGTGGAAAGAGCGTATGCATCATCCTCGATGAGCTTTGTCGAATACTCGATCGCAGCATCCCAGTCCTGCATGTAGAGGGCTGTCCTTGCGTGGATTGCATTTGCGGATGCATATGTGAAATACGGAGAAGTATAGCCGTATTCTGCATCCTTGAGAAGTTCTTCAGCCCTTTCAAGGTCGCGGATCACGAATTCATAAGACTCCCTGAGAGTAGAACGTGACTCAGGCTTCTGTCCGAAGTATGTGCTGTCAATGGCAACACCGCTGTCCGGCAGATCTGCAGTATTCTCAGTATAAGCCTGGCAGAAGCACTTGATAAGCTCAGAATAAGCGAGCGCTCTTGCGCAATAGACCTCACCTGTATAGAAGTCAAGGTAAGTGATGGTCTCATCGTCTGTAAGACCTGCACGAAGTTCACCCACCTGATCGAGGTAGAAGTTGCATCGTCCGATGACACTGTAGAGGGCTCCGTAAACAGCCTCGATTTCAGAATTGGTAGGACGGATATCCCACTGCCAGAGTGTACCGAATGTATTGGTATTACCCTGGACTGCATGCACAAGGTCAGCCTGGACATCCGGGAGCAATGTAAGATAACCGCTGTACAGGGCACCGCTCATGAGAGACGCATAGATACCTGTAAGGGTCTGCTCCGCATCATTGAAGGTCTTCATTCCATCTGCTTCCGGAATGGCGTCGCCAGGGAACTTTTCCAGACAGGATGTCAGACCTGCGGCAACAGCGAGAAGCGCAGCTGCCTTTAATAATATATTATATATTTTCTTCATCATATTCCGTTACTTTAGAACATCAGGTCCAGACCGAATGTAAACTGGCGCGACATCGGATACTGGGCAGCATAAAGGTTTGTTGTGCCCTCCGGATCGAGACCAGAGAAGTTAGTGAAAGTCAAAAGGTTCTGAGCCTGGCCATAAATCCTGAGTCCTCTTATGAATCCTGTCTTCCTAAGAAGATCCGCCGGGAGGGAATAAGACAGCATGAGGTTCTTCAGACGGAGGAATGAAGCATCCTCGAGAAGACGGCTGTCAAACTCCGTATAAACGCCATGACGTGGTATGTCTGTCACATCACCAGGCTTCTTCCATCTGTCAAGAAGTCTGCGTGACTGGTTGTATGACGCGAAACGTCCGTTCGATTCATCGAAGTAACGGTCATTGTTGATCATGTAACGGTCTGCTACCCAGCTGAACTGAGCGGCAAGGCTGAGACCCTTCCATGAGAGTGTGGTACCGAAACCACCCTGCCATGGAGCATGGTAGGTCTTGCCGATAAGAACCTTGTCCTCATCACGGAGTTCATTGGTGATGTTTCCGTCCTTGTCATACCAAAGGGCGTCACCGTTTGCAGGGTTCACACCGGCGTAGCGGTTGATGTAGAACTCGCCGAGAGGACGGCCTACGACAAGCTTCGTGCTTGTGTTCGAGCGCTCGTACTCAGTCACGCCATTGTAAAGCTCGACGATCTCATTATGGTTGTAACCGAAGTTGGTATTCACGTTCCACATGAAGTCACCAGCCATGATCACGGTAGCATTGAGGTTGAGTTCGGCACCGAGGTTGACCATCGCACCGACGTTGTCCCACCTGTAACCGTAACCGTTTGACTGAGCATATGAAAGCGGAACCGACATGAGCATGTCTGTAGTCCTCTTTGCATAGAACTCGAGGTCAGCATTGAGTCTGCTCCAGAATCCGAAATGAAGTCCGAGGTTTGTAGTCCACGTGTTCTCCCATGTAAGGTTCTCATTACCAGGCTGAACTGGAGCGACTCCGGAATCACCCGCATAGTCTGCACCACCGGCAATGAGGGCAAGATGCTCATAGTTAGGAATCTCCGAGTTACCAGATGTACCTGAGCTGAATGAGATCTGACCGTTTGTGAGCCACTCGCGTGCGCCGGCCATGAAATCCTCGTTTCTCATGTTCCACATGAAGCCGACAGCTCCAAAGAGACCCCAACGGTTGTTCTTACCGAAACGTGATGAACCGTCGGTACGGAGGGAAGCCTCCGCATAGTATCTGTCAGCAAAGTTGTACTCGGCTCTACCGAAGAACGAAACTCGTGAATAGTCGGAAGTCGAAGACGCATCCCATGAAGTAGCTCTTGTTCCTGTACCGATGTCGGTAAGCTTATCGTTTGTCTGACCCTTTGTTCCAACGCTGAACCTCTCGTAGTGGTAGTCCTGCCACTCATGTCCGAGAAGGAAGTTGAAATCGTGGATGTTCTCGATATCAAAGCGATATGTCATGGTGTTGGTCCACTGGAGGTTCATGCCGTCAGTAGAGCTTCTTGCAGCCGATCCCTCACCGAGGTTAGGAGCATAGCTTGGGAATGACTGGCTGAAACCTGTAGTATGGTTGAAGTCAACACCGAACTGAGTCTTGAATGTCAGGTTGGTATAGAGGTTCATCTCAGCGAACACAGTCGAGAACACCTTGTACTTCTTGTAAGTAAGAGGATTGTTCTCAAGCCACTCTAGAGGGTTCTGACCCTGTCCCTTCCATGAACCGTCATTCACTGAAGCAAGCGAGCCGTCAGCCTTGTAAGGATCCCAGTAAGGAAGCATGAAACGTGATGCCGAAATCGGAGTCACGAGAGCGTAGCTTCCCTCGTCAGCCTGCATGATGTCCTGATAGTTGAACATCGTGTTAGTTCCCATCTTGAGGAAATCGGACATCTGCTGCTCGAAGTTGAAACGCATCGAGTAACGTGTGAACATCGAACCCGGAGCGATACCCTCCTGATCGAAATATGCACCTGAGAAGTAATAATTCGTAGTCTCTGTCGCACCGGACACTGCAAGTTCATGGCTCTGAAGCATTGCAGCGTCATTGAAGACCACGTCCATCCAGTTTACGTCGATGGTAGAAAGGTAGTTGTAGTTCTGACCTGCGGTCATTCCGATCTCCTTCTCGTACTGGATACGCTCCTCAGTGTTCATGAGGTCCCAGTTTCCATGTGCCATAGCCGACCATCCCATCTGCATGCGGTAGTTCACGTTCGGACGGTCCATGTTGCGTCCACGCTTGGTTGTGATAACGATCACACCGTTGGCAGCACGGGCACCGTAGATGGAAGTCGAAGACGCATCCTTGAGCACTGACATGCTCTCGATATCCGCAGGGTTGATGGTATTGAAGTCAGCAGCCGAAATCTCCACTCCATCGAGGATGTAAAGAGGAGCAGTTCCGGAATTGATAGAGTTTGTACCACGGATGGTCATGGTAGCAGAAGCACTTGGCTCACCGGAATTAGAAAGTACGGTAAGTCCGGCCACCTGTCCCTGGAGCGCCTGGTCAAAGGCTGCCGTAGGAGTGCTCTCCAACTTGTCGGATTTGATTGTCGATACGGAACCTGCTACCGTACCTTTCTTTCTCACACCGTAGGCAATGACGACGACGTCATCAAGCTTGAGGTTCTCCGGCTGCATCACGACATTGTGCGTGAACTCTGCAACGGATGGTACTACAACCTTCTCGTCTGTGTAGCCGATGCTGGAGAACGTGAGTTCAGTACCTGGAGCCACCTCAATGACATAATCTCCATCAAGAGAAGTTATGACACCGTTTCCGGGTCCGGCAACAACTCCGACTCCCATCATCGGAAGGCCATCTTCAGCGGAAGTCACGACTCCGCTGACCTTCACGACCGACTGCGCAGATACCGCAAGGCATGCTACGACAGACAGGAATGTTGTCAGAATCAGTTTAAGATAATTTTTCATTAATGATATTTGGTTATTTACTATTTTTCCAACTCGCAAATATACTCGTTTTTACATAGATAACAACCACATACCAAATCTTTTAACAATTAATTATTTTTAAGAACGCGCACAATACGCGCGAGGCATCATTTCAGCTCGTAATCAGTAATATTCTTCAGGCCTGGAATTCCGTAATAAGCCTCCACTATGTCACCCCTGAGACAGACTTTCCTGCCAAGCATGGACGGGTTGTCGGCAAGGTTCAGGTCTTCCCTGATACTGCCGGACGGAAGGCTCACAGACAGACAAGACGAACGCGAATCCGACGAGGATCTCGAGCCGAGCAGAATGTTGGTGCGCGATGTGAATGGAGGCTGGAACGAAGCCGAAGAAGAAGTCAGGTCACCTCCTACGATGTATCCAGACACCCAGACATCTTCAAGACCAGGAGATGCTATCGCCTGAGATACGGTAAGAGCATCCGAGATGCTGTTTCCCTTGCCCGATGAACCGCTTCCGCCGATAACAAAATCCTCGACAGTCCAAGCCCTTGTCGTATCCACAGCGACCTTGATGCTTTCCTGAGCACCAGAGTCTCCGGAATCAGCGACACTGACATTTACCACGAGAATAGTCTGCGCCTGCAACACTCTGGAAAACAAGACCTTGTCATTGGACGACTCGCTCAGGATCAAGGACACGGTACCTGGCTGGAAATATGCTATCCTCTTCTCTGAATAGCTATACATAAGCTTGCCTTGAGACGACTTCAGGAACAGCACACCGTCAGGACAACCGGTAAGGAAACTCTTGTCGATATTAAGCTTGATTCCGGCGTTCATCTGGACACATGTCAACTTGACATCTGCGACTCCGCCTGAAGGTACGACCACACACTGCTCATCACCGAACTGTGGCTTTGCAAATGCCGGGGTCTTGAAATCGCAGGAGCGCACACTGACCACATAACTGCCGGCATCGACCATGATGCTTTCCGGGGAATCCCCGTAGGCTCCGTCATATATGACACGCCCGTCGGAAGAAGAAACTGTAAGAAGGAAATCACTTGTGTCCGGAAGCTGCTCGACGGCTTTGGTAATGCCGTCGGCGAGAAAAGAAATCCTCAACTCACCCTTTGAATCAGTTTCACCCGGAACACCCAACATCTGGCATGACGCCAGAGCAGCAAGAACTGCCACAACAGACAACTTTTTCATAATCTTTCTCCTCAATCTTTTCTGCCGCAACATTACGGCAAAGGCAAATATAAGAGAGTCAGAAGAAAGTCATGTCAAAAAACGGAAAATCTTTCTTTTTCCGTTTTTTTACGTAGATTTTTCCGTTTTTCAATCTCGTTCAAAAAGTTTTTACAGGAGTTCATGCTATCATTTTACGATATATTTCTTGTAGGTTTTGAAACATGATACCTGTATAAAAATTCACGAGGCAATCGCATTCACTGCGACCGCCCCGCTACTTAACCTAAACTTAAACTATGAAAAACTTCGTGACAAAGTTAGTCAACTTTACCAATTTAACAAATCAAATGACACGAATCTTTGCATATTTTAAGAGCAATATCTTTTCTCCATGGTCTTCAAAGGCTATTTTTGCCTTCAAATCGGGTATCGTACCCGATATCTCGAGAATGTTACCAAATCCAAACCTATTATGTTCGATCCTCTGACCAGCCTTGAGCTGCAGGATAGGCGTCGGTTCAAATTCAGCATCCGACACCCTCTTTTGAACCACCTGAGGACGGCTGACCGGAACCGGACTCGTCCTTCTTACCGGAGACGCCGGACGCTCCGTCTTGACAGGACCTGAATTGCCGTAACTGTAACCTCCACCTCCGAACTTAGGCTTTGCCGAGGCACGCTGTCCCCAGCCACCGAATCCGCGTTTTGGCTCGTCATCATCCTCGCTATCAGCGACAAGAGGATTGGCCACATACTGAACATCGATCTCCTTCACGAAACGGCTCGGAGAGTTCGACTCTGTCTTACCGTTGCGAAAACGACTTGCTGCAAAAGACAGGTCCAAAGTTTTCTTTGCACGCGTCATTGCGACATAAAACAAACGCCTTTCTTCCTCTATTTCTGTTTCTGAAGCCATCCACCCTCCTGAAGGGAAAATATTCTCTTCCATACCAACAACATACACATGCGGGAACTCAAGTCCTTTAGAGGCATGTATCGTCATCAATTGGACCTTGTTCTCGTCTTCTCCAGCATCAACAGCACTCAACAAAGATGCATCTTCCAAGAATTCACCTATGGTAACAGCCGACACGTCATTCAATGTAAGCTCGACTCCATCCTGTATTTCGCCAGAAGCATAGAGTTCTTCCATCCTTTCGTATTTGATCCTTTCCGACACACTACCTATCCAATTGAGAAGTTCCTCAACGTTACCTGCACGCGCAAGGCTTTCTATGTCATTCTGGGTCTTATATTTCGCCAAAAGTCCATATTTAACGACAACATCACATGCGAATCTATAGCATTCTTCTGTTTGAGAACGTTGAAAAAAGTCATTGATATCATCCTTAAACGAAATCAGTCTCTTCAAAACACTAGTCTTTAAAACACGTGAATCCAAGTCTGGTAAATTAATAGCATCTGACAGACTAAGTCCCAAACTATCCGCAATATCAGTCAAAACTTCCAAGGTCGTAGTGCCAACACCCGGCAACAACAGAAATGCCCTTTTAAACGCTTCGTTATCATTTCTGTTTGCGAACAACTTCAGAAAACACAACACATCTTTCACTTCTGCTCTCTCCAAAAAAGGAGGGCTTGATATCACCACATAAGGAATATTATTTTCACGTAACGCCTGCTCAAATGCACGAGACTGATTCAAAGTTCTATGCAAAATTGCAAAATCACTATATTGAGATTTCTCTGAATATATCCTGGACTTAATAGACTTCACCACCTGCGTCGCCTCTTCATGGTCCGTATACGCCTGGATAAGCCTGATCTTCTCGCCCTGCGCACCCATCGAATAGCACTCCTTCGGAATCCTTGCGGAGTTCCTTGCAATCACGGAGTTCGCTGCATCAACGATGACCTTGGTCGAGCGGTAATTCTGCTCGAGACGGAAGATACTGTGCTGCGGATAGTCCTTCTTGAAGTTGAGGATGTTCTCGATCTTGGCACCTCGGAACGCATATATGGACTGGGAGTCATCACCCACGACACAGAGGTTCTGATGGAACTGACTAAGTTTCTTAAGTATCAGATACTGAGCGAAGTTGGTATCCTGATACTCATCGACCATGATATAGTCAAAACGGCCCGCAATCGACTCGAGAGCTGCAGGATTGTCCCTCAGGAGAATGTTCATGTTCAGCAGGATGTCATCGAAATCCATGACACCGGCCTGCCTGCATTTCTCCGAATATCTCTGATAGATGTCACAGATCCTCGGCTTCTTCGCCGATGCGTCATTCTGAAGCGCATTCGGGTTGCGGCGATAAGCTTCCGCAGTGACCAGGTTGTTCTTGGCCATGGAAATACGCGAAAGCACATCCTTCGGCTTGTATACCTTGTCATCAAGCTGAAGTTCCTTAAGACAGGTCTTTATCGCACTGACAGAATCGCTTGTGTCATAGATCGTAAAGGCGTTCGGATAGCCGAGCGACTCCGAGAATTCGCGAAGGAACCTGATGAAGACGGAGTGGAACGTACCCATATAGAGCTTCCTCGCCTTCCTCTCCCCCACCATAAGGGCAATTCGTTCCTTCATCTCTGACGCCGCCTTCTTCGTAAAGGTCAAGGCTAGAATCCTCGAAGGGTCAAGATCCTTCTGTTCAAGTATATACGCAATCCTGCTG
>JAEIGA010002558.1_pt1 | contig 28999 bp, 9 predicted proteins | sample 9270691 | NCBI WGS metagenome assembly JAEIGA01 (sample SAMN17057246, study PRJNA624740) | gut metagenome | biome: biome; isolation source: fecal sample | host: Bos grunniens | place: China: Xizang | collected 2019
CACACTCTTAGAAGTAGGGTCAACACTTCCTCCATTAGCACTCAATGTCACAGTGTATGTTTTTGCTGCCCACCTTGCATAAAGAGTTTGGGCTAAAGTAATTTGAACCTTGGTAGTTGATGTTATTTGCGTTCCGCCAGATGTTTCTGTGTACCAACCATTAAAAGAATATCCTGCGCGCGTTGGCGTCGGGAGATCTCCGTAAGTCGAGTTATAAGTCACACTCTTAGATGTGGTAGTAACACTACCCCCATTTGCATCGAATGATACAGTATAATTTTGGGGCGACCAATATGCATAAAGCGTTGAGTCATTTAAAATAACTACTTCGCCTCCTTTTTTTATCTGCGAACCCGTACCATTCTCTCCAGTATACCAACCTTGAAAATCATAACCGGTGCGAGAGGCAGTAGACAAATCCGGATAGACACCACCATAAATGACAGTTAAACTTGATGAGCCTGAAAGCGTGCCACCTGAAGGATCAAATACAAGATTATAACTTAACGCTTGCCAATGAGCATAAAGAGTATGCTCATTCGGTTCTGTAACTAATGTCTCACTCGTAACTTCCTCTCCGCCCTCCGACTTCGTAAACCATCCAACAAAAGAGAGCCCTATTGCAGTTGGCGTTGGCAAATTGGCGTAATTGGAGCCAAAGGTCTGACTGCTACTTGTTGGTGAAACAGCTGCATTGATGTTATTTGCATCGAAATTAACTTTTATTGCTTTAGCCTTGAATATTGCTGTGCATTGTACAATAAGAATACTTCCATAGGAACTAGTGAAATCATCGTATTTTATTTGATAATCAGCCGTATTAGAACTAAGAGAATAAGACTTTCCTGCTGTAGTCGCTACAGAAATCGTCCACGCTTGAAACTGATACCCGTTGTTTGGAACAGCTTTGATTGTGGCACTCTGCCCAGATGAAAGATAAGTAGAAACCGACGTTCCGCCTACAGATGCAGAAGTCAAACTAACAGTCCCATTGACAGACCCTGTCTGATTCACCTGAACGGAAAATGCAAAAAGTTGCAGTTGAAAAACTGCAGCTATTACCGCAATAAAGCCGCTTCGGAAGAAGCGGCTATATTTACCTGCCATAAGTACCCCTATCTAGGCACTCTACAGAGAATCACTTCCCTGATGGAGCAGCCTTTACTTGTTGATCATTCGATGACTGGTCATTGAGCTTAAGCTCGCGGCCTGATGGCGTGATAAGACGACCTGTCACAAACACGAGCAAGTTACGCTTGATTGTCTGCTCTGCATGAGAACGGAACAGACGCCCGATAAAGGGAAGGTCTCCCAAAAACGGAACTTTATCATCCATCGCTTTGCGCTGCTCAGTTATAAGACCGCCCATAACAACTGTAGATCCAGGCGTAATCGAGACTCTCGATTCAATAGAACGAACATGGAAGAACGGCTGCTCCATGGGAGCATCGTAATACGTCATATTGTCGCTGGAATTAGAGAGCTCCTGAAGCGCAGTATCAGCAGAAGACATCGCCGACTCGGCAAGAGCCGCCTTCGTTGCCGTAGGAATTGCAGTTCCGAGAGTTTCAAAGATTGCACTCAAACCGTCGAAAATGCCGCCGAGACCTTCGAAGTTCTGCAGCGAGCTGTTGCCGGTGAAAGGAATCTTCATACCGTAGTTCCTCCACGAAGGCTCATCTACAACTTGCGGCTTAAGCTCAAGATCAATTGATCCTCCGTTAGCCTCAGAATAAGTCGGCGTAACATCGAGAATAACGCCAACTTCGCGCATCGTAAAGTTCTGCGGCTCTACGACTGCGAGAATTGCCGACTGCGAACCGCCACCGCCGTAACTTGAACCAGATGAAGACGAGCTTGACTGAAGCTGAACGTCGTAATCCTGCGGGAAGATAAATTCAGTAACAACCTTGATAACCGCCTGCTGACCAGACTGCGTTACGACCTTCGGCGCAGAAAGAAGATCTGTATCGCTGCGCTGCGAGAGCATGTGGAGAATCATCGAAAGATCTGCCTCGCCAAGGAACGCGTTAAGACGCATGAACTGATCGTTCGTCTTCATCCCTTCGCCAGAGATGTGATTGCCCTCCGTTGAAAGGTAGCGACTACCGTTACCGTAATCAGATGTACCACCGAACGCATTGACACCAATCTGTTTCTTCCCTGTGCCACCAGGAACCTTCTGCCAAACAGGGGTCTTAGTTCCAGGCGTTACTGTAGTTGTGATAGTGTTAACAGTGCCGTCGGCATTATAGGTGAAGCTATTCTGTGTAGATTCACCTGTAGTCGTCGTTACATAATCAGCACTCTGAAGACCGAGAGCCTTGCCAACGTGACGACCGAGACCGAACGTGTAGTTGTCGTTAAGAATCCACTCAAAGCCGAGCGAGTTCAAGTCTTCCTGAGAAACCTCGACAAAGCGTGTTTCAATTTCAATTAGCTGCGGCTGACCGCCAAGCTCATCGAGCACCTTCTCGAATTCCGCAAGGTTCTCGCGAGTATTGCGGACATAAAGCTTACCGAGAGACTTAATATGCTTGATTGATGAACCTTCTGGCCATTTTACGCCCATCTCGGAGAAGAATGCCTTCCAGTCCTGGTCGGGAGAAGCTTCTTCGTTCTCGTTCTTGTTGTTATTGTTAGCATTTGCGGCAAAACCGCCCATAGTCTTAATCTCTTCCGACGCGGAGGAGACGCGCTCAATAAACGATTCCGGAACATTATACTTGCGGGCAAGGATTTCAGCCGTCGACGAATCCTTGTGCATTACCATAACGACAGAGCCGCGGATAATGAACTTGTAATCGACAGAATCGCAAACGAGCTTGAGCGCTTCATAGAATGAAATATTGTTCGCCGCGATTGTCGGAATCGGAGCTAAACCGTGCGCTGCCGTCTCAGTATTCTCTTCCGCGCCAGTATCGGTAAAGTCGTTCGCGCTCTCCTGAGTATTTTCCTCTGCCGCCTTAAGCTGCGTAGGCGGACGAAGGAAGAAGTTAAAGCCACGCTCTTCAACGGGGAGTGCAGGATTGTCGTAATCCTTCGACGCCTGATGGAAGAACTGCACAGCATCCATAATCGTTGCGGGAGGATTGAACTTGATTTCAGGAAGACGAATCGCCTTCATCCTTTCGATTATAGCCTGCTCGCTCGTGCGCTCAGGATCGTCCCCGGCGCTCGACTTGATCGTTTCAGACGCGCCCTCTTCAAGGGAACCTGCATTTACCGCATATACAGGCCTCCACGCTTCATCGACATCTGCGATAAGTCCGTCGCGCGCGGCGACGCGCTCTTTCTGGAGGATGCTCTTGCGGCGCGCGATGATGTTTTTGCGCATACGAATAGCTTCGGTGTTGTACTTATCGCCCACAAGTACAGTCTCCGCCTCTTCAAGAGCCTTGTCAAGCTCTCCTGCTGCCAAATACTGGGAACTGCGCCTCAAATGCTTACGAATCTGCTCGCGGCGCTTTTTGTAATCTTCGTCGTCAAGACGGTGCTTACCTGCCTCGGCGCTATCCTTATCATCAGCGGCAAGTGAAGGATTTTCCAACTCGCTTTTCCAGCGCTCCTTAAGGCGATTCGCCTTAGGATGGCCGCGTTCGATGGCCCCGTTGATATGCTCAATAGCTTGATCTTTCTGTCCGTTTGCCCACTCGCTCACCGCCGCACGAAGAAGAGCTTCTGCGCCACCCTGCTTACACTCTATCTTGTGCTTCCTGTCCTGTTCGCTTGAAGTAAGAAGAACATCGGCAGCATTGTAATGACGAAGAGCTTCAAGGAAATCCTTTTCCTGCATACACTTGCGCGCCTGCTTCATTTCCTCTTCTGCCTGCTTTGCTCGCGCCATACCGCGATTCAATTCTGTTGCCACGACGTTAGCGATAAGCTCTGCATCAGGATGAGACGGCTCGTCTTTAGCCTTTACATTAACAGAATCTGCAAGACCGGCAAGTACTGAAGTGCTTGAAGAGACAGACTTTTTCTCGTCAGCGACTCTCTCCGCTTCAGCAACGGCTGGCTCTTCCGCGGCAACCGCCGGCTCTTCCGTAGCAACGGCTGGCTCTTCCGCGGCAACCGCTGGCTCTTGCGTAGCGACGGCTTCTTGAGGTGCCGGCTGTTCTTTTGCCTCGGCAACTTCCTCTGCCTTCGGTTTCTCATCCTCCGCCGCAGGCTGAGTCTCTTCCTTTACTTCAGAAACTTCCTCCGCCGCAGGCTTCTGAGCAGGCTGAGACTCCTCAACTGCCGCAGTCTCGACAGTAGCAGCCTTCTCCTCCTGCGGAGCAGCTTTTTCCTCGACCTTCTTTGATTCCTTTGCAGGATCAAGCTCATTCAGCAATGCATCAAGATCGTCTTGCGCAAGCACAAACGGTACATACGAAGCCAGAGCCGCTATCGCGCCCCAAACGAGAGTTTTTGTCTTTTTCGTCATTTCGGCAACCTATCCTTAAATTAATTAGTGAAATTATATAATATTTTGATGAATCATTCAAGTGTGCTAAGTGTTTTTTTCGCTCCGCTTGACGCGTTCTCGAAAGTAACCTTAGCCCCCTTGCCTTCTGGCTTGATCGAAAGAATCTTATATATGCTTCCGTTCAAATTGATAGTTTCACCAACGATCACCTTGCGCGTAAAAGCATTGCCACGCTCATAAGTGACTGTCGCCTGCACATCTACTGGAGCAAACTTATACGTTTTGCCCTGCTGAATAACGAGAGTGACGCGCTTGCCGTCAGATACTCGTTCAACTACAGCTTCCGACACATCAACAGGCTTTGTTAGATTTCCCGTGCCGCTGATAATCTGCTTAATCGTCTTTGGTGTGTAGGAAATGGCCTTATATCCCGTCTTTTCAATTTCTTCACCAACCTTGGCTGTCATAGTCTTGCCGACTAGGCCATAATCGTTCTTCCTCTTCGGATCGAAGAATTCAAGTCTCCAGCCGGAGGGAATTTTGTTCGCCTTCTTGAACACGAAAGGAAGATACGTCTCGTCCAAAGGCGCAATCACTTTGAGCGAATCAAGGTAGTCAGGATGAGAAGACTTGTCGGAAGGGTCCGTTTTTGCCTTGAACTCCTCAATATTCGTAAAACCGTCTCCGTCAAGATCAGACGACGCATCATTCGCATTCGATATGTTAAGACCGAACTTCTTTTCCCACTCGTCAGGCAGGCCGTCGGCATCGGCGTCATAAACAACTTTCTTGTCCGACACCTGCGAAGCATTGCAGAACGGGCACGTCTCGCTCCCGAACTGAATCGCTCTTTCGCATTCCTGTTTTACGCACTTGACTCTGCGCTCGCTTGCGAGGAAGCTCTCCTTACCCTCTTCGGGGATATCGACAGTCATAGGCTTGCGCACTGCGCGTGTTGCCGCCGAGAAGACGAGCAAATCTGCCTCCTTAACTCCCGACTCAGACGACGTGCGCCTGAGAGCCTCTGCGCTCGCCTCTGCAGCAGCCTCCTCGGGATCTATCCCGCCTGTACCGTAAAGGAATACCACGCCGCCTGCAAGGCAAGCTGCTGAAAAAGCCGCAAGAAGCCAATCCCAATGGGCTTTGACAAAATTTTTCTTACCTGAAACGGGATTCATTATTTCTCCTCCTGTACGCTTTCTTGCGCATTCTCGCCGAGCGAACCAAAATCACGGATTGTCAAAGTAATTGAAACTGTCAGCGGGGCTTCGTAAGCAGGGTCGGAAACAACACCGACTTTAAGAGCCTGCTCGCGCGGAGAGAGCGTGCTTGTCTTCTCCTCTTCTTCCTTGCCTGCACGACGGCGAGAGGAGCGACGGGAAGACGACCTGCCGCGGGAAGACGCTTCCGCCGCGTCCTTCTTAGAATACGAAATCGCGTCAATAAGGAAGTCGGACGACTTTAAGAATGAGAACGATTCAACCGTTACGAACCTTTCGCTCACATTAAACTCATCAAGCACACGAACGAAAGCATCGGGTTTGGCCAGAAATGTGAAAGCGTAGCGCTCCGCTGAAACTTCAGCCTCCGCGCATTCTTCCGCCTGCTCTTTCTTTCTTTGCGTTCTCATCTTCTTTGCCGAACGCTTTTTCGGCGCTGCGGAAGTTTTCTCCGCTGATATCTTCTGTGCGGCCTTGCTCTCAAGGGCGGTGATTTCGAGAGCGCCTGCCTTTGCGAGAGTTTCAATTAAAAACGTAATATCGTCCCACTGCCTCTGAAGGATGCTGAGCCTCGATTCAGGAGGGAGTTTTCCGTCAAGAATAAATTCGCGGAACGGACCAAACGGAAAATCAGGTTTCATCAATGCCCCGTTTGCCGAACCGGGCAGAGACGAAAGCCTCTTTGATTCTTCGAAGATGAATTCCTTAAACGCGGCCGAGGAAGTCTTGTTGTAAGTCCTGTCTCCGCGGGAGGCCACCGTCAAAGCATCAGCGCGCCACTCATTAAACTTATCGCGCTTTGCCTCATATTCCTTGACGCTCTTCTCGCAAGGATAAACGGGCTTGCGCGAAAGGCTTGTCGCCTTCTGCATAACTGCGGCAAGTCCGTCGATACCTTCTTCCATATCTCCATCGAGCGCGGCCGTCTTTGCGTTGAAGGCCTGGAGAAGAAAGAAACCGGCGGCAAGAGAGGCGACAAGAGTTGCTCCGCCCGTGACCGCGAGCGCTAATTTAGATTTATTCATTTAAACTTGACCTCCAAAGTGAACTGATCAACCTGAGACTTCGATCCAAGCGTCGACATATCAAGAATACTGACTCCGTCCTTAGCCACCACGCCTTTTGCCTTGACGCGGTCTACCACATACTCACCAACAGTTTTTATTCCTTCGGGAAGTTTGTCTTTGACCTTATCGCGCCAGTAACGGACTGTGATCTTGCCGTCTTCGGACCATTTCTCTATCCACATGCCAGGAAGGAGAGAATCCTTTATTGCGGCAAGGCGATGAACTGAGACTGACCTCCCCACAAGAAGAAGACGGAAGCTCTCCGCCTCTTTCTCGGCTTCCGCTGCCGCTTTCTCTGCGCTCTCCACTTTCTTGTCCATTGCGGAAAGCCTGCCCGCTACTGAGGAGACGGCGTCACGTCTCGCCTCAATAACAGATGTTTCGCGATTAATCGCAAAAACACAGCAGACAAGTGCCGAAACAAACATTACGCCTGCCGCGGCAAGTGCGGGGATGCGTGCTTTTTCGGTGCGCTCTTCAATGATGGAAGGAGGCAGAAGGTTTATCGCAAAACGAGCATTGTCCACATCGCGCAGAGCAAGGCCCGTATTGACTCCCAGGAACACCGCATCAGCTTCAATCGCTTCTACATCTACGCCGGAGCCGACTTTGACCACTTCAAAGGGATTGAAAATCTCAACTTCAACTCCTAGCGACTCGGCGAAAAACTCACCAGTCTGAGGCAGAAGCGAAGTGCCGCCCGCGAGATAAAGCTTCACGGGAGCCGAGCCACCCTGCTGGCTGCGATAGAAGTTGATGGAACGCGAAATTTCCGCATTAAGGCGAGTCATCACCGCGCGGCAGACTTTCGAGACGCGGTCCGCCATTTCATCGGCATCTTCCGTAACTCCGCCGAGCGATACGTAACCTTGCTCCTTCTTGATGCGCTCCGCATCCTCCTGCGAACATCCAAGAGCCGTTGCGATATCTTTTGTGATGGCATTGCCCGCCACGGGGATCGAACGGTTATAGAGTCTGTCGCCTTCGATAATGACGAGAGAGGTAGTTCTAGCGCCGATATCAAGAACAATGACACATTCCTCATCGGCGCCGCTTCTCACTGCACGGACTGAATTTGCAAGAGCGATGGGAGAAGCGTCGACAATTTCAGGACTGAAGCCGACTGAAGAGATCGCCGAACATATCGCCTCAAGCTGATCAACCTTCGCGGCGACAATCATAACAGACGTATCACCCGACTGAGTCTCGCCGAGAACTTGACGGTCGCAGACCATCTCATCGATCGGGAAGGGTATGTTCTGCTCAATCTCGATGCGGACCATCGACTCAAAGCGTTCGCTGTCGCCAGCGAACGGAATCGCCGCGAATTTCGGGAACACCATCTGCCCGGGAATCGCGATGTTTACCTTACCGGGGCGAATGCCCGTGGTGCGAACGATTTCAAGAATCGCAGGCGTAAGTATCGTTTCTGTGTTGCCGCCATCAAGGGGAGCGGCAAGAAGCGACTGCCCGTAACGCGTGAGCGTAAGCGTTCCCCTCGCGGAAGATTCATATTCCGCAAGCGTGACGTTTGTCGCGCCTATGTTAAGTGTTAAAATCTTCTTTGCCATAAAAAGGTCTGAATTTTTCTGTTATGTTTTTTTATTGAGCCAAGGCTTCGTAGTCATTCGGAAACACGAGAGCCCAAATCGTCTTGGAGCGGTCAAGAAGACCTTGCCTGCGCTCTATCATAGGCCTGCCGTTGGCCTGAGCCTCCATAATCTTCTGATCTTCCCAGAACTTATTGCCAGGGACGATTCCTTTAATCTCACTCCAGGAACCGTGGTAAAGGACTTCACCATTCTGGTTGGAAATCTCAAGTCCGACCGCCTTAGGTGTTCCAAAGCGCTCGAGATAACTTGGCGGAAGCACGACGGAAGAAGCATGGCCGCCTGCCGGAATATTTGCGTACGCTGTAGCCGCCGTGAAATAACTGTAGGGCGGGAGGTTCTCTTCGTTGCCCCTGTTCTCTGTAGCGCTACGTGTCTCAAGAAGGACATGCCAAGTGAAAACGAGCTGATCTATACACTTCGATTTATTCGTACCGTAAGTTTCATACTTCGTTTCGAGAACAATCCAGCGGCGCGGCTTCTTGTTGCACATCCCTATAAGCGATGCGCCGGGAACGGAAGGTGCAGAAAGGCAAGTCTGCTGACCGAGCTTGGGCTCTTGGATGATGCGCACCAACCCAGAGCGGTTAGAAGAGGACGCCTGCTGAGAAGACCTTCTGGCGGGCGCCGCAAACGAAGAGGCTGCCAGCGAGGCGACAGCTGCGCACACAACAAAACCTTTTACACTCATTTTTCGATTCCTTTCCCTTTTCTCTTACATTATTTTCATCTTGGGTAAATCCTGAATATCGACAACTCCCACCACTTTTCCTTCTGCATCACAGACGGGAAGATCGTCGATGCGCTTCTTTTCGAAAATCTTAAGAAGCTCCGCGGCATAGACATCATCACGGACGAACATAGCGGGCGATGTCATCACGGTGGAGACTGCAGCATTGAGATCGACGCGGTTTTCACTCACCGCACGGCGGAAATCACCATCGGTGAAAATCCCTACGAGACGGCCGCTGCCATCGACAATCGCGGCAGACCCTGACTTCGCTTTCGTCATCGCCATCAGAGATTCCATCACAGTATCGTTCGGGGAAACACGGGCAAAACGATCGCCCGAACGCATGATGTCCGTCACTTTCATAACGAGCGCACGACCAATTGCGCCGGCCGGATGATTCATCGCATAGTCTTCAATCGGGAACTTCTGCGCGTCAATCAACACCATCGCAAGCGCGTCTCCCATCGCCATTGTGGCAGTAGTGGAATTAGTAGGAGCCATTCCAAAGGGGCACGCCTCCTTGCCGCACGGAACAGCAAGATGCACATCGCTCAACTTCGCCAACGTTGAGTCACCATTGCCGGTAAGAGAGACAACCTTAAGCCCATGACGGCGAATGGCGGGAATAAGTTTAACGACCTCTTCCGACTCACCTGAGAACGAAAGAGCAATAAGAACATCGCGGGAAGAAACCATACCGAGATCGCCATGCATCGCCTGCACGGGATTGAGCACGATTGAGCGCGTTCCGGTCGAGGCAAAAATCGCGCTCATCTTTTCGGCGATATGAAGATTTTTTCCTACGCCGGTGACAACGACAAGTCCACCCTTTGCAAGAGCGTCAAGAATCAAATCAATTGTCTTGATAAAGCTCTCACCCAATGAATCACGCACGGCCTTTAAGCCTTCGATTTCCACATCGAAGACTTGGCGAGCTCTGATAATGTTTGAATGTTCTACCATTACTTACTCTGACTCTGCAACAATGTTACACATGCGGTGCCGACAATGTCCTCAGCGGAGCAGCCGCGGGAAAGATCGTTCATGGCCTTGGCAAGGCCCTGAAGATTAGGTCCGATTGCATCTGCACCACCAAGACGCTGGGCAATCTTGTAGCCGATGTTGCCTGCCTGAAGATCGGGGAAGATAAAGACGTTGGCGTTGCCCTTCACTTCCCCATTAGGATTCTTAAGCTCTCCCACGGCCGGAACTATCGCCGCATCGAACTGCAACTCGCCGTCCATCTTGATGCCCTTCTCAGCGAAGCGCGGTTTTGCAAGTTCTACGGCCTTCTGAACCTTCTCAACGAGTGCTCCGCCAGCAGAGCCTTTCGTGGAAAATGAAAGATACGCGACACGCGGCTCATTGGCTGTAAGATCGCGGTACGTCTCAGCCGTTGCAAGGCCGATATCTACGAGCTGCTCAGCCGTCGGATCAGGGATTACGGCGCAATCACCAAACGCAAGAACGCTGTCGCCTGCCGGGGTAGGCTCTTTAAGATCCATTATGAAGCAGGAGGATGCAGTCTTCACGCCAGGTTGCGTTCCAAGCGTATGGAATGCGGCGCGAAGCATATCGCCCGTTGAAGCGATAGAACCTGCTACAAGGCCGTTGACCTTGCCGAGCTTGACCATCATTCCTCCGAAATAGATGCGCTTGGTCCGGAGTGTCTGCTGAGCCGCTGCAAGGTCGATTATCTTCTGCCTCTCTGCAGGCTTCTTTGATTCTTTGGCGTTCCACGCTTCCAAGTAAGCCGCCTCAAACTCGGCGTCACCCTGAGTGTAATCGATAACCTTGATTGCGCGCTCGGCGAGGGAAAGCCCAGCCTTTGCTTCGGCCGCGGAGATCTCGTCTGGTGTACCGAGAACGATAGGCGTACAAATCTTTCTATCTACAAGTGCGCACGCGGCAGTAATAACTCTTGCATCCTGCCCTTCAGGAAGAACAATGGAGCCATTTAACTTGCTCGCCTTCTCAATAATATTCTTTATAGCGTTCATTGGGATAATGTTAGAATGTTAGAATGTTGGAATGTTAGAATGTTGGAATGTTGGATTGTTGGATTGTTGGGATGTTAGAGTGTTAGAAGTGTTGGAGTGTTAGGAGTGTTGGAGTTTTTTGTCCTTAGTGTTCTGTTTATTGTTTGCATTAATTTCAATATCTCTTCGCACTCATTCTTAATACTTGGTAACTGATTTTTACAATACCCCATTTCATCTATTATTTCCATCCAATACATGGCCTCAGAGCTTTCTTTTAATGCAATACTTATCTTGTGTATAAAATCATCCTTTGATTCACTTCTATTGGCCTCTCTATAATTCGCACCAATAGATGTAGCTGCTCTACCTAATTGATTCCCTATTATTTTTGTAGTTGTTGAACTAGGAAGCGACTCAATAAATTTAAGTACAGATACAGCGAACTTGCGTGTTCGCATTTCCATCTGCATCTTAAACTCTCTTTTATCGTTCATTAGTCACTTTCTCATTATCATTATTTGAAGCATTCGAACATTCAAACATTCAAACATTCAAACATTAACCGAGCACCCTCACTGTATCTTTCGCGATCATAAGCTCCTCGTTGGTCGGAAGCACAACGACGGGAATCTTCGAATCCTTCGTCGAGAGGACAGCGACAACGCCGTGCGACTTCTTGTTTGCCGCCTTGTCCAACTTAACGCCAAGCCCATTCAGACGCCTGATAATACGCTCGCGCACCTCAGTGGAATTCTCGCCGATGCCGCCAGTCATGACAATAGCATCTGCTCCGCCGATTACGGCATTGTACCCGCCGATATAAAACGCGACGCGATAGGCAAGCATCTCAAGCGCAAGCTCACACTGCTTATCGCCCTTCGCCGCTTTCGCGCAAATATCGCGGCAGTCGCCTCCGTTAACTCCTGTAAGACCCTGAAGACCAGAAGCCTTATTAAGCATCTTGTCCATCTCCGCAGGCGTTTTGCCTTCCGCCTCCATGATGGAAAGAACTGCCGCAGCATCAATATCGCCGCAACGCGTTCCCATGACCATGCCGGCAAGAGGCGTAAGACCCATTGAAGTATCAACGACCTGGCCGTTCTTAATCGCGGCCAAGGAACTTCCGTTTCCGAGATGGCACGTTACGAGATTCACCTTGGAAAGAGGCTTCTTTAAGAACTTCGCAGCGGCCTGAGTTACGAACTTATGGCTCGTACCATGAAAGCCGTACTTGCGGATGCCCATCTTCTTGTAATACTTCGGATCGAGCGCGTACATCGCCGCACAGTCGGGCATGGTCTGATGAAAAGCCGTATCGAAAACGGCTACGTTAGGAACGCCCTTGAAAATCTTTTCGCAAGCCTCAATACCACCGAGGTTTGGCGGCATGTGAAGAGGTCCAAACTTAACAAGCTTTTTAAGCTGCGCCATCACGCTCTTTGTTACCTTCGCCGAATCTTTGAAGACCTCAGCACCGTGAAGAACGCGGTGTCCGATTGCGTCGATATCTTTGGGATTGCCGAGGTCTGCTACGACTTGCTTCAATGCCTCCGCGTGGTTGGCAGGGCCGCCGGCGCCGATGCGCTCGACGAGCCCCTTAGCAAGACGCTCCTCATTCTTCATATCGAAGAGCTGATATTTGAGCGAGCTTGAACCTGAATTGATTACGAGAACTTTTCTAACTTCCTTTTTCATTTTGGACTCTTTTAATACTTCTTATGAGAACTTTAAATATTACTGCTCGATCTCCACCTTGTAGAAGCCGCTGGTGTAATCGCCTCCTGAGAGACCGACCTCAACATACTGCTCCGTCTTACCGATAGAGCAGCTCTTCGTCTCCACCAGCGTCCATTTGGCCTGAACGAGCGATTCCTTCTTGAAGACCTTGACCGTCACATCAACCGAATCGGGGCTTGTGAAATCATAAATCTTCGAGAAGATCTTTCCGGCGATCGAGTCGACAACTTCAGCATCGACGGCAAGAACGACCTTACCCTTAACGGGATCGAACGTAATTGACGTAATCTTAACGGAGTCACCCTTGATCGTCTTCTCAACGGCTGCACGGATTGCATCAAGCGAAGACTTCTCATTGCTCAACGTGCCACCGAGGAGCGTGCTCATTGCATCAGCATACTGGAATGCGGAGAGCGTCACACCCGAGAGTGTCGTGGAGACGCCTGCGTCAAACCCGCCCGCGTTGACTGCGCCAGATAACTTATCGGAGAGAATGAACTCGCCAGAGACAACAGCATCACCGTCGTTTGAATCAAGGCTTCCGTTCTGAGCAAACTCATAAGCATCCGGCACCCAGTCATCGTCTGTATCGGCGTCTTCAATGTAGAGCCCTACGTTAGGCATCGCGATTCCAGCTCCGACTGTAACGCTTTCTACCGCAGAGCCCCACGATTCCCAATTATCCTTCTTGAAGTTGTTGTTGGAATCGATATAAGCTCTTACGTAGTATGTGCCGGCAGGAAGACCGATAAGCTTCGCATTCGGGATAATCTTGGCGCTATCTGCAATATCAGCCTTGTTGGTCACAACGACCCTTGAAGAGTTCTCACCGCTGAAGTCAGCAGAGGTAAATGCCTCAAGGCGCACCGCCGCATTCTCGAGCACGGCCTCGGGGCCTGTGTACTTCACGCAAACGGCTACCGCGTTGTAGGAGCGGTCATCAACGTCCTGCTGAGCATTGACGAGAGTTCTAAATACGCCAGGCGTTTCAGAATATCCATCCCAGTTGAACTTTGAGTTGTACATCGACACATTCCACGTGTAGTTGCCATTTGCCTTAAGTATTTCTCCTGTAGGCATCACGTCACCAGGAGCGATTGGCGCTGTCCACTCGTAACGTCCCTCTCTGTTCTTTGCAGGCGCACGGTTAATGCCGCTATCATAAACAACCTTGCTGCCGTCAAGGATTTGGAGACGGAACGCCGTGTAAGAGTTAGACTTACCCATCGACCAGCTGAACGTCGGGCGAGAGCCGTAAGTGACGACATTTGCAAGGTCAACAGGAAGCTGACGATTGTCAAACGAGTCGAAGCGGCGCGTGAACACGTACGAAAGCGAGATGTTGTTCGTAACAGGGCTTACAAGCAAGGAGTTGTCAATGACTACGCGGTAGCCAACCTCAACAGGATCGGGACCCAACTCAGTACCTATCAATCCTCCTAACGCACTATCATACGCTACCTCATCAAAGTGAGACCAGTCGATATCAAACTCACCCTCAGAGATGAAGTCACCCTCATGGAGGAAGCTGCGCACTCCAAGATCCATATACTTGTCAACAAGTATGCGGTCGGGGAGATTAATCTTATTTTCTCCAACTCCGAGCCTGACTCCGTTTACCGAATAACGGTCAACACGCACATGCATGTAGCGCATACCGTCTTCTTCCGACCCATTACCGGAAGAAGCAGCTCCGCCTGCAGTAAGTTCGAGGTTTGTGATTGTGATCGTATCGGAATAAATTCCGTAAAGGGCGACACGGTCATTCTCCTCAGTCTTTACATTGACACGAGCGAATACAGGGGATGTTTCCGTAAGTTCGACAGCGAACTTCGCACCCTGCCAGCCGACATCAACTCCGTTGACATAGCCGAACGGCTCGCCCGCCGTATAGTCACCGTCATTGTTCTGGTCGGCGAAGACAACGAAGCTGTTGAGACCTTCGCGAACATAGCCACGGCTTGCGGCAGAGAAGTTATGCGCGTTATCGCCTCCTTCATTGCCTCCGTTTTCGGCAACTGCGCCTGGCCTATCGGGATCGCCAAGATAATACGTGCCTCCAATGTTAGAGCCGACGCTCATCCTCGACCAAGAGATTTTCACGTAGCTTGCGTCAAGATTAATCTTTTCGCAATTGTAGTAATCGGTTGGCTTGGCCGTATTCGAATCGATAGCTTCGTTGCCATGCGAGGCGTTGACCATCGATGCGTAGACGCTTCCAGAAAGCGCGAGCGCGTTGAAGTTGATCTCAACTCTTCCTGTTGAGTAATCAATCGAGCCTACGGCAACAGAGACAGCCTCTACAGCCTGGTTCGTGATTGTCGTCACGAGCTCGCCGTTCTTATCCTGCACGAGAGGATACCACTTCGCCTGCGAAACGCCAGCCTCAGAAACGGACAGCTCTACCTTGTTGCGGACAACTGCGCGGCGGAAGCTCGGATCACGGAAGAAGAGCTTGACGGAGCCAGGCGTGACAGAGCCAGGACCGAGGCTGTAAACCATCTTTGAAGCAGGCTTCAAACCGATATACTTCTTTGCCGTGAGGAGGCCAGCAGAGGAGCCTTCATCTCCATCGACTGCACCGCCTGTCACGACGGCTGTAGGCGTCGTCCAGATTGCATCCGCTGCATGCATCATTCCTGCATCAAACTTCTCGCTCCATGCGCGGAAGACGAGCGGGCCTGAAATAGGATCGTAGCCGTTGTAGATTACAGTCGCCTCAATAACAGGCACCGGATGCTCGGAGAGCGTCTCCTGATCGACACCGATGGAGTTGATAGCCTTCGGGCTCGTACCGGCCTTCGCTTCGGCGAAGTTCGACCATCCGTCACCGTCGAGGTCCTTCTCAGGATCGTAGATGTAACGGTTCGCCCAAAGATCGCCAGAGAGCGAGGGTGCGCCGGGATACGCAGCCTCCCAAAGGTCTGCAACCTGATCGTGGTCGGTAAAGAGCTCGCCGAGGTAAAGCTCACCTACCTTGCGGAAGTAGTCTATGCATGCGCCGTCCGTACGAGCGTTGCGCGGATCAAGCGAGTGGAACTGGAATACTTCGCTGATGAGGTATTCTGCGTAGTTCGAAAGACCGTCGCCGTCTACGTCACGATCAGCCTCATCGCCCTTGAGCATATACTTCCATGCATAGAGGTCAGAGACATTGTCACCGTCGCTGTCAGGATCAAACGGATTTGTCGAAGAGACGCCGCCATCGTATTCAAGGAGATTGGAAAGGCCGTCTCCGTCGATATCGCTATTGCGGTCGTCATAGTTCCAAGGCGAGAGAACAACCTTGCTATCCGTCAAATCGTCGATTCGAGAGAGAAGTCCATCCATAACGCCGTCAGGCTTGAACATCATGTAAAGTTCCCAGCCGTCGGGGAGACCGTCACCCTGACCGCCTTCAACTGCGTCGGCATCGGCGAGCGTATCGGCAAGAGCATACTCAGTCGCATTCGTAACCCCAAGTACATTCATGAAGTAGTCGGCCAAATATGCCTTGTCGCGCGAAGTAAATTCCTTCGTGTTGACAGTATCTCCAAGCGCAATGTTTCCATTTGCCGTTCTTGGATCGAAGCCGAAATAATCAAGCACCTGCGAATGGACGAGGAGAATGTTGGCTTTCATTGTAGAAACAACCTTTTCATTTGCATCCGCAGCAAATGTGACATTCGTTCCGAGCGCAAGGCTGTCGCCATAATAGTAAGTAGAGGCAAGCTCAAGTTCCGAAAGCGGCGTTCCTACAGAAATACCAACGCTTGTAACATTGGAAGAGGCGGGCTCGGAAATAACGGCATACCACACAGCCTCTGCATTGCCATTCGTTACGGAAACGAGCTGGAACGGAACCTTTGCGTACGCCATCACACCTGCGGTAGTCGACACAACTGGGCCAATGTCGGAAATTTCTATTTCCTCCGCGCCCTCAATCTGGAAGTTGTATTCAACCGTAAGACCAGGGTCATAGATGCCTGCATGATCTATGAAATCCTCCTCACGGTCTACGATGCCATTGTCGTTCCAATCGGTATCTTGGAGATAAATCGTGTTCGTAACGGAAACTGTTTCTGCCGCGACAACAGACATTGCCGTAAAGCCGTTCGTAACAGAACCGAGAGAAGCCAAGTAGCCCCAAGTATCGTACGGAGCGCGATAGCCGGCATTTATACGTCCGTCTCCGGCATCTTTCACATACCATGCAGCAACAAAGTATTTTGAGCCCTCTCTAAGGCCGCCAACTTCAATTGCAGAAGCGGCCGACTTGTCTGCGACATAGGCGACGGGAGAGGCGAGGTCTTCCGATTCGTAAACGGCAACGGAGACTCCACTTGCGAAATCAACACCAAGCGGATGAACTACATTAACAGCAATCTTGCCCTTGCGCGCCGCTGCCTTGTTAATATAGAATTTAGCCTCCTTAGACCACTCGTCTGTTGTAGGCTGAGCAAAGCCATACTTGTCATTTCCAAGCAGCACCTTGACAGCAGTCTCACCTTCATTGAAGGAAATTCCTTGTTCGTCAAACCAATCCTGATCGAGGATGACTACGCCGTCAGCAGCCGGCGGAATAAGGAAGCCGTTACCAAACTTACCTCTGTATGTATTACCATTAATAGCAAGCCAGAAGCGCATATTGGCATAGTCACCAGAAGGCACGGTGAAGGAGATTGTCACATTGCCGACGGTAGCGTCGGACGTACCCCAAACATTCGCCTTATCACGAGTATTTGAGTAGCGGACGGTAAACTCTTCATTTACCTGCAACGGACCAAAGACCTGCACTTCGCCATTTGAAACGACTACGTAATTGTTGAGGTTGGTGACATTGAGAGATGTAAGCTCATCCTTCTTAAGATGGACGATTTCATATGTCACCTCTTCAATATCCTCTGGAGCATATCCAAGCGAAGACGCATGCTCGGCAAGATACTTATCAAGGCCAGTATGCTCGCTTGTGAAATATTCTACAGGATATACAGACTCTCTCGCCATGTTATTCGGCAGATAGTAGTAAACTGCACCTGCAACCTGGCTCATGAGAGGCTCACCATTTATCTTAGAGCGGACAAGAGCTACGACTGAATTTTCGTTCGTCGCATTGACGCGTACAAGCGGATACGAGTAAGAATCGTATGCTCCAAGGCGAATCGTAGTCTTGATGTCGGAGTATCCGACGACTGCTTCAGAAGTTCCGAACACCTCGCCGGGCGAGCACTTGCCGTCGCCATTCTCATCGATGTAAGCGACAAACCTTGCAGGACCCTGCTTGATCGTGCCGCGTGCGGCAGTCTTCGCGCGAACATAAGCAATACCAGCGTCAAACGCCGCCTTTGCAGCGTAGCTTGCCGTAAGCTGTTCGCCGTATTCGGGATAGAACGACGACTTCTGCCAAACATCAACTACTACATCGGCCTGGCCGTTGCCCGCCCACTTAAACGTGAAGTTTATCTGCGGTTCGGGAATTGTGAAGTTAGACGTTTCAAGGCTTGATGAGGACTTCTCGAGAATCGCTCTCTTCATTGCCTCGATTCCGCCGTGTTCAGCGATAATCGCACCAAGAGATTCCTCCCCTGTGTGGCCAAGCTGATTAACATGGAAGTCAACAAGCTCTTCTTCCGTTACCCCTTCATAACCTTCGAACATCACATACGTATACTTATTGGCAACGCTCAATTCTTCGGAGATTTCCTCTTCCTTGTCCTTAAGCTGCTCGGCATACGTGTAGCGAACGATCGACCACACATCCCAACCAGACTGGAAGAGGTCACGCGTACCAGCATTTCTAAGGTCGGCGATCTCAAGCTCGCCTCTTGCTGCAGGCTCGATAAATTCGCCGCCGTTGTAGATGGCGCCGAGATAGGAGCCGCTTGCGGCACGGAAGTAATCGGGAGTTACGCCATCCGACCAGGCATTCTCAGGATCGATATCTTCAAGCGAATCCATATCGCGGTAGTACGCCCACATTTCCTGGACATTGCTGATAAGATCAATATCCCAGTCGTCGTCATAATCCTCGGCGTTTATGCCAAAGCGGCGAGCGCGAGCGTCAGTGAACTTATTCGCGTCGGCAGGAACGACTCCAGTAAGAAGAAGTTCGTCATATACGGAATACATGTTCCAAGGATCGGAAGGATTCTTGCCCTGCGCATATTCATCTACGAGAGAAAGCTCGTCTCCGTCGAGATCACCTTCGCGGTCAGCATACTTCCACGGAGTAATCGCTGCTCCTTCCGGCTTTGCATACTGCGAAGCCGTAGCCGTCGTATTAGTGCCGAACATGAGATAGAGCTCCCAGCCGTCTGCCACGCCGTCGCGGTCGCAATCAGCGTCGAGGGGCTTGAGCGTAAGCGATGCCCATGCCTTGGCAGAATTCATCGCCTCTTCGCCGGCGGCAGTAAAGCCAATCGCGTTAAAGTACCTGACGAGCATATACTTGTCAAGCGCGGTGAACGCCTTAGTGTTCTTGTCTGCAGGGTCGATTGCCGTCGACTGGCTGTAGCCGAATTCATCGTAGACCTGCGCATGAACGAGTGCGACATCCACATTTGCAATCGTATCAATCTGGAACGTTGCGTCTTCAAGAATGTTCGTACCGAGACCTGCGTACGTTACAGTGACGAAGTTCGTAAGCGTTTCGTCGGGCACAACAGTCATGTAATCGTATGTAGCAACAAGATTCGTCGCCGCAATGACATCACCGACGCGATAAGTAGAGTCAACATCTCGAACGAGATACTTCCTGCCGTTCTTATCTGTGACAGTACGGTAGATTCCGTTCGTGACGGCAAAGGCCATATAGTCGCCCTTCGCCGCGGAGAAGGCATCAGCAAGGAGCGGGTCGGTGTCGGCAAAGCGCGCTTCCCAACCATCGGGAAGACCATCGCCGTCAGTATCCCACTTCTGCTTGTTCGTGTAAGTGTCTCCTGTCTCTTCGTCTCCCGTAAGACCGTCGAGATCAACATCAGAAGTATCAGAACCTGAAGATGTGGCCGCCGCCGCAACAGCGAGAAGAGTCTCCTCCTGATTCCAGTCAAGAATACCGTCACGGTTGACATCGGTGTCTTCCATGTAAACGTCAACGGAAGTAACCTTGGCGCTTGCAGGGTCAACCTTCGCTCCGGAAGGCGTCCAAATATGAGCCAACGACGCGCCAACTTGAGCGGAGTAGCCCCACGTCTCGTAGGCGTCGCGCGCGGCATTGCCGTTGCGGTCAATGAAGGCAACAGCGAAATATTCATCCTCATCAAGACCGCAGAACGAAACTGTCACTGCATTGGTGAGCGAATTTGCAGCAGCTTCAAAGTCGGCTGTGCTAAGGCGCGACTGCGCGGCAGGAACTCCAGAGAAGTCTGCATTGCGGAAGAGCTGGACGATGATGCTTGAAAGCGCATTCGTTGCAGGCCCGAAGTAGCGAACGCGGACGCTTGCCGTTCCACGACGCGTTGAGAAGTCGTTCGCCTCGGCAAGTCTCGTCTTGAAGGATGCGAAATCACTCCAAGTAGACTCCGCGTCGTTCGTGTTCGAGAACTTAGCATTGTACATCGCAACGCGCCACTTGTAAGAGGCATTGTTGTTAAGTACCCATGCGTCATTCAAGGAATTGGTGCCGATAAACGCAGGAGCAACCCATGTATACCTTCCTGAAGCGTCTGAAGACGGAAGCGCCATAAGAGGTGCGCTATAAACGGCCTCAGTTCCGTTCTCCTCAAAAATCTGGAGGCGGAATGCCGTATATCCTGCGGCAGCCGTCCACTTGAACTCAGGACGCGCGGAAACGACTATGCCGTCTGCCGTTACTGCGGGAGAATATGCAGTAGGCTTTGTGGGTGTTGAAGCGTATTCAACGATGAACGTTTCGATAACATCATTGGATGCGATATTCTGCACCGAACCTTCGCCGCTGACAACGGTATAGCCGACAGTCGCGACATCCTTGAGCGACATGCCTTCCATCGCCATAATATCGCTGCGCAGGCTTGTCCAATCAAGGCCGAACTTGTTGTTCGTCAAAAGGTCACCTTCGTAAACAGTCTTGCGCTTGACATCGGAGGCCGTGCGGCTGTAGACGATGCGGCGCTTGACACCTGCTTCCTCGCCGTTGATGGACGTACGGATTATGCGGAGCGTCTCAACATCGTCACCGAACGCAAAGCGCTTGCCTGCCGCGATGGTCGTATCGGTCATCTCTATTGAGAAAGAAGGAACTTGATCCCATCCGATTGCCACGTCCTTGGCGATGCCGACAGGCTCTACGCCAGGCGTAAACTGGCCGTTTCCATCAATGTCGATAAACGCGACAAACGCCGCCGTGCCCTCCGTAAGGTTGCCCTTGTCGGGAGTCGCCAACGAGATGTTGAGGCACTTTGTCTGCTCTGCAGGAATCTTCGCCTGATAAGCGATGCGGAAGAAATGCTGCGGAAGCGCGATAAGCGTATCAACCATATAGTAATTCTGCAGATCCTTGAGATTGATATCAAAGTCTCCAGTCACAAGGTCTATAGTGCCGACGCGCTTGTTATCAAGGAGCATATAACCCTTCATCGTATGGTCGTCAGAACTTATCTGAAGGATACCGTGCGTTCCGGCAGAATTCATCGCTTTCTTCCATTCGAACGGATCTGCCGATACGACACAATTCTTACCGTATGTCGTCCATGCCTTCCACATTTCTTCGTATGTGCCGGCATAAAGCGTCTCAGTCGCCTCATCCCCTTCGCCAGTCTTAATCGTCCAGCTGAACTTGTCGTTGGGCTGTGCGTGCGCAACTTCAAGCGAAATCGTATCGAGAGAATTGACAATCCAGCCAGGAGTTAGCGTTCCGTGGAATACGCGATCATCATAGAAGCCGAGATAGATGTAACGAGTCTCGGCCGCACCAGGAGTTACCGTATATGTAGCGGTCGGTTCATTCTGGAGATTGCCGCCGGCATACGCCTGAACAACAATTGGAGACGTGGAGCCCACATTCACCTTCGTGCCGTTGTAGCGCAACGTCGCGTGAACGACAGGAACAGGATAGTCCTTAACTTCCTCGGAGCCTGCGAGATGCGAGACAAACTTCTGCGCGATTGACTGCTTATAGTTGGAATAGCGCATTTCGCTCCATGCAGACCAGCCGTCCTCATCTGCGTCTGTATTGGCGTCGTAACGCGTGCGGTCAAGGCCGTTGGCATCTTCTTCAATATCCTCCATGAAGTCATGGTCGGCATAGACTTCGCCAAGATAGACATTTTCACCCTTCTCATTCTTGATCTGGAGGAAGTAGTCGACAACATCCTCGCTTACGGAATGCGAAAGCGTCGGGTCGAGCGAATAGCGGCTATCGCGCTCGGAGATTATGTACTCCTGGAAATTGGAAAGGCCATCATTGTCAGGGTCGGCAGTAGCGTCTGCCTTTGAACCTGTATCGATCTTGTAGAGGTCCTCCCACCAATCGGGAATGCCATCGCCATCAAGATCGCGCGTGTCGGCAAACTCAGGGTGCTTTACGCCATCTGAAAGCATACCTGCGGCAAGGTCTCTTAAGTACGCCTGCCACGCAGGCATCTTTACTCCGTTATAATAGACCTCTGTCGTCCAAGTTACCCTCCAAAGCGAATTGCTCGAATCATTGTAATTTTGAAGAGCAAGACTCGACCACCAATCGGGGAGATTGTCGTAATTATAGTCGGTGCCTGTCTGCGCCCACGCGTCAGCAGCCGTGCCATCATCCCACATACCACCTTCTGCGGCGGAAATACGCTTTGGATAAGCGCCGCCGAGCGGGAAGAGATCAAAGCCCTCGAGCAAGCGATGACGCATTGTGAAGACGTACTTATCCTTTTGTTCAAGATCACCTTTTACCCAATCATAGCGCCTGTCTATGCCCCAGTAGCTGGAGCCACCGCCAGATTCACTGCCGGAGTCGCCACCAGATCCATCTTCTCCCTCATCGCCTCCGATGAGCACCTGCCTTGAACGGCTGTACGGCTCCATCGTCCTCGGGAAGTCGAATTTCGTGTAATTAAACTGTGCCGCCGGCAAGCCGCCAAGAAGATCTTCGCTCCAATACTTTGAATCAACTGTTGTTCCGTCCATGCGAGGCAAATGACCGACAGTATCGGAAATCCACGGCACCCATGCAGTATTGCTGTAAATCGTCGATTTTACATACACTGAATCCCACCAAGGATTGACCCAACCGATAGGCCTTGACCAAACGGCCTTCGCGCCAACATTAAGCGCCGTATCAAAACCAGCGGGCGTTGCCATAACATCATTCGAGTCTACCGCGCCTGGGATATGGTCAAAATTCCAATGACGCTTCAACTCGGCGGGAAGCATATTCTTAGTAGACGGAGCACGATTTTTAATACCATTCTTCCACACTTCCCAAACGGCCTGACGGTTAGCGAGCGCATCCTCGCGTGTGAAGCGCTTGCGATAGTTTTCGCGGATCTCGCTCTCGGTACGGGCGCCATCCCAAATCCTCACTTCATCAACATACCCCTGATAGTAATTCTTGTAGAAGCTAAAATCAACTGGGAAGAGCAAGCCCCAACGCCACTGAGCGTCAAAAGCGATACCGTAAAAATTATCGACGCTCGCGCCTATGAGGATAACGGGCTTACCGGCAACCGTCCCCGAGTATCCTGTAGTACCTTCCTTAAGCTTACCGACCGCATCAATTGCGACGGCGGAAGTTCCGTGCTCAGGCTGCACGCCTGTCTTAAGCTGCCTGTACTTCGTGCCGTTGATGTAAAGGCTTAAATACTCTCCATCAAATGTAGCGGCAACGTGCGTCCAATTCGTCGTGGCAACAGGGCCATTGAGAATCTCCTGAGGATCATTCCAGTCGGTGCCTGCCGAATCATACTTAGTATACCAGCGGCCGTTCTTAAGGCCGATGAGGAAGTTCTTTCTAAGAAGCTCAGCGTCTCCGAGATTCGACGAGCCCGTGTAAATGGTGCGTTCAACGACCGTCTGCTCACGCGTCAAGTCGCCCTCGGGCTTTGCCCAGCACTCGACCGTGTAGTAGAAGAACGGCAGATCAACTCCGGCCGGCAACGGTTCTGGCGGAACCTCTGAAACTTCGATTGTCGTTTCAAGGAAGGCGTCAGTGCCGGGGAACCACATCGCCTGACGGCGGAGCGGCGAATCCGAATCGCGTACATCGGACGAGCTCTTCGTCTTGCCTGCCGCCTCATCGAAGTCGCTCAAATAGTCGTGATCTGTATCGTAGCCTTCATTTTCTTCGAAGCTCCATGCGACATCCAAAGCGTTCCACCTGTTAACCTTGCACGGAGAAATGATAAGAGTTCCGCCTTTATCGGACTTTTCCCATTTCAAACCAGGGAAATCATTAAAATAATATCTGTTTGTCGTTACAGGGTCTGTGAAGAAGCTGGGGCAAGGTTCAGCCTTACGCTCCTTAGTCTCCGTAGGAATATAATAACGATATGTAAGTGAGCCCTCGTAACCGAAGTCTGTCATCCAAAGAGGCGTCGGATCTGAATGGAGCCATGTAGACTGGCCCTGCATATCAGTCATAATCGCCTCTGTCTGGTTGCGCAAGTTATCGCCGTCAGCGTCAGCAGCCGCAAGACCATTAATCCACGGGTACGCCTCAAAGTCATAATCGTTTGCAGACGTCGTGCGAGCCACAAGCCTATGATGCTCTTTCGGCTGGCCCATCCAATAGTTCATTGTGGCAGACGCCTTCTGATTTTCGGCTTTTCCGCCTGGTCTACCACCGTACGCAATAAAGACAATATCAAGCGCGGGTTCGTTTCCATTGTCAATCTGCCCTGCGGCGCCGAGCAAGGGATTCATACCATGATAAAGCTCATAGTAGTCGTCCATGGCGTCGTTATCCGTGTCGTTCTTTGTAGGATCGCAGCAAATGTACTTTATAGGATATACGACGTAATCGGGGAACATACCGAAGTAATAAACCATGCCTCCGTCGCCGCAGCTCATGTCTATCAGAGGCCTTCCTTGAGGATCGTTCTCATCCTCAAGAACCATAGATTCTATGAACGGTCTCCAAGTGAAGCGGTTACATTGCACCATCTTCCCACCGAAGAGAATCTGCCAGTCTTCACCGGGATTCTTAAGGTCGTGGTTGACGCCGTCGGCAAACATATACCAGCCACCGTTCGCCGGATCCCAAGAATTTTCACAGTAGGAGAAATAGCTGCTGCTGGGGTCGAAGTGACCGTCAACCGTAATGCGAGGATTGTAATTTTCATGCTGACCGTCAATTCTTGAACCTGCACCGCCGTCGGAGAGCAACCGCTCCGAGAAGTATCTATCAAACAAGTTCGTACTTGAAAGCGCAGCCGTAAATTCGAGCGGATTGAAAGAATGGCTGCCCCACGACGAGATCGTATCGTCATAGCGCCAGCAACGCATACCGCCGACGAGGTATTCCTGCCAGTTCAAAAGACCGTCGTTATCATAGTCAAGCCGTGCATCGTCTGTCGTTCCGTCCATGCCACCGGACCACGAGCCTTCGCCCCTCGTTACTGTTGTCGTGTTGTTCGTTGCCCCAGTAGTTTGATCAACTGTAACGGAAGAACTCGTTGAAGTTTCGCCAGACGTATAGGTGCCTGCAAATTCCACTTCCCACGGGTCAGGCAGGCCGTCAAGGTCGGTATCCCAAGAAAGCGGGTTAAGTCCGCCGCCCGAGCCGGGGTCTACGCCCAGACCGTAAAGGAAGTGCGACATTTCCGCTGCGTCAGCGATTCCATCGCCGTCCGTATCCTCCTGATTCGGGTCCGTAGGCCACTTCTTGTTCGTCCACTCAGGATGAATATTTCCTGCAAGAATCGTTTCGCAATCTGCGTATGCGGCCGTCGACTCTACGCCTGCATATTCCTCGGCGCGCGTAAAGCCTCCCTCTGTGCCATCTGCATAAATCGGAGAGCCAAGAGCGCTCTCGCTATCGCGAAGCCTGTAACTGTAAGCCCTCTCTCCCTTGTACCGGCTCTTATCGTCGGAGATATACTGCGGTTTACCTGTAAAGAGGTATGCCTCCCAGCCGTCGGGAGTGCCGTCGCCGTCCGTATCGGCACTATTAGGATTGGTGCAGAACTTCTGCCACAACGCAACGCGGTTACCTGTCTCGCGGCTCGGCGTAAGATCTCTTGAAGAGAGTGCATAACCGCCTGCCCAGAGCGTTGAGCCTGATGCGTAGTAATAAGTGTCGCGATGAATAAAGATGGGATACATAAACTCATCATAGTGAGTAAAGAGTGATGTCTCGACACCTCCAGATATTCTCCACGCGGTGCGCGGATCAAACGCCTTGGAGTCGACCCAGACTCTCCTCATGCGGCTCTTATTCTCCTTAGCAAGGCCGTGATACTGGTAAACGTGGTGATGGAGAAGCGCAACGCTCTTTTCCGCCGTGGGCTCAACTACTTTAGCCGCTTCCGGGAAGAAGTTAGTGAGCACCGGTCCATACATCTCCTGCCCAAGGACGAGCTTGCCCGCAGTATTGTATTTCCAAACCGAGTACGCTCTTGTCGGCGTTTCAAGTATCGTGCACTCAAGAACTTCCACACCATCCTTGTAGAATGTGACAGGCGTGCCGGGATCCAAGGAAACGCTCTCGCCGAGAATTACCGATTCGCCGCTTATTGTACACTTATACGTTGTCGTTGCGGGGAGATACGTTGCAAGATATTCCTGCCCCTCGACAATTTCCGTGCCAAAGAACTTGCTGTAAGAAACATTAGCCTCGCTCGTTACATAAGTATTTGTCACAAGCCCATCGGGAGAAACGTAGCCGATGAGCGTCATCGTCTGGTACGGAATGTTTGTGACTGAGAAGTTTCCTCCATGAATAAGCGCAAAGCGCTCCACTCCACTTTCAGTCTTAACGCCGATAACAGGTATTTTACTAAGGACGAGCTCAGCCTTGGCGTCGTTATCTGTGTTCGCAGCTCCATCACCGCCAGTTGAGTTGATGGAAGAGTACAAAAGCGGATCGGACTCAGTGACAAACACTTCAAAGCCGTCAGGAAGACCGTCGCCGTCGGAGTCGAAGTCAAGAGGATTCGTTCCAAGCTCGATTTCGGCAAGGTCTGTAATTCCATCGCCGTCAGTATCATCATCCTTGAGCGTGTCGTTCGGGACGTTGGGATTGTAAATCGACTCTACGGCCTCGGGGGAAATCTTAATGGGTTCTGCCGGGTTCGTAGGATTGTATCTGCGGCCTTCAAAGCGGCGATATTCGCCGTTTCCGTCAATGTAGCCGACGTGAGCGCGATACCAAATGTAATATTCGTAGCCGTCCGGCACTCCATCATCGTCGGAATCGGCGATTGTCGGGTCGGTCGGGTTTTCAGGCGACCAGAGCTTCCATGTTTCCTCCACCGTGGCGTCCTTGCCGTTCTTGGCACTCCAAACGAGGAACGCGAGATATTCAATCTCGGAAAGCGTAGAAGTTGCATCTGTGCGAGGGTCGGTATAACGCCTTTCGCTCAACGCCTTCTTAACGCCGAGAATTACTGCCGCGTCGTTAAGGTTAAGATCCCAACCGCGCACCTCGCGACGGGCGGAGAAAGGAACTCCGTTCTCAATCCAGTCGGCAGAAGTGCCGGGGAGGAATTTCGTATAAACGACGTTTTCACCGGCAGGCAAGTAATCCCCGTCATCATTGAAGCTCGTAAGCTTCGTCATATCATTGCCCTGAAGCGAGCCGTCATCAGCATAAATGCCAAAACCGGAATGGCTCTTTACGACCGCGTCAGGAATGCCGTCGGCGTTAATATCGCCAAGGTTGTCGGAAACGTAAAGTTCGCGCGAGAAGATGGCTTCCACTTCAATTTGAGAATATCCTGTCGTTTCCTCCTTCTCGTTGTCGAGCGAAGGATAGAACGCCTGAGCCGTGCTGGGGCTTGTGGCGGGAACAGGAGGCTGAACGGTCATCGTCGTTTCATCGGCTCCCTTATAAAGCCAGCAATAGAAGAAGCTGTCGAAATCGCTCTTGTAGTTGAAGCGCTCCTGCCCTGTCACCCACTTGCCGCCTTGATTATTAGGCTCCGCCGCCTTGTTAAAGCCTGCTGCGATGCCTATGTTGCCGTCATCGAAAGTATTGGTGGCGGCGGCAGGATAACCAGCCGCAAAAAGTGACGCCTTTGTCGCAGTCTCGCTGTACATCCATGTCTGCGCAAACTGACGCATCGTATACTGGCCTGTGGAGTTCTCAACATAAATGTGACCCCAGCCAAGACCAGGCGCAGAACCGTACTTCGAAGACGAAACTTCGGAAGGCCCGCACGGGATGACGACGACATCCTTAGTCGGAATTACATGAATGACAAACGTGTAGACAGCCTCGCCTCCGTTGCCGTCACGCGCTGTGAGCGTAACGAGAGTATACTCGGAAGAAGGAACTGTAAACTCATACTCGCCTCTTGCCGTTGCCTTGCAGGGGGAGCGGCCATCAAAAGTGATACTTTTTGTTGCTCCCGGATCCTTAATCTTAACGGAACGCTTGTTGCTTACATCGATAATCGTCCAAGAGATTGATGCGTTATCATTCGTAACGTCAGGGGCGATATCAGTATATTCCCATTGAAGCTTGACCTTCTCGCCAGCCGTCCATTCGTTAGTGCCGCCTTCGTATCCAGCCCACTCGTGAGTATCGGCAACTGTTACATTGAGCGTCGGATGCTCGTTGTTGAGCTTGATTATCTGCTCGACCGGAGCGAAGTATTCACTCCATTTCTGGTCGGTACTCGCCTTCGTTTCAGTAATGACGCTACCGGTGATTATGTATTCCGACGGATCATCGTTCGGGCCGCTTCCGCCGTTTTGAGAGTCAAGGTCGAAATAAACCTTAACGCCGTCCTTCGTCGCCGCGCGGGCAGTCTTGAACGTCACGACAACACCTTCATCGTCATCAATCTGCACGACTCCGTTTGAGGTAAGGTGGAGCGCGGCGTTATCGGTCGGGTGGAAATCTGTGGGAAGCGAAACGCGCACCTGAAGCGGATTGGACGAGCCGAGACGCTCGCGCCCTTCAACAGAAGCAGTCGGCCATTCAGAAACCTTGACCGTGACGTAGTTCATCTTTGCGTTTGCCGTTTCAGAGAACGTGTCTGTTCCGTTGGGATACTCAATTATAACTGTCGGAACGTATCCCACCGTAACGGTGAACTTGTACTGCTCGCTGCTGAATGCGCCGGGATCGTCCTTGAACATATCACGATCCTGCACCTGCAAGGTAACTGTCTGCTGCACATTCTCTTCATC
>JAEIGA010002560.1_pt1 | contig 28994 bp, 43 predicted proteins | sample 9270691 | NCBI WGS metagenome assembly JAEIGA01 (sample SAMN17057246, study PRJNA624740) | gut metagenome | biome: biome; isolation source: fecal sample | host: Bos grunniens | place: China: Xizang | collected 2019
CTATAATATTACTGTACTGTCTAAAGAATGTATGACAGTAATTACAATTATGAACATTAGACTCTGTCGACCTGAAGATAGGAGGATTTTGATATGCCCCCAAATAGACTTGCCATAGTTTTTCACCTGATATGCTTGACCGATAGAGTTTTCCAGTCTTACACATCTCATCAAATCTCTTCTGTAATAATTTGCTTAATTCTTTCATTTTTTGTAAATACGTTTAAAGTCAATATTATTTTTATAAAACCAATCTTCCAAAGCAATCATTGAGTCTAGGTCGGAAATATAGAAATCAAATTCTAAGTCAATACCGAATTCAGACTTAAGATACTCCTTCTCTTCTTCAGTAATATCTTTCAATGATCTAAGGTCTAATTTAGTAAATTCACCTTTTCCATAATTATACTCGTTGATGTCAGTGAAAAAAGCTCCATCTGTTTTAAAGGTAAGTTTTCCACTAAGACTATTAACTTCGTAGGATACAATATTCACCTTTCTACTTCCCGTAATACTTAGAGGAACTGGACCATAACTAAGACGGACTATAACTTCTCTAACAAAATCTTTCCAAGGTATACAATTTTCCCAAACCTTACAATTAGATAAGTACTGATCGATAGAATCCCTAAAATCAGTGATGAGTTCAGTTACAGTTTCACCTTCATACGTAATCTTAACATTTTTAGGTAAACCAAGAACTTCTCCATAAAGGCAATTATTTTCTGTACTGATATGAACAGAACCTTTAAATCCTTTATACTCAATTATTTCTTTCATTATTTTATATAATTTAAAATATTATTCTTATCCACCCCAAGAATATATAACTCGGCCATAAATTTCGTCGTCTGTCAGGGTTATAGTTTCACCCGTCGAATAATCACAGCATATATTTTTGCCAGCCTTAATCTCTAAGACTTGCCATAATCTGACTGAAGTATCTAAAACCACAGAACCTATATTCCAATCTCTATGTCTTGAGATAGCCAATAGTGTTCCCCATAGTACCTCTATTTCGACAAAACCACTTACCACCTTTTTAAAAGTTATTTTATTTGGATATCTATAGAGAAGATACTTATTACTATTCAACATATTAAAAGCTGATATACCGGTAGCGGTAGTGAAGTGTTGTAAATCTTCGATCGAATTATCATGATACCAAGACTCTTCATGTTTCAAGGCCCTCTTTAAATCAGGACAGTGTTTCCATCTTTGCCAAGGATCTAAGTATTTGTCTGTAAAAATACTTTTCTCTAAGATATAACATTTGTCTGTCTCACTTACTTCTACTATACATCCTACTTCGCCAGGATAGATACAAGTAAATAAAGTGTCTATATTATTAACTCCTTGATCAAACCTGCGATATCTTGTCCTCAGGCTTTCTTTATAGTTTTTCTTTTCTTTTCTCTTCCTGTAAAAAATAATTATACCGGTCCAGATAAAAACTCCTAATAAGATAGGTAGTATTTTAATCACCATAATCTAAACACACTAAGTTACCCATATAGTATCCAAAGTTTTCAGGCTTTAGATCAGAACATACATTTTGAAATATCTGAAGTTCCTGAAAATTTAATTCTCTCTCCAAAGTTTTATTACACCTAGCTTGAATAAGAATAAAACCAAACCAGCTACACCAGTAAGAAGGAGCTACTAAATCATAGGTTGGAAAATCTTTAAATAACTTACAAAATTTTCTTTCTGACAAGTTAGCAATACATCCCTTTAGGAAATTATACTGACAATACTTTCCAAACTTAAATTTTGGAACCTTAATTACAAACTTATCAAATATAAAAACTACTCTAGTAATCCCAGTTTTAATTCTTACTGTCATGATATTCTTTTAATTTTTTCTCAAGCCAACAAGCATAGTCAGACCAATAAATAGTTATACCTGTTCGTTTTCCAGATATTAATAATTCTTGTCCTATTACCTCACAAGGCTCAATTTCATAATCTTCAAGTTCAATCTCGCCGAGGGGTTGTATCATCATAACATCCTTTAAATATTCCTCAATAAATTTCATCGTTTATTATTTATTTTACTTATAAGGATCTTAGGGGAGAAAAAAAAGAAACCCCCTCTATCGACCTATCACAGGCAGATAAAAGGGGAAAAATGAAAAACTGTCTATCATATATAAGATTTTTAAGGGGAATAAAAAGTGAGAGGAATTCTACCTATCACAGGCACTTTTCCTCTCTTAAAATAAGTTCTACTATGTCTTCATCTTCATGTATAAGAATCTTGATCCCCCTGAGACGTAATAATTTCAGCATCACAGTCGAAAAAAGCCAATTCAGAATATTCAATACTTGATTTATCAAAACTAACTGACTTCAATCCTTTACAGCCTGTGAACGCAAAATCATCTATCCCTATAATTTCATGCTCTTTTCCATCCTCCCCAAAATACTTTTCAGGTAAGACTAAATCCCCACAATAACTATTTCCTCCATTCTCATCTAATTTACAAGTAATATAACAACCACTCTCACCAAATCTTATACTAAAATCGTTAATACTTGGAACTATACAATAATTCGATAAACACTTAATATTTTTATACTTATTGTATATGTTATTAGATACATGTAATCTTATTGGGTTTACCTTAGAATGTGGGAAGATATTTCCAGATGTTTTATGAAATTTTGGAGGATTAGATAGATGATTGAAATAAACATCTCTCAGGTTTTTACAACCAGTAAAAGCACTCGAACAAATTATTTCTACGCTTTCAGGGATAGTTATTTCACTCAATCCCGAATACTGAAATGCATAGGTGTGAATGGATTTCAATGATTTAGGTAATACGATACTTTTTAAATTAGAAGTACCATAAAAAGCAGAATCACCTATTGTTTCTATACCCTCACTTAGTACTACTTCCTTTACATAACTACCTCTAAAACAGCAGTCAGGTATGGCTTTTATTCCATTACCTAGCACTATCTTCTTTATATTTCCAGCACAAAACGAATAATCTTGTAATTTTTTAACACTATCAGGTACAATTACTTCATCAAACGTCGAATATCTATAAAACAAACTAGAGCGTAACTCAACTACTGAATATTCCTCACTACCACAATTTACCGTACTTGGAATATCCAGTATAGGATCGCGATAATTATCTATTCTATATAGGATAGCTTCTTTTTGTTTTGGCCTTAGTCTAAATTCTAATTTTCCTTTACCCTCTATAGTTAGTATCAAGTGCTTTATCATCTTTAATATTCTTTAACCAATCAGAATTAACGAAATATGCAGAACTACCAAAATCATCTAACCCTTTAGAATCATTTATCAAGTAAGCATTTTCTCTAAAGCCCGGTATATCCATAAAATATTGTATGTCAGGCCAAGTAATTACTTCATATGTTTCTTTCATAAAACAAAAATTAACCACAATAATAACACTGATAATGCAAGATTCTCAGCAAAATAAATAACACACTTACTTTTCCACAAACACAAACCTCCCAGTGCTACAACAAAACCTATAAACCACCACATCCCTAAGAAATTTATAACGTATAGAATAAACCCTAAGAATGCAATTATGGCTGAGGTATAATGAACTTTTCCCTCTAAACCTTCTTTAAATATCGGTGAGAATCCTGCAAAACACAACCCTGAAGTGATAAGAAATGGTAAAAACTCAAATCCCTCCGGAGTAATAGATACAAGACTCGGAAATAATAAACCACCACAAATAGTACAGTAGGCAGTAAATAAGAATCTTTTATTTCCACCAAACAAGTATGCAGTCTCAGATAAAGATTCAGGAACTTTTTTATAATGGTATATTACGTAAGTATTGTAAATTATACTCACTACCAAACAGATATAAACTAGTACTATCATAATTATTCCTCAATTCCTAATAGTTGTTTTAGACTACCCCTTATATTTTCTTCACCGGACATATATGCGGCTGACCAGAGAGGCAATAATTTCTCTGCATTCTTGAGTGGCGTAAAGATATCATTATGCTTTGTGACTCTATAATACTCACAACCATGTACCCAAATACTTCTTCCAGGCCAGGTTGGATCAGAAATAGACTCTCCCTCACAGTACTTATAAAATATTTCTAAACTCGAGTTTGTCTTTTTCTCAATCTTAGTAATTACCACTACATGATTAGGATGAACCCCTCTACTCCCAAGATATCCATACCAAGCTTTATCTCCAGGTACTAGGTTTTCAAATTTTATCATAATCCACCAAGCTCTTTAAGTAAATCATCAATACTCATACTCTCATTATCTTCGTCATCTTCTATAATACTGTGGTCTGTCTCACCTCCCCAACCAGTATTAGGATCGTGACGACAAGAATCACAAATATCACATAATGGATCAGGTTCCCCATCCCAAGAATGACTACATGTTAAACACCTTCTCCTACTCATCTCCTTTACAATATTTACAATCGGGATTATGTATTATATGCCCTTCACTAGAACCACCTCTCGAAAACCAGATATACTCATGAGCCCGATATTCAAATGGTGTCGCCCTTATTTTATTCCAATCCCCAGAAATACGATAGGGGATAGTTTCTGTATTGGTAAAAACCCTTTCACTACAGGACCCTAACCCTAGGCATAAACAAAATAAATAAAAAATCTTTCTCATATAATAGTTTAAAATTTTTTTCTATCAACTATAAGGATATCAGGTGAAAACGGGGAGAAAAAAAAATAAGTGTCGACCTATCACAGGCGGACACTTACGCGGAATCAAAATATTTAAAAAAAACTAAAATGAGAACTTTTCATTTCATATATAAGATCTTTAGGCGATTTTAGACGGAAGAGAGAATATCAATTGGATCAGAGATAAAAGCTATCTTAACCTTGCTACAATCTTTCAGGTATAATGTATTTATCTCATCATACCAATTTTTTAAACTAATATAACAATCACTTCCCCAATCTCCTTCAGAACCAAGTATACCTATCCATAAAAATTTATTTTCTGAAGATACTATATTTGATATTACCATTCCGAGTTGAGCATAAATTCTACTAATTCTGGACTTATCTTCCTTGGGATCTAGAAATAAGACCTCAGTATTACACTCCTTTTTCTTCTCTATGTCTGAAAAAAATTTATACTTGATCTTATCCTCTTTTCCTAGATCTTTATTTTTCTTTCTCATAGATTTAGTAAATAAATTCTTAAGCTCTTCACTGGAAACATAAATATTCTCTGGTTCCTCGATAATATCAAATCTAGGATTATGCTTAGACTCTTCTATATGAATAGCTATATACTCATTGGAAGCTTTAGGGATAATAGATTTAGTAAAATGAACATCAAGAAATAATGAATCATCGAAAGTTGTAATACCTAAATCATCATGTACGTATTTAGTAAATATATCAATTATAGCTTTATCTAAATTTTGAACATCACGCTTCATTAGGTTTGACTTGAGAATAAAAGATATAGTAATAGAATAGTATTTCGTCGTCTTAAAAAAATCCACCCAATCAGTCCAATCAAGAGCCATGAGTTGATTCCTAATCTCAGTCTCAATTATATTAGCCTTGGGATTTTTATAAATGTATGGAATAGGACGACCACCTACTCTCTTTAGTCCAGCCAAGTAAAGAGCATTGACTGAAATTATCTTTTCCTTCTCAAGCGTTAAGAAAAAATTAAAAGTTTTATTCATAGTATGTTATTTTAAATTAAACACTAAGTCATTCAATTATCAGGCATTAAAGTTCTGAGGGGAGCAAAAAAGAGAAGAAGAGATATATTTCAATCTCAACTTCTCATTATATTTTATTAATTTCCTTTCAGAACTCCCTTGCTCTTCATAATTTCAATACCAAGCAAAGATTCCAAAAGACTTGCTCCATTACTCCCACCGAGGCCACCTGAGATATAATACTCAGGCAACTTAACTTCTTTCAACTCACGAGCAACACCGATAGCAATTTCTTTCTCTATGTTTGCTCTCTCCTGTGGTGTAAGACCGGCTGATACAAGTTTCTGATTCATATAAGCTTGAGCATCGGCAGTTACACGGAGAGCCTTTGCTTCTACCTCAGCTGTCTCAAGTGCAATCTTAGCCTTCTCCAATTTCTGCTGCTCAATCTTCTTGTCGGTCTCATGCTGAATAATCTGAGTAATCTGTTCTTTCTCTTTTAATACTCGCTCAGACGCTTTAGCATTCTCACCCTCAGCCAAAATCTTCATCTGTTCGGCCTTCGCTGTCTCTGTTTTCTGCTGCGCCAACTGTCTCTTAGCTGACTCATCTCGCTGTGCCTCAAGTCTTTCTCTAAATTTCTCTTCAGGTTCTACATCTTGAACAATAACCTGACTAACGAGAACGCCGTTATCTGTTATTTCATGAGGTATTCTGACAGGTACCCCATTACGATCTACTACCTTAGTTACTCGATAAGTTGTAGTAATCTCTCTTATACCTCTAGAACCTTGATCATTGGGGTCTGTAAATATAGTATCTCTCAATTCCTCTTTTCTAACTTGATATGATCCACCTTTCAGCTGCTCCTCCAATGTTTGCTTAAATTCTTGGGCTGCACCGGAAATATAATCCTGGGCTGAAAACATATAACCAGTATTCTTGGTCTGCTCTTCCAATGTAGGGATAAGAGTATTATTTACCAAGTTAGAAAGTGACCTAAACTTCTTTGCCAATGCTACGAAAGTTTCCTCGTCAGATGGGAGTTGGAAACGTGTGGCAAATTTAGCATGACCAATTACCTGATCAATGAAACGAATAGGAACACCACCTTTAATATAACCCTCCAACTCAGATACATCCTCTAAAATCTCACCCTCCTTAGAAATCTCGACTGTTTTAATATCTACATACTTAGTCCAAGGTGTAATCCTAGAGAACATCCTCCACTGAATACCCCTGGCGTCGAGAATAGCATACTCACGGCCGAAAGGAGATACTAAGTAATAGTTTGTTCCATACTCGGCATAGAAAAACAAGCCGGGAGTAAGAGCAAGAAATAAGCCGATAGAACCGAAAACAACCTTAGATATCACTGGCCTAAGGAATTTAATAACTTGATTCGGTAAAATACCAGAACCAATTTTTTGTTGAATCACTCCGGCAATCAAAACTGCCAAAATTAAAATTCCAATAATTTGAAAAAACATAGGTTTAATTATTTAAATTGTTAAACATAATACATATATAAGGATTTTAAGGGAAAGAAAAAAAAGAAAAGAGAGGGAAATTCCACTCTCTTATTCTTCTTTAATTTTTGAGGTTATGCATTTTCTGCCGCAACAACCTCTTCTTCTGTCTTGTTGGCAAAATACCTTACCAACTCTTCTTCAACTTGATCAGATAACTTATCAATATCTCTGTCAATATTTTTCCTGTTATCTTCGATGGCCATCTTAATCATCTTGCCCACCGGGTTGTACCAAGCGATATCTAATTCGACTACCGCTCGGAATTTTACACTACCCTCCTCATTACCTGGGAGGTATTGTATCCAGACATGTATATTCCTTATTCCGGGAATATCTGAACATGTGGCGTAGGTTTGCTTCCTACTTATTTCTTTAACCTCAATTGTTACTTTTTCGAGGCTACTAATACCGGGCACTAATACTATAGGCTCGGTAAATTTTATATCAATATTTTCTCCAGACCTACTCAATCTGATCTGGTTGTTATCCTCACTAACCATTGCTGCATATGTTGCCGCAGGCTTATTGTAAGTTTTTAAAAACCAACCGACTACTTCATCGATTGTAATATTCTTTACACTGATTGTTTTTGTTTCAAATCTTGTTTCCATAATAATTTTCCTTGTTTTTCAATTTGTTGCGAAGTACTAAAATAAAATACCTTCAGTTCTCACTTCGCATAAGGCTTCAGGTATATAAAAAATTTTCTCTACATATATAAGGCAATCAAGCTTTTTTAGACGGATAATAGATTTCACGGAGGAGAAGCTTTTCTTTGGTTGCTATCGATACAAGATTCTTAATTCCTCGATCAACTACTTCATCGCCTGACAAGAAAGCTATACATGCATTAGACTCCTCACTCATCCTCTTATTTCTATATATTCCGGCTTTCTTACCAAGTATTTCCCAGTCTGTTTTATACTTCTTAAATTCGAGACCCTTCTCTAGTGCATATTTTTCAGCTAGAATATCTACACCCTTCTTTGAATCTGACGAGACAATGATGACTTCAAAATCCGGATCACTGAGCTTCCTAGACAAAACAATATCACACTTAGACTTCAAGAAATCATAATCACTCATTTCCGATGTCCCTCCAATAATAACTCTAAACTTTTTTCTTTCTTTTTCCATAATACTCAAACATTTTCTCTAATGATAAATTCCTACCTTTCTCAAACGGACTTATACCTTCCCTAGTCTCTGTCCAAGGCTCCTCAGAAAGAGTAGATAAAACTAACTCATCTGTCCCCATACAACCAAATACTGTAATACACTCTTCAATAAAATCGAACTGACGTAAACTCAATGTCTTACCTAATTCCTTATAGACTGACCTTACTATACAACTTAACTCTTTCCCTGGCAAATCTAAGTCAGGCAAAGATAAATCCTTAAGACTGAACTGATCCCTATCTCCTAAGATTGGAAATAATTCAACTAATCTACTATAGCCTGGACCGGAAGACCAAGATTCTGGTATATCACTAAATATACTCTTCCCTGGCGAATTGAAATAAACCATATACCAGGCTTGAAGATAATATAAAATTCTCCTAAGTTTAGCCGGATTTATAGTATTTCCCTTCTGAAGCAATCTTAAAATAATATAACGACTTAGTAATTCAATATCTACCATAAATACTTAATTTTTACATAATTAAGGAATTTATGACTGTATAAAAAGAATATTTAATATTTCAATTAAGAGAAACAAAAATAAAAAGGGAAATTAATCCCTTCTTACTATTTCTACTTCTTTATCAAATAAAACATCACAAAGACTTAAATCTTTTGGTATAATCAATTTCGTTAACTTACTATTTATAAATGCAAGTTGATCAACCTTAGTGACTTTAAATCTTCTATTATTAAAAACAATAAAGTCTGGTATTTCTAACTCCCCACAATAGTCATTATCATAGTTATTACTTATTCTCGGCAAGATTTTTGCTTTACTACCTATAATCTCAAACTCTAACTGTAGTGACTCTATCGGAAGAATATTAATAAATCTAGCTCTAATTATTTCTGAATTTCTATAACTCTTTAAATACTCTTTATTTACGTAAGCTGTTTTTTGATTGCCCGGAAATGAAGAGGTTGAAATATATTTAGGCACAGGTCCCTCAAATACAACAGAGTTTAGTTTAGTTCCTCTAAATGCATCATCTTCAATCTTAGTTACCTTTGGTGGAATAACAATATGCTTTAGTTTATAACAATGATAAAAACAATTACTACGTATACATTTTAAGTTTTTTGGTAAATTTATATAACTAAGTAATTCACATTGCCCAAAGGTAAACGATTCTAAACTTTCTAAATCGGGGGAATTAAAAAAGACTTCTTCTAATTTCCCGCACCCGAAAAAAGCATATCTACCTAATAATTTTAATGAAGTAGATAGTTTTAACTTATCGATAAAAAGTCCAACAAAAGAATAAGCCCCAATAGTTTTTATAGTATTCGGTAAAGTTAATTTCTCAACAGTAAATTCATTTCTACTTATTAATTTACCATACTCTGAATTAATTCTAGTTACAGTAAGATCATCTATCTTCTCAGGTATAATTAACTCCGATATATCTGAAAATTTTGAATCAATTCTAATAATACTAATCTCTTTATTTGGAAATAGTCTATATCCAAAATGATAATTATATTCACTTGATGTCTTCATAACATCTATAAGGGAATCAGAGGAAAAAAAGAAAGAGGAAAACAAATTCCCCTCTCTATTCTTAAAGATATACAGGTCTATAACCCGCTTCCCTCAAGTATCTAGATATCTCATAGTATGTTTTTAATGCCACTTCATTATCCTCCTTTAAATTGTTTTTCTTAAGGATCTTTACCACTTCTTCAAAATCTGAATCATCTACTTCGATCAGGACATTGCCATAATCTGCATCATTAAAATCTCCTGTAATATAAATCTTTTTTCATAACTTAATATTATTGTTCAATTATAAAGGAAATAAGGGAAGATTAGATACATGTAAATCTAATTCTCCCTTCAATCTATTAAAGTAATAATTTATTAAATTCAATACTTTTAGATACTAGAGTTGGATATAATCTGCGAACTATATTAGTTATACATTTAGCAAATAATACCTGCTTCTCTCTATTTGATAAATTATTTACTAAACTATAATCTATATCGAAACTCTTCAATACTTTCTCTATATTCCAATCAAAATCATCAACATCTGGATTAAGTTGACCAGATAAGCAAAGAGCAATATATTTATAAAAATTAATATACTCCTCATCTAAATACTTAACTGGATTAATATCAAACCAAAATCTATATTTAGGTTCACCCTTCTTAGCCTCTGTAAGTAATCTATCTTTGATCATCCTAATAAAATCCTTTGGTGATCTATATAAATTATAAAATCTAGCAGTTATATTAGAATTACCAATAGCATTTACTAAATCTTTATTATTCAGTTTATCGAAGCCAAGACACAATAAAGTTTGAGGTGTTAAATCCTCAACAGTTACCTCATTAATGGTTTTTACAATCTTATCTCTTACCCAATGAAATGTATCTTCTGTTTCGTACATCTCAACACACTTCATAATCTCTAAACAAATTCTAGGTATTGCAGTACTAAATACACTATCTAAAGTACTGAATGAAAACTCTTTCTGTCTAAATATTACCATAAACTCTTTCCTCTTTCTATATAATTATTTTTTACTTTATTCCAATCAGGTTGAGATGAAGATGGTTTGAGAAAATCACTTAAAAGCTGATCACCAAATTTTATCTTTCTGGCTTCTCTTAAAAACCATCTCCTAGTCACTTTATTGGCTTTTTTTAAAACACAGTCTAGTATATCACTGTAATCAAATAAATATTCTCTGTAGCCATCATTCGCTAGTGGGGTATCTAAAGACTCATAAGAAAAACTACCTTTCCTATTATAATAAACATCTATTGATACCCTATCACCACAATCCTCATCATGAACGATTTCTACAGTCATCCTATAACTACCACGAGACTTAAATCTTTTAATAATATTTCTATCTTCTTTAACGAAACTCTTACTTGATTTTCTTTTTTTCATAATACTTACTATTTTTTTAATTAATCTCCTCTTTTATAAGGCTTTTATATCTTCATACCTTACTTGAATAACATAAATCATAATTCTAATCTATTTCAATAAATTATTAAATCCACTACTTTCAGATACTATCATTGGATTTAATCTACGAACTATACTAGTAATACTTTTGGCCAATATTTTTTGTATATCAACATTTGATAACATCGGTTTTATTTTATAATTTACTTTCATAGTTTTTAGTACTTTTTCGATATTCCAATCAAATTCATCAATATCTGGATTAAGTTGGTTAGATAAACAAAGAGCAATATATTTATAAAAATCAATATACTCTTTATCTGAATATCGTACTGGATTATTAATAAACCAAGATTTATATTTATTGCTTTTTAGTAAATTTGATCTTATTTTATTAATAAAATTTTCTGGAGATTTATACAAAAGACCAAACTTATTAACTATATTTACATTCCCGACCACTTCTATTAAATTATCATTATTAGTGAGTTCTTCAAACCCTAAACATAATAATGTTTGTGGAGTTAAATCTACTTTAATCTCCTTTATTAAACGATTTACTATTTTATCTACAACCCAATGACGTACATCTTTTGTTTCATACATTTCAATACACTTCATTATTTCTGTACAAATACTTGGAATTGCCGTATTAAATACACTATCTAAAGTGTTAAAAGAAAATTCTTTCTGTCTAAATATTACCATAATTCATTCTTTTTTTATAATCTTCCTCAATCTTTTTCCAATCTAAACTTAATGATCCAGGTAAAAGAAAATCGCCAAGATTAGATTCAAAAAATCTTAAATTTCTTGCTTCTTTTAAAAACCATCTCCTAGTTACTTTATTTGCTTTATGTAAGACTTTTATAAGAATATCACAAAAATCTTCTAAAAATCCACCATAACTATCTTGGTCTGAAAATGGAGTAAATAAAATTTCAAAACACTCTTTTCCAGAACTTCTATGACAAACCTCTATTATTATTCTATTACCACACAAATCATCGTATATAGTTCCTACAAATATTCTATAACTACCACGTGATTTAAACTTACAGATAATATCTTTATTGTCTATTATCGTAAAAAATCTTTTCTTATTTCTCATACTTTCTTATTAATATATTTACACTAATAAGGATCTTAAGATAAAATCCTTAGACTCTTTATCATAAAAAGTCTCATTAATTAAATATAACATATTATTATTATTTCTTTTTACTTAATATTAAATAACCATTATCTCTTTTACCAGTCTCTTTATTTACAACCTGAATATTTTTTAGTTCAAAATACTTCTCAAGATCTGAAGCTTTAGGAGACAATTTTATGCCTAACTTAGTATAAATATTTAACAGCTCCTGTTTTACACTGACTTTAGTATATCTATTACCTACAATAAAACTTGAAAAAATTAAGGAATCTAGGTCTTCTATCTTTGTTTGATTCTCGTAACAACGTTGATATTCATCTTCTAAAGCATATTTTCTATACTGTAATGCCCTAATTCTTTCTTTTCCTAAAGACATAAAATAGTTTTTATAAATAATAGGTATTCCTCCTAAAATACAATTAAGTTCATTTTCTGTAAAACTATCTGATCTTTCACATAATAATTTCATTTTTTCAGTAAATTGAGATAAACTATCAAAATCACTAAAAAAGATGTCTACTTTGTCGGCAGAAATAATTATATCTTCCCCAGAATTTATAGTATTAATTACACTAAACCTATCTTTATAATCAACCTGTTGTATTTGATATGCCCTAAGTTCGGAAATCATAACCAAGTTATTAAACACTGGATATAAATCCTTTCCTCCCCTAGTATTTACCGCTACATAATCATCTCTATAGTTTCTAGATTTTGCTCTATCTAAATAAACTCCTGCTAAATCATGTTTATCTATATCTAGTGCATTTTGATAAGATCTTAATAAACTTCTTGTCTTATCTTCTTTCTGTTTTAATCTACTTAATAAATCTTCTATACTTTCCTCCTTCTTTGTTATCTTATAATACAATTCCGCTCTATTTTTCCAAGGATTTTCAACTAATCTTTGTCTACCTAGAATCTGAGGAAGATCTAGAGTAATGTCGACCGCAAGACAATCAATATTAGCATCACTGAGAATTAAAGATCTAGCACATAAGGAATAAAAATCTGCTCCTAAGTATACAGTTCTAGTACATAAGGTAAACATCTTATGTGGCTCACCTTTACCAGGTACAGAACCAATACCTCCAAGATCTCCTCTCTTAAGATTAAAGGCTTTTCTTATCTTTTTCTGATTCTCAGGAGTATTAGAACAAAGAACATTAGTATTAGAGTATGTTAATCCACACTTCTTGATAATATCACAAATATTCTTTACAGAGTTGACATAGATAACAAGCTCTCTAGACTCAATTTCCTGTATAATGCCCTCCTGATCTCTGAAAGAGTATTTTTGAAATCTACCATCTAAATAATCTTGAATAATCCCTGTAGCTATTGGAAGAATACTTTTACAAGATTTTACTTGAAGTTGAGGTTTAATTACCCTTGAGGGATCTAATGTTTCCCATTTCATATCCCAATAAGGTAAATTATTAAACTCTGGTAACATCTCTAAATACTCATCCATCATAGGTGTAGCTGAAACGAAACATAGTCTTTTAATATCTTGTAAAAAATTCATAAACTCCATTTCAGTATCAGACTTAAACCTGGAGTCTGTGAAAATAGACTGAAATTCATCAATTACTACATAAAAATCCTTTATCTTATCCCCTAATGCATCTCTAACATGACGGAAAGAATCGTAGGTAACAAGGATTTTACAAGGACGACCAGATCCGGTTGTGTTGTAGTAGTAATCCTGAACATCACTTCTCATCTTCTTAATATGTTTCTTGAGAGTTTCTAATTCTTCGGGAGTATAAGATTTCTCTGTACCACCTGAACGATCATCTTTATTTAAATCCTTATCTATATCTAAAACGTTATCTAGGTCGTTTCTTATATAGAGGACTTCACCAGGATGCTGCTCCTCTTTATTCTCAAGAAGAATCTTCCTAGGACTGGCGAGAATAAGATTAAGCCTATTCCTTATACACCACTCTGTAAAACCACATCCAGTTATTTGTTTATTAATAATGGTTGGAGTCTCTGGTAACTCAAAACCTTCCCAATCTGAAATATATCTAATCCCAGCGGGTACATCTAATATAAACTTTTCCATAATACAAAAAATATATAACTAATATAACTTAATTTTTAATACAGAATCCACTTAAAAATGGAAGACTTGGGAGCATTTCCCTATCTCAATTGTAAGGTTTTAAGGTGAAATCAAGTGTAAAATGCATTATTTATTTGGGAATTTGATGACCAATTCTATATAATATACGAAAAATAATGTATACGATTTCGCATAAGCTTTACTGAAATTGAAAATAAGATTTTTTAAAATTGACAATACAGAAATTGAACAAATTTTAAATTGAATAAAATAATATTTCTTTTCACTTGTAAATTGAATAAAACCTAAATGAATTGATAGATTAAAATTGAATATAACCTTAAATTAAAATTGAATATAACTCTAATTATGGCAAAAAGAAAATATGTCTTCTCCAATAAAATATGAGCGTATCGAGAGCGAAGCGAAGGATATGCTCTCCACCTGACTAAATATTCCTTTAAAATCCCAAGGCAAAGCCTTGAAAAATATAAAGGGAAATAAGTCAGGAAAAAGTGGAGAAGGAAATGGGAGAGTACAGGCTTTCATTCGCTACGCTCATTTCACCCTTCCCTCCTCTATTTCTCCCTTCGGTCGAACTAGAGATTACTAACTTTTTTATTTTAATTTTTCCTCTTTCAGAGAAAGAATAATTTTTTTCTCTTTATTCAATCTTTTATGAACAACAATTTTCTCGTTCCGCTTCGCTCCACTCCAAAATCGCTCTTTTTTGGTTTAGTTTTTATTCAATTTCTTCACTTCATCTCTCGTTCCACCTCTCACTTCGTTCAAGGTTTCACTCAAGATTCCGTTCAGTGTTCAGGATAAGGAAACACTCCCAAGTAATTTTTTTTATTTCCTTCTAAAACCTTATAAATAATAATAATATTAATTTACAATTTATATGATAAGTAGAAAGAATAGAGTAAAGATTTTAGCATTACAAGGTGGTTTTGATGATGCCACAAGTAAAGGTATTTCAGAAATATTAAGTTATTTTGGTGGTCAGAATAACTTACATTTCGACTATAAAGAGAAGAATGAGATTTATTTTTACATAGATAATACAGATTTTTCTATTCGTCGATTTAATAGACTTGACCCGAGTTGTGCTGAATTGTTCAATCGTTATGATTTTATAAAGTATTCAGTAGATTATTTTAAAGAGTTATATCCTTATGTACCTGGTGATTATGTAGAATTATGGTCAGGTGATAGGGAGGTAATACAAAAAATGGTGTGGGATTTTGCTAATGGTCGAGTTGTTTATGGATTCTTAACACCTTCGGGCAAGATAGATATTCTCCCTTTGTCGGCTATTAAATGTAAAGTTTCAACTACTCCTTTAGATCTGGTGTGTGTAGATGAAAAGAAAATCCCTATCTCCAGTATCCCAGCGGTTTTGTGTAAGAATGGAGACGGTGATTTAGAGCTTCATTATGATAAGTCTCTTTACGAAACCAAGGAAACGGCCGATGGTATAGTTTTAGTGAAGAAGGGGGTATTACATCTTTTCCCTCAGACTTATGAAGATTGTTGTAAGTATTTAAAATTAGATCCGGCCGAGTCTAAGGTTTCGGGTTACTTAGAAGATTCTTTAACAGCATTTCAGAGAGTAATTTTGTGTCGTAATGTTTGGTATGAAATTATGGGAACTCAAGGTATGTTGAAAGTAGGTAATTTATATTCAATTGGTGCATCTGATTCAGGAGAGATTATATTTGATTCTAGTACAGACTGTATAGATAACTTTTCAATTTATAAATTTAATTTCCCAATCGAAGAAATTAGAGATGGGTTTTATAAGTGTTTTGAAGAAGATTTAAAAAAGTGTGTATTATTTATATAGTATATGGACTTAGAAAGATTTAAGGCAAGTATTGAATATCCATTACAAAAGGTAGATGATTTTTGGATGAGGATGAGAATAAAATCAGTAATCTCTAGAACTTTGAGGATAGCATTAAGAAATCCAGAACTAGCAAAAGAGTATCTAGAAAGTTTACCTAAAGCAACACAGGATAATGAGAAAGATAGATAATATAGATTTTCTCAGTCTCTATAAGATCAGAAAAAAGACTGACAGAATTCCCATCTACAGTGTTCATCGAGAGAAAATGAATGGTAAGTGGGGTTGGTTATGTAAGAAAGAATTACCAAAGACTAGAGGTAATAGTTTGAAACCGACAGTAGAATGGGTTGAAGAGGATGGATTTCTTCATAAGTTCAAGGGATTTCATGGATTTACGAAGTCTCACCGTTCAAGTTTCTCATACTGGTTTTCTCATTGGTGTTCTTTCCAAATGTTAGCTTTAATTCTAGGAAGATGGAAGTTTAAGTACCTGTTTCATGATTTTGAGAAGCCTTGGTTAAAGTTAGTATTTCCTTACAAGAAGATTCAAGGTTGGCATAGGAGATATAACAGTCATCACCTAGAATATGGTTTGAGGAATGGCTGGGATAAAGTAGATTGGGAAGCTCTTATAATCGACTGGGAGTGTAGCCATTATACAAAGAAAGAGGCCCAACTTGATGCTTACGAAACGATGGGTAGAGAGTTGAGAGGTAAATGGAAAGAGTATAAAGAAGAGATAGCACCTAGATTTTATAATAAACTGAAAGAGTTAGAACTATGAAAAAGAAAAATTTTGTGAAGTCAAAGAGTGAGTATAAAAAGATTGAAGGTAAGGTATTTTATTGTAAAGAATTGGAGTTAGGTATAAAAATCCTAAATTGTCCAGATGAAGGAGTAGATAAAGATGTAGATCCGAGTACATTCATTTATGAACAGTATTTAATTAGTAAGAGTGGAAACTGGAAGTTAGATAAAGCTCAGGCTCGTTATAGTTTTTTACAGGATACTAAAGATCCGAATTACAAGAAATACCGTCTTACGCCTTTTTGTGAGATTAATAGTTCTAAAATTAATGACCCATTTAATATTTTGGTTTTATGTAAGAATGGCAATTTATGTAGACCTAGTATTGGTTATGAGTATATACCGATAGAAAAAGAACTATGAAAAAGATAGGAGAAATTAATTTATCATCCAAGGTTATTGTTTCAGATCCTTGTTATGATTTGGGTACTTGGTGTTCAGGTACAATAGATAACCTAAAGCCAGGAAAGTATAATTGTTATATAATACAAAAAGATACTTCTGACTGGGGTAAAAGAGTTTGGGAGTTGATTGTTATTCATCAAGATGTTATACTGGATTCTTCCGATATTTCAGTTCTAGAGGATTTTGAAGTTGGTGTAGATTCTGCAACAGCCGGAATATTTGACTACGATTATTATGCCAAGTTCCATTCTCCAGATTCTGATCAAGAGATTCATAACGATTGGTGGCAGAAGGTTGTTATGGAGGGTTTCTTTGGTACTAAAGAGAACCTTAATAATGATTTTGTCATCTCAGACGGACTTGGTGTAATGACTACTTCAGGATATGGTGATGGTGGTTATGATTGTTTTACCCACTCTAACAGTTTAGGTCAGAAAGATGCCATCAAAATAGTATTTATAAAAGAAGAGGAAGAAGAAGATTATGGAGAGTAGAGATTTTGGTATCTTATTTTGTATCCTTTCCGGAATTTTAGCATTCCTTGGTCTAGCTATTCTATGTCCTTCCTCTTCTGGAACTTACGTCTTAGAGGAGATTATTATTGGTTCTGAACGATTAATAAAAGGAACTAAGTGGACAAATGGTAATACGGTAGTTAAGATCTTGAGAGTATATAAGAAAGTGGTTGTATATGCTCGTTCAGATCAGAGAGGAAGAGATTTAGGAACATATAAGTTATCTAAGAAGGTATTTTTACAACGTTATACACAGATATAGAGATGGAAAAATTAAATATAGATTCGAGTTTTAGAGAATACGTAAAAGATAAGTTTGGTATATCGAATTTATCTGGGGAATACCCTAGATTAGATCTCCTCAGTCGATATTTTCGTGATGATTCTACTATGGGGAAAGATATTACGGCGGATGATATTAAAAAAGCATTCCTAGTTGGCTTAAAGATAAAACCAGACTCGATTGCTAATATTATGACATTCCCTAGTCGACTTTGTGAGGAGGATTTTTTCGATGGTTATGGTGTTTCGGACTCACAAGCAGAATATTATAAGTACTTCATTGAGTCTGGAGAAGAACTGTTTGAATCGTTATTACCTGAGACAAAGGATTTTTTGATATCTAAACTGAAAGATGAATATTTAGAAGATAAAGAAATAACAAAAGAAGATAAGTTATTTGCCTGGTTAAATTATGAGTTTGATGATCCTACCGATAGAGAAGAATTACTACAAAGTTCTTATTGGTCAAAACTGAATCATCTGTGTACTATTGTTAGAAATAAGATGATTCATGATAATATCTGGGAAAATTATTTTATCGACTGTATCTTTGATAATATCTATGAGTGGTTAGCATATGATATAGATTATGCGAATTTGAATTTTGGAGTTTTATACAGAAAGGGAAAAGATTTATCAGATCTTGAAAAAGAGTATTTATTTCTACTCGAGTTGTATAATTCTGGAATACTATAAAAAATATAAGAGAGGTTTAATTCCTCTCTTTTTTTTTGTTTAAATTATGTCTTCTAAGTTAGTTTCTATAGATCCCAGTATTGTTATATTATCGGTCTTAAATCTCATTCTTCCATGTTTTATATCATATATTATAGTATGTATTTTACAACGATCTTTCAGTGTTCCAAATCTGACAATATTTTGTGGATCACCTTTTATCCGGTATATGATAGTGGCATTTTTATTTATAGACTTATATGTAACTATTAGAAAAAATTTTTTGTCTAGTAATAGTAAGTTTTTTATTTTCTTTTTTAATCCATAACTAGATCTTAATTTTATTTTCTTATACTCGTCCCAATTATTATTAGTATCTTCGGTTTTTATTATATACCCCATCTGATTACTATTCCAAACTGTAAAGTAATATATCTTTCCCATAACACTTATAAGGATTTTAACTACCAAAATTTTAACGATTTTTGTTATTTTTTATCAAGGTGGGGGTTTTTATACCTTTTTACCCTCAAAACTAGTAAAAATATGCCAAAATCCCCCACTTTTTAACCCACTTTTTTAATGAAAGCCTTATACTATGAAAATAAAGGTATATTTCTTTTTATAATTTTATTTATAATACAGGGATTGGCTCGGTTACCGGTTTTGATGAGGTGAATGGCATGTAAGCTGGGTGTTTATATGTTTCTCCGTCTATCCGGTTAACCGTCCCTTTCCGATTTTAATATACATAATCAAAGCCTCTTTAGCTCAGTTGGTTCGAATCCGACAGGGGGCTCGAAATTTAAGATAGGAGGAAGTAAGTTATGAAAAAGTTTATGATCTTAGTTTTATTTCTCCTGATATCGACAGTAATATATCCACAGTACCAAAATATAAGAAGAGATCAATTCCCAAAGATTTCTCATGAATATCTAGAGAAGGGAAATTTTAAATCTCGTCACGGTGAAGGAATATTTGAAAAGAAGGATGGTATTCCTGAGTTTAGAGTAAGATATAAGGATAGATCGATGATTATTTTTGATAGAACCGGTCATCCTAGGAAAATATATATGAGAGGATCTGGTATACCTAGAGAAATGCTGCCACCAAAGATCTTAAAAAGTCTTATAAAAAGATATGGACTGATTTTCAATATTAGATCATTTGAGATAGTACGTTTTAGGAGAAAAGAGGTTTACAGAGTACGTCTTTTAGGTGGTGGAGAGTTATACTACTCAAAGAAATATCGCTTAATAATGTCAAGAGATTAGAGAATATGAAACAGTTTTTATTAAAAGTGATATCATCGGGTTCTGGGATATCAAGTAAAAGAACCGTTGGAGCTATTACATATACTATATTGACGCTATCTATTATAGTTCTAGCTTTTATCGATCCTAATTTTACTGGACTCTGTGATATACTAATAACACTAATAATAACTTCCGCTTCTCTACTTGGAATTACAACCTTTGAGAATATAAAAAAGAAATCTAATAAACAAGAGAAAACTGATGAGACTTAAACGAGTATATTTTTCTGAGACAAGCAAAGAAAGCTCAGAAGAAAAGAAAAAGGATCCAGACTATATTACTAATCGAGGAATAGTAGGTGGAGCAATGATGGCTGGCCTAGGTGGAACAGGTTTAGCTTTAGCACATCAACTTAAGAAGAAGTTTGGTATTAAAGATATGAGATCTAAGAAGTTCCGTGCATTGTCGTTAGGAGCTTTAGGTGTTGGTGCTGGCGTATCTGGGTATTCAGCATATAAAAGGAGTAAGGATCGAAAGAAACGAAAAGAGAATGAGAATAAGGCGTAAAATGTTTGCTTCTGTACCTCAGCCACAAAATAATAAAAGTCAGGAAGTAGTCGGGGGGAATCAACAATTAAGCTCTAAGGATTTACAACTTGAGCAGATGAGACTCCAGAGACAACTTATGCAGAATGAAAGATTGAAGCAAAAATTACAGGCTGAGGAAAGAAGAGATAAAGCCAGAAGATTAATGCAACAGCAGAGATTGGAGCAAAGAAAAGATATGGAAGAAGATAAAGAAAGATTAAATGTAAGGAAAATGGAGAATGATCGAAATAATCCTAATGTCTCTCTTTATAAAACTAAACCACATCCGACAGATCCAGTTCCTATGAAATAAGGAGGAATGTATTATGGAAATCAAGGAAAAAACATTTACTATCGGCGCAGAAAATGCAGCTCAAGAGTTAGTAAAAGTGGATAAAGAGTTTAATCCACTAAAATGTAAAGATTAAAAACTAATGTTGAAATGAAATTAACGTTAAGTAGAAGATTATTTTCTAATAAGAAAAAAAAATCTAATAAAGATAAAGATAAATCATCACTTTCCGATAAAGAAAAGGGACTAGTTATTGGTGTAGGCGGTGCAGGTGCAGGTATCGGATTAAATGTAGCTAGTTTTAATGAATTACAAAGGGATCGAAACTTAATAGATAAAGGTGAGAATGAGAGGTTGACGAAAAAGTTATATGAGAAAGCTAAAGCACAGGGAACAAAAGTTGTTGAACATCCTGGGTTAAAGGATAATGCTTTTTATCATCCCGGACGTGATACAGTATTTGTAGGTACACAAGAAGGAAAACTAAAACAGGCTGATGTTTTATCACATGAATTAGGGCATTCACAGTATTACAGAAAGGGACGATCTGGAAAAATATTAGGAAAAATTTCTCATCAAGCATCAATGCCTAGTAGGTTATTATCTCAAAAAAGAGTTGCAGGTGTACTTGCTGCAGCAAACGGTTATAGTTTAGGAAGGAAGGTAGCGGAGAATGAAGGTAAACAGACAAAAACAGATGTTGCACGTCGACTTATGCCTGCAGCTCTAGTTGCTCCTGTGATTCTTTCTGAAGCAGCAGCGTCAAGAAGAGGATTAAAAATGTTAAAGGCCGCCGGAGCTAGTAGTGCTACAATGAGTAAAGCTAGGAGATCTCTTGGTGGGGCTCTAGGAACTTATGTAGGTGAGGGTTTAGTAACTACTGCTATAGGTGAGGGCAGTTATCATCTAGGAAAACACTCAGTAAATAAAAACAAAAATAATTAAATTATGATAGTAAAAAGAAAGTTATTTTCAGTAATGGATGAAGAGGGTAATCAGGGATATTACCTTTACAATGAAGCCACTGGAGAAGAGAAATTATTCTCAGTAGTTGAAGAAGAGAGAGAGTTTGGATTATCATCTAAAGCTTTAGGATTTTTATCTCCAGGAGCCTACCAAGCTAAAGAAGCAGCTAAGTACGCATATGATGATGATGATTATAAAAAGAAACGTGTAGGTTATGCTCTTAGAGGTGCTTTTACTCCTATTACAGCAACAGTATTGAAAAAGAAAGTTGAGAAAATGGCCGAGAATGGAGCATCTAAGAAAGAAATTCGCGAATATCTAGAGAAGAATTCTGGTGGAAAACATCTCGCTGTGGGCGTGGGTGAAGTACTTGCTAATACTATTACAAATGGTGCTACTGGCTCTCTAGGTAATCTCGGCGCAACTGTTGTTGGTGTTTCTGATAAGATTACAGGTAATCGAGCAAAAAGAAATAAGAAATAAGAATAGTTATTTTATTATAAATTAGTATATGAAGAAGTCAGAAAATATAGTTCAGAAACTGTTTGGTTCTGTCAGTTTCGGAAATTCACGTATGCCTCTTAGATCTAATGTATTTGGTAAGGGAGGTTCACGTGGTTATTCTCCCATAGGTCAGACAGGAAATTCGAGACTATTTGATTCTCAACGTCAATCTCCTCTTTTGGGAAACAGCTCTCCTAGTAATAGAATATCAGGTTTCTTAGAAAGAGTTGATGAGTTGAAAGGTTATCAACTTCTTGATATATCTAAACTTGCTACAAATTTCTTTGCTGACTACGTTATAAATTTCCTTAAGGAGTCTAATCAGCAGGTGGTTACTATTTTAGATGAGGAAGGAAATAATAATGATTCAGTAACAGAACGTATGAATAATATTTTAATCAAGGATATAAAAATCTTTGATTATATCAGGGATCATATTCACGATTCTATATTTTTTGGGGGATACTACTCTATGTTATCTTCACAAAGAGATGATGAAGGACACTTAAGATTCTCAGTCGAAGAGTTACATGATCCGGTTTCTGTAGTAGTAAAGAAAAAGAAGAATAAGGAAGGAATCATTGAGGAAGTATTTTTAGCACGTGGGGACGATGGTACGATTTATGAAATCCCTAGAAATGAGTGTATATATATAGGAAATCTCAACCTACGTCTAATAAACGACCTTGAAGATGGATGGAAAGAGAAAAAAGATAAGCCAAAATTATCCTCTTCTAAGAATAAAGAGAGAAATAGGGATAAAGTATTACAGAAATGTTCTTATGTATCAGGTGAGCCTCTATTTTATTCTTTAATTCTTAAGGTTAAAGAGTTAATTATAAAAGAGCTTTTAGTTTCTTTGATTTCCTTAAGGGATTTATCAAGTGTTCAGATTTTCTTACTGCAGTTTGATAAATCTACTCCTCTTGAAACAGCAAATGAGTTATGTGCTAGGACTACAAAGTTGGCAAATAATACAAATGAGTTAGCATCATTCTTAACATCTCAATTTGACGTAACCAGCTTTATAGAGAATACCTTAACTCAGTCTACTAAATTCGTACCGGACTATAATGCAACATTGGGAAATAAGAATTCTATGTTGCCTTTAGATAAATTAAGTGATAAGTTGCTTGATATTTTACAGAGTCTTGATAATTGTAGAAATAATGTATTATCCCCTCTTGGTCTGCCTAGTACTCTTTTAGATTCTACTTCAGGATCTAAATGGGCAATTTTACAACAGTCGGAAAGGGCAAACAGCAGGGTTACTAGTTTTATGGTTGGTATTAAAGATTCTGTTTCGAATTTAGTACAGACAATATATAGAACGTTGTATAATGAAGAACTTGATCCCGCCAGGATTAAATTACATATATCAGAGAAGACTTCGGTAGAGTATAATAATCAGCTTAATCAGTCAGAATCAGTATCTGGCGTAATTAACGGTATCTCTGGTATATTACAAACATCACTCCAAACTCTTGAAGGCGCATCCCCATTGATTGAGCCTAGAGCATATCTTAGTTATATTCAAAATCTCCTTAAGGATATAGACCCTAATACGGAACCTATGATTACTGAGGAGACAATTTCACAATATGTAGAACTAGTTCAAGCTAAGATAAATCAACAGATGGAACAGCTCGGTATGGGTGGTGATGGAGGTATGATGTAAGAAAGATAGAAATAAAATACTTCTATGCTTATGGAAGAATTAGAGTCATAGAAGAACAATAAACAATTAAAATAATATAAAACATGTACATTAGAAGGAAAGTATTCAGCGTATTGGCTGATGAAATGGGTGAAGAGAGATTGTATTCAGTAAATGAAACTCTTTTTGAGGGTTATGAAGTAGATGAACTCGATGAACGTATGTATGCGCAGGTTATAGATGGACAGCTCGGTTCAGAGTATAAAGTAGATAAGAAAGGTTACGCTAACTTCTGGAAAGATGCTATCGATAAGGAAGGCAATGTTACTAAGAAAGCTCCTAAGGCTAAGAAGGTAATTGATGGCGTTATCATTGATAAGAATACTGGAAAGCCTGTAGAGGTAATCAAGGGAGCTTCTGCTAAGGATAGGTCAGCTATTAAGAAAGCACAGAAAGCTGGTAGAAAAGCTTATGAATCTGCTCTTAAGAAAGAGAAAGGTGCTTTTAAAGAATCTGGTGTAGCTGAGATGAAGAAAATGCTCCGTAAAAATGCATATGAGGCAGGTAAGAAAGCTGCAGGCATGAAAGATGTATATAAAAATGCAGGTAAGCTCGGTAAGGCTGGTATGATTGCTGTTCCTATTGCTGCTTTGACAGGTGCAGCCGCTCTTGGTCGCGCAAGTAAGGATTAAAATAAATTAGTTAAATTAATATTAACTCAGGCCCCTTTCCAAGGGCTTGGGTTAAATTTGGTGCGTTAGTTCAGTTGGTTAGAATACATGCCTGTCACGCATGGGGTCACGGGTTCGAGTCCCGTACGCACCGCACAATATTATAAAAATTTATTATATATAGATAGGGTAGTAGCACAGACTAAATTTTGTAGTTTACCCTTCGATGTGGATTCTGGGAACAATGATACGAACGAAGAAAATCGTTTTAATATCAGACTATTCATCATAAAAAAAAAATACTATGAAATTAATAAGGAAATTATATAGTAAACCTCAGAAAAAAGCAAAGAAAGTTTCTGAAAAAGACTGGGAAAAACGCAGATTTGAGGAAAGACTGGATGATGAGGTTAGAAAGATTAATAAAGCATCTACTGTAGGTTCTACTATAGCTTATGGTATGGGTGGTACTCTTATTTCTTTGCCATTTTTAAAGAATAAGAAGAAAGCGCTAGGTGCAGCTCTTACTGGTTCAACTCTTGGTTTAGCTATTGGAAATAGACTAGGAAAGAAAGAAAGTAATAAAAGATTAGATCAATCAAAAAAAGTAAAGGAGAGGTACAATAGAGGTAATTCTAAGGAAAGAAGGAATATGAGTGAGTACCTATCATATACAAATGGATCTAATGATGTGGTTAATTATTTAGATAAGTACTCTAAATAATAAAAATATATAATTATGAAGATTAGACGAAAGAATAGATATAGTATTCTTTTTTGTCATGGATTTCGACATTCACCGAGTCAAAGAGAAGATGTAATATATAATACATTAAATCATAGTTTACCGAAAAATATCAAAATTGATTATGTAGATTTAGATGACGAAAATCCTATGGATTCGTATAATCTATTAAGAAAAATACAAAGTAAATATGATATGGTGATAGGTTTTTCTATGGGAGGTTTCTTCGCAGAGTTATTAGAAATTCCTTGTAAAATTCTAGTAAATCCAGGATACTATATGCCTAAATATTTAGAATTGATGAGAATACATAAAGGATTAGATATTAAGGATAAGTCTATTAATGAGTTTAAAAAGCTTAGTAAAGGATTATTCAAGTACAAACCTAATAGGATTTTAGGAGTCTTTGGAACCAATGATCTTAAAGTAGGCACCTCTGGAGATTTTATAAAACATTATGGAAAGGATAATATAGTTTGGTTTACAGGAGGACATGTAATAGATGAGGCCAGTATTAAACAATTAATACTTCCTTTTATACTTGATTATTTTAACAAAGATAATTAAAATATATAATAAAAAAGAAAATGAGCAGTAGTGAAAATTTTATAAATCATCAAGATCCAACTGCTCCATTGAATTTAAGCAGTATTGATGTAAGAGAACAGTATACAAAATTGACTGAGGAGGAAAGAATATTAGTAGCAACAAAATTATTAGGGTATTCTCACAAACCTCCTACAATAAATCAATTAATTTCGGATGATTATTATTTAGGGAGTGATAAGTTTTTTAATCATGGTACGGCAGTTTTTGATTTTTGGAAGGATGCATTAAATAAGATTTATCCAAATGAGATCACTACTGCAAAACCTTATCTAGTATTGTCGGGGGCAATCGGAATTGGTAAGTCTACGGTCAGTAAAATCTGTTTATGTATGACTTATGCTAGACTTGCTTGTATGCCTAATCCATATAAGTTGTTAGGGACAGCGCCGAAACCTCTTAGTGCTATAGTTTTTCATAGGGATGAGAATGTAGCTTATCGTGAGTTTAAGAAATATTTTGATACTGTACTAGAATATTCTCCGTTTTTTAAGAATGTACCACATAAACCCAATTTCAAAGTACTTACTAGTGGTCCTCGCGGTGGCGGCGGTTTGGGTACTGACTTGATTTTCAGCATCTTAGGTGAGATTAATTTCTGGCCTAATCAAGAAGTTGCTATGGAAAGAACTAATAGTACTTTGATCCGTTTTAAGAGTAGGTATGATATAGATGTGACGACAAAGGTTGGACAGTTTATAGTAGACTCGTCAGCAAAAGGAAGTTCAGATTCTGTTCAGTTATTCTTAGAGAATACAGATCCAAGGTATACGTGGAATTGTGCACCTCCTCACTGGGATGTTAGAAAAAATATATATGAAAGATCTAAGGGAAAAACTTTTAATGTTTATATAGGATCTGGAGCAAAACCGCCTAGACTTTTGGGTGAGGAAGGGGAGTATATTTTAGAAGAGGGAATGGACCCTGATAGAATAATTAAAGTCCCAGTTCAGCTTAAAGGTGAATTTTCTGCTGCGCTTGAAAAGTCTTTGCAAGATTTAGCAGGTATTAGTACAACTTCCAGTAATTCTTTCTTTGGTGGAAATATAGAAAGAATGATTAAGTGTTCTACTATAAAAAATCGAATGCCAGAAATTATTGAAGTAGACTTTTTTAATAAATCAGATAGGATTATAGATAAAGTAAATCCAATGCTTAACTTAATACCTGTAAGAAATCCTATTTGGGTTGGTTTAGATTTAAGTGCAGCAAGGGATGGTGATATGACTGGAATTTCCGGAGTATCTTTTGAAGAGTGGTCAAATATTGATGGTGTTCGTGTACCTAAAATTAAATGTCATTTTTGTTTTGCCATAAAAAATAAAGATGACCAAGAGATAAGTTTGTTTCATATTTTTCAGTTTATTCAGGATTTAAGTAAGAGATTTAATATTTGTGTAAGTGCAGATCAAGCATTTAGTAAACAATTATTACAAGACTGTGAAAGAGAATCTATCCCAACTAATGGTAGAATTTCGACTGACTTATTACCTTGTAATCCTGCATTATATCTAAAATACCTTATCAATAATGAGCTTATTTCTTTACCATTTAATAAAAGACTTCAAAGAGAGGCATCTGATTTAGTATATACAAAAACAGGTAAAGTAGACCACCCAATACATGCAACTTTTTCTAATCTTTTCGACAATCCTCCAGGTGGAAATGGTCAGAAAGGCAGTAAGGATGTATGGGATTCTTTAGCGTCGGCTTGTTATTCATTAAAGCTTAGTATAGATGAGGGTATGGAATTAGGTTATTCTTCAGGTATCACTAAACAACTTTCAGCTATTCAGGGTTTAACAAGGGATTCTAAGGAGGAGTCTCAAAAGGCCTTCCAGAATATGATAGAAGATATATTCTAAACGATATATAGAGGCTTGTCCTGTGGTGTAATGGCAGCACAAGAGGTTTTGGTTCTCTTTGTTTTGGTTCGAATCCAGACAGGACAACAAACAAAAAGACTACTATGAAAATAAAGAGAAAAATGTATTCTTATCACTATGATTGTAAAGACAGTGAAGGAAGAAAATATATTCTGCCTGTCTACAGAAATCCAGATACAGGGGAAGAGGAAATTTCACGTAATAGGATATATTATAATAGTGATGGGTCGATTACAGTAATGGAAGATAAGACGGGTAAGATAATAAAAGAGATTCCCGCTAAGAAAAAGTAATACTTATTTAAGTTTAAATAATTTTGGCGCTGTCGACTAGTGGCTTAGGTCGTCACTCTTTCAAGGTGATAGGAAAGATATTTCCTCGAGGGTTCGAATCCCTTCGGCGCTACTTAGTATAAAATGGAATAGTGGCGGAATTGGTAGACGCCCTAGATTTAGGATCTAGTGTCTTTACTGACGTGTAGGTTCGAGTCCTATCTATTCTACCTAGTGTAAAATTTTAAATTAAGAAATATATGAAGAAGTCAGAAAATATAGTTCAGAAACTGTTTGGTTCAGTCAGTTTCGGAAATTCACGTATGCCTCTTAGATCAAATGTATTCGGTAGAGGCGGTTCTCGTGGTTATTCTCCAATCGGTCAGACAGGAAATTCGAGACTATTTGATTCTAATCGTCAATCTCCTCTTTTGGGTAATAGTTCTCCCAGTAATAGAATATCA
>JAEIGA010002561.1_pt1 | contig 28991 bp, 34 predicted proteins | sample 9270691 | NCBI WGS metagenome assembly JAEIGA01 (sample SAMN17057246, study PRJNA624740) | gut metagenome | biome: biome; isolation source: fecal sample | host: Bos grunniens | place: China: Xizang | collected 2019
TCAGAATAAACAGACATGGTTTCATCAAGTAAAACCTTACTGTCTGCATTAACGGATATCTGAATTTTAGCCGTAACTGTCATCTGTTCCATAAATTCACCTCATAGACATTTCACTAAGTATATATTATGCTATTCATTAGTGAAAGTCAATATATTTGAGGGATTCGATATGGATAATAGATATAACCGTCATAACAGATGCAAATACAGTCTGAAAGTGCATATAGTTCTTGTTACAAAGTACCGTAAGCAAATACTTAAAGGTTCTATCGCTGACGATGTAAAGCAAAAGATATACGATATCTGCAATTCTAAAGGTTATGGTATTATAGCTATGGAAAATGATAAAGACCATATACATCTTCTTATCAGCTATGATACCATGGACAGAGTTTGCGACATGGTAAAACTTATTAAACAGCAGACCACATACTATCTTTGGCAGAAATATCCAAACTTTTTGTCTAAACAGTATTGGAAGAAGAAAATCTTTTGGTCTGATGGATACTTTGCTTGTAGTATAGGCGAAGTATCGTTGGATACCATACAAAAATACATTGAGAGCCAAGGTTAATGGCTACGAATTTACAAGGCTCCTCCCACCTGCTAAAGCAAGTGGGTTTCCGCCTACAACAACAGAAAGGATTTTATTTATGAATTAAACAATGGAGTGGATAGATAACGATCGCCGGAATCCGGAAGCAATGCGACAATTGTTTTACCTTTATTCTCCGGTCTCTTTGCAAGTATCTCTGCTGCCTTAAGAGCTGCACCTGATGATATACCTACTAAGATACCCTCTGATACAGCAAACGCTTTTCCTTCAGCAAATGCATCCTCATTATCAATCGCAATTATTTCATCATATACCTTCGTATTAAGTACCTCTGGTACAAAGCCTGCTCCAATACCCTGAATCTTATGAGCTCCGGCTTTTCCTGTTGAAAGCACTGCACTAGTTGCCGGTTCTACAGCCACTACCTTCACATTTGGGTTCTGTTCCTTTAAGTATTCACCAACTCCGGTAACTGTTCCACCTGTACCAACACCAGCAACGAAAATATCTACCTTTCCATCTGTCTGCTTCCAAATCTCAGGTCCTGTTGTTTCCTTATGAACCTTTGGATTTGCAGGATTTACAAACTGTCCCAAAATAATTGAGCCCTCAATCTCTTTATTTAATTCCTCAGCTTTTGCAATGGCACCCTTCATTCCCTTTGCACCTTCAGTAAGTACAAGCTCTGCCCCGTATGCCTTAAGCAGATTTCTTCTTTCCACACTCATGGTATCAGGAAGTGTTAAGATTGCCTTATATCCCTTTGCTGCAGCCACTGCTGCCAGACCGATACCTGTATTACCGCTAGTTGGTTCAATAATTGTTGCACCAGGCTTTAATAATCCTTTTTCCTCTGCATCTTCAATCATTGCCAGGGCGATACGATCCTTTACTGATCCGGCCGGATTTAAGTACTCAAGCTTTGCAAGTACTGTCGCCTCTGTAATTTCTCTTTTCTTTGCATACCTATTTAATTTTAAAATAGGTGTTCCTCCAATAAGTTCTAATGCACTTTCTTTAATTTCGCTCATATTTTTATCTCCTTTAAATTTAATTTATAAAATTAGCCTTTGTCCCTTTGATAGTATTTATCCTTAACTGGGTTGCATTTATACTACCACAATAATAGGTATTTGGGAAATTCACAAGATTTATTACCTGTGATAGTTTTTATTTATCACAGGTGTTCTTTTCCCTATACTTTTCAAGTTCTTCTATATACAACTTTCCTATATCACTTAGCTTGTGTTTTTTTCTAATTATATATCCAATGGTCAGCGGATCCTCCTCCTTAAGTTTAATGGAGACAAATCCATCCCTTAAGGTAATACTGTCTGTCATAATTCCAGTTCCTATAGAGTATCCATTAAGCTTAGCCATTAATTCCGAAGAAGTTGCCCTGTCATTTGATTTAATCAGCCTGTCAAATTCATAATCTCCTAAGGCCTCCTCCGCCAAATAAAACTGGCTGTCACTGCTTTGATCAAAGTTAACGCAAGGATATTCCTTCAACTCCTCTAAGGAAATCTCTTTCCTTTTTGCGAGTGGATGGGTTTCCCACAGGTATACGTATGTATCCCGGACCATCAATGGATAAAAATCAAGCTGGTACTCGCGAAACAATTTCTTAAGAATGTTCTGATTGCTTTTTGAATATGAAATAATTCCAATTTCACTCTTAATATTCTTCAAATTCAAAAGAACCTCATCTGTCTTTGTCTCCTGAATGGAATATACATATCTCTCATTGCCAAATCTTTTTACCGTATTTGCAAATGCATGCACGGCAAAGACATAATGCTGCGTTGATACTGAAAAATGCTTTTTGTCTTTATATTTTTCAATATATCTGTTCTCAATTATTTCGTATTGACTAACAGCCTGCTTCGCATATGCAAGAAATTCTCTTCCTTCTTCTGATAGTGACACCCCCTTATTATTACGTTCAAAAATCTTAATTCCCAGTTCTTCCTCTAATTCATGAATCGCTGCCGAGAGTGCAGGCTGAGATACAAACATTTTACTAGCCGCCTCCCTCATTGAGTTCGAACCTGCAATTGCAATAACATATTTCAACTGTAATATTGTCATACTAACAATCCTCCAGACATTTCTTGATTCGCTCCAAAGCCTCTGTTAAAACACTTCTAGGACAGGCAGTATTAATTCGCTGAAATCCATATCTGCCACCTAAATCACTTCCCTTATTTCAAGTCTCGCTTAAATATATTGTCTGGTATAACCATCATATGAATCAATTGCGTATTTCAAATCTGCAATCAAATCATCTGCTGCTTCTATGCCTACTGATATACGAAGCACACAGTCTGTAATTCCATTTGCTATACGATCTTCCTCCGGCACATCTGCATGGGTCTGGGTACATGGATAGGTAAGAAGAGTCTCAACACCACCAAGACTCTCTGCAAAAGGAATAATCTTTGTAAATTTCAAAATATGTTTGGCAAGAGCTGCACTCTCCATCTCAAAAGTAATCATTGATCCAAATCCTCTTGCCTGACGTTTACAGACTTCATAGTCTTTTGTTCCTTCAATTCCCGGATAATAGATTTTTTTAACCTTAGGCTCCGTCTGCAAATACTTCACAATAGCAAATGCATTTTCCTGTGCTTTTTTCATGCGGATTGCAAGTGTCTTAATTCCCCTTAGGATTAACCAGCTATCAAATGGTGCCAGCCCTGAACCCACTGTCTTTATAATAAAGCAGAGTTTTTCTGATATTTCCTTTTTGTTAGTCACTAAAAAACCAGCTAATGTATCATTGTGTCCACCTAAAAATTTGGTTCCACTATGTATAACAATGTCTGCGCCAAGATTAAGTGGATTCTGAAAATAAGGTGATAAAAATGTATTATCTACAATTAGCAACAATTTATGTCTTTTAGCAATGTCTGAAACTTTTGCTATATCAACCACTCGCATCATTGGATTCGTAGGTGTTTCAATATAAATCGCTTTTGTATTCTCCTTAATAAGACTTTCTATATCCTTAGTACTACAATCAGTTCTGGTAAATTCAATTCCATTTTTCGCAATAATATTGTCAAACAATCTAATACTTCCACCGTAAAGATCAGCATCTGTAATCAGATGATCACCCGGCTTAAATATTTCCATCAATGCTGTAATTGCCGCCATTCCGCTTGAGAATGCAAAGGCATCTGTACCATTTTCTAATGCAGCAACAGTCCTCTCGAGTTGTTTTCTTGTGGGATTCTGTAATCTTGAATAGTCAAATCCGGTACTTATTCCAACCTCAGGATGTGCATAAGTTGCAGTCTGATATATGGGATAACTTATGGCACCATAGTGATTACAGTTACTTTCTTCATCTTCTAAATGCAAACATTTTGTGCTTATTTCTATTCTCATTTTAATCGCAGCCTTTCAAACATCATATTCCTATCACATTGATAGGTTTATATAATATTATCATTAAAAAGGAAAAACTGTGTAATCCAAAAAACAAATTGTAAGCTATAACTAAAACCTATAACGCAATCAACTGATACCATGTATTTTGCATTTCTCTTTATTTCAGACTTGGCTCGACTTCTTATGATTCATTAACCAACTTTCCTGTCATATGCTCAGGTTCAAACTCTAAGCACTGAACACGTGAAAATGCAGACTTAAGTTCTTTTTCCAAATACTCCTCGTCATCGGTAAACTTCTTAACTAGAGAAATACATATTTCTCTGGCCTTTTCTTCATCTTTAACAAGGCTAACTCTACCGAAAATAATAACGCTCTTTATGTTTAGAGCCCAATCACCTTCCTTGCGATAGCCTTCGTCATAAACACAGTAGCTTGCTTTATCACAGCGTATGATGGAATCAATCTTATGGCCTTCTTTGGCTCCATGAAAATAAATTTTTCCATCCTTTTCGCAGTACCAGTGATCTATAGGAAGTCCATAAGGATATCCATCATCGCCAATCAGTGAAAGCACTCCTCTCTTGGTATTCTTCAATATATCTAAACACTCCGAATCAGAAATCTGCTGATTGAATCTTCTCATCTTTCTAAACATAAAACACCTCACGCTTTTTTCAAAATTCTATTATTATATCTATGCTTATAATAACATATCCACTGAATTCTATTTAAGTACATTAAATAATAAGGGGAATAAATCCACAGACCATGGATTCGTTCCCCTTTGATGTATGTTTATTCTGCAAATCTTACAGCAGTACCATATACAATAACTTCTGCTGCTCCCAAAATAACCGGGATAACTGCTAACAATACTTTTAACTTAGTCATATATCGTTTATATGACATAATTGATACTTCTTAATTGTACTCCAGTTTAATATAGTCATCAAGCGTTTTAATTTAGTCATTTACAAAGCACTTGACTAAATTGAAATGTGATATGAGCTAATTAAAACGGTACAAAAAACAAACCCACCAGACCGCGTCAAACTCCAGCATATCATTACTGCCTTTGACACGTCCCGATGGGTTCGTTTTTAGGTAGCCAAACTCACTTAAGACAAAGTGAGGCAAAGTTGGTTTCATCGTTAAAAAATGCATAATTATCTTCCGATATTACTTATTATCATAATATGTCATTTTACAAGCATATTGTCATATATGGTGGAATGCAAACTACATCATCCTTAATGCTCAGATTCTTTGGATGAATTATATACGCTCCTCCCATTCTCTTTCCGTACGCTTCCTTGAATTTTGTTAAAGACTTGGTAGTGTATCTTTTTCCCGACTTTACCTCTATCGGGAAGGATTTATATTTCAACTTGCTGTTATTAGATATAAGGAAGTCGATTTCTATATCGTTGCGATGTTTTTCTTCACTGTACCGGGTATAAAAGAACAGCTTATGTCCGTTTGCCGAGAGCATTTGCGCAATAACATTCTCATAAAGCATACCCTCATTAAGTGACAGTTTATCCTGCAAGATTTGTTTATACACTTCATTTTCCAATAATTCGTTTTCGTTAAATGCATGACTTAAAAGCAGTCCGGTATCGCACATATAGCACTTGATATATGTTTCCGAGGCATTAAGTGCCGGGGCAATACCAGGATTATCGGTTTTTCTGCATTCGTTGACTATCATACTGTCAGTCAGCCAGAAAAAAGTCTCTGCATACTGCTCTGCAAAAGTTCCTTCAACAATGTTACTAAATACTACTCTTTTCTCGTGCTTTGATAAAAGTGCCGGGATCATATCATAAAGAGCAATCACTCTTGACCTGTATTTTGCATTAATCTTCATAATATCCTCGCGATACAGGTTCAGTATACTCCTTTTTACACTGTCAACAGAACCAAAATTTTTATTAGAGTCAATATATGCTGAAACCGCCTGTGGCATACCGCCCACAAGCATATACTCCCTAAAAAGTTGCATTGCCTTATCATGAAGTGCCCTTTCCAATGGCAGAGTCTTGGAAAAGCAGTCCCGAATATATGACATAAGAGGTTTATTTTCAAGCGCGATACAGAATTCCTCGAAATCCATAGGATACATCCGTATCGATTTCTCCTCCGATGGGATCACTATATCCTTTACATTTTCTTTTATAGAAATGAGGGAGCCTGTTTCAATATAATCATAACGTCCATCAGCAACAAGGTACTTTATCATCTCCCTTGCTGTAGGATACCGCTGAACCTCATCAAATATGATTAAGCTTTTCCTCTCCTTCAGTTCTACCCCATAAACATTCTGAAGCATCATAAAAAGCGTATTTAGGTCATTATTGAACTTCACAAAATAGCTTTTTACATCTTCTGAAGTCCGGGCAAAATCTATCAAAAGAAAACTCTCATACTCATTTTGCGCAAATTCCTTCACAATGGTCGATTTGCCAACTCGTCTGGCACCCTCAATTATCAGTGCCTCGCTACCATCACACTTCTTCCATTCCAGAAGCTTTTCATAAATCTTCCTCTTAAAAATCAAGGCAAAATCCTCCTTTCAGTTGATTTTGCTTTGATTTTAGCACTCTTTTTCCAAAAGCGCAATTTAATATATCGGCAATCTTTGGTGTATGCGCAGTTTTGAATAAATATATTTTTTGGTATACACGCAGTTTCACAGCACTTGCAATTAGACTACCTTTGACTACTTATCCATTCTCCTACAACACTATACCCTAAACCTGCATATGCCCGAATAGCTTTCTCGTTATACTTATTTACAAGGAAATGTATGCTATTACAGCCTTTATCTTTAATGATATTCATACCAAATCTTAACATTTGTTTGGCTATTCCATCCCTACTGTATATTTAATTTTTAAGTCACTGCAAAAGATTCGTTTAGTATACGTAATCCCTCACGCAAGATATTGATAGCTGCGTTCTGGTCACGGCTTATTACAAGACCGCAATCACATTTCACTGTACGAATTGTGAGATTTTTCATCTCAGGATGCACCTCTCCACAACGATGACATATCACAAAAGTGTCGGGTGATTTTCTATTTTTGTTTTACTTAATTAGTATCTTCCATTTCTTTTGTTGTAAGATGATACTTGTTGATTATCATTGTTTCAAATTCGTCATCTAAGTTCGTTCGTGGAAACGGATTTTCATTCTGTTCGTATGGTACTGATGTTTCATCCATTACAAAGCGTAAATTATCTGTTGTATACATAAGACCACCTCCATTATAATTTTGATAGTATTTGTGATTTGTATCAACGTTGCCATTATTATCTACATACAAACCGTCAGAAGCATAGTCCAAACTGATAGCGTTGTTTTTCTTACGGGATTTACTAAAGCGGTTCTTGAAAGCACTTTGTTCAGTTGTAGGATATACTCTATACTTAATGGCTCTGTTTGTCATCTTTCTTACCTTGGGATTGTATATATTGCTTGATAATATCTACGGTAGCACTGCCTGTGGTCAGCAGACAAAAACTCTGTGACCAGAACATCTCTTTCCAGAGAGATTCAAGTATTTGAGGAAACTCTTTCTTGATAAGTCTGCTGCTTGCAGATTTATATGCGTTGATAAATTTACTTATCTCTGTGTTAGGTTGTCCTCGGAACAGGATGTGAACATGGTCAATGTCGTGGTTCCATTCTTCTAACGTAATGTTATATTTAGGAGCAATCTTCTCAAATATTTCTTTGAGACGGATTGAGATTTTGTCATCTATCACCTTGTTGCGGTACTTTACGCACATGATAAGGTGATAATGCAACATGAACACTGAATGATTATTATTATCTAATTTCACGATATTTATATCCTTTATTATACATACGACTGATTTATAATTAGATTATAATATTATCAGATACAAAAGTCAAGAAACGCCGTGTTTATCGCAATTCATCCCGCCACCTATAGAGGTGGGGGATTTCTTGCTCACGGTGTGTTAAACTGTTTACAGTTACCTTAACGTTTTTTCTATGCTATAATGATTTATAATCTATAATTAATAGGAGTTAAAGGATATACATTATGAATAATTCAAATACCAATCCATTAGAACTTGTACGACTTCTAGAGGGGCATAAAATATACATACAAACCCATAACTTTCCGGATCCGGATGCCATTTCTACTGCTTATGGTCTGCAGGCTTTTCTTAAAGCTTACAATATAGATTCCACTATTTGCTATGACGGAAAAATTGATCAGCTAAGCACCTCACGAATGCTTGAAAATTTTGAACTTAATGCTTTTCAAAAAGAAAACATAAACGATATGACTTACGAAGATTACGTGGTTGTTGTAGATGGTCAAAAATACAACAGTAATATGACAGATCTTCCTGGAAACGAAGTCGCATGTATAGACCATCATCCAACAATGATTGACTGTGATTATAAATATAAAGACGTGAGAATTGTTGGTGCATGTGCCTCTATAATAATATCGTATTTTAAAGAAACCAATACAGAGTTGCCCCCTCTTGTTGCATCTGCTCTGTGCTATGGGATAAAAATGGATACTGCAGATTTCAAAAGAGGGACCACAAAATTTGATGTCTCCATGTTTGACTATGCATTTCAGGTTGCCATTCCCGAAAAAATCTCAGCTATGTATTCCAACATTATGGAATTCCAGGATTTAAAAGCATATGCAGCTGCAATAGAAGATATTAAGGTATACGACAGGGTAGGTTTTGCATGTATACCATTTGCATGCGTAGATGCTATGATTGCCATTATTGCCGACTTCATTTTATCATTAGACGTTGTTGATGTGGCAGTTATCTATTCCATAAGACCAAATGGATACAAATTCTCTGTTAGAAGTGAAATTCCAAATGTAGATGCAGGACAAATGATTAATCATGCCTTGTCCGGTATAGGTTCCGGTGGTGGACATAAATCAATGGCCGGTGGATTTATCCCAATTGAAAACGTAAAAAAACTAGGACATGAACCTAAAGCTGAAATTGAAAGAATATTTTTACAATCAATTTAAAAAATAAAGTGGACTCATATCACAATCCATAGTAGAGGATTATTATATGAGTCCACTGTTAATTTATATTTTTTCTACAAATCTAACAGCTGTTCCGTACACTATAACTTCAGCTGCCCCCTGCATTATTGCAGATGTGGCATATCGTATATTCACAATGGCATCTGCACACATTGTTTCAGCATCTGCAATCATTCGCTTAGTTGCCAGTGCCCTGGCCTCATTCATCATCTGATTATAGGCACCTAATTCTCCTCCAACAAGAGTTTTAAAACTTTGAGTAATATCTTTACCAATATTCTTTGTTTGAATCGTACTACCTTTTACTAAACCTAACATTTCAAACTCTTTTCCTGAAATGTAATCAGTATTTACTAAGATCATCCTCTTCTCCTCCCTTAATTTCATTAATTCTTTGAATGCATACACCAATCATAGTTGCCCCCAAAATAACCGGGATAACTGCTAACAATACTTTTATAGTAACATTATCTACAACCTGTATCAATACACCAAAATATATAACCCAGTATACAATCATAATAATTGTAATTATTATAGGGGCTATTATTTTTTTACCATGTTCACTCATGCTATCACCTCATTTTGCTTATCTTTCTGTTACCCCAAAAGAGCAAATCCCGTAGCAAGAATAACCGTCATAATTCCTGCTACACCTATGGCCAGACCACTCATGGCACCTTCAACTTCCCCCATTTCAATAGCCTTTGCCGTTCCAATGGCATGGGAGCTTGTTCCTAGTGCCAATCCCTTAGATATAGGTTCTTTTATTTTAAATAATTTACAAATCAATTCTCCCATCATATTTCCCAATACTCCGGTGCATATTATAACTGCCACAGTGATATTAACATTGCCACCTAACTCTTGGGATACCCCCATTCCTATGGCCGTGGTTATGGATTTTGGTAAAAATGTAACGTACTCCTCGTGATTCAAGCCACACATTTTCGCCAACACAAAAATAGTAATCAGACTTGTGAGAACGCCTGCAGTTATGCCACAAAACACCGCCTTCCAATTCTTTTTCAACAACTCTAACTGCTCATATAGCGGAATGGCCAAACAAACTGTTGCCGGAGTAAGCAGATAGCTTAAATATTTTGCTCCGGAACTGTAGGTTTTATAATCTACATTTGTAAATTTTAAAAATGCAATTGTAATGATTATCGAAAGAACAAGAGGATTTAAAACTCCGAACTTAAATTTCCTTTTTAAAAAGTCTCCGAAGACATATGTAATCAAGCTTATAGCGACCCCTGCATATACTGAATCCTGAAAAAAATCATTCATGTTTATCTCCCTTCTGGAATCTTATAATAATTTGGGATACCCAACCTGTTGCTACAATTACAGTAATTATGGTTATAACTGTAATTAAAATAGCTGGTAAGAGTATATCAGATAACATACCCCAACTTTTCATAAGACCAACTCCTGCAGGAATAAACATAACCGGCATGATTTCAATAAGAAACTTGCCTGCCTCCCTTACCGACTCAAGCTTTATAATGCCTGTTACCAATCCAAGAAAAAGAAGAATCATTCCATAAATACTTCCCGGAATAGGCAAGGGAACAACATATCTAATAACTTCTCCTAAAAATGAAATCAGCAAAATTATTAAAAACTGCTTTAAATATTTCATGTCTCTCTACCTCTTTTGATACTGATAAAAAAATAATATAATAATAAAATTTTTTTATCAATTAACAATTTTCCTAGAAATAACGTCCCCTTCTATGACTATGTCATTTAATTTATCCAATGCCTGGTTAAATCTTTCTTCAATTGCATCTGTCATTCTTCCATATCCTAACTGATTTGACAAAGTTTTATATAGTCCGTCCTTTTGGGCAGTTACATTTTCCACCAACAATACATGAAGACCGGCAGCTAACTCCTCTAAGGAAATATATTTAACTTCCCTTTTCACTCCTGGAACCCTGAGGAATATATCTTCATTATTATTCAAATATAAAAAACCGTCCCTACGTGTAATTCCTAATTTTTCCCCTTCTAAAATGTCATTGTCAAAAGCCGTTTTTACAACACTGGTAAGTTTTTCGCGACCGTATATAACACATATTTGCTTTAGCAAATATTCCTCTGCCACTGGTGCTTCAACCTCCAGAACCTTTTTAATAATATCAATGCTTTTAAGATTCTGTTCCATTAGATTTTTAACATCCGCCTCTTCATACTTTGGAAATTCAATGTGTTTCGGTAAAACCTGAGTTTCAAATGTCTTCTCCATTTTTGAATCCCCTTTGGATTCAGCTGGATTTATCGGTCCTTCTTTAATCGCCTTTTCAACAGCTTTTAAAAGATTCTCCTTTTCAACCTCGGTGTTTTTAAACCAGTCCGTTGACCATATACGATAAAAATGCCAACCCATTCTCTCAAGAATTTCCTTACGAAGTCGGTCTCTATCCCTGGTATTCTTTGCAGAGTGATAATTCTTTCCATCACACTCAATTGCCAATACATATTCCTGTGTATCAGGTTTCTTGATTCCAATATCAACTCTAAATTCACTACAGCCCACATTCATATCCACATAAAAGCCATTTTCCTTCAAAAATTCTCCAACACTTTCCACAAGGGCGGCTTCAGTTTCATCAAAGGTAATCTCACCGTGAACATTTTCCTGAATAATCTCACCATTTTGAGCGTACGCCAGATACTCCTTTAAAAGTCTGGCACCTAAAGCTGAAGTACGATTCAAATCTATATCTGTTGATTGCATTGAAGATACCAATTGAACATTTTCTTTGGCTCTGGTAATGGCAACGTTAAGTCTTCGTTCTCCACCTACACGATTTAATGGTCCAAAATTGTGATACAATTTTCCCTGCTCATCAACTCCATAAGCAATACTGAATATGATGGTATCCCTCTCATCACCCTGTACAGTCTCAAGATTCTTTACAAAAAATGGCTCTTTTGTTTCATCATCTCTCTTGAAAAACCATTCCTTAGAAGAATCTTCCTTTCTTCTTTTAGCCAATAACTTTTCAATCAATTCCTGTTGTGCCACGCTGAATGCCACTACCCCCAGACTTCTCTCCGGATATTTATCAGCATTTTCATACACAAGATCAACTATGAACTCCGCTTCTTTTCTGTTGGTATGACTCTTTCTGTCAAACACACCATCCACGTGATAATAATCCACACCAATACCTTCTCTATCCACCGTCGCCGATGGAAAAGTTACCAGTGTTCCATCGTAAAAATTCCTATTTGAAAATGATATCAGTTGCTCATATCTACTTCTGTAGTGCCATTTCAAACGAAGCTGAGGCATAACCGTAGAACACAAATCCAAAATAGATTCAAAATCCGTAACATCATCTGTATCCTCTTCATCATTTTCCACTTCCACTGAAGAATTAAAGAAATTACTTGGTGGCATCTGCCTTGAGTCACCTACGACTATAAGCTGTTTTGCTCTGTATATTGCACCTATGGCATCCTGCGGAAATATCTGAGAAGCCTCATCAAATACGACTGTATCAAATGATATTCCATTCTCACTTAAAAATGTACTAACACTTAAAGGAGACATAAGGAAACATGGTTTTAACACCTGAATCAAACTTCCCGTTTCTTCTAATAGTTTTCGTATACTTTTTTGTTTACGCTTCTTCTCCCCTTCTCGAAGAAGTATAGATACCGCACTTCCCCCAGCCATCATATCTAAAGATGGTCTGTTCTCAGAAAGTTCTGCCTTTATCTGCGCCTTACTAATCTCAAACTGCAACTTATCTTTAGTGGCAAAATTCTTAACAGCCTTATCCTGAGCAATCCTTGTAAACTTGGTAAATGTAGGATTCCCATAGATAACATGATTAATCCAATGTTTATAAAAAAGCTTCTGATATACCTTTGATATCTGCTCTTTGCTTACTTCCTGTCTAATGGCTTCATCTACATAACTCTGTAGATTCAAGGTCTTTATCTCCGTTAAAAGGTTGTTAAACCCAATCCAGTTCTCCACTTTACCCATGGAATCTATACATCCCTGGATTTTTTGGGGCATAGCAACAAGTTCCATAGAATCAAAGGATACCAATTCTTTATCAAAATCCTTTTGTAAATCATCTAATGCCATAGAAAAAGTATTCACCGTTGACTCTATACTACCGGCTTCATTTCCAAAAGCTGTCTTGGAAGTATCAAAGGTTTCCTGATTCATTAAAGAAATATTACCAGCGTATAAATCATTTTCAAAATGCTCCTTTATTCCCGTTAACTCTAACTTTAATTTATTCCAATCAGCATCTACAGTTACCGTATCATTTTTTAGAAAATCTTCCACTTTTTTATACTCTAGCTGAAATTCCCCCATCAAACTCTGGTAATCCATCAGAGACTTCATATATTCCACGGCCTTTGAATAACCTGGTTTCTTACCGGATTTTGTAGCCAATCGAATGTCTGTAACGATTCCCTTATAACCAGAATTAAACAGCCTTGAAAAGAATCCTTCATACAGTTTTACTAACTTGTTGTAGTAATCCTTTCCATCTAGTTTATAAATGTCTTTTTCAAACACAGCTTCCAAACCCTGTCTTAACAAAATTATCTGTTGACTTAGTTTTTCAAGTTTGTCGGATACCTCTAATGTTTCTCCAATCTTATCTGCATTTAAGGTTGAGCCATTTATAAAAGCACTATCAGCTAATAACTTTAAAAGCTTAATGTACCCTGTTAATTGACATATATTATTTACATTTAAAGCATAGGTCGTTTCTAGTACATCCACCTTTGGAAGTAGTTCTTTCAACCCGGTTGCCACTGTTTCCAGGTCGTGTTTAAGTTTAATTTTCCCTTCGTAAGAAACATTCTTACCTGTGTATCCGTACCACTCATTTTTATGATAATCACTTCCAATGGAATCTACGTATTCCTCATACTGACCTAACAAATCTACTGCATCATTTAGATAATTTTCATCCAAAGAAGCTATGTTATTAATAATAAATTCTATATCATCAGCATTTCTAAATGCGTAATATGCATCATATAATTGATAAAGAGATTTATTGATTCCCTCTATATTCTCATGTAATTCCCTGGCGTACCCATCCAACTGCTTTTGGAGTTTTTCCTTGGCATGTACCTCTGCATCTGCCTTGGCAGACACTGCGCTGCCATTGGCTCTTAAGGTCTTACATAATTCATCTATAACCTCTTTTTTACTTGCCTTATAGCTATGTAACTCCAAACAGAATTCCTCTAGACCTGCCTGTTTTAATTTTTCATAAACCACATTTAAGGCTGCCAACTTTTCCGATACAAATAAAACCTTCTTACCATCGTGAAGACATTCTGCAATAATATTAGTTATAGTCTGACTTTTTCCAGTACCCGGTGGTCCCTGAAGGACAAAGCTCTTCCCGGTTTTTGCCATTTCAATGGCATTTACCTGGCTGGAATCTGCGTCCACTACAGTATGTAAATCTATTATTTCATTTTCTACATACTCAACGTCTTTTTCCTCTTCTCTAACTACAGGCTCACCATGCTCTCCCAATAAAATTTTTACGTTTTCATTTTCCATGATTTTATCACTGTTGCTGACAATGTCATGATACATATTTATTTTCAAAAACGAAAAAATGCCTATCTTACATTCCGAAGTGACCTGCCAATGAAGTTTTGACACCACTTCATTTACCTTTGCCAAATAAGAATCTAATCCCTCTTCCCCGTCATAATCTGGAAGCTGAATTTTATACTGTGCCTGAAGATAATAGTTAAAGGTTGGGTTCAACACCACATCATCTTCTATTGTTTTTATATAATATGGAGTTATTGCCGAATCATTCTTAATGGTAATAGGTACCAATAAAAGAGGTGCTCTGTTAGTTTGTGATGCATTTTCCTTTTCTTTCCAATGCACAAATCCAAAGGCTATGTATGCCACATTTACACCGGTCTCCTCTAAAAAAGATCTGGCCTTTTTATCGATGTTCTTTATAGCAGTAATCGGATTGGGCATCTTGGAATACACCAACACTTGATTACTTTTCTTTACCTTTGAGGAATATAGATTAATATAATCTTCTTTTTTAATTGACTCCGAGGCCTCACCCTCCGTAATCAATTTTAAATCCATATCTTCATCTTCCTGGATTTTAGGATCATATACCTCAAAGGTTGTTGTGCCTAAACATTTATCATAAAAAGTCTGTGAATCAGGGTATACAACCTCAGCTGTAGTAGCCTTTGTATCTTTAAAATTAATCAGGTTATTTCTTTTTCCCGTATCTAATAATAGCTGTGCCCAGCGTTGTAATTTTTTATTATCCATTTCTCCACCACGTTTTTTATTTATACTATATCATAAACAACAAAAAAACGTCGCCCTTCCGGACGACGTTTTCTACTATTTTTCACAACCAATTATTATTCCACTTTGTTCTGCATAGAAACTACATAAACCTCCAGCTGGAATGCTGTTTATATCAATATCTCCAAACTCTTTTTTAAGTCCATCTTCTATTGCATCTGAAAGTGCCTTGTTATTTACATGACATATTCTGACTTTTCCGCCCTTATAGCCGGCTTTTTTCATCTCGTCAATTGTTGTCTGTATTAACTTCTTTTCACCTCGACATTTTGCAACCTGTTCAATGGTTCCTTCTTTACTGGCAGTTCCAAGGATTCTTATATTCATAATTCCTACAGCAGATGCTACCAGCTTGTTAACTCGTCCATTCTGTGCAAGATTATGAAGAGATGCCAAACCAAAGAATAATCTTAAGCTTTCTCTATATTTAAGAATCTCTTCACTTACTTCTTCAAAGGTTTTTCCTTTATTTTTAAGCTCAACTAATTTTTCTACCAAAAGTAATTCGCCGGGACCTGTAGCCAAGGAATCCACAACGCATATCTTTGCTTCCGGATGCTTTGAAATGTACATATCCTTTGCAACATTTGCACTGTTGTATGTACCGGATAATCCACTTGTAATTGTTACTACATATATCTCATCTGCACCGTCAAAAGAGTCCATCCAAGCCTGGGTAGAAGGACATGCTGTTCCTGAGCGTCCGTTGTGCTTACTAAAATAACTTTGCATCTCATGGACATCTAAGTCCTTATCATCAACAAATGAACGCTCATCTGTTGACAATGTCAAGGGAACTGACTCAAAAATAACTCCCGGGTACTCTTTAATATCCGCTGCCGAATCTGCAATAAACTTAATCATAATTCCTCTCATTCTTTCATATTTTTCGATGTAGTTTTCATAACCGCATGTATTGTACCATAAAACTACTCATTAAGGAACCCTTTAACAGTTTATATCTTTTTTATTATCAAAATATATATTTTCAAATACTTCATTGGCGGCGGTTCTGTCAATTATCGCTTTAAGTAATTATTCATTCTTTTTACCTGTGTTTTGGAAGTCCACAAGCTGGAGCCATCTGCTCCTTCGCTTTTTCATATTCCTTTTCAGGCTCTAACAAAGCAGCTTCATAATCCCTGTTTTTGTCAAACCACTGCACTGCATAAGAACAGGTAAGTTCTGCTTTTCTTCCCTCATCAATGAGCTTTTGTGCCATTACTTTTGTTAGTTTTCCGGCAAGACCTTTTCCCTGTAACGAAGGGTCTACAATTGTATGTGTAACTTCTACCTTACCCTCTTCGAACTCTGGAAAATCTACGAAAGCAACTACATTTCCACTTTCATCTTCCAACCAGATTTTATCCTTTGATATTTTAAATTCTTCCATACATTCACCAATCCATTTTACTTATTATCTTTTTTCGCTGTGAGATACCAATCATATGCTATAATGTCATCTCCTGCGTCTTTAACTCTGTTTTCTGCCTCCTCCAACGTAAGAGGTGATCCAAAAAGCACATCATCTCCCTGCTCCCAGTCCACCGGTGTTGATATATCTTCTGCATCATGTTTTTGAAGAGAAAGTATCACGCGCTTAATCTCATCAATGTTTCTTCCAGTAGACATTGGATAATATAAAATAGCTCTTACAATTGAATCCGGATCTATAATAAATACAGCTCTGATGGTTTGTGTCTTGGCTACTGTCTGAAGCATTCCATACATATTTGCCACCTTCATGCTAATATCCGCAACTATTGGAAATGGCACCGACACCTTACCCTGTCCCTTCCAGTCAATTCCTTCTATACTCTTTGCCCAGGCTAAGTGCGAGTGTAATGAATCAATGGAAAGTCCCAAAAGTTCAGTATTTATCTCCTTGAACTCCTCATATCTCTTTGAAAATGCTATGAACTCTGTGGTACACACCGGTGTAAAATCTGCCGGATGTGAAAAGAACACAACCCATTTTCCCTTATAATCCTCTGGGAAATTAATCTTTCCCTTTGTTGTCATGCTTCTAAATGCTGGGGCCTCATCCCCTATCATTGGCATTCTTCCTAATCCTTCATTTTCCATTCTCCACGTCCTCCTTTTTTTGATTTACTATGTAGATACCCAAGGTTACCAATATCAGCGCCGCTAATACCTGCCATCCCAGAGCATTATGTTCTTTTAATATTATAAATGATAATAGCACTCCAAATATTGGATTCATGAATTTACACGTGGATACCTTTGATACGTCGTTGTATTTAAGCAAGAGACTCCACAAGGTGTACGCCGCCGCTGAGATAAATCCCATATACAATATAAGCAGAATACACTCCAGTCCTGAATAAACAAGTTTTCCTCCTGCTAAAGCTCCTACTATTGCCATACATATTCCACCGCAGAAAAACTGATATCCGCAAAGCATTACCACATCCGAATCCTTGGAGAATTCTTTTATAAATGCTGATGAAAACGCCGATGACAGTGCCGCTAACAATACAAATCCTTCACCCATAAGGCTCATATTCATATCTAAATTATTCCCGGTAACATTTACCAAAACTATTCCTGTAAATCCTAACATACTTCCAATTATTTTGGTTGACGTTAACTTTTCCTGCTTAAATATAAGACAAGCTACCAACAAAGTTAGAAATGTACCGATGCCGGTTATTATGGATGACTTAACCCCGGTTGTATGGGCCAGTCCTACATAGAAAAACATGTATTGAACTATTGTCTGAGACAAGCTCAATGTAATTATTCTCTTTGGCTGTGCCGGCTTAATAAACTTCTTTCTGCCGATGCTGGAAAATGTTATAACCATAACCCCGGCTATAGCAAACCTTATTCCAGCAAATAATATCTGAGACCACATATCCCCTGCTGGTATATCAAATAATTTGTATCCAATTTTTATACATGGAAATGCCGAGCCCCATAGCAGGCAGCAAAACATCGCCACTAAAATCATTATTATTCCATTCATTTTTAAAGCCTATCTGTCTTTTACCTGGCACATGCCGGAGATTCATAAATCTTCCCGTGGACAAAATAATTGTAGGATCTGCACCCACCGGCACAAAACCCATTTTTATCACAGCTGGCACATTTTCCAGATAAAAGTTCTTTTTTAAATTTTCTATTGTACGAAAATGCATCTTCATCATACCATATTTCCGCCAGACTTTTCTCCCTGATATTTCCCTCTGTAAAAATATCATCATACATAGACTCGCATCCTCTTACATTCCCAATGCTGTCTATCCCTATGGACTCTAGCCCTGCGCTGCATCCTCTAAAACCCATCCCCTTTAAATTGCCTCTTATAATATTTTCATTTTCCGTATAATACCCGATGTTATGGGCAATTCCCATGGCAAAGGGCACGGTTCTCATATACTTTTCTACGAATCTTATAACCTCTCCAAAATCAAAGGCGTACTCTATCCCTGCCTTTGCTGCATTTCCCATAGGAGAACAAGCCTGCAGCTGCCAGGCAAATATATCAAACTTTCTAACCTCTTTTATAAATTCTTCTAAATAACTGGAATTTTCTTTATTAAGAGTGGAAATCACCGACACTGGAATGCTATTCTCCGACAACAATCTTATGGCCCTCACAGCTCTGTCATAGCTTCCCTTTTGTCGGTATTTGTCATGAACTTCTTTAGGTCCATCCAAAGAAACCGCCACAGATTCAATCCCAACATCCTTCAGCTTTTGTATGTGTTCTTCCTTAAATAAGAATCCATTAGTTATGATACACACCTTAATACCTCTAGAAGTAAGGGCATTTACAATAACGTCCCAATCTTGTCTCATGAACACTTCCCCACCTATCATGGACACTCGTCTGCACCCTAATTCCTTTAACTGCCTTGCCACTTCAATACATTCTTCAGTGGATAGTTCATTTTCCCGCTTCCTTCCATCCACTGAAGACCCACAGTATTTACAAGAAAAGCAACAGGCCAGAGTTATCTCCCACACACAGTGCTTTAATTGATATGTCATAACGCACCTCCCACAAAGTGCTATTCACTAGGACTCTGATAGTTTTTTGGATACTCCTGATCCTTTGTCTCGTTAGAATCCGTTATCTCTTTAGAATCCTTTTCTTTAGAATCCTCAGCCTCCTGTTTTGAATCGTCTTCTTCCTCCATCATCTCCGGTCCTGCATACACGTCAATCATTTCAACATCTTTCCTTTTTTTATAATATTCCGGGCCTGCATAGACACATTTAAATTCATCCTCATTTTTTCTTCTAAACATAACTCATTCCTCCTAACCACTATATTTCCACGTTTCGATTTCTCCAAATATCTATATATAAATACTAAATTGTTCCTCCATCATCGTCAATGAGTTTATTGACAAACTACCCCTTTAAGTAGAAAATATAAACGAATTTTGTATTTAAAAGAAAGAGAAATTAACCTGCATGAAAAAATATCTGACATTATTTTTAACAATGCTTAAAATAGGACTCTTCACTTTCGGTGGTGGCTACGCCATGATTGCCCTTTTAGAAAATGAATTTGTCTCTAGAAAAAAATGGATTGAAAAGGATGAATTCCTTGATATGGTTGCCATTGCAGAATCCACCCCTGGTCCCATTGCCATAAACTCAGCAACTTACCTTGGCTACAAGATTCTCGGTGTAACCGGCTCTTTAACTGCAACCATTGCCGTATGCATTCCATCTTTTTTTATTATATAAGTAATCTCCCTTTTCTTTGACGCATTTCTTTCATTAACTCTGGTATCATACGCCTTTAAGGGAATCCAAGTGTGCGTTATATATTTAATTTTTTCTGCTGGCATCAAGCTTTTAAAGGGAATTAAAAAAACAGCATTCAACATTTCCATTATCTGTATTGTAATTGCTTCCATGGTATTTACTACATTATTTGCCATTAAATTTTCAACAGTTTACTACATTCTTATAGCCGGCATGGTGGGTATTTTTGCTTATTTCATCAATAATCTTAAGGATAGAAAGGAAGCTGACAAATGATATATCTTAAATTATTTCTTACATTTTTCAAAATAGGTGCAGTTTCCTTTGGCGGTGGCTACGGTATGATTTCCCTCATTCGAGAAGAAGTTATCTCAAACGGATGGCTAACTGAGGAGAAACTCCTTAACATGATTGCCGTATCTGAATCCACTCCAGGCCCTATTGCTGTAAACATTGCCACTTTCATTGGCTCAAATCAAGCCGGCATCCTAGGCTCATTCTTTGCCACCTTAGGAGTAGTTACACCTTCATTTATAATAATTCTTCTTATAGCAGCCCTGATTCACGGCTTCCTAAAATACAAAGGCGTCCAAGCCTTCTTAAGTGGCGTCAGACCTTGTGTAGTTGGCCTTATCTTCGCTGCTGCTATAACCATGTTCCTTGGCACAGTGCTAGGTTTCAAAAATCTAACAACATCTATGCACCTTGACATACGTGGCCTGGAAATCCTAGTTATCCTCTTCATCATAGACCAGATTTTAAAGCGTAAATGGCAAAAAAAATTATCACCAATAATGATGATAATTTTCTCCGCCTGTATGGGCATGCTTGTGTATGCAATATAGGGTGGCATGTGGAATTGAAAAGTCTCATGTTACATATAGGACTTGGCAAATTCCTCTACTGCCTTAACTTCCACAGGAATCATTTGTCCATCTGACTCATAACAACCTTCTAATTTCCTCAATTATAGTTATGTCTGCTGGCAACCACTCCACCTCGTCGATTTGTTGCTTACTTAACCACCTGGACGCCTCGTGTTCTTTTAGTACCAGATCCCCTTTGCCAAAATAACGGCAGCAACAACAAAAACCGTTTTCATCTCTTTTACTTTATACCTTTTCTTTTGTATATTTATCCATTTACTATGTATTCGTAAATATCTTCTCTTACAGGTGTATCTAACTTCCATTCTATCTCAACTGCTGTTTTATCAGTATTAGCCATAATAAACTGATGTACATTTCCTGTGGCCTTCATTCTACCAAGATAATAAAACTCCTTAGAAATCTTATCGTCCTTATTTTTTCTTACAAATAATTCCACAGATATTCCTCTTTCATTTGCATGAAGAAAATTCTGTACATCCTCCGAATCCACAGTTCTGCTCTGTTTAGATATAGCAATTAAGGAACTACTAGAAGTGAAATGATCTTCGTATTTTATTGTATCCTGTATATCTTCAGCTTTATCATAATTAATAAATACTGGAAATGTCTTTGTCACCTTATCATATTTGTAACCACCAATATTAAGTGGGACCTCATTATGTTCCCAATTTAGCAGTCTACAAGCATCCTCATATGTGTATTTCTGATATAGTACAAGTTCTGTATCCTGATATGTTTTGGCATAATCTCTTAAATATCGGTATTTTCCAAATTTCAAAAGTTCTTTAAGAATCATATAAAATTCTTTGTTCTCTAACATTTCTTCGAAAGATTTACTAATCTCGTAATCTCCACTAGAATCCTTTTCTATAAATACACAATTCTTATATGTCTTCTTTCCTGAGCCTGATGGAAACTCATTTGTCATTACATTTATGACACTTTTTAATTGTTTTTCCGAACAATTCTTACCATATTTTTCTTTTAAAGAATTACGAAATCCTGAAATTAACTTGTCTTGATAAGTTAATATTTTATCTAAAAGTTCTATCTCATGAATTCTCTTTCCGTTAGCGAGTTTTTTTGAAACAAACTCAATTATTTTTTCTTCGTCCTTTGAAAGACGACACTTATAATCCTTTTCATATTTCACAAGCGTCTGTCTGTACCTTATTAATGTCAAAAGCATCTTTAACAAGCCTTCCAACAATATCAGTAGAATTGTCTGAAATAAACCCCGGAATCGAATTACAATAAAATGCCTTCCCAGATTGAGTAGAAAATGTATATTTATTCATAATACCTCTTCTTTAAAGTAATTACTGAATATCAATAACAACCACTTTTTGTTTACTAATATAAAACTCTGATCCTACAGTCATTCCCAGAATACTTTTGGGTTTTGTTAATAGTTTCTTTTTCGTTAAATCGATTTTTAACATTTGTCCTGATGCCATTTTTACTATTACTTTACTATTTGAATTTATAGTCTTAGATGATTTTGTACTATCACTATCTTCCGGAATATCTATGTTTCCTGTCACATCTTCTCCTATATCATCATTATCTGCAGATATCAAATCCTGAGCTTTTGATATTATTTTTTCATATAAGAAACCCTCAGGCATATAATCAAGTATATATATTCCACCCAGAATATCCATATACTTTTCTAATTCTCTTATAGTATTAGTATCTAGATCCAATCCCTGTTTTTTTGCATCTATACATGCGGTTAAGAATTCCCTCATTAATTTTATACTATCTGAGACATTTCGTTCCAATACATCGACTATAAATCTAGCATTTTCGCAAACAAAATCTGTTAATTCAAACGGATCATCTCTCTTAGGATCATATGTGAGTCTTCCTATCCACCATAATCTTGATATTGCATTTCTTGTAAGCGATCTTCTTGGTCCATAACCAAAGAAATAGTGCTGCTTAATGCTATTTGCCGTATCAATATTCCATCTATAATGCACATAATTCCAAAATGTACCCATGCATAATCCCGCCCAGAGTCTTTCTTCTGAAGCTTGTGAATCTGACAAAAATTTTAATTTTGTATATATTTCCCTAACATTTTGTTTGTCTGTAATTACAGGATCTACTCCATCTGGCATATACATATTTATTTCCGGAAGCTCATACTTTGTTTCTCCAAACGGAGAATGATCAAATACTGTAGCAATCCATTCATTTGATTCATTAGAAAAATACTTCAAGTATGAATTAGCATTTGACTTTATTTTTTCCATATCAACCAATCTCATAAATGGTATTTTACTCATTATTCTGTACCTCCTGCTAATTCAATCAGAGCTTTATCCAGTGGTCCATTAATAAGTTGTTGAGCCATTACAAATGAATCCTTATTATCAAAAGCCGAATCCTCCAAATCAATTTTGAATATTTCTAGCAATGCTCTCTTTATACAATCATACCAAATCTTATCATCCTCGCTTAACTGTATTCTTCCATTAGGCCCAATTTTCTGCAAATGAACTAAAACATAAGTTAATGCAGGGACCGCAATCATCGTATTAAACACATTTGATAATTTTTTTCCGGTATTTAAAGCACTAAATCTACTCCATTCTTGATATGGTAATAATACATTAATTAGACTTCCATCATAATCTACAACCATATAATCCTGCGAACGATCACCATTCTCCACTACATTAATAATACTTTGCAAATTTCTTAGATCATCTGTTTTCTTTTTCACCTTGACATCCATTTGCTTAGCAATTGCAAGAATATTACCCCTTTCAATTTCAAACGTCATACCAGAATAATCATCGTTAAAATCTTCATTTGAAAAATCTGATATTGACTCTTTTGCTAGAATATATGGACACACCTGCAATTTTCCGCTAATTTTTTCATCGGGAATAACAAATACATAACTCAATAAATCATCAGGAACCACATAATAATGTCTATAACCTGTCTGGCTACATTCCATATGCAATACTATTTCCGCTTTTTTGTTCCTAATCATTTCCAGTAATTCAGAATTATTTAAAGCTATTTCAAACTTTATTTTTTGTCTATACCCTTCAATAATAAGCTGAGGTGTTACAGTAAAAGTACTAGTAGATTTATATGAATCTAAAAAATATGCTAAAACTGGATATGGATATAATCTATTCCTTATTTGCAAAACCTTTCACCTCCATTGCACACATGTCCGAATAGTTTAATTTTACATTAACTCTTATCTCTTCTCCTGCAACAAATTTTAATCCTTTTACCTTTCCTTCATCAACGCTTAATGATGTTCCATCTTCAGTTGTTGCTGATATAATACTAGCTTTATAGTTTTGAGATTCTGCAGACATAAATATATCTAAAAAAGCATCTTCAGAATCATCTTTCGGAGTAAATATAACTGTATATTCGCCTTTCTTAAAATCTCTTCCTATCATTCTTGTTTTGGATGACATTACTGGAACAATTCTTTTACGTTTTTCCTCTGGCGTATCTTCCTTGGCTTCTTCATACCCTTCTGAGCCTTCACCATTATTTCTTTCATCATCTGGATCTATGTGTTTTTTAGTATGTTCCATTTGCTCGCCTGTTTCGGCATTCATATAATCTCCTTCAGGATCATCTATTGCAACATCTTGAATATTATCCAAACCATTTTCAACAGATTTATCAGCTCTTGTTATAGTTGTTATAGAGATTGTTGATATATCATTATTAATATCTTCCCCCCTATCTTTCTGCGTTTCATCTTCTGGAATATCCGCACTTAAATATTCTCCAACAGCCAGATTGATCGGTTTACTCTCGTCCTGCGCCTTTAAGGATCTAATACTTTTAAACACATATCCACGTAATTCTTTTATAAGATTTTTTGCCTCTCTTTTTTCTTTATCAGTCTTTAGTCTTTCAACCTGCCATTCAGTATGCTGCGCATTCTCAAGATTTCTCAAATACCTATTTAATTCATCTCCCTTAATATATAAAACTGCCGAAAAATAGATATAACTACTTATTCCGTTTAAATCCATTATCTTCATACCTGTTTGTCTCACCATTGCACAAGTACGATTAAAATCCGGATTCAGTTTTGCACTTAATTGAACTTGTCCAAGAACCTGTCCGGAAGCATTTTTTATTTCATAATCATCAAATAATACTGCATCTTCACTGGTAAGTACTTTATAATACTCATCAGCATGTTCCGGAACATATTCTTTATTTAAATTTTCAATTATACCTGGCAAATTCTTATTATCAATAGTTATATCATCTATTCTTACGACCAAAGATTCATTGTAAATAGCATATAAAAATCCGTCCAGAACGGATCCTATCATTTTTTCTTTCCATTCCTCATCATTTTTAAAACCTATAATAAAAATATCTGTTCCGTATTCATCATCTTTTCTATTATATGAAGGATTCAAAGAATAATAATCTCTAATCGGACTACATCTTTCATCATCATCACCATAATATGCAAGACCCATATATAGTTTTTCTTCATTATCGCTTAAATAGCTTATTAATCTTGAAACTCCCTGACTAGCTTTTAATCCATCCTCTGCAATTGTGCTATAAAAAACTGTCCTGATTTCAGAACATGCAAATGGAGCAAATTTACCAATTCCTTTCGAACCACCACTTGTACCAGATTTATCAGATACACCCTGTCCTTTTAATAAATCGCACCAAGCTGATCTATATCTTTTATCTGAACCTGTAAGACCTGTTGTATTCTTGTCACTAATTCTTAAACAAGTTATTTTTTCAGCTTCAATAATTCCAATTGCATATTTTAGAAACTCTTCTGTTGCAAAATCATTTTGCTGTTCTTTCCAGAAATTTAATGCACTATTTAATGCCTTTTTTACATCATCTATATGAGGGATTTCCTTTGAATCAAGTTCGAATATACTAAATTCAACTTGAACCGGCTTATTATGATCTTTTCTTACATCAAGTGAATTTTGACATATTTCTCTTGCCAAAGATTTAAACGGAGTTCCCGCAAAAATATCCCACCCAGAATCGTTCATACCATATACTTTATCCCCAGCACTCGGTAAAAATTGCCACACATAATCATGTATGCCCATAATAACACTCCTCCTTAATCTAACGTAAACCTAGTTCCTTTTTCACTATCCTGTTTGTTATACTTTTTCTTAGCAGCATCCAATTCATTTTGAATAGCATTAAAGATTTTATTAACATCCTTTTGTGTATATTCGTACATACTAGTATTAGAACAATTACCTAATAACTGAATCATATTAAGAATTTTATTTGTACGCGCCTCAGCAATTCGCACGAATTTTTCACGTTTCGTTTCATCCTTCATATCATCACTCCTTAAAAATTATTTTAATATTATATTTCATATAGAAAGGTGAAGTTTGAACTATAATTCTAAATTCAGAATACATATTCATCGAATATATGTCAAGTTTTTATTATTATTTTTCATATAATATGAGTTATTTTTCAAATAATATAAAAATAGTGTGAATTATATGTAACTCACACTATTTCTTTTATCATTTTTTTCCTTTTTTTAGGTTTTCTAATAACTGTTTAGCAATTGCTTCTGCCATTAAAGGAGGAACCGCATTTCCAACTTGTTGATATTGCGAATCTTTTGTTCCTTTAAATTCAAATCTATCTGGAAATGATTGTAATCTTGCTGCTTCACGTATACTTACTGCTCTGTCTAGTTCCGGATGTTCCCACATGGATTTTCTAACATTTATAACCGTTCCGCTTGGTTCTGAATAATTCAATCTCAGATATACACTATTTTGAGTTCTTTCAGGCTTGCTATAGCTTTCCTTCAATTCTGGTGAAAGCTTGTGAAAATTCTCTCCTTGCTTCAGGGCCTTAAATCTTTCCATTGCTTGTTCTCGCGTTTTTGTTATTATATGATTTTTTACCCCTTTGGCTCCTTTTCGCATTTTCTTCGCATACTTAGATAAATCAGGATCTTTTATATATTTTTGAAGTGTATCACCTGCTAACTCATCAACCGTCTCATAATTTTTCAAATCATATATTGCATCCTTAACAGTTACTATTTCTTCGGGTTTGCCTGTCGGCAACTTCACATTTTCCTTATCACATAACTCCTTCTTTATTCCCATAAATATAAATCTACGTCGTTCCTGAGGAACTCCAAACCATATTGCATTAAGAACATCCGAATTTGTATTATACTGCTCTTCGACCACTTTCTTAACATAGTCCCCGACTGTGTAAAACTCAACTTTTGCTTTTATCTTGTTAGTTTTAGGATCCTGTTCTAATTTATATATAATCTCATTATCATCTAACTCTTTTTTTAGCTTAAATGCTTTTTGAAACTTAATATATTCATTCAATGTTTCAAAATCACAATCATATTGACTATCATCTAGATAACTAATTACTTCATCAAGTACAGGTATTCTGTATTTAGTCGTTTCTTTGAACGAAGCAATATTTTTAATCATTTGCTTTTTATTTTTCTTTTTAAAAGACTCCATTCTTTTTGTATTAGAACGGTTTTTGTATAACACATTTAATAATTGATATAAATCCTCTGAAATCCTGTAATCATCCTCTGTTTTGCTTTCAAAAATATCTAAAAGTCTGAAGCCATTATATTCACCATCAGCTAATACCAGCTCATCTTTTATCTTTGGTATACCCAACTTCTCAATCTCATCATGATCCTTGTAAGAATCATAGAACTTATGTGTATTAGAAGCTAACATAGCCACGTTTTCCATAACAAAAGCTTTGGGGGATATTTCCTTAACAGCTCTAAAATATTCTTTTACTAAAGAATTATTCATACTAACAAGGTGATTTTTCTGTCTATTTGCATTGGAAAAGCCCTGGCATGGTGGTCCTCCAATTACAATATCAATACCACCTTTTTCATCTGCCAATTTCTTAAAGTCGAATCCTCGAACATCATTAATCATTGTTATATTTTCTTGTTCTTTGTGATTTGTAATATATGTTTCACGAGCATTAGAGTTATTCTCAGCCGCTGCGACAATTACAAATTCATTTGTTTCCTCAAATCCAAAGCTTAATCCACCTGCTCCCGCAAACAGATCTATCGTTTTCAACATTTTACTTTTCCTCCAACCTATCAATCAAATTTGAAATATCTTTATCCGTAAATCTCTTTTTACTTAAAGTGTATAACAAAACGTATGCCATCTTATAATCTTTCATATATGTAGCTAAACATTCTGGAATACGTCCTCGTTCAATTGCCGCTTCAATAAACAACTGATTCTTTTCGGCCTCAGATAATTCAAGACATTCACTGATTTTATATAAATCTTCCTCAGAAAATGGACCATTTTTACCATTTTCCACTCCACTAACCAGCATATTCGATTTATTTATAGCTTTTGCAATATCATTCTGGGTTTTCTTTTTTTTATTTCTCAATTCTTTAAAGTATGTTCCAAAACTCATAATAACTCCTATAAGTAAATAAGTTTATTTATTTATATTTTATCATATTTGCTTTGATTAATTCAACTTATTTTTTCAAACAATAAAAAACCAGACCTACCCATGTCGTAGATCTGGCTTGTTTCTCCTGTATTATTTTACATATGCTCCGGCCGTTGAGCAGGTGTAATGATGTGAAGAAAAACGCATTACCTTTGTTTCCTGGTACCATTTCAAGCCTCAGAACAAAGTATCAAAAAATGTGGAGGCTGGGAACTCGCATAAACTCTTGCGATTCCCGACTTCTTCTACAATGTTACACACTACCCTGTGGAACTAAGCAATAATGCCCTGATTTCTCCAGATTTTACAAATCCAGGATCATTTAATATATATTCTTCAAAGCATTTTCTCAATTTGTCTTTTGAAACTTTGTCCTTAAGGTAATATATATCAAATATATCCTTAAATCTTGTAGAGGCTGCACCGAACTTAAGAAGAGATCTTAGTTTTTCA
>JAEIGA010002562.1_pt1 | contig 28991 bp, 17 predicted proteins | sample 9270691 | NCBI WGS metagenome assembly JAEIGA01 (sample SAMN17057246, study PRJNA624740) | gut metagenome | biome: biome; isolation source: fecal sample | host: Bos grunniens | place: China: Xizang | collected 2019
CACAGACGCTAAAATGATAAAGTGAGAAGATGCATTTTGCCCTTGCAGCTTCTTCAAGAAGAACATAATAATATTGGTTAGTTTTTGTATGAGCAGCTTCGACACCGTGATGGCCTCGAAGCTGCATTTTTAGCATGGGTGGGAAACAGCGCTTTTTGTGCCTCTCACCCCTTTTGGGGCACAAAAGAGGGGTAAAAACAAGATGTCTTTCTTTGAATGCTTTTCAGCATTATTGGGGGCAGACGGTAACAAAAAAGAGGGCTACGTCCAACATTGACATAGCCCTGCTTGCAGGCTGGCGTGAGAGCCTGATGGATTATTTCACGTATACCTTATAAGTGTCGGTCTTGCCGTTCTGTACAAACTTGATGAAATAGAGTCCTGGCGCAAGGGAAGAGGGCAGCGTGTAGGCATTGCCTTGCAGGGGAGCCTCATCGACAACAATTCCTGACAGTCCGAGCATATTGACACGCACCTGGTCGGGCGAGATACCATTGGCAAGCTGTACGGTGATAGGATGCCCTGCCATCAGTCTTCCGGTGAGGAGTTTGACACCGTTGCTGCCAGGCGTGTAGGGGGCATCAGGCTCGCTTCCATTTATTTCTTTGATGTAGAGCGCTATGTTTTGGGCTTCGCGGGCTGCATCCTCATCGTAAGACGCATCGGTCAGCGTCTGTTCGTTAAGGCTCCACTTGGTGTAGAGGTCGGCCACCTGCAGGGCGCCATCGAGGAGGCGGACTCGGTAGTCGTAGTGGTGCTTGCGCTGTGCCTGATTGTTGTCGTTGGTATAGATGTAGTCGGTGTTTGCCACGACAAGGAAGATGACATTGTTGGCTGGCCTGTCGGTGAGGTCTATCCTTGTCTTTCCGCAATGGATGGGCTGTGAATAGTAGTTCTTTCCTGCTTTTATCACATAGCAGAGCTGGGCACGCATCTCTGTGTCTTGCGGCAGGAACTCGACTGTGGCAGAGTTGGCTTTTGAATCAACATGGATAGGGATAATGTTGCTGCCTGACCATCCCGGATTAGTGATGGTGTCTGGCGCCATCCAGTTATCCAGCGAATTTTTCTTGAGTCCTTGGTAAGGTGTCAGCTTGAATGGCTCGACATCAATCCAATAGGGTTCCCACTCGGCTTTCACTACAACGCCGATATTGTCATTCATGATTTGCCTATAGCCTTTTTTCCAGCCACCAATGTCGAAGGTGGCCATGCGTGAGCGGTATTGCAAGATGAGTTGCCTCATGGTTTCATCGCCCAGCATGGTTCCGATGCCCTTGAGCACATAGTCGGAGCAGTTGCGCCAAATCCAAGGAATGCTGCCCTTTCCGCATATCTCTCCCAAGATGATTGGGAATGCATTGCCATACTGGGTTCCGCCGAGCAGGTTGCGCCAGGTGCAGATTTGCTGGCCATTGCTTTCATACATATTGACGCCTTCAGCTGTAGGTCCTCCAAACGAGCCGTCTTGCAGCCATCCTGAATAGCATTCGATGGGCATGAAGGGAGCGACAAAAGGACAGGCATCGAGAAAACCTGGGGTTCCGTACTTGTTATCGCGCTCGGTGGCCATGGCGCTCTGCAGCCATGTGTTGCCAGCCTCATGGAACCAGCTTGACTTTTGGCAGGAGCCCAAGTCGGCAAAGAGGGCGTGGATGCCTTCATGTATCATGGCTTCGCGCTGATAGTCGCCATCGCTCCACTTCTTGTCGGCATCGTCGCGGAAGCGAGAGAAGGGAAGATAAGATGCCCACACGCAAGGCCAGTTTGCTCTGATGCCCGTCACTGGGTCTTCATACCAGATGGCGCCCTGATAACCACCTTTCTCCTCATTGCTGGTGTTGTCATTCTTGAGGCCGGAACCGAAGATGTAGATGAGCGAGCGGTACCCATTACGAGCGCGGAGATCGGGCGGCCAGCCCATGTTGTTGCGGATGTAGGCAAAGTCTTCATCGTACTTCTCTATCATGTTCTGCGCGCACTTCTTGACTTCGTCAGAATTGTAGGCTCCACATTCCTTGTTCAGATTGCTGCCCCACACGACGGTCCACCATTCGCCATCCACTCGGTTGACTGGCTTTCCGTTGCGGTCAGTGGAAGGTACATCGCCAAGGTTTTTCGTAGGCTTCTCGAATTTGCCGTAGTTGAATTTGGCATCGGTCGTCCAGTCGTGGGAGAACATCGGCACTCGACCTTCCCAAGAGAATGGCGCGCCCAGAGGCTCTGTCTGCACATCTACGTAGATACGCATATCGGTCTGGGTGAGCGTATTCCCATCTGTATCCTTGTACATCATAGAACAAAGATAATAGCCTGAATGTTCAAGCGCAGCACACTCTGTCAGCACAAATTCCGGGTCTGCCTTGTAGCCGCGGAGCTGCTTGTCGTGCTTGTCTTTGTAACGCACTCTATACAGGGTGTTACCGTCTCTATCTACGCAACTGAAAGTTATCCTGTCACCTTCCATCACCTGTATGTAGTTCTGCTGCAGCCATTCCCCGTCGTTCTGGCGAACAAGAGGCTGCAATTTCCAAAGGTCAATTTCGTCCGTTCGGTGCTCGACGGTTTCGACATATTCTGGTTGGTCGGATTCGACACTATCACCAGAACCTATCGTTACATTGAACACATACTGAACTGTATCGGCATCCTGCACGAACATCTCAGCAAAGGTGAAACTATCCCCTGCGCTTACTTTTGCATTGTTGTGAATGATTTTGAAGTATCCATTTTCGTACTTGCATGCCACACAGCGATTAGCGTTTGAAGCAGCGCAAGCCACACCCTTCTTTGTGAACCAATAGCCTGTTCCGTAGGACTTGGTGCTGTAGGTTGTGTTGGTACTGCCCTGCTTTGCCAAGAAACGGATGGAACCCAAAGATATTCCTTTCTCAAACGATTCTTCGGAGGAACGGCCGAAAGCATCGACCAACACATTGGTGCTCACCCGCATCACAGTAGGAGCATCTGATGCTTTCTCGGCATCGCGGATGATGTTTGCCGTATAAGTCACCTTGGAGCCAGCATAGGACAGGGCTGTGCACACGAGCAGCGATAAGGTAAGTAAGCTTTTCTTCATAAGGTAATAAGATAATTAATGAGTTAGTTAGATTTGATTCCACAAAATTACATTTTTTTTCACAATAAAGAAAGTGCTTCAGCACCGTTTCATCGGTATTGAAGCACTTTTTAGACAATTGTTTTACAAATGGACAATTCTTTCAGACATCGGCCATTACTCGATCGTCAATTCATTAATCAGGCGCTTGGCGTTGCTGTAGTCATCCATAACTGAAAGCACCCAACGAATGTCGACAGCTATACAGCGCTGCAAGGCATTGTCGAACTTCAAGTCGCCTGACATGGCTTCCCAGTTTCCATCGAAAGCAAGACCGATGAGCCGTCCCTTGCCATCGAATACTCCTGAACCCGAGTTGCCGCCTGTGATGTCATTGGTTGTAAGGAAGCAAAGAGGAAGTTCGCCTGTAGCCTTATCAATATAGCGTGCTGAGAATTTTCCTTTCTTCATCCACTTATAGACAGAAGGAATGAGCCTGTAATCGTAGTTGTCGGGGTTCTGCTCGTGCTTGTTGAGGAAGGAGCGAGGACTGGTGATAAGCTGAGTCGCCTCTTCTTTCAGCCCTGTTGTACCAGGAGTGAAATCAATCGGTTTGCACAGACCATAGCTGAGACGCAAGGTAAAGTTTGCATCAGGATAATATTCACGGTCATGGTTCATTTCGCGGATGCCATCACCAAGAATGCGCTCATACTCATGCTCGTTACCGCTTACCGACAGCTGGCTTGCGTAAACGTCAAACAATTGACTGGCAACTTTTGCCATGGGGTCGTCAGCCACCTCGCTGAACGAATAAACCTGACGAATATCGTCGGGGCGAGCAAAGACAGAAGTCGCATAAAGGTTATCCACATAACGGCTATAGTCGCCATTCCATGTACTGTTGATTTCATGCATAATTTCTTGTATTTGGAACTTGGTTCCAGAAGCCTGCTTAACGTAGTTTTGCAGCAGAGAAAGGAACACTTTCTTATCGGTTTCCACGTCAATGTTCTTATAGGCATTTTCAACTTTTTCCTGAAATTTCTCGTCTTCGCTGCCACGTCTAGAGCTCGCTACATTCTTCAGAACCAAACCTAAAATATCGCTGCCACGATAGAAAGATTCCATCCACAAGTTGTTGCCGTACAGAACAGAAGCTTCTGATTCGTAGATTGACTTCAGCGAATCGAGCGCGCTGATGTACTTGCCACGTTTGTTAACATCCTTTTCCGACCATTCTTTCAAGTCCTGCTCCTGCTGCTGCTTTTCTTCAACAACTTTCAAATTTTCAAGCGCTTGATTCTGACCAAGAGAAAATTTCCAGTAGTTGGAACTGCTAGCATATTTAGACGCATACATAATACGAATGGAATCACTCTGCCGCATTACCTCTCGAAGCACATCGAGCTTCACGCCACGTACCTGATAACGCACATCGTTAAGGGTTCGCATGGTGCTCTCGATGCCATAGCTGGAAAGGTAACGGTCGGTGCTGCCAGGATAGCCAAGCGTCATCGCATATGAGCCATCCTGATACCCCTGTGTGCTAACACGGGCGTACTGAAGAGGGTGATACGGAACATTATCCTTGCTGTATTCAGCTGGAGCATTGTTCTTATCGGCATAAATACGGAACACACAAAAATCGCAAGTCTGACGAGGCCACATCCAGTTATCGGTATCGCCACCATACTTACCTAGGCATTGTGGTGGAGCATATACCAAACGAACGTCGTCAAATCGCTGATAAACAGACAAGAAATATTTACTACCCTTATAGAAAGGATTTACCTCGCTCTGTATCCCATTTCCGCTATAATCAACCATCTCCATCAATCGACTTGACACAGAATCTACAATTATGGCTTTGGCAGTTTCTGATGCTCCTTCTGGGACAGAAGAAAGAATCAAATCCGTTACATCAACCGTCTTGATGTGAAAAAGCACATACAGCCCTTCGTTTGGAAGTTCATCCTCAAGCTTTTTAGCATAAAAGCCATACTTAAGATAATCGTCCTCTGGTGTGGAATGAGTCTGAATGGCACTAAACCCACAGTGATGGTTGGTGAAAACCAATCCTTCATTAGAAACAACAACGCCTGAACAAAAGCCACCCAATTGTATGATGGCATTGTTAAGCGAAGGCTGTTCTGTACTATAAAGTTCTTCCGAAGTCAGTTCCAGTCCAAGACTTCGTAAAACCGAATCGGTCTTCTCTGAGATATTGCCCATCACCCACATACCTTCGTCGGCCCGAGTGGTGAGGGAGAGAAGAGTCAATAAAATGAAAGTAAGTTTTTTCATATTAATATTGATTTTAATGTTTCTATATGTTATTTAAAATAAACGTAAATTTACTTTTGAAATTTCTTTCCAATGAAAGGTAAGCTGTGCAGAGGGAGGTCTTTTCGTACAACTTCTATCATAAAAATAGCAATAAGACCAGTATTGAGTATCAGACGCACCCAACTACTCCACGTTTCTGGCTGGCAGCACATTGCAACATACAGCACTGCAGCAAGAAGGACGTAGGAGAGGATGCTCTTGAGATCATATTGAATCGGATTGATTCTTTGACCAACAATATAACTAAGCAACATTGCAGTAGCATAGCCAGCGAAACCGCCCCAAGCACATGCCATATAACCGTATTGGGGAATGAAGAGCACATTGACAGCAACGAGCACCACACAGCCTGCAAACGAGAAGAAGGCACCCCAAACCGTCTTGTCAATGAGTTTGTACCAAAAGGACAGATTGAAATAGATGCCCATCATTATCTCGGCTGCCATCACAATAGGAACGACGACAAGCCCTTCACGATAATCTGCTCCTATGATGTACTTGAGAATGTCCATATAGCCTACCACACAGAGAAATGCCAGGAGAGTGAATATAACGAAATACTTCATGGCATGAGCATAATAGTCTTTGCTATCCTTTTCCTTTGCTTTAGAAAAGACGATGGGTTCGTAGGCGTAGCGGAAGGCTTGAGTTATCATTGCCATAATCATTGCCACTTTGACACACGCTCCATACACACCGAGCTGTGCCGTTCCGTCTGTCTCATTATAGACGAGAGGGAAAATGATTTTATCGGCAGTCTGATTCAGAATGCCTGCTACACCAAGCACTAGAATAGGCCAAGAATAGCTAAGCATACGTTTCAACAGAGAAAAGTCAAATCGCCATTTCACCTTGAAAAGGTCAGGAACAAAGAAGAAGGTGATGAGTCCTGTACACCAAAGATTGATACAGAAAACGTAAAAGACTTCTGCCTTTTCTAAAACAATGAAATAGATGACATTGAGCAAGATATTGAAGAGTATAAACAGCAGTTTTAATGAGGCAAACTTGATGGGGCGTTTTTGGAAACGTAAGTAACTGAACGGTATGGCCTGAAGCGCGTCAAGCACAACAACTGCTGCCATCATGAACAGATACTCGTGATGGTCTGCATAGCCAAGGAACTTGCTGACAGGAGTGATGAAACCAAAGATAGCCAAAAGAAAGATGGCTGAAAGGACTCCTATCACCACCATGGCTGTAGAAAATACGGTATCAGGCTTTTCGCCCTCCTTGTTGGCAAATCGAAAAAGCGTGGTCTCCATGCCAAAAGTAAGAACGACCAATGCCAATGCCGTATAGGCATAGATGTTCACGCTCACACCATAATCGCCTGATTCTTTAGGCATACAATTGGTGTAGAGCGGCACAAGCAGGTAGTTGAGGAAACGCCCAACAATGCTGCTTAACCCATAGATTGCCGTATCTTTGGCCAAAGCCTTGAGGTTTGCCATAATCTATTCCAGATAGGTGTATCCGTAAAGACCAGAACGATAGGTGTCAAGGAATTCCTTTCCTTCGTCCAGAGTGACTTTACCGTCCTTGATAGCTTGCTTTACCCAAACTTCGAGGCTTCGTACCAGTTTCTTTGGCTCGTACTGAACATAGCTGAGCACGTCTGCAACTGTTTCGCCATCAATGATATTCTTGATGTGATAGCCATCTTTGTCTGTCGTAACATGAATTGCGTTGGTGTCACCGAAAAGATTGTGCATGTCACCTAAAATTTCCTGATAGGCACCAACAAGGAATACACCAATGTAATAAGATCCTTTTTTCTTGTCGAGCGAATGGAGAGGGATGAACTGATTGATTCCTGTTTCTGTAGCAAAATCCGCGATTTTTCCATCTGAATCGCAAGTGATATCCTGAATGGTTGCATTACGATTGGGACGCTCGTTCAATCGCTGAATCGGCATGATTGGGAATATCTGGTCAATAGCCCAAGAGTCTGGCAACGAATGGAAGAGAGAGAAATTGCAGAAATACTTGTCTGCCAATAGTTTATCGAGAGAACGGAACTCTTCTGGAACATGCTTCATCGTATGAACCAACGTGTTTATCTCTCGTGCTACCGCCCAATACATCTTCTCTATTTCTGCACGTGTACGCAAATCAAGCATGCCATGCGAGAACAAGTCGAGAGCTTCCTCGCGAATCTGCTGTGCGTCATGCCAATTCTCAAGCATGTTTCGCATATTGATATTACACCAAATCTCATACAAATCTTTTGCCAAAGCATGGTCATTCTCGCCCACAACGAATTCGTCAGGCATGGCAGGAACCTCTGTCGTTTCAAGCACTTCCATAATCAATATAGAATGGTGAGCAGCAAGAGAACGGCCTCCTTCCGTAATGAGATTAGGATGAGGAATGTCGTTGGCATTGGCTGCATCAACAAAGGTATAAACACAATTATTCACATACTCCTGAATGGAATAATTGACCGAACTTTCGCTATTACTTGAACGGCTACCATCATAGTCAACTCCAAGTCCACCACCACAATCGACAAATTCCACGCCATAACCCATTTTGTGAAGCTGGACATAAAACATGCTTGCTTCACGAAGGGCATTCTGGATACGACGAATCTTGGTGATTTGCGAACCGATATGGAAATGTATCAATTTCAGACAATCCTTCATATCGTTTTCCTCAATATACTGAAGAGCCGCAAGAAGTTCACCTGATGTCAATCCGAACTTGCTGGCATCACCGCCACTTTCTTCCCACTTGCCAGATCCCGACGCTGCCAATTTGATACGGATACCAATATTGGGGCGAATGCCAATCTTTTGGGCTATACGGGTAATGGTATCCAGTTCGTTCAACTTTTCCACCACAATAAAAATGCGTTTGCCCATTTTCTGTGCCAGCAGCGCTAACTCAATGTAGTCCTGGTCTTTATATCCATTGCACACAATCAGCGAATCGCTGTTCATGTTAACCGCCAGCACAGCATGCAGTTCTGGCTTAGAACCAGCCTCAAGACCAAGGTTAAACTTCTTCCCGTGCTTAATAACTTCCTCAACAACGGGACTTATCTGATTGACTTTAATCGGATATATAATAAAGTTTTCTGCATTATATCCATACTCTTTTGCCGCTTTCGAAAAACAAGTAGAGGTTTTTTCGATGCGGTTATCAATGATGTCCGGGAAACGGACCAATACAGGTGCCGACACATCACGTAGGGCAAGGTCGTCCATCACCTCCTTGAGGTCAACCTCTACGCCATCCTTGCGCGGCATTACTGCCACGTTTCCTTTCTCATTGATATGAAAATAGTTAACGCCCCAACCATTGATTCCGTAAAGTTCGTTGGAGTCTTCAATGCGCCATTTTCTCATTTTAGTAAAGAATGAATAGTAAAGAAAGAAGAATCATTGCTATCGAACCATCTCAACAATCTGGCTGACATAGCTTTGGATTTCTTCATCTGTATGAATAACTTCTATATTTATCACATTTTTCGCTTTCTGATAGAAAGAGAGTCTTCCTTGCAAGGATTGACGGACAAAATTCTCCAATTCCTCTGGGTTTTTACCCTGAATAAGCGGACGTTTGTTCTTTCCCATCAGCAAATGCTCTTTCAACACTGCTGGCGAAGCAGACAAAAAGACCGTTTCACCACAAGCATTCATCATCTCCATATTATCGAAAAAGCAAGGAGTGCCGCCACCGCACGAAATCACAACATTTTCCAACTTAACCACTTCCTGCAATATATTCCGCTCGATTGTCCGAAAAGCATCTTCTCCTTTCTCCGCAAAGATTTCAGAGATGGTCTTACCATAATGCTCTTCAATACAATCATCAAGATCGCAGAATGTTGCTCCCAGCTTTTGAGCCAACGGTCTCCCTAGGGTCGTCTTGCCAGCCCCCATGTAACCTATCAGGAATATTCTTGTCATACTTTTTTCGATGCAGGTTTTCTTCCACGTTTAGCAGGAGCCTTTGCTTGCTGCGGAGTGTTAATGATTTCCATGCACTCTTCATAAGTAAGACTTGCAGGCTCTTTTACAGACTTCGGAAGTTTGTAATTTATTCCCTTATATTTCAAGTAAGGACCGAAACGACCATTCATCACCTCCAATTCTGCATCTTCATCAAAAGATTTGAGATGTGCTGCAGCTTCTCCCTGACGCCGTTCCTCTATAAGGCTGATTGCTGCCTCAAGAGTGATTTCCATCGGATCTACATCTTTAGGAATTGAAACATATTTCTTAGAATGAAGCACATAAGGACCGAAACGACCTGTTCCTACAGTAACCGTTTCTCCTTCAAAATCTCCCAAGGTTCGTGGAAGCTTAAACAAACTTAGTGCCTCTTCAAGCGTAATAGTTGCTATGCTCTGTCCCTTATTCAATTGAGCGAAACGAGGTTTTTCCGCCTCATTGGCAACACCTATCTGAACCATTGGCCCGAAACGACCAATCTTCACGCTAACAGGCTTTCCTGTGCCAGGTTCTTCGCCCAGCAAACGTTCACCAACCTTATACTCGCTCTTCTCCTGAAGGGTTGCATCTACCATTGGCTCTAATTTTCCATAGAACTCTCTCATCATCGACTGCCAATTCTCACGTCCATCAGCAATCTCATCAAACTCCTTCTCCACATTTGCCGTAAAATTATAGTCAACAATCTCAGGGAAAGAGTGAATGAGGAAATCATTCACCACAGTACCGATGTCGGTAGGCAGAAGCTTTCCTTTCTCATTGCCTACAACTTCTTTTTTCGAGAGTTTCTCTAATTTTCCCGCTGAAAGCTTGATGACGCCAAACGTGCGCTCTTCTCCTTTCTTGTCGCCTTTCTCCACATACTCGCGCTGCTGAATTGTCGAGATAGTGGGGGCATAAGTAGAAGGACGGCCTATACCAAGTTCTTCCAGTTTCTTTACAAGACTGGCTTCGGTATAACGCAATGGGTGCTGTGAAAAACGCTGGACGGCTACCATTTCCTTCATCTGCAACATCTCGCCTACTTTCACAGAAGGAAGTAATCCTTCTGACTCTTCTACCTGATTGTCATCATCATAAGACTCACGATAAACACGAAGGAAACCGTCAAAAGTAATCACTTCTCCTGTTGCTGTAAAGGAAACGGCTGAATCATCATCAGAGGACAAGCTCTTCATTCCTATTGTGATTGTAGTCTTTTCTGCTTCCGCATCTGCCATCTGGCAAGCTACAGTACGTTTCCATATCAAGTCATACAATCGTCTTTCCTGTGAATTACCTGCTATTTCGTGTTCGGAAATAAAAGTCGGACGGATTGCTTCGTGTGCCTCTTGAGCTCCTTTAGAATTGGTGTGGAACTGACGAGGTTTGGAGTACCTCTCGCCATGCATGGACACAATTTCCTCTTTAGCAGTATTGAGACAAAGCGAAGAAAGGTTGACGGAGTCGGTTCGCATATAAGTAATGTATCCCGATTCATACAGATGCTGAGCAACCATCATGGTCTGCGAAACCGTGAATCCAAGCTTTCTGGCTGCCTCCTGCTGCAAAGTGGAAGTTGTGAAAGGTGGTGCAGGGGTCTTCTTTACAGGCTTCTTTTCTATGTCTGTGATGAAAAACTCTTTATCTTTGCATGATTCCAAGAATTTCTCCGCATCTTCTTCGGTCTTGAAACCTTGTCCTAAAGACGCCTTTATTTCTTGACCTTCAATCACAAAGATAGCACTGACACGATATGAAAATTCGCTTTTAAAATTCTCAATTTCTCTCTCGCGCTCTACAATAAGACGAACTGCAACACTCTGTACACGTCCAGCCGAAAGGCTGGGCTTCAGTTTCTTCCACAAAACAGGAGAAATCTTAAAGCCTACGATACGGTCGAGAACACGGCGAGCCTGCTGAGCATTTACCAATCCCATATCAATGGTACGAGGAGTTTCTATCGCCTTTAAAATAGCGGTCTTCGTAATTTCATGAAAAACAATTCTTTTTGCCGCCTTAGGATCAATGCCCAACACCTGGCTCAGATGCCAGCTGATAGCCTCTCCCTCGCGGTCTTCATCGGATGCAAGCCAAACTGTCTCTGCCGCACTTGCTTCTTTTCTCAGTTCCCTCACCACCGACTCCTTATCCGATGGAATCTCGTATTCTGGAGAAAAATCATCAAGATTCACACTCATCTCCTTTTTCTTCAAGTCGCGAATGTGCCCATACGAAGACATTACCTTGAAGTCTTTTCCCAGAAATTTCTCCAGCGTTTTTGCTTTCGCAGGAGACTCGACAATCACCAAATTCTTTTGCATAATATATTTATATCTTTATTTCACGTCAAACTTCGCCCTATAAAGCCATTATTTCAATGGCTTTTCGACAAATCGGGTGCAAAGGTAAATATTTTTTTTATTCCTTATATATAATAATGTGTAATTTTTCAGAAAAATAATAAAACATCCATTTACCTTCAAACTAAATTCTACAGAAAAGCTACCGACACAACACTATAGCCTCATCACTACATACACACCGTGTGCATCATATTAAAAATACCGCCTACGAAATATGTCAAACACGGTGTTTTAAATATTATACACACGAAGACTACATATAACATATAACACATAACAATATATATACACACATCGAGAACATATAAATCTCACAATTCCTTTTCTGAAATATTTAAATCGCTTACGTAAAGAAAAAACTTCTTTTTCTCAAAAAACACTCTTAAAATCCCTTTATGCAGATACTAGCACAAAAACACCGATGGAATCGGCTTTTTGCGACTTTTCAACAAATTTGCCCTTCACTTTTTTACACCAAATAAGCGAAAATACAAAAAAAAGTTACAAAAGTGCAACTTACATATTTATAAAAAAGTTAAATTTGCATTCGGAAATAATCTTTTATCCGCCCAAATTAACAAATCTATATCAAAATCAAAATGGCAACAGAAAATTTAATTCAGGAAGCTAAAGGCTTCTACAAACTCAGCTGGCTTCAGCGCGTCGGATTTGGATCTGGAGACCTCGCTCAAAATCTGATTTATCAAACTGTCAGCATGTATTTGCTGTTTTTCTACACCGACATCTATGGTCTGGACGCAGGTGCTGCCGCAACAATGTTCCTCGTCGTTCGACTCGTTGATGTGCTTTGGGACCCTCTTGTAGGTGCCTTCGTAGACAAACACAACCCAACATTGGGAAAATATCGTGCATATCTGGTACTAGGCGGTATTCCTCTGACTGCGCTAGCCATCCTTTGTTTCTGGAACGGATTTGCGCCATCGCTCATCTATGCTTACATCACTTATGTCGGCATGTCAATGCTTTACACGCTCATCAATGTACCTTACGGAGCACTCAACTCTTCGCTTACTCGCGACACAAACGAAATAACCATCCTCACTTCAGTACGAATGTTTATGGCAAACTGCGGCGGACTCGCCGTATCAGCAGGTATTCCAATCCTTGTAGCCATCATTGCTGGAGCTAAGGATCTTCCTTTCGAAATGGCACTCTTCATGGGACTCGGCTCCCTGCCATCTTTCATCTTCATGCCACTTGTTCCAGCTATCAAGAGAAAAGTAGGAAAGAAGAACATGTTCTTCATCTTCCTTTCTGTGGCAATCTTAGGAATGGCCATGCTTTACTGCATCACAAAATTCCTAGACATGCAACAAAACATGACATTGATTTACATTGCACAGTTCATCAAGTCAACCGGTGTCATTGTAGCAACAGGTTACATGTGGGCACTCATCCCAGAAGTCATATCCTACGGAGAATTTACAACAGGCAAACGTATTTCCGGCATCGTTAACGCGCTAACAGGCATCTTCTTCAAAGCCGGCATGGCGCTTGGAGGCGTAGTGCCAGGCTATGTACTCTATTACACAGGATACAAAGCTGCAGCCGAAGAGGCAAGCACCCTGCCAACCGATTCTTCAGCTTGGTTCTACACAATGCTCATCTATGCATTGATTGGGCTTGCATTGCTCATCTTCTGTTTCTCTCAGTGTAAAGAGCGCGTCGTAATGGATGCTTCAGAAACTGAGAACGTGAAAGTTAGTGACCTCTGGGTGGAATTTGTTCGCAACCGACCATTGCGTATCATAGCTCTGTTCTTCATCACTGCATTTGCGATGATGTCTGTAGGTAATGCAGCTGGAGCATACTACATGAACGACCTCCAGGCACAGACACCACTTGCACAAGAAGGCATCCTATGGCTCGTATGCGTCATCCCTGCAATTCTTCTGATAATTGCCATGTTCATCATTTCAAAGTATGAGCTTTCAGATGAAAAGATTGACGAAATCAACAAGGCGATTGAAGCACGTTCTAACAAAGAATAAAGAAACGATAAAATATGAAGAAAGCGTTCAATATACTCTTCTGGGCGGTGCTCGGTACTAGCAACCTTCATGCCCAGTCGCTCCAAGAAGCATTCAAAGACTATTTTCGAGTTGGCGTCAGCGTCAATCAATGGGAAGTTAAGGCAGAAAAGGAAATCAAGGAAGGCATCAGCTATTCAGGCGCAGTCAGTCTTGACCAAACTGCCGATTACGAACAGATAGCCCAACATTTTGGCTGGGTTGTCCCTGAAAATTGCATGAAATGCGAAGTTATACACCCTCAAGAAGGAGTATACGACTTCACGCTTGCCGATCAGCTTGTAGACAAAGCTCTAGCCAACGGGCAGCAAGTAATAGGCCACTGCTTAATATGGCACTCTCAATGTGCACCCTGGTTCTTTGTTGATGAAGAAGGGAAACAAGTTTCAGCAGAAGTTTTAAAGAAACGCATGCGTGACCATATCTTTACCATCCTCGGTCATTTCCGCGGAAGAATAGTAGGATGGGACGTCGTTAATGAAGCGTTTGAGGATAATGGCTCACTTCGCCGCAGCAAGTTCTATCAGATTCTTGGTGAAGACTTCATCCCGCTGGCATTCCAGTACGCTCATGAAGCAGACCCAACCATCGAACTTTATTACAACGACTACTCCATGAATAAGCCTTCCAAGGTAGAAGGCGTAGTAAACTTCTTCCGCCCATTAGTAGCAAAAGGTCTCCCTATACATGCTATTGGAATGCAGGGACACATGATTTACGGTGATGGCGACTATGTGAAGCAATACACCCACTCCATCAAGACCATTGCAAGCATCGGACTTAAATCACAGTTCACAGAACTTGATCTCACAATGCTTCCAAATCCGTTTGGTTTCTCTGGTGCAAACATCAGCGACCAAGCTGCTTACAAAAAGGCTATGGATCCCTATCAGGATGGTCTGCCCAAAGAAAAGCAGGAACAGTTTGACCAGTTCTGGCTTGACTTCTTCCAAATGCTCATAGACAACAAGGAAAACGTCCTGAGAGCAACATTCTGGTGTTTCAACGATGCTAAATCATGGAAGAACGATTTCCCAATCAAGGGACGTACAGACTACGCCACACTATGGGACCGCCAAAGCAAAGCTAAGCCAACCGTGCAGAAACTCATCGACATGGCCGAATCTTTGGAAAAGAAAAACAAAAAAGAAAAAAAGTCCAACAAAAAATAAAAATGAACATTATGGAAGGAAAAAAATATCTCTATCCTAGCGATTATATGGCCGATCCATCGGCACATGTTTTTAACGGCCGTCTCTACATCTATCCCAGCCACGACTGGGACGCAGGCGAATGCGAAGACGATGACGGTGGACACTTCCAGATGCGCGATTATCACGTGCTTTCATTCGACGACCTAGAAAATGGACAGGCAACCGACCATGGTGTTATCCTCGATGTTGATCAAGTTCCATGGGCAGAAAAGCAAATGTGGGACAGCGATGTTGTCGAAAAAGATGGAAAATATTATCTCGTTTTCTCTGCTAAAGGCTATGATGGTGTATTCCGTCTCGGCTTGGCCGTAGCAGACAAACCAGAAGGACCTTTCATTCCACAGGAACATCCTATCCGCGGTTCTTTCTCAATCGACCCTTGCGTTTTCAAAGATGAAGATGGAAGCATCTACACTTATTTCGGAGGACTTTGGGGCGGCCAGCTGCAGTGGTGGCAGCCTCTTGCCCAGGGCAACGAACCTATCCCTGGTACATACGGTGATCAGAACGGACTCATTGACTTAGGTCCTGCTGCCGACAGGAAAACTCAGATTTTTGCTAAGCCCAATGCTCCTGCCCTCCCAAGCGCTGTAGTTAAGATGAGCGATGATATGCAGTTTGCAGAAGCACCACGTCAAGTTCTCATCCTCGACAAAGACGGACAGCCACTGAAAGCAGGAGACCCACATCGTTTCTTTGAGGCTTCATGGATGCACAAATATCAGGGAAAGTACTATTTCTCTTACTCTACTGGTGATAGCCACTTCCTCTGCTATGCTACGGGCGACAATCCTTACGGCCCTTTCACTTATCAGGGAGTCATTATGACTCCAGTTGTAGGCTGGACCACTCACCATGCTATCGCAGAATACAAAGGCAAATGGTATCTCTTCCATCACGACTGCGTGCCATCAAACGATAAGACTTGGCTCCGTTCACTCAAGGTTTGTGAACTCCACTATAACGAAGACGGCACCATCCAGCCTATCGAAGGATTGGACTAAATCATAAATAAAAATTATAAATAAGAATATGTATTTATTAGGTTACGATATAGGCACTTCGTCTGTCAAAGCATCGCTCGTTGATGCACAGAGCGGACAGACTATCGCAAGTGCACAATACCCTGATGCGGAGGCTCCTATCATTGCCAATCAGCCAGGTTGGGCTGAACAAGAGCCAGAAATGTGGTGGGACGAACTCAAGCAAGCAACAGCACGCGTGGCTACAAAAGCAGGAGGTTCTCTTGCAGACGTAAAAGCTATCGGCATCTCTTACCAAATGCACGGACTCGTGTGCGTTGACAAAGAAGGCACTCCACTCCGCCCATCTATCATTTGGTGTGACGGAAGAGCTGTTCCATACGGCAACAAGGCATTCGAAGCTATTGGTGGCGAAAAATGCCTTCAGCACCTTCTCAACTCTCCAGGCAACTTTACCGCAGCAAAACTGGCTTGGGTGAAAGAAAACGAGCCAGAATTATTTGCGAAGATAGACAAAATCATGCTCCCCGGCGACTACATTGCCATGAAGTTGTCAGGTGGTGACAAGAAGACCACTATATCAGGGCTCTCTGAAGGTATGTTCTGGGACTTCCAAAATAACGAAGTGAGCAAGGATGTGATGAACTATTTCGGATTCTCCGATGACATCATCGCAGAAATCGTACCAACATTTTCGGTACAGTCAACTGTTTGTCAAGCTATTGCTGACGAACTTGGTATTCCAGCAGGCACTCCTATCTCTTACCGTGGCGGTGACCAGCCTAACAACGCACTGTCACTCAACGTGATGAAGCCTGGAGAAATTGCAGCAACAGGTGGCACTTCAGGTGTTGTGTATGGCGTACTCGGAGAAGTCAACTATGATAAGCTGTCTCGCGTCAACACCTTCGCACACGTTAATCATGCAGCAGACCAGACACGCCTCGGCGTTCTTCTCTGCATCAACGGAACAGGCATCCTCAATGCCTGGATGAAGCGTACCGTTGCGCCCGAAGGCATTTCCTATGGCGAAATGAACGACTTGGCAGAAAGTGTTCCAGTAGGTGCAGAAGGACTCTCCATCATCCCATTTGGCAATGGTGCAGAACGAGTTCTTCAGAACGAGAACCCTGGCGCATCTGTTCATGGCATCAATTTCAACATTCACAACAAGGCTCATATGCTTCGCGCAGCACAAGAAGGCATCGCATTCTCTTTTGCTTACGGCATGGACATTATGGCTAAAATGGGAATGGAAATCAAGACCATCAAAGCTGGTCACGCAAACTTGTTCCTCTCACCTCTGTTCCGCCGCACTCTTGCAGCCGTAACAGGTGCAACCATCGAACTGTACGAAACGGACGGTTCTGTTGGTGCAGCTTATGGCGCTGGAATCGGTGCAGGAATCTATAAAGACAGTGACGAGGCATTCAAGACACTCAAGCACATCGCAACCATCCAGCCAGAAGCAGATTGCGAACCATATAAAGCAGCATACAAACTGTGGGTTGAACGACTCGGAAAGTAAAAAGTTTCTTCATATAGACAAAAAAGATGCTGATTCTCATCGAATCAGCATCTTTTTTGTTGTTCTATCAGCATATACATAAACAAAATCCGAAAAAAAATTGCAAATTGGGATTTCTGCTAAATTCATTTTGTCCTCGTTAAAAAGATAAAAAAACTTTTTATTTTCATCTTATTTTGCTATCTTTGCAAGAAATATGTTGCCCTTGTTTGCCAAGGAGCTTTTTCCACATTTATTTATATTCAGAAAATATGGCTTTTACACCTGAAAACATATTTTTCATGGGTGCAGTGCTCGTTGTTGTAAGCATTGTCATCAGCAAATGGGGATACCGTTTTGGTATTCCGACCCTGTTGCTTTTCCTCTTTACAGGCATGCTGTTTGGAAGCGACGGATTAGGGCTGCAATTCAACAGTCACAAAGACGCACAGCTTGTCGGGATGGTCTCGCTCAGCGTCATTCTCTTCACAGGCGGTATGGATACAAAGTTCAAGGAAATTCGCCCCGTCCTCATGCAAGGCGTACTGCTGTCCACAGTAGGAGTCCTTCTTACCACTTTTATTACAGGATTTTTCATCTATTATTTATCTGAATGGACTAATTTGGGCATCAAACTGTCTTTACCACTTTGTTTGCTTCTAGCTGCGACAACCTCATCAACCGACTCGGCATCCGTATTCAATCTTTTACGAAGCCAAGGTATTGGATTGCAGCACAATATGCGACCAACACTTGAACTGGAAAGTGGCAGTAACGACCCTATGGCCTATATGCTGACAATTGCACTCATCAGCCTCATCGGATCGACAGGAGAATTTTCTGTAATCGAAGTAATTGGCATGATTATCGTACAACTGACAGTAGGTGCTGCATTGGGCTATGTCTGCGGCCGTTTATTGGTTTGGGTCATCAACCATATCAATCTGCCTAACCCCTCGCTCTATCCTGTGCTGATGCTAAGCTTCATCCTGATTATCTTTACACTTACCGATTTGGCAAAAGGAAATGGATATCTTGCTGTTTATGTAGCAGGACTTGTTGCAGGTAACAGCACGCTTTCCTATCGTCGTGAAACCAACACATTCATGCAAGGTATCACATGGTTGCTACAAATTGTGATGTTCCTCACCCTCGGACTGTTAGTGAATCCTCGCGAAATGCTCACGGTTTGGATTGCCGCTGTTGCCATCGGCTTTTTCATGATGCTCGTTGCACGACCAGCAGCCGTCTTCCTCACATTGATACCCTTCCGTATTCCTGCCCGTGCCAAAGTATTCCTTTCTTGGGTCGGACTTCGTGGAGCAGTACCCATCATTTTCGCCACCTATCCCGTCATCGCAGACATTGAAAATGCCCATGTGCTTTTCAACGTTGTCTTCATCATCACTCTCCTATCGCTTTTGTTTCAAGGAACCACCATTGCAACATTGGCCCGTAAACTGAAACTTGATATGCCTGCACCTAAAGAAGGCAATGAATTCGGCGTCGAATTGCCAGACGAATTGGGCTCGCAACTGGAAGAGCTGACATTGAGAGAAGAGGACTTAGCGAACGGCAACCGTTTGGCCGACATGAATTTCGCTAATGGCACATTGGTCATGATGATAAAGCGCGGAAACAGTTTCATCGTTCCCAACGGAAAACTGGAACTCTATCCTGGCGATATTCTCCTGTCCATCAGCAACCTCACCAAGGATTCATCAAAAAAACAGAAAGAAGTCAACCCTGCCATCAAATGAAACACGTACAGAAAATGTCCTGGCACTATTAAATCTAACGTTTCGACTTCACCTTCAATCATAATATTCCCATCAGGAGTTGTGCCTAAGCAAGCACAACTCCTTCTATTTTTATTCTTTTATTCCTCTGCAACAATAAAGAATACACACAAAACATCCTAATGTTACCAAAGTTAAAGAGAAAGTATCATTTTAGTTATCTCTTCTGCTTTTTTTATGGTATCTTTGCAACAATAAAGTTTCTTTTATTAACGTAATTCAACTAAAAACATCCATATTATGACAAAAAACAAACCAACAACAACCTCACGTTTTGTAAGACTGATAGGTCGAGTCTCAATCATGGGAATCTTCATGAGCATGGCAACGGCCAATGCCCAAACCGGAACAGAATGGGACAACACAAATGTGACTAGCGTCAATCGCGAAGAGGCACACACCATTGCTATCCCAATGTCAAGTGAAGCAGAAATCGTAAAAAATGACATCACTGCATCACCTTATTACCAATCATTGAACGGAACATGGAAATTCTATTGGGCATCCAATCCAAGCAAGGTACAGGAAGTTATGTGTGCTGAAGACTATAACGATGCCTCATGGAGCGACATTGACGTTCCTTCCAGCTGGCAGGTTTACGGAATCCGCCACGGAAAAAATTGGGATAAGCCGCTCTATTGTAACGTCGCATACCCATTCTCTTACGACAAGAACACTTACAGTGTCATGGCAGATCGTCCAGGATGGTTCACCTACAAAGGCGACATGACAAACCCTGTAGGTACTTATCGCCGCAAGTTCACCATACCAGAAGACTGGAAAGGACGTGACATCTATGTTCGTTTCAACGGGGTTGGACATGGTTATTACCTTTGGATTAACGGAGAACGTGTAGGCTACAGCGAAGATTCATACCTTCCTTCAGAATTCAACATCACTGACTATTTGAAAAAGGGTGAGAACACCATCGCATTGCAAGTATATCGTTTCACCAGCGGTTCCTTCTTGGAGTGTCAGGATTATTGGCGACTCACTGGAATTCACCGCCCTTGCTTCCTCTGGGCAGCTCCAAAGAGCCAAATACGCGACTATTTCTTCACCACCGATCTCGACGCAACTTACACCAACGCTAAAGCAAATGTGAAAGTAAGCCTCACGGGCAAGGCCGTAAAGGGCGGAACAGTAGAAGTGAAAATTGCCGAGAATGGTACAGCCATTGCTCAGGCTTCCAAGGCAATAGACAACGCAACAGAATTGAGCTTTGATATGGATGTTATCAATCCAAAGAAATGGACTGCAGAAACTCCAAACCTATACGACCTTGTACTCACACTCAAAGACGATGATGGCGAAGTTATCGACATGCGTGGTGGAAAAGTAGGTTTCCGAGAGGTCAGCATCCGTAACGATGGTGCGCTTCTCATCAACGGTCAGCGCATGGTCTTTTACGGTGTTAACCGCCACGATTTCTCACCTGTCAACGGGCGCGCCATTACAGCAGAAGAAATCGAGCAGGACATCATCACCATGAAGCGTCTCAATATCAATGCCGTCCGCACATCACACTATCCCAATGACCCTATTTTCTATGATTTGTGTGACAAGTACGGCTTATACGTATTGGCAGAAGCCAACGTAGAATGCCACGCAGACATGGGACTTTCATCTGTAGAGAAATTCCGTGACGCTATGGTAGAACGTTCTCACAATCATGTAAAATGGATGCGCAACCATGTATCTATCTTCATGTGGTCTTTTGGTAACGAATCAGGGCGAGGCAACAACTTCCAGTATGTATCAAATGCAATCAAGGCACTTGACAAAACCCGCCTCACACACTATGAAGGCAACAGCGACTATGCTGATGTCAGTTCAACCATGTATGGCAGCTACGAAACCATCAACTGGATTGGTTCCTCACAGCATAACCGCCCTCACATCCAGTGCGAAAACAGCCACTCTATGGGCAACTCCATGGGTAATGTGCGCGAGATGTTTGACCTTTATGAAAAGTATCCTTGCCTGACAGGTGAGTTCATTTGGGACTTCAAAGACCAAGGATTGCTCACCAAGAATACTGCTGGACAAGACTACTGGGCATACGGAGGTGACTTTGGCGACAATCCTAACGACGGAAACTTCTGCTGCAATGGTCTTGTACGTCCAGACTGGTCTTTGACATCAAAGTCTTATAACACCAAGAAAGTTTACCAGCCACTGGAATTCAAGGCCGTAAAAGGGAAGAAAAACACCTTCCTCATCAAGAACAAGCTGGACTTCTTGCCTAGTACAACCTACGATGTTAGCTATGAACTCCTCAACGAGGAAGGAAAGCAACTTTATGCTGGCATCATCGACCTTGAAGTCGCTCCAAACGACAGCAGCACCATCACACTCGACCTTTCTGCAATCAACAATCTTCCAGCCGACGAAGAGGCATTCATCCAATTTACTGCAAAACAGAAAGAAAAAACACTTTGGGCAGAAGCTGGATATGTTGTAGCTGAAGAGAAATTAACAATAAAGGATGCTACAAAAGCAATGTACAACCTCGCTCAACTGAATGATTGCGAAGAAATCATCGTGGAAGATGCTACAAGTAGACTCACACTATCCAACTCTAAATTCGAAGCTGTATTTAGCAAAGTAACAGGTACATTGAACAGCTACTCTTACAATGGAATTAAATTGATTGACAAACCTGTAAAACTGAATACATTCCGTCTGCCTACAGACAACGACGTTCGCCAAAGCGGAAGTTGGGACAACATGGGGCTAAGAAACCTGTCTGTTCGTGGAAAGGGAGTTGAATTCGAAAAGGGCAATGATGGTAAAACTATAATTGTCACGCTTAACTCCCGCTATACTGGACAGAATTCTACTGCTTTCGATGTACAAATGACATTCCTTGTTTGCGCAAACGGTGTAATGATGGTCAACTCTTTCATCAGTCCACTTAACACCGGCGCCATCATTCCTAAGATAGGTTTCCGTTTAGAAATGCCTGCAGAAATGGAACAGCTATCTTGGTTTGGACGAGGTCCGTGGGATAGCTACCGCGACCGCAAGGAAGCTTGTTTCCCTGCCATCTACAAGAGCACTGTAACCGACCAATATGAGGAATATATCCTGCCACAGGAACACGGAACCAAGCAAGAAGTACGCTGGATGGCACTCTCTAACAACAATGGCAACGGCCTCCTTTTTGTTGCACCAGACCAGATGGCTGCATCAGCAGTCCACTTCCGTCCAGAAGACAACTATACTGACCGCAACAATCGTAGCCGCCATCCATATCAGTTCAAGAGCTGCACTAATACTATTGTTTCACTCGATGCTGTAACTCGCGGACTTGGCAATGCAAGCTGCGGTCCAGATGTACTTGAGAAGTATGAACTGAAGGCTGCAAATACCAACTTCCGTTTTTTCATCATGCCACTCAGCCAGGAGATGAATGCAGCACAGATGGCACGAGTTGATATGCCAGTATGCCAGCCCGTTGACTGCAAACGTAACACTAACGGTCGCATCAGCATGACTACGCCAACACCAAATGCCACAATATATTATAGTGTTGACGAAGGCGAATGGAAAAAATATTCCAGCGCTATCACTTTCAATAACGCCTGCAACATCAAGACCTACTGTACAGCAGAAGGACTGCTGGAAAGCCCTATCATGTCTTACGACCTTGAACTCTTCATCAACAAAAGCGCATGGAGACTCGTCAGCGTTGACAGCCAACAAGGCGGCAATGAAGCAACCAAGGCGTTCGACAACAATCCTTCAACTTTTTGGCACACCCCATGGGGGGCTAACGAACCACAATGCCCACACACCATCGTGATTAACATGAACAAAATCTACGAGGTGACTGCTTTCACTTACACTGCACGTACTGACGGAAACGAAAATGGCATGGTAAAAGCATATGAGGTGTACTTGAGTCTTGATGGCAAAGAATGGGGAAGCCCTGTTGCAAAAGGCGAATTTAAAAAGACCAGTGCTATGCAGATTGCCAAACTCGCAACTCCTACTGCTGGCCGTTACATCAAATTTGTAGCCAAATCTGAAGTCAACAACAAAGCATGGACATCCGCTTCTGAAATTGGCATACAGGCAACTGCTGATATTACAGCAATCAACGAAGTGACCGAAGACAACCTATCCAGAGGAGGAAATGACACATTTTACACCCTGCAAGGTGTGGCAACAGCCACACCTACGCAGGGGATTTATGTGCACAAAGGAAAGAAAGTGCTATTTTAGGCATACCTCGCTATCTTCCACTGTTTTCTTATCGTAAAAAGAAAGAAAAGTAACTATCTGATAAAAAAGTTTATAGAATTACGATAAAAAGTCTATTTTTTTCTTTGTCAGTAAAAAAATAAAAAATAACTTTGTAGCCAACTACAAAAGTTTCATCATGTAAATAATGGACTTCGCTGTCAATCCATACGTATCTGTAGATTGTGTGCTTCTCGGTTTTGACGGAGAACAATTGAATGTACTCATTGTCAGACAAAGTGGAGTAGGAGGAGAAGACAGCACAGGCAATTATAAACTGCCTGGCAGTTTAATCTACATGAATGAGAATTTGGACGAAGCAGCACAGCGTGTGCTAAAGCAGTTGACAGGTCTTGCACAAGTTAACATGATGCAATTCAAGGCCTTCGGTGGCATCGACCGTTTGCAGAATCCCGCTGACAGTGTTTGGCTTGAGCGTTTTCATCACCTCGACCACCACATTGAAAGAATTGTAACAATTGCTTACACCTCCCTGCTGCGAATTGACCGCAAGATGGAAAAGTTGGAAGGCGGCTATGAAGCGCAATGGACTCCTATAGGAGATTTACCCAAACTAGCGTTCGACCACAACGATATCGTACACGATGCTGTAGAATCGGTAAGACAAAAATCCACGCTTGACCCCACCCTTCTGTTTGACCTTCTGCCACGCAAATTCACTGCGACACAGTTAAGAGTCGTGATGGAGACCGTACAAGGAATTGCGCTTGACGTGAAAAATTTTCACAAAAAAATTGCCACCATGCCATACGTGATTCCATTGGAGGAAAAAGAAGATGGCGTGAATCATCGAGCAGCCAGATACTACCAGTTCAAACGTCCAAGAAACAGAAAATGCGTAAAAAATAATAATCAAAATAGTTAGCAAGTTTTTAATAATCAGTAAAAAAATTAAAGTTATGGCTAAAGAGTATTTTCCAGAGATTGGCAAAATCAAGTTTGAAGGCAAGGATTCAATGAATCCAATGGCTTTCCGTTACTATGACGCAGAAAAAGTAATCATGGGCAAGCCCATGAAGGATTGGCTCCGCTTCGCAATGGCATGGTGGCACACACTTTGCGCAGAAGGTGGCGACCAGTTTGGTGGTGGCACAAAGAAGTTCCCATGGAACGAAGGTGCAGACGCTGTTGAAATCGCAAAGCAGAAAGTAGATGCAGGTTTCGAAATCATGCAGAAACTTGGCATTCCTTACTATTGTTTCCACGATGTTGACCTCGTGAGCGAAGGCAACTCTGTAGAAGAATATGAAGCAAACCTCGCTGCTGTTACAGATTACCTGAAGGTAAAGATGGAAGAGACAGGCATCAAGCTTCTCTGGTCTACAGCTAACGTATTCGGCAATGGCCGCTACATGAACGGTGCTTCTACTAACCCAGATTTCGACGTTGTTGCCCGCGCAATCGTTCAGATTAAGAACGCTATCGACGCTGGTATCAAGCTCGGTGCTGAAAACTATGTATTCTGGGGCGGTCGTGAAGGTTACATGAGCCTTCTCAACACAGACCAGAAGCGTGAGAAAGAACACATGGCAACTATGCTCACAATGGCTCGCGACTATGCTCGCAGCAAGGGTTTCCAGGGCACATTCCTCATCGAGCCTAAGCCAATGGAACCATCAAAGCACCAGTATGATGTTGATACAGAAACAGTGATTGGCTTCCTCAAGGCTCACAACCTCGAAAAGGACTTCAAGGTAAACATCGAAGTGAACCACGCTACACTCGCTGGCCACACATTCGAGCACGAACTCGCTGTAGCTGTTGACAACGGCATGCTCGGTTCTATCGATGCAAACCGTGGTGACTACCAGAACGGATGGGATACAGACCAGTTCCCAATCGACCAGTACGAGCTCGTTCAGGCTTGGATGGAAATCATCCGCGGTGGCGGTCTCGGCACAGGCGGTACAAACTTCGACGCTAAGACTCGTCGCAACTCTACTGACCTCGAGGATATCTTCATCGCTCACATCGCTGGTATGGACGCTATGGCTCGCGCTCTTGAGTCAGCAGCTAAACTCCTCGAAGAGTCTCCATACAAGGCTATGAAGGCTGCACGTTACGCTTCATTCGACAGCGGTATCGGTAAGGACTTCGAAGACGGCAAGCTCACACTCGAGCAAGTTTACGAATACGGCAAGAAAGTTGGCGAGCCAAAGCAGACATCTGGCAAGCAGGAGCTCTACGAGGCTATCGTAGCAATGTACGCATAAGTCAACGATTCAATATTTATAAAAGCGCACCCCTCGACTCCGATGCATCGGACCCGAGGGGTGCGTTGCGTCGTACCCGTCGGGTACGACATCCTTACATCACGCAAATATGACGAATCGACCACGCACTCCCTCTATAAATGCTTGCCGTGTACACAGCAAATACGCAGGAAGAGGAAGAATTTAAAAATGCTATTCTTCCTTACCGAAGCTAATGGTTACTGTAGCAGGCTTGTCAGCAGGTTTACCGTCAGAAAGACCTGGCTTCCATCGAGGCATACCTGTCACGATATTGAAAGCTGCAGTGTTCAATGTTGCATTTGTAGATTGCGTCACTTCCGCTCCATAAATATTGCCTTTCTTATCCACATTGAAACCAACTACAACATCCCCTTTTCCTTTCACGTCTGAATGCAAGATCTTTTTCTTTAAGTAGGCCTGCAAAAACATTTCTCCACCCGGGAAAGAGGGCGCCGTGTCCGTTTCTCTTTTCAAACTATCAACCATAGCCATACGAGCAGCGCTATCAGCTGCTGCTTCGGCCTTTTTGACAACTGTATTCCGTGCGCCAAAAGCTCTCGACCGCATTTCTTCCATTTTCGATTCCGCCTGAGCACTCACATTCAGAGAAACAGTGCCCAGCAGAAAAAATATTATTACCTTTCTCACAACCATTAACTTATCAAATTACATATTAGCGTGAAGCAATTGCTTCAATCTCTATATTAGCGCCCTTTGGCAAGGCTGCAACAGCAAAAGCAGAACGAGCGGGATATGGTGCATGGAAAAATTCTGCATACACTTCGTTAACAGCCGAAAAATGATTGATGTCTGCCAACAAAACCGTCACTTTCACTACATTGTCCATTCCCAACCCTGCTTCAGCCAAAATATTCTTAATGTTGGTCAAGCTCTGACGTGCTTCTGCCTGTATGCCTCCTTCTGCGAAAGAAGCTGTTAATGGGTCGATAGGCAATTGCCCGCTCACATAAACAAAGCCATTTGCCTCAACTGCTTGACTATAAGGGCCAATAGCAGCAGGAGCACCGGATGTATTGATTGCTTTTTTCATTTCCATTTATAACTAATAAAGTTTTAGTTTTTTGTAGCAAAGTTAGCGACTTTGAGAATATTGAACAACTCTATCCCATTTTATCCGTTCTTTTTTCAACAAAATGGAAATATATTATTAACTTTGCACACATATTTTACCATTTCTAACACCCAAAGACAACTATGGCAAATTACTCTTTAAACATTAGCAATGCTATCAGTGCAGGCTGGGAATATGCTAAAAAGCATGGTATCCTTATTGCAGTCATTTACTTTATCACAATTATGATAAGCAATCTGCTGCAAAACTTCAACACACAAAATATTGATCCCAACACATACACCATGCTTGGTGAACGCATAGCACAAGGTGACACAGAAGCGCTCAACAGACTGGTGGAAATCTACAGTGATTCTGGCTCATGGCTTGCCTGCATTATTGGAATCGTTTTCACCATCATTGTGAATGTCGGTCTCTATAACCTTGCTCTCGGCTTGACAAGCGGCAGATATACAGAAGTATGCTTCGATGCCTTCAAACTTCCATTACAAGTTTACTTGAAAGTAGCCATTGTACAAATTATTGTCGGCATCCTCATATTTATCGCCGCATTATTCTGCATTATTCCTGCATTCTATGTAGGTCCCCGTTTAAGCCAAGCCGTGTTCTACATCATCGACCATCCTGAGGCAGACATCATGGATGCTATCAAAGCCAGCTGGAAAATGACACAGGGAAATGTCCTTGCGTTGATAGGATTCACTATCATATTCTTCTTCATCTTTATCATCGGTTTCCTCTGCTGCTGCGTGGGTTACTACTTCACATTGGCAATAAGTCTTTTTGCCATGACAGCAGTTTACTATCAGCTGAAAGGAAACTTAGTATAAAAGCACCTATCTCATTAAATTATCTCAAAACAACTGAACTCGAGAAATATAGAGACTAAATAATGACTAATAGTTTAACATACACAAGACTTCTCATTGCCGTTTTCATGCTGGCAATGAGAGGTTTTGTTTGGGGCGGCACTATAACAGATGTACTTAATGCCGAGATTGTAGGCAGTCGTTCCTCTTATGGCAGCTGGAAAGAAAAAAAACATCTGTCCAATGCCATCTATGCAGGCCATAGCACAGGAAGTCAATCCATCCAAATCCGCCAATCAGACAAGCAATCAGGCATCATTACAACTACATCTGGAGGCAATGTCAGAACTATCACAGTCAAATTTCATTCAAGCACCACAAAAGGAAGGAAACTAAATATCTACGGAAAGAATACAGCCTATTCGAGCGCAGAAGATTTGTTTTCTAGCACAAAACAAGGAACACTGATTGGCACACTCACTTGCGGAGAAAGTACAAGCATATCAATTTCCAGCAGTTACAAATATATCGGGATTTGTGTTGCAGACAACTATACAGTGTATATCTCCAACCTTTCTATAGAATGGGAAAATGATAGTTACCAAAGCGAGACCGGAAAAATTGCCACCACAACGACATTCCCCAAAAACAAGTATAGCGCCTTTTTGGGAGAAACCTTCGTTGCTCCAACAGCAACCGTTTCTATAGGAGAAGCCGCTGTAACCTATTCAAGTTCTGACGAATCTGTCGCCACTGTAAACGCTACAACAGGAGAAGTCTCATTAAAAGCATCAGGCACAACCACCATTACTGCTAATTATACTGGCAGTGAGACATATGCGGCCAGTTCTGCAAGTTACACCCTGACAGTACAGAATACAGGAAAATATGTATGGAATGCTACAACCATTTACACAGAAAAAACAACCCTTGCTACGGTAACCGATGAGAACGACCTTGTTTCCATCACGTTTGCAAAAAATGACGCTTCTTCTTCACCTGCTTATTATGTTGACGGCAATGCTGTACGCACATATTACAAAAACACTATAGACTTCTCTGTACCAGAAGGCTATGTCATTACAGGGATAGCCATTGATTATATCTCTGGATATGGGTACAGTTTCATACCCAATAAGGGAAGTTTCTCTGTTAAAAATCTGCTTGGGAAATGGGCTGGGTTCTCATCATACGTCACTTTAGAATCCACGGGTGGAACTCGATTCACCTCCCTAACAGTATCATACACAAAACTCCCTGAAATAGGAAGTGTCAACGTGTCTTCTGCAGGTGTTGCGACATATTGCCCAACCACTCC
>JAEIGA010002563.1_pt1 | contig 28985 bp, 29 predicted proteins | sample 9270691 | NCBI WGS metagenome assembly JAEIGA01 (sample SAMN17057246, study PRJNA624740) | gut metagenome | biome: biome; isolation source: fecal sample | host: Bos grunniens | place: China: Xizang | collected 2019
ACCCGCCAAGGACTGATGTGCGGTCAAAAATCCCGAAGGATTCCCGGTCATCGGATAGAACTCTCCTGATGCGCTCTTGTCCAATTTACCACTGACTGCAGATGCTACGTCACCCGTGGTGGCAAGGTCATCCGGGAGCCCTGTCAGGAACAAGGACGAAGCCGTGGCATCCAGCTTGTCCCCCACCTTGGCGTCCACGTAGGCCTCGGTGGCATAACCGCTCATCGCGCTCACCGGTTGATATGCGGAAAGCGAGGAGCTGTCAGCCTTGGAAGAAATCGAAGAAAAGTCCGCCGTCCACGAGCTGATGGAACTGAACGCACTCTCGGTGTACGAGGAGGCAATCGAGGAGGCGACTGAGGAGGCAATAGAGGACACGGTGGCACTGTCCATGCCACCAGCGATTGCACTGCCGGAAATACCAGAAATTTGCCCGTAGCCGTTGTACTCGATGGCGGAGTAGTCCACCTTCGAGGACAGGTTGAAGTCGAACGTCTCCTGCACCCACTGCTTCGTGGCGCAGGTGTCCGGGACCGCGTTGATCCCGCTGTAAATCCTGTGCGCCTGGACCTCGCCGGTCACCTCGCAGGTGGAGGGAATCGTCAGCTTGAAGTAGACGTGGCCATCATCCGCAGGAATTATGTCAGTCGAGAATTCGCACTGCACGGCATCGTTGACAGAGGTGTCGATGTCGAAATTGCGGGAATCCACAATCTCGTCATTGCAGTACATGTTCACCTTGAATGTGTCATAGGTGATCCCCGTGCCGTCCGGGTCCACGTAGAACGTGTTCGTGAAGTGGTAGAGCTGGCCCTTGTGAACCTTGACGCCCTGGCCCGCTTCCGTTTCCATGGTACCTTCCTGGTACACCGGGTACCAGGTGGAACCGCAGTCCTCTTCGCTGCACTTGATCCATTCGAGGAATTCGTCGTTGTCCCTCGGTGCCAGACCGATATCGTAAGTCGTCGTGGAACCGGCCACGCTCTCGTCGATGGAGATCGAGCCGTCGGTAGAAATGACCTTCGTGATTGACACGCCACCGCCACCGGTACCCGAGCAATATACAGGTTCTTCGGTCCAGAGGAGCATCCCCTCGGCATCATAGACTTCAAGGCGGTAGGCCTTCGACTTGTCGCAGATTACAAGGGCGCGGCCATTGTCGTCCAGGACAATCCTGTCCGGGTTGCGGGTAAGGTTGTAATCCGAATAAGTATCGGCAGGGTCATCGGTGGCAGCATAGAACACGCGGAGAAAGCCTCCGGTGAGGTTGCGGCCATTCTTGGCCTGGAACTGGGTTTCAAGTGCAAAAAGCGGTGCGTACTGTACTGCCATGATTTCCTCGTCAATAACTATGCTACACTATTGGAACGTCGAACGTGGTATAGGCATGCTCGCCGTCGCCCACGTCCTGCCAGTCCGGCACGTCGTCGTCATACCGGGTCATCCAGAGCTCGGTGTAGAACCTGTTGTTGTAGTTCTCGTCTTCCAGCTGTTCCTGGGTCCCCAGGCCGTTCGCGGGCCACGTGCAGGCGAACGCCCAGGAATTCTTCCAGTCATCGCCATGGACCGTGGCGAGCACCTGCTGGGTCGGGTTAGCCGGGTTAACGTACTGCGTCGGCACGTCCGGGAGATTTGCCGGGGAACGGTCATAGAAGTACGGCACGAACAGGTTGAAGTTCGTGGCCGCCTTCCGGTACTGGGTGTGCTGGTAGGATTCCTCGTACATGTGCGACCAGTTGCCCCGGTTGTTCAGGGTGCCCGGTGTCATCTTGGGGCAGTTCCCGGTGTTGCCGGAATAAGTCCACGTGCCCATGTTCTGGTCCTGGGGGACCGTGCAGCAGTAGTAGGACAGGTTCTTTACGTGGTAGCACGTCATCTTGATGCCGTACTGGTCCGAGTTGTCGAAACGGTTGTCCGTAATCGACATGCTGTTGAACTTTACCTTGGAACCGTTCACCTCGTAGTGCGGGTTCGCCTCGTTCCACCAGTAGGTAATCCACAGGCGGAAGGCGCCGGTGAAGTGGTTGTCGTGAAGCTCGCAGTTGTACCAGAAGCTCTCGCCACCGGCTGCCGGGTAGAGGTCGATGGGGTTGCTGGAAGTGCAGCCGGCCATGAAGATGCGGTTGATCTTCCACTTGAAGTCACCGGAAATGAACACGTTGCGGAACGCGACTTCCTTGCTGAGCGCATAGGCGTTGCAGTGGTCCTCGGACATTTTCACGTATCCGGACCAGGTGCCCCCGTAGATGGACAGCGAACAGTTGCACGGGTCGATGCCTTCCGCGCCGGCCACGTTGATGTCGCTGTTGACGGAACTGAATGCCGAGAGACCGGTCGTCCAGTAGCGCGGGATTGTGATGTCGCAATCCCTTATCGACAGTACGAACGGGTGGGTGGAGTTGACCATCACGGTAGCCCGCACGTTCACGAGCGCAAGCGAATACCCGGTCGCGACAATCTCGTTTATGTTGGCGTTCTTTACCGTGTTGAAGCAAGTGTCGCCAAGATGGAGGGAGGAACACGTGCGCCCCTGCAAGTCGAGGGTGTAGTCGCTCCATACGACGGAGTTCAGGCGGTTCCTGCGTTCCACCATGACGGCCACCCAGCGCTGGGTGTTCTGGAACAGGTCCAGGTCCGGGACGTTGGTGAACTGGACGTGGTGCCCGTCGTTGATGAGACCGGGGTCCCACGAGCCCGTGGCGCGGAACACGCTGTCGCCGAAGCCCGTGCCGTCGATGCGCACGAAGTCGGAAGAAGGGATGAAGAAGTTGTCCGGTACCGTGGAGTCGAGGGCCAGGCGGAAGTAGGCGTTGTTCGTGTACGACGTGGCCTTCGTGCCGGAACCGATAACCGTCTTGCCGTCGAGCGGCACGTAGTTCGTGATGGCGGAACTCGTGAAGTAGTTCGTGTTGTCCACCACGAGGATGTCGGCGCCGCTATGCCAGAACCTGTTCAGGTCCCTGTACCAGGAGGAGTGCGCGGTAAGCCCGGAATGCAGGAAGTCGAAGTCACCGTAAGCGTGCCCAGGCTCCTGGCTACCGAGGAGTTCCAGGTCGTCGTAGAGCGCGATGGTGCCGGTGAACTTCACGCTCGGTTCCAGCGCCAGGTGCTTCGGGCAGACGTAGTATCCGCCAAGATTATACTGGGCACCCCCTTCCAGCCTGATTGCAGGCGGAGTATGGATGTTCATCGAGCCGATGACGGACGAGTAGTTGAACAGCGCGTTGATGTTGGTAACGTCGCCGTCCTTCACCCCGTAGACACTGGATGGGAGGTATGGGCAGTCCCAGAGGAGCAGCCACTTGCCGTGGTCCGCGACATCGGAATCCACCACCACGCCACCGTCCGCAGTGTCGATGGCTTCCGGGTCCCAGAGGTAGTTCCTTACCGGGTAGCTCTCGACCGTCACGATCTGGCTGGAAACCGACGGGTCCAGGTCCATGAGCTCGTCGATGTCCTTGACGGAATCCCGGCCAATCTGGTCGAGCTTGGCGTCGATGCCGATTTCGAAGTAGTCGAAGTCCTCGAATGTCCCGTCGCCGTTGTACTTCTCCACCTTGACATCGTAGACCCCGAGCTCCGTGAAGATGGAAGCCTGGAGGCGCCCTGCCTCGTCAAGACGCTGCGGGTTGTCGGCGTGGACGTAGTCCATGCCTTCGAGAGTGTAGATGTCAGCGAGCACGTTGCTGTCGTGCACATAGAAAGTCACGCGCCCCGATACGATAGGTCTTGCCTCGTCGTCGAGGAATGTACGGTCGCTGAAAGCCTGCATCATTGTCGCCATCTCGTTACCTCATGAAATTCACGTTATAGTATTCTTCCAGTTCTGCCAGCCTGTCCTTGACCCTAGGCCTGAACAGGTTCTCGTAGGTGTCCATGCCGTTGATGCGCAGCACCTTGGCGCCGGGGATACGGTTGCCGGACCTCTTGTTGTAGGCCTGTTCCAGGACTACCTTGCTGGACACCGGCATGTTGCCCGTGGCCGCGTTCCTTTCGAGGTCGCGTGCCAGGCCCAGCCGCACGGCATCGTAGTTGGTGCCCTTGTGACGATAGTCGGCATAGGACGGCTCCACCGTCTTCACGCCTTCCGGCACGTTGCCCTTCTTGTAGAACTTGCCGTCCGCGCCCCACTTCGCGCCTGTCGAGTAGAGCTTGCCCACGGCCTCGTTCATCAGGGAGTCCAGGACGAAGGAGGCTCGCCTGTCTTCCTCGGAGGCGCCCCTGCCGACCAGTTCGTCGTAGGTGAGCCCGTTGGAAAGCGGATGCTCCTCGGACTTCCAGCCGTTCTCGCGCCACTTGTTAGGACCGCCCTGGGGCGCCTCCACTACCGGCTCCGGTTCAGGTGTAACTATGCTGGGCTCGGGTTCCTGGACGGGCTCGGGATTCTTCGCGGCCTTCTTCGCGGCCTTCTCAGCCTGTCTGGCTTCTATCTTCTCGAAGTCCTGGATAGGGGAGAGCTGTGCAAGTATGTACTGCCCGGCAACGGGGTCCACGTAGTCGTTACGCCCGCTCGCCACGTCGTATTCGTTAGACTTCCTGGCCTGTTCAATGAAACGCTGCTTTGCCTTGTCAGGGCCCAGCTGCCTCAGCTTACCGGAATTCGCGGGATTGTTGAGAGCATCCATGAACTGGAGTGAAGCGTTGTACATTGCAGAGCCTTCTGCGATGTCACCCTTCTTGTATGCACTTATAGATTCCTCGGCAAGTTCGCGCCCCCTGACAGTCCATACGATGGCGTCCTGTGCCTCGTCGTCTATCCACAGGAGCCTGGACGGGTCGTTCGGGTCGAAGTGGCCGTACTCTTCCAGCAGCTTGTCCTGGAACTTCTTTATGGCATCCAGCTGGTCTTCCGAGTCAGCGAGCATTCTTTCGGACCCAGGATACGTCACCTCGTAACGCTTCCCGAGCTTTCCACTGGTGAGAAGGTATTCGGCATCGGCCATAGACAGCTTGTCTACCTTGGGGAACTTGTCTATGTAGTTGTCGATAGAACGCAGGCCTTCCTCGCCTGCATTTCGCATGATGAAGTCCTTTACGGGCTTCATGAGTTTCTTGGAATGCTTCAACGCGCCCAGGCCCGTAACGTCAACCAGGCCGGGCATTCCGCCAGCGGCAAGGATGGCGCCCGCACCTACGCCCGGAACGTTGGATACGCCGTAGTCCACGAGCGGGTTGCCGGATTCCTCGCCGAACACGGCACCGACCGCATTGCGGCCAAGCTGTTCGAGGCCACGGTTGAGCCAGGAGTTCGGATCGGTAATCGCGTTCTTCTCCTTGATTACGACGGGCTCCATGCGTACCGTGGGGTCCACCCGTTCATAACGGGGAAGACGCTCCTTCCGTTCGGAGGGAGCTTCGAGGGTCGAGAGGATGTCCTTGGCCCTGCGCTGCCAGTAACCGGTATCCGGTATCCTGTCGTTACTCTTCGCCATCCTTCTTCTCCTGGGAAGGTTGCTGCTGTGCCTGCTGGGAAGCGCGGAGCTTGGCCGACTCGACGGCTATGCGGTCCAGCATCGCCTTCTTGCCGAGCTCCATGCGGTCCTTGACATCCTGGAGGGCGAGCTTCTTCTTCTCGCCGTCCAGCTTGATGGCCTGGGACATGGCCTCGGATTCGAGCCTGTTGGCCTCCCTCTGGGTCTCGATGGCAGCCTTGTCGGCCTCCACGTTGCCGGAGAGCTGGGCCTTGAGGATTTCGTTCTCCATGTCGTACTGGTGTTCGAGCTGCAACTTCGTGATTTCCAGTTCGCGCTGGGCCTTCTGGTCACGCATGAGCTGCTCGTATTCCTTGCACTTCTGGTCGAGCTGCTGGATGGTCTGGGTATCCTGGTCGATCTTCTGCTTCATGAGTTCGACGGTCTGCTGCATCTGGGCTTCCATCGGTGTCGGGGCCTGGATTGCATGGAGGGACGCGTAGAGCTTGGCCATCGTCGGGTTGTCCGGGTACGTCTGGATGAGCGCGTCGATGAGCGCAGCCTTCTGGTTGGGTTCGGCCACCTGCATGAGCTGCACGATTTCGGCACGCGCCTGCTTCAAGCCCATCCACTCGATCGGGCCCTGGCAGATGGAAACCTGGCCCTCGATACCTACCATCTTGGCCACCATGGACCACAGGGCCTTCATGGAGGCCTGGAGATGCACCATGTAGTGCCTGATGTTCGTGGAATAGGCTTCCGCGGCATAGGACACCTCGGTAGCCGTCTTCATGGTATTCTGGTCGATGAGGCCGTGAGCGTCCACGCCGGTAACGGTGCCCATGATGGACAGCGTGTTGCCGATGACGCCTGACAGGTCCTGGTACTGGACGGTATTGTCGAAGCGCTGCGGGGCTTCGAGCGTTTCCTTCTGGTCCGCGGATTTCCTGTTGTACGGTAAAATCGGATTGTTCCCGGTACCTGCATCCTTGTAATACTTGTCGAGGCCCTTGAACGCCTCGACCGTCCCCATCCACTGCGGCTTCGGGGAGAGCGACAGACGCTCGGCGAGCTGTGTTACGGACAGGTTGACGAGCTTCTGGATTGCGCGGGCCTTGTTCACGATACCGCCCCAGTGCAGGTCGCCCTCGTTGTCGAACCAGCGTTCACCGTAGACCGGCACGATAGGGATACGGTCGAGAGGCAGGAGCCCGCCGTCTATGGCGTTGTTGTTCACCAGCGTATAGACATGGCACCCTTCCTCTTCCAGTACAAAGTAAGTAATGATGGGGACCAGGTCCCTGGGGCACTGGACGATGTTCTTCTCGCGGTCGCCAGGAACGAATTCGGGACCGTAGTTCAGCTCGACCCAGCGCTTTCCACGGTAGTCGATCAGGGCTCCCTCGACCATATCCTCGCCGTCCAGGTCCTGGCTCTCGGGGTCCAGGATGCACCTGTCGAAGTCGTTGATGGCGTAGACGCACGGTATCCCGTCCTTGTCGGTACCCATGGCCATGACGCCCAGGCCCAGCGACACGGAGTTCTTCAAGGCCTCGGAGTCGCACACGCCGTTGGAGCCGCGCTTCTGCAGGGTGTCGAGCATCCTGTCGTCGTCCGGGTTGCCGGTGTACGGGCTGAACCCGTATAGGCTGTACTGGTTCACCACGGCATTGCAGGAGTTGCCCATCACGTTGAGGAGCATCCTGTTTCGCTTCGAGGAGACGTGGCGCCCGTCGGCGGTAGTCCACTGGGTCTCGCCGTTGAGGAAGTCGCGGTCCTTGCGCATCTTGTCGTAGTTGTCGGCGAACTTGCGCTTCGAGCGGTCGCGGAAGTCGCGGAACTTGTTCACGATGGACTCCGGGTCGAATTCCGCGACCGGGTCCACAAGGTAACTGGTTTCAATTTCTTCGTTCATGGTCACCTCAAAACTATCCTATTCGACCGCCGGGGTCGGGCGGAATATGTCCGTTCCTCTCAGGATATCCTGGCCCCTGAGGAGATACCAGTTCCTGAACTTGGAGCTGGAACCCTCGCCGTATCCTTCCACGATGCCGGGGTTCTCGGCAATCTTCTTGACCCATTCGCGGTCCTCGTCAGACAGGTCCTGCTGCCCGAGGATACGGGAAGCCTGGGACTTCTTTACGTTCTTGCGGACCTCGTCTACGTCCTTCTTCTTTGCCTTGGCGAGCTGTTCGGAAATGTTCAACTTCGGGTCGATGGCGCCCAGCATCCTGGACGCCTGTCCCGTAAACATGTCTGCATCGCGCTTGGAGCCGTACTTGTTGACCAGCCACGTCTCGCCCATCTCCATTGCCTTGTAGAGGTCGGGGTTCCTGTAACGCAGCATGTCGGAAAGGTCGGCATTCTGCAATTCCTTGGAGAAGTCCAGGATGTCCTTGACCTGCGCATGCACCTTGTCGCTGGACTTGGCGCCTTCGAGCAGCATGCCGGCAGACGTACCCATGCCGTTGTCCAGGCCCTTCTTCTCGATGTCCTGGGCACGCTTTTCGAGCATGCCGGCAAGCAGGTAGTCACGGGCGTCGTTACGCGGAGCGTTCTCCATGGCGCGTTCGGCCTGTTCCTTCGCCCAGTAGTCCAGGTCGCCGGCCTCCTTGCGGAGCTTGCCGGCTTCGTCGGAAAGCTTGGCGGCCTTCTCGAAATCATGCTTCATCTTCCAGTGGTCGCCATTCAGGAAACTGACAGTGCCTTCCTCGGCCTTCTCGTCCCACTTGTTCAGGAGCCTGGTGGCCTCGATTTCCTTGGTCGTGGCATCCTGCAACTTGGTGGCTCCCTTGGAAGCGGCAGCGGCCTCCTTGGCCTCCGTATTCAGGATGGTGGAAACCGCGTCCACGGATTCCTTGGACGGCTTCACCCACTCGCCCTTCTTTACTGCATCGTCGAGTATGTCGAGGACTTCGTCGGAGAGGCCGGCAGCGGCCTTACCGTCTTCTCCCCTGGTGCCCAGGAACTTGCCCATGCGTCTTGCCCCACGTCCGAGAAGCCACGGGGCGGCTATGTTGGTGGCGGTACCGAGACCTACATCGCCCCAGCTGTACACGGAGCGGTCCGGGTTCTCTTCCGAATCATAAGCCAGCTTGTCCATCCCTTCAACGGCAGCGGGCGCTGCGGCTGCACCGAGGATAGTAGCGGCAACCTTCGCAGCCTTCGGAATTCTCGAAGCCTTGGCGGCCATTCCGGCGTATCCTGCAAAGGGAAGTGCCATGATTGCGTTCTCGCCGAGGTCCAGCAGGCCGTTCTTGGATAACAATGCGTCACCCCATCCGCTGGCCTTGCCTGACTGGATGGCTTCGAGGGAACGTGGCGCGAAGAAAGTACCGAGTATCTTGCCCGCCGTGCCCACCTTGGGCTGCTTCTTGGCATATTCGCGGTTGCGTCCCTCGACAGCCATCACGGTACGGAGGGCGTCGATGGAACCGGGACCGTAGGCATTCTCGATGCCGGTGCCCCAGATTTCGCGCTGAGACGGCGAGACCTTGTCCCAGTCGGCCATGAGGATATCGGAGGAACTGCGGGTGACCTTGTCGCCCACCTTCTCGTCCTGGATTCCGGCCTTTTCCGCAAAGGAGCCCAGGTCGTATGTAAGGCCCGGTCTCACGATGATGGTCTGCAGCTTCGCCTTCTGTTCCTTGTCGTCGTACACGCCGGCCTCGAAGAGCTGACGCGCCAGGTCAGCCAGCATCTCGTTCTGGGTGCCGGATACCTTCTTGCCGTGCTTAGCGAGCCATGCCAGCTGCCTGCCCGTAAGTTCCTTTTCAAGCAACTCTTCGTTAGTCATACTACTTCCCCATCAGGTCTGCTGCCTTCTTCTTCGCGGCCTTGGCTGCGGCGGCCTTGGCCTTCTTGCCAGCGTTCGTGGCCTTGGCGCCGGCGATTGCGTTCGCCCACGCTTCCCATCCCCCGAGACGGCTGCTGGCCCCCTTGCCGGAGAGCTCGTCGAACTTGTTCTTGTACAGGGGAATCAGTGCCTGTGTAATCTTGTCGAACTGGTCGCTGTCGGCACCGGACAGCGCGAAGATGTCGTTCACCATCTTGTCTTCCAGGGCATCCATGTCGGCCTGGGTCTGCTTCCCGGTCTCGTTTGGATCCTTCGCCAGGAGGGTCTGCAGCATGGCGCTGTCGCCAGCCATGGCCATCATCGCGGCCATCTGCATCTTCGGGTCGTTCTTGATGGAATCGATGCGCTGCATGCGCTGCTGCCTGATCGCTTCCAGTTCCTTCAACCGGTCCAGCTTGGCGGCCCTGTCGGCCTCCTGTTGCATACGCTGCTGCATGACCTGGTTGTAGGCCACGCTCATGTTGGGGAACGGAAGCTGGGGAACATTTTCAAGTCCCATGGATGCTGCGGCCTGACGGTCTGCAAACTCCCTGGCTCCCTGCGAGGCATCCACTATATCCTGCTGGCGCTGTGCTTCTGCTTGGCGTTCCTGTCGTTGTCTCTCTGCCTGGATATAGGCGAGACGTTCGGCGAGCTTGCGCTCCTCGATATCATCAGCCCTGGCCTTATCCTCGTACGGCTGGCTCATCCAGCGAAAGTCCATGTCCATCGGCATATTCGAATCTCCTTAAAGTCTGTGGGTAGTTCCCCAGAAGCCGGTCTTGCTGTTGATTGCGCGTCCTATCGATGGCGCAGTTACCAGGTCCTTGGCTGCAAGCGACGCCTCGAAGCGGTTAGGCCCGCCTTCGTACGTGTACCACTTTCCCTTGCCACCGAACTGGACGCTGATGGTGTTGTCGCTGTTGATCCTGATACCGGACACGGCGGATGAACTCGGGGTAATGGAAGTACGCGGCCTGTCATCCTTCCAGAACGACAGGAGCTGGCGCTCCTCTTCGAGACCCTTCTGGATTGCCCACCTGCGTTCAACCGGGGACATGCCCGGACGCACGTACTTGTTGACGGCACGGTTGTGCTCTTCCAGAGTCTGCATCCTCGCGGCCTTCTGTGCCGGACCGCGTTTCAGCAGGGCGTTGTTCTGGGGAGGGCCCGGAATGAACTGCACGCCGTAGTCGAAGTCGGGAACGTCTGTGGGATACGACGACACTGCATAAGGGCTACCGGTCGCACCGAGTATGCGGGAAGCGACACCCGTAGCGTCAGTACGGATGCCCAGTATCCCTTGCAGTATCTTTGATATGATTCCCGCAGCCATGGCCTAAAACTACCTCAGATTACCGAACAACGGGTTGAGACCCAACATGATCTGCTGGGCCTGGTTGTCTTCCTTCTGGCCCTGCAACTCCGCGAGCAGCTTCTGGTATTCCTGCTCGGCAGGGTCGCTGCCGAAGTACGTCTCGTACATCTTCTGGCGCCATTCGTCCTGCTGCTTCTTGCGCTGCATGTCGAAGTCCTGAACGGCCTTGTTCTGGTTGAACTTCTGCTGCGTGGTGTCTTCGAGCCACTTCTGCTTCGCGTCCGCACGCTGGTTCTCGCCCCTCTTCTGAAGGCCGGAAACGATGGCGTCGAGGCCCGCGTTGAGCGAGTCCCTGTTGCCCTGGGCCACAGCGTCGGGGTTCCCGACCTGGGGCATGCTCCATCTCCACTGTACATTGAGTCCCATATATCCTCCTTATGCCCCAAAGATGCCGCCGATGATCTTGCCCACGCCGCCGAGGATGGTGCCGGCGCCGCTGTTCTCCTGCATGGAGAGGTTGGTCTTCGCCTGCGTGAGGTCGGACTTTGTCTGCAAGTCGGCGTTGTTCTGCGATGCCATGTTCGAGTAGTAGTCGCCCATGGCGTTGGCCAGCTGGTTGCGGTCCTGTCCATACATGTTCGTGAGGTTGCCCAGGTTGCCGATGTAGTTCTGCTTGGACTGCTGGCCTGCCTGCCATTCCGCGAGCTGCTGCTGACGGTCCTGCATCATCTTGTCGTATGCCTTGGACCATTCCTCGGAAGCCAGTGCCTGCTGCTTGGCCGCCATATTGTTCATGAAGTCGCTGGAGAACAAATTCTGGCCGCCCATGTTGCGCATCGCGTTGGTCGCCTGCTGCGCACGCTGGTTGGCGAACTTGTCGTAGAATTGTGACACGTCACCGCCGTACGAGAACTGGTCAGGACCTTCGCCCATCGCCTTCTGGTAATTGGCCAGTGCCTGGTCGTACTGGGCTGCGTTCTGGCCATACATGCCCTGCATCTTGCCCATGTAGTCGTTGTACAGCGACTTGTTCGTGTTGCTTACGTTGTTGGCTTCCGCAAGCAGGTTGTCGAGACTCGCCATGCCCGCCTGGACCTGCTTCCTGTTGGACAGGCCAAGCTGCTCGCCTAACTGATCCAGGAAGCCGTAACCTGCGTCACCGAGCCCGAACGGGTTGGCTACGAAACCGCCGATGCTTTCCATTACTCCCATAATTACTTGTCTCCTTGTCCGTAGACAGTGATCCGGACAAGAGCCGCCTGTCCGCTAATTACTATGCTGCCCTGGCCGGGCTTTATGAGTTGAGTACCCCTTCCGCCGTCCCAAACTATATCAGCGAACGTCTGTCGCCACGGTTTCAGCGGGAGTATTTCAGTGCCTACCTGGCACGCCTTCTCCATCATCGTGAAGAGCGGACAGGTGACGATGTGCCACCCGTTCCGCTCGTATTCAGTCCAGGTGCCAGCCATGACGTTGCGCACCATCTCGATGGGAGAATGAAGTTCGATTGTACCGCCGCGCATCATATCATGGCCCCCGTCTTTGCCGCACGCACGTCACAATCCGTGAGCACGAAATCCATGGGTTCGGAGAACGTGATGCGCACGACAGCAAGCCTCGTCATGCCGAGCGCATGCCACCTTACGCGGTGGGAGTATTCGCCGGTCAGGCCGAACGACGCGCTGCGCACGTTGCCGAAAGTCATGCCGCCATCCTTGGACACTTCGAGAAGCACCTCGGCTTTCGTTCCCCTGATAGGATTGCTGCCGGTGTTGCACTCCAGTGCAAGCTCCTCGATGATGAACGGCCTGTTCTCGCTGGAAAACACGGGACCCTGGCGGTGCCTGATTACGGGCATCTCGACATCGTCCTTCCATTGTTCAGTCCACCCCGCGAAGTGGCAGAAGAGCCCGTCGTTGGTAAAGGCGTAGAACTTCTCGCGCCAGTATGCGACGCCTCCGACGCGCCACTGCTTTTCGAGCGTGGTGTTGTGATCGCGAGAGGTCCTCTGGGCCCACTCCCTTGTACTTAAATCATATGCCCAGGTCTCACCGATGGTGTTAGCCTGCATCACGATGAACATGTGGTGCGACGTGGAATAGGGGAAGATGTACGCGGTGTCGGTGACTTCGCTTTCCAGTTTTTCGTCAAGCCACTGGTCGCTGATGACTTCGAAGTTCGTTCCGGTCACGGCCATCACACATTTTCCGCGCTGCTGGCCGGATGAAATGAAGAACACCGTGTTGCCAACCTGGCACAGGGAGTTCGGGGATTCGAGGCCGAACGTACTCTGTGCGGAGAAGTAAAGGTCCGACCAGGTAGCATACTCGCCACCCTGGTAGCTCTTGACTTCCACGGACTTCGGTCCAAAAACGTAGAGGTAATTTCCGACGGAGATCAATCCGTTGACGCAGTCTGACGCGCCGGTGCTCAGGAAGAACTGCTGTGCATGATAATCGTCGTAGAAAACCCATTCGTAAGGGTCCACGCCCTTCATCTTCACTGTAATGCCGTCCTGCTCGTACTGGACCTGTCCATCGACAAGGTCGAACACCTGGCGTTCGGAATAGGCGAGAGGGTAACGGATACTGTAGTAGCAATAACCACTATCCGTATCGTTGATTACGATGCATCCGTCAATCACGCTAACGTGACTCGGCTTTACCAAGTGGCCATCCTGTTCGACCGCCACCGGCAGTTGGATCTTCCGGTATTCACCAGTCAGCAAGTTGTACGCATGCAGGTTGGAACCGTCTGCGCACAACATAATGGGAACCGGACCGCCGGTTTCCGCGAAGGACATTCGCTGTGTACCGGGCGCCACGGTGAACAGCTTTTCCTTGCCTGTTTCCTTGACACGGTAGACCACGTTGCCCATGCAGACGAACATGTCTTCCTTCGAGCGCTCGGACTGCAAGCCACGGGTGCTCACGTAGGTGCCTCTACATTTTCCGCCAATCTGGTAGATGCGTTGCAAGCCGGGAACGGACTCCATGAACTGGACTCCGCCGTTCTCGCTGCGGTACATGTTGACGGAAAGCTCCGAGCCCTGTACTGCCGGGAACTTTCCCTTTGCGGACTTGCCTACGAGGAGGTTCATTACCTTGGACGTAGCCATCGTTCCTCCTTACCCGATAGCCAGCCCATTGCCGGCCATGCCGTCATAGAACGGGCGGTCATAGGAATCCGCAAACGCCGTACTGTTTTCCAGGGCCCTGTTGTTGAGGGTGTTGCGGTCGATGATGGCCAGTGCCGAGTTCATCTCCTCACGTGCATCCTCCTTGTAGTCCGCGAGCTTGTACTTGCGGCATGCCATGAATGCGAGCGTATAGAGGATTGCGTCGTGGTAGATGGGAGAAAGCGGGATGGAATCCGTGAGCTTGAACTGCGGGAGCCTGCGGTTCAGGAACACCCTGATGTCGCATACGGCGGTACCGTTCAGCCAGAGGTCGCCCACGAGCCTGGTCTCCCCGTCCGGGTCCGTCTCGAAGGTGGTGCCGTATGTATAGAAACACGGCAGCGTCATGCTGTTGGTAGCGGACATCGCCTGCGGCGTAGAGGGGTCGAGTTCCAGGTAGCGGATGCCCACCTTCCTGGATACGCCCACGATGGCTTCCGGGGGCTCCATGTCAACGACGTGCATGCCGTCGGGAACTGTCTCTCCGGGAACCAGTTTCTTGAAAATCAGGTGTGCGGCGCATGGCGAGTCCACCATGTCCTGCGTCGTGGAGAAATACGAGTCGTTGTTCAGCTTGGCCACAGCCCTGTTGAGCAGGTTGAGATAGGATGCGGCGGTGGTCCCGTCAACAGCCTCTCCATCCCCTGTCATACTGCAGAATTCTGCTGCCTCCTGAACAAGCGCGTTTACACTAATCATTTGACACTCCCGTACAATAAAGCTAGATTTCCCATCACCTATAACTATGCGAGGTAAAACATGACAGCCACTGTGTTCAGCACTCTAAGCGGTAAGATGGTAGGGAAGCACCCTGAACTGGGCGTACTGGTACGGGAAGACGGGATGGTTCTCATGCCCAGAGGATGGACAGGAGGCTATTCTGTACGTCAGGACAAAAAGTACCTTGGGGTTAGGATACAAGGTTGCTACTACCTTATACACAGACTAGTAGCAGAAACGTTCATATCGAACCCGGATGGAAAGCCCACGGTAGACCATATCGACAGGGATACAACCAACAACTCGTTGTCCAACTTACGCTGGGCTACGCATAGTGAGCAGCGTGAAAATTCATCGCAGGTTCTTGAAGCAATGGACCTGGGAGTAAGGCATAAGGACGACCCTGCTGAATGGTCCAGACGCAATGGCAGACGCCTATGGAACATAAAGAAAGATGACCCTGAGTGGAGGGAGAAAGAAAAAATCAGGGTTAGAGAAGCGATGCGTAAAAAGAGGCAAGATCCTGAATTCCGTAAGAGAGAAGCTGAAAAACAACGAGAACGTAGGGCAAAAAAGAAGACTGAGCAGTCTGCCCAGCCTTCTTAATTTGTATGTTGTTTTACGTACAACGTCTCTAGATTTCCGTGAACGTGACCACACATCTGCGAGGTTCGAAGATCTTCGCCAGGAAGCTAACGTCAATCCTCGTCAATTCGACACCGTTCTTGCCGTCGCCGAAGGACATGGCCTTCAACACGATCGGACCGTCGGAACCGACGTTTTCACGACGAGAACCCGGAAGGTCTTCGTAAGTGTAGGCGTCCATGACGAGAGAGTTGTCTTCCGTACGGACCTGACCCACGAGGTAGGACTTGCCAGCGCCCATGCCGTCGATGAACGAGCAGGTCACGGTCGTAGTGGCGGAGCCGGAGTCGAAGGTAGTCGGGTCAACCCAGACGTTCGGGGTGCCGAAGCTGTAACCCTTGGCGGTTACGAAGAGGTCTTCGATACCGAGGGATTCAGCGAGCTTACCCTGGTTGGCCTTGGTCACGACAGTTTCACCGTTGACCGTGGAGGTCACGAGGCCGTCGATCTTCTTGTGGACGATGACCACGAGTTCCTGGTTGGTTTCCATGCCAGATTCGTCGAGCAGGTAAACACCCGGAACCTTGTAAGCAGCGCCCTCTTCGAGAGTCTTGCCAGCGCCGGAAGCAGTCAGCGCACCAACGGTGTAACCGATGATGTTGGAGTTGTCGTCCGTGATGGCAGTGAAGGTGAGGGTCGGAGCCGTGTCGGCATTCGCAGACAACGAAATCTTCGGCATGAGGGCCTGTTCAACGCAGGCAGCGCCGGCGTACTGTCCAAGGTACCGTTCGCGATAGATGTCCTGCTGGATAGAATCCGGCAAGAACTTGGCGAGTCCGGTGTTGGCAATCTTGCCGTACACGGTCGGGGCCTGGAAGTCCACGAGAGAACCGACAGTGGAAAGTTCGGCGAGCTTGGTAGCGGCATCAGAAAGCATTTCGAAGTCCGGAGCGGAAACACCGCCGACCTTGGCCTTGGCGATAGCCTGCATACCCACGAGGGCGTTGTGGCGGATAACGTCGGCTTCCACTTCGCGGGCGATCTTCTCGGCACGCTTGCGGATGACGTTCTTCTGCTTGTCCTCGATGTTGTGGAAGTTTTCCCAGAACGTGGTTTCCACGGCGGAGTTCTTGTTCTGCACGAATGCAGTCACTTCGCGTTCATGGATGGCGTCCGGATTCGCGACGATACCGTCAGAGACAGTACCTGCGTCAACAAGGTATTCAGTCACCTTGGCACCGTACTTCTTGCCCTTCATGGATTCCTGGGGGAAGGCCTGCTGAGAGGCACGGATGTACGGCATCTGGTCACGGATTGCCGTAGCGAGGATTTCCAGCTTCTTGCGGGAAACGAAAGAGTTCACTTCTGTAGCCATGTTAAATCTCCTTGATGTTATGGCTGGGGTTTTGTATGTTGTTGATTTTGAGCGGTTTACGCACGTTCCAACGTCCGCCCCAGACGGAAATTACATGGGAATTTTGGAGCCGGTAACCATGGGACCAGATACGATGGTTTTCGCTCCTGTCATATCTAACTATGCATAAGTATTAAAAAGGCGCCACGAGGCGCCAGATTTTTTTTTTTACTTGTGACCGTAGAGTAGTTCGCGCACGTAGTCGCGCCTTGCCTTCGGATCGAGCATCGGGTCACCGCCGGTGCCGCCCTGTCCCTGCGCTCCGGGCTTGCCGAGTACCGGCTTCTTGGGTGCAGGGGCCGGTGCCGGGGCAGGTGCGGGAGCGGGTGCATTCTTCTCGGCGAGGATGGTACGTTCGATATCCTTCAATTCCGCGAACTGTTCGAGAGGGTTGATGCCTCCCACAGGGAACACGCGACGGAAGTATTCGGGATTCTGGGTGTCGAGAATCTTCGCGAGGACGAGGGGTCCGCGCTGGCTGCCGAGAAGGTAGTCGGACGCGACGGGGTTGGCATCGAGGAGTTCGCCGAGACCCTTGGAATTGGCGTACTGCACGCGCTTCATGAAAGTGGTACGTTCTTCGCCATCGAAACAGCTCTCGATATTGGTAAGGAACTTGGCCTGGCGCCTCTGGATTTCGGCAGCCTCTGCTTCCTGTTCCTGACGCTTCCTTGCATCTTCGGCTTCCTGCTCCTGGCGCTTCTTGTCCTGTTCCGCACGGTCGGCATCAATCTGCTGACGGGTGAGCCATGCGACGTAGTCCTCGTCAGTCTGGAAGTTGTCACGGGTCTTGGGTGCCGGCTTCGGCTGTTCGGTATCCTTGGCCTTCAACTTCGCCTCGTATTCGGCGATGAGGGCGGCCTTCTCTTCCTCGAACTTCTTGGCCTGCTTTTCGAGGCGCTTGCGGATGGCGCCGTTGGTCATCTCGATCTCGTCGATGACGTGGTCCTTGGGAGGATCGGCAGGCTTGTCCTCGGGCTTGTCTTCGGCAGGCTTGTCGGATGGCTTGTCTTCCGGTGCCGGGGGTTCCGCGGGCTTGTCTTCTGCCGGCGGGGTTTCCACGGGCGGTTCCTCTACCAGAGGGTTTTCCTGCGGCTGCTCCAGGTTCTCCTGGGGCTGTTCGGAGGGCGGATTGCCCTGTTCTTCCTTGTTGAACTCGTCCACGAGCTCGTCAAACGTCTTTCTCGCCATTGTCAGTCTCCTTTTTAGAGAATAGCTTGATTTGTTCAAAAATGTTTTCCATCGGGGAGCCCTCGATGTCGCACGCGGTTTCGAGGCCGTCCTCCTCCAGCACAGGGGAAACTATACCATTGTGCCGGATAGTGTCACGCAGCGACCAGCGGATACGGTTCTGGCCCGTCTTTATGAGGAAGTTGACGAACATCCTTGGATTGTCCGTCTCGGCCTTCCTGGACGCCTCTATGATGTACATGAGGATATCGCTCTCGATGTCGCTGGGTGCATCCTTCATGACCTTCCCGGAACGCAGGTAGCAGGTTATGGCATACCTTGCCGTGGACATCAAAAGTTCGCCCAGCTCGGTGTCCATGGCGGCATCCAGGTCCCCATTGCGCCTGATGCGTTCAAGGGTGCAGAACAGCTCGGCGTTCTCGTACGGGTTGCGTGTCGCGTTAAGTTTCATCAATCCTCCTCCATAATCTCTTCGAGGACCTGTTTGAGAAGCGGGTCCTCCGCCGTGCCTACCGTGGACTTCACCTTGGGTTCCACCTTCGGCACCTGGTCGGCTGCAAGGCAGAAAGCATCGGACACGTCAGGCGACCTACCGATCCTGATGCGAACGTCACTCTTGGGCTCTATCAAGAGCCTGTTGCTGTTCGGCTGCTGGATCCAGTGGATGTTGCACATTTCTCGTTTAAGCTCGTCAACCAGGGAGGGGTCTATGAACTCGTTTGTATTGTAAAGATAGATACCGGAATCCCTGATTACCCTGGCTCCCCTGAACAGCAGCTCTGCACGCTTGTTGGCGTACTGTTCCTTGTCCTCCGCTGCCCCGCCGAACGGCACCTGGACGCACGGTATAGAATATTTAAGCTGGTCGAAAACCGATTCTGACCACGCCAAGTCCATCTGGAGACAGGAAAGCCGGTAGGCGGCGTTGAACTTCTTGATCCAGGTAGCCACATCCTCGGACCCACAGGTACCGAAGTCATGGGCAGCAAGCAATTCCTTGTCCCCGCGTATGGCAAAGAACACGTGCCTGTCTCGATCGCCGCTGTGGGCCATGTCCAGACCACCCCATACGAAGTCCCTGGCGGTCCATATCTTCGGCTGGTCCGAGAAGTCCTTCAAGGCGTTCATTGAAGTGGAGTTGTCGCCGATTAGCAGCTCGCCTTCCATTTCCTGCTGGCGCAGCTTCTCGTCGAAGATGGCGCCACCCATGAGCTCTCGCTGTTCGTCGGTGACGTAGATGTTGTCCTTCGGCTTAGCACGGAGCAGGCGGATGCCGTGCTTGTCATGCTCGATGGTAATGAGCTGCCATTCAGAACTCATGTTCGGGGTACTGACGGCACGTATCTGCGGGTGGATTGTACGCCCGCGGAGGTCCTTACCACGACAGATAGGGGTTATTTCGGCCATCATCCTCGGGGACGAGAGCATGTATTCATCCAGGATTACCAGGGATATTTCAGTGGCACCCCTTATGTTTGACGGATTTTTGTAAGTTCCAAGTCGGAACGTGGCCTCGCCCCACTCGGTCTTCAAGTATCCGGTATAGGTGGAACCGTTCCATCTCCACCGGTCTTCGAGGTGCAGGAGGTGCAGGAAATACCTCAAATGGATTTCACCGCCCTCACGCCACGCATCGAGGTTCTGTACAAAGTAGACAACGCGATGCCCGTCCAGCATCCTCAGGATTGCCAGAAGCACAGCTACAAACGTCTTGCCGGCTGCACGGGCAGAACATATCGCCACGAACGGTTCGGTCGCCTGCAGGAATTCCTTCTGGACAGGCAACAGGGGTATCGTGACCTCGTTACATGTTGTTTCCAGGTTCTCCGTCACTCTTTATTTCCTGCGCGTCAACGAACTTCACTGACAGCGGCTTGGTAGTGTCCAGGTTGCCTTCGAGATGCACCTGCACTCCGGGCTGTCCCGGCTGCTGTTCGCGGAACACCGCGCCCACAATCTTGCAAATCCTTTCCAGCAGGTCGGCCTTCTCGACACTGCGTTCCTTGATGGCCTCGGTCATGAGCTTTTCGAGGCCTGCATCCACGGCAGCCTGCAAGAGGTTCATCTGCAAGGCCGTCTTGATGGCCTTGGTACGGGTCATGCGGTCCTGCCACTCCTTGGGGGTCAGGCCCAGGACATCCGAATACTTGACCAGGTTGTTGTTCTTGGCCGGGTTCCGGTCACCGCCCGAGGCGCCGGCCCTTTTCACCGCGATACTTGTTCGCTGCTTCTGCACAGCCGATGCCTGTTTCGCTCCCATTACTTACTCTCCATAATCCTGCGGATGCGGATCAGTTCGCTCAGGAGGGCCCTCTGGGGTCCCGTGAGGCTGTTTATGCAGTAACTGTACTCGGTGCGGATGATATCGTCCACGGTGGTTTCCTTGGGCTTGTCATACGGCGCGTCGGTAACCCCGTCGTTGCTGTCGCCCGGATACACGTATTCACCGGTAATCGGGGATGCGAACCTGGAAGGGACGGTGACTTCCTTCAAGGGTTCTTCTACATCTTTCAACGGGGTAACTGTCTTCTTGGATTTGGTCTTGGCAGCCATGAATGCCTCCTTTTTAGGAGAAACTACATCAATCTCTATAACTATGCCCCTTATGTAAAATTTTTCAGGACCCCTTGCCAAGCGGCCAGAAAATTTTTAACCTTACGTCGTAAGGTTACCGGTTTTACCCTCTCTTCTCTCTATCTATAAAATTTTCCTTCTTTGCGCACACACACGAGTTGTGATATTGATCACATTCCGTTATCTATAGAGATACTACGATATGTATATAAATATTTACGGTTTATTTTTATCGGTGCCCCTTGCCAACGGCCCGGCACTTTGCTACATTACCGGCAGATGATTGGCCGGGCAAACCAATACTAAGAATTTCATCGTTGAGAACCGATGCTGCTAAAAGGGTGCCCGTCCAATCAGCAGCATCGGTTCTCTTTTTTTTCGGGTATAGTAATGAATGAAGACCAACTGGAAGCTTTCGAGGGATTCCTCGACCAGAATGAATGGAATGTATCCAGGAAGAAGAATGGAACTGGATTTATTGCGGATACATACAGGCACCAGATACCCGTAAAACGTGTACGCAGCACGTGGGAAAGTATGCGGAAGGTTATTAAGAATTACTTCCCGATTGATGACGGAATGGTTATGGATGCCATAAACCAGCTGATTCCCGAAGAGGAAGTGGAGGAAAAGGAACTCTCCCTGGCCAAACGGCGCCAGATGTTCCGCGACAAGTTCTTCGAGACGTACGAAGTAGTAGAAGGCGACTCGTTCTACCTCAAATGGAAGAAGTACCCCACAGGTAAACCTATCTCGATTTCGCGTGCAGTCGCCGATATACGGGGAGCGATGGCCGACAATAACGTGCCCCCTCCCTCTAAAGAAGACTGCGTTGATATCATTACCGGTCTAATATTCGAGGCCACCGAAACTATCCGCCTGGAACGGCTCGAAAAGATCAGGTATAACGGCCCTACAGGCTTCGACTTCAAGACGTGGACGAAGACCCTGCTGGGGCTCTACAAAATAGATGATACGGCCCTCAATCGCCGCATGTTCAAGCACATGGTGCACCAGGTCAAGCGTGCGGGTTTTAGCATGTTTACAAACGACCAGGACTTCATGTACCTCTTCTATTCCAAGGTACAGGGTATCGGCAAGTCCAGGCTCATCGCCCACCTTGCCAAGCCATTCTATAACGGACTAAATGACTCCGCCAACCTTAACATGCTTTGTGACGATAACTCTCGCAGGGCCCTGTTCGACGACGGTCCGGCCATTATCGACTTCAAGGAGATGGGCCTGTCATCCAAGGGCACAGATAATTTCAGCGCAAGCATCAAGCAGTTCATGGACTTGAAGGTATTCAAGACCCGTCAAATGTTCGCAGATTTCATGGTCGATACACATGCCTACGCCGTATGGATGTCATCCACGAACCTGCGCGTGGAAGAAGTGATCAAGGATACCGACTACCGCAGGTTCTATTCGTTCGATGTAGGCCTTACGGCAGAAGACAAGGCGGAATACAACCGTACCGGAAAGTGGCGCGAAATTGACAAGTTCTTTGATGATACATTGCTTGACGCATATCGCTCCCTGGATGAAAACGAGGAGCCTCCCGAGATAGTCGGGCAGAGGTTCGAGGAACTCTGCGAAGTACAGGCTTCCTATGCCACTCGACAGGATACTATCCAGATCTTCCTTAACGACCGCAAGATGGAGCTCTTCACGGACCAGGAGGAAGGTACCGTCGAAATCCCCGACAGGCTCGTATATAGTCGCTTCAAGGAATGGGCAAAGACAAACGGTATCAAGCAATATTCTATATTGGTCATGGAAACGCTTATCGCCCAGAGCGTCAATGCCAGGGTACATACTAACGGGAAGGGCGAACGCTGTTATTGGAGTAAATAATCATGATAGTTTCAATTGACTTCGAATTCTGCAGACCGTCCAACAAGGATATGGGTCTTGTATGCGCCGCACTGTCGGTTGACGGTGGCGACGTGGAAAAGTATTGGCTGTATGACGGGAGCGGAAAGGGAGCCCTGAAAAAGCGAATCGTGGAACTCGCCGATGACGGGGCCGTATTCAGCGCTTATGCCGTGCAGCTTGCAGAAGGCCGGTGCTTCAAGGCTCTTGGTTTCGACCCTCGAAAGTTCAAGTGGCATGACCTCTATTCCGAGTGGAAGTGGCTGCGCAACGGCGACAACCGCTACCTTTATGGCGACGTAATCGTGGAAGAGAAGGGAAAGGACCCTTATGTAGCGTTCAGTATCGTTCCGGAACGCAAGCTGACCAAGCGTATGTCCAAGGAGGAAGAAGCGGAAGTCAAGGAAATGAACGCCGTAGCCTGCGCCGCCTTGGAAGAAAAGGAAGGAAGACGCATCGTAAACAACCAGAGCGGCGAAGCCCTTCTTGATTGCGAATACTTCCTGGGTATCATTTCAGCCGAGGAAGTTCTCGCAGACAAGGCAGTGAAGAACGATGTCCGTAACTTCATTATCGCCGGCCAGGATCTTGAATCCAGGAAGCAGGAAATACTTGACTACTGCGCGAGTGATATCAAGCTGCTGTACGCACTGGATGTTAAGATAGGCGAGCACATGGATAAGATCATGCACGAGCCGCATATCAACGTCCAAGGCGGGATTGTAAATTCCATGTTTATCGCTGCCGATTACTTCTCCCTGGAAGAAGTCCGGTGTTATATCGGAGACTGGGCAGCCCGGAATGCCATGTATGCAATGCGCGGCATACAGATTAACAGGGAGCGCTTTGAAGCCGTAAAGAAAGCCGGCCCCCTCATCCGCGAGGAGGAGCATCTGAACTGGAACCGCGAACATCCGGACAACCCGATATACAGGATTGGGCGGTCCTATAACGAGCTTAGGCTCCTGAAGACAATGAGGAAGCAGAGCGAATATGTGCAGATGAAAGTCACGAAGGACGATAACCTCATCGCGGCGATGATAGACCGCTATTGCAAGGAAAACTTTATCGAGTGGCGTCAGACGGCAGCCGGGAAGTTTTCTACTGATGCCGACTACCTTAAAGAGATGGACGACGGGGGTCTCATCCACGAGTTCCGTAAGCACCTCGACAGGCTAAAATGCTTGAAGTCGCTGACCCCCGAGAAAGACGGAACTTACAAGATTGACCGGTACATAGGCGACGACTGTATGCAGCGTCCGAACTTCAACCCGTTCGGAACGAAAACTGGCCGCAACGCTCCCAGTGCTACCAGTTTTATCTTCCTTATGCCCAAGTGGATGCGTTTGCTCGTGAACCCGAAGGAAGGGACCTATATCTGCGACCTGGACGCACATAGTGAAGAAGTGGCCATTGCTGCAGCACTGTACAACGATGAAAACAAGCGTGACGTGTATCGATCCGCGGATGTGTACATGCGTTATGCACAGCTCTGCGGGGCCTATCCGGCAGACAAGAAGGTACTTACGGAAGACGAGCGCAATACGATCAGCTGGTGGGCAGAAGAGCACTGGGATGCCGTAAGAAAGATTTACAAGGGTGGCTTCCTCGGCATGCAGTTTGGAATGGGCGGATCCAGCCTTGAACGTCGCGTACGTCTTTCCTTGCCGGAAGAGAAGCGCGAGGAAATCTATGACGGCTGGGGAGATAAGTTTGTAAATGATTACCGGGCCCTGTTTAACTCCGAGTCACGTTGCGTGAATGCAGTCAAGCAAGCATACTCCGACTACGGTCGTGGCGTGATGTTGCAGGATTGCTGGCGCATAGGGCCAGACGATCCGAACATACTCTCCATCGGAAATTTCCCTGTCCAGGGTACAGGCGCCGTAATCCTTCGCCGTTGCTGTGAACTTTGCGACGAGGCGGGCGTTAAAATCTATGCCACTCTTCATGACGCAATTTCGATTACGGGGAAGATTGAGGATATGGAGGAAGACGTGCGCAAGGCTACGGAATGTTTCTCCCAGGCCGCGGAAGACATTCTCGGAGAGAAGCTCATGCAAATCGGAAACCCCGAGATTGTGAAGCACGGAGACAACTGGATTCATGACAGTTCGGTTCCAGGAACCTGGAACCGGATGGCTGAGAAAAATTTTCCGGAATTCATGTTGCCAAACCAATAACACTTTGCTACATTTGAATTAGCGCAATGTTGCGCTGTTCGTTAAGGCGATAGCCAAAGGAAGGACACTATGTCCATTATGCAAAAAATCATGAAGCAGCGTGAAGATGCTGCTAAACTGTACACTGCCAAGGGCGGTGCAAAGATTACACAGGAAGGCGATTTCAAGGTCGCTCTCAAAACCGCCAAGTGCGAAAAGAATCGCGCAGGTGACGCCGATACCATCAAGCTCGAATATAAGGTGCTTGAAGTCATTGAAGGCTCCCAGGATGAAGTTGGCACGACCTTCACTGAATATATCAGTTCGAAGACCAGTGACGAGATGCTTGCTGACAAGGTTGCCCTCTTCGTTGACCAGCTTCTCCGTGCCGGTGTAAAGCCCGAGAAGCTCGAAGACGAAGACGACGAAACCCTATTCGATGCTGGCCGCACTGCCGCTAACGTCGCGAGCAAGTTTATCGCGAAGCACGAGGACGGCGTGGTGGCCTACGTCGGTCGCCGTGCTTCCAAGAAGCTCGCCGAGAACGGTAAGCCGTACTTCAACAACTACTGGATGGATCCTTCCAAGTTCGAAGCGGAAGAAGAGGATGCAGCCCCGGCCCCGAAGAAGGAAGCCAAGACCGAAGCACCCAAGAAGGAATCTAAACCGGGCAAGTCGCCGTACGCATCTGACGACGACGACTAACTCGCCAACGAGAGGGGGCCGACAGAGGCCGGCTCCCTTTTTTACCGAAAGAGGTTTAAAATGAATGATCAGACTATTTTAGAAGAAGGGCACGGGGTGGGTGCAGATAATGATCCTTTATACAGGAATTCACTTGTCATGTCCTATAATGGTTCCCTCTATCCATTCTGCAACGGGAAGATGTTGAACCCCCTGGATCCGGTAGACCTGCTATGCTGTATTGGCAGCGGTTACGATGAAAGGGCCATCGAAACGGCCAAGAAGATTTGCCGCACAGTTGATATGGCGTCCCGGCTTCGGAAGGAAGGGTACACCATAATTACATATTATAAATCGGGGGCGCCGAAAGCGATCCTCGAAAACAAGACAAACAACGTGCATATCCTGGGGGATTTGGCCAAGAGAGAGAACCTCCTTCTTCCAATCCTTAGCACCCAGCTGGCGGATGAGCAATATGACCAATCGAGGGTAGATGCCTGGAAAGAGCGAGGATTCAAGACTCCACGAAAATATGACATTGTCGAGAAGACCAGCGATGTAAGACCGGGCATGAGTGAAGACTTGGACGAGGTTGAATCCCAGGTAACGAGCTATAAGTTTGGCGGTATCTGTGTATCGTTCGTCCATACCGAGGGTGAAAGTAGAACGGTAAGCGATGATGAAGATCGCGATTGGGATTATGAATACTTCGAAGACGACTACATGGAAATATCCCGAGAAGCACCCGACCCGATTCCAAACAAGACTGAACGCCCAAAATTCGTATGGCAAGACAAGGGGGTAGAAAGTGAAGATTGATGCAGGTTCTATTTGTACGATGGCCGCAATGTCGTTACTTACCGGTAATGTAGTTTGTACTGAGCCCACTGAAATGGAGGAAATCATTAAGCGTGCCAAGGAAATGATAAGGATTTTCAAGTTCAATGGTCACACGGTGGTGATGTGCATCAAGGCCCTGATCCCGGACTTTCCCGCAGAGAAGTGGCCGTTCTACACGCCGAAAAATGACTTCGAGCTTGCTCAGTACGATTTCACGAACAACCGCAAGTACCCGGAAGAGAATGCAGAGATGGACTACGAAGCCTTCAAGAAGCTACTCGAAGATCCTGACATCGAATCCAAGTACAAGCTCTCGAAAGTGAAGGACAGTGTCATCAAGACGGAAGTGCTTCCATTTTGAGTTCCTCCATAGCCCGGCCCCTTCCCATCTGTCATAGTGGGGAGCTAAATTCTGTGTCTTGTTTGGGCCGGGCACAGATTTCTAGTTCGACCCCCGCCCGCCCCTATCCATGCTGCTTTCTGATCCTGGGCGGGCGGGGTTTCTTTTTTACTTACATTCGTTGCATATTTTTACTATATTTAAAATATGCCGTTAGTAGAATTCAACACAAAGACTTTCAAGGGAAGCGTCATCCTGGCCACGGAAGCAGCCCGGCGCCACGCAAGGATTATGTACTCGCTGAGGAACATTCGCAAGATGTCCAGCCTTACTGAAAAAGAGAAAATTGCAATCTATAAGATGCTACTGGAAGAGTAGTTGCCAGTCACCGCATCTTTTGCTACATTTGAAATATCAGAAACAATAACAAAGGAAAGCAGCATGAACAATCTCGAAAAACGTATCCGTGAAGTCGCCTCCAAGATGGAAGGCAAGTTTATGGGAACCGTACCGCACTCCGTATTCGTGGAGTGGGATTCCACCTGGGACATCGCCGAAGAAATCGACCCCGAATGGGGCTCACCCTGCAACGAGAACTCGACCGACGAGGAAATCGAGGACTGCATTCTCTACCGCGAAGGATGTTGCGACGAGTGCTACAAGGATGGCGTCGAAGCATATGGCCTCGTGGAAGCCTTCAAGGAAGGGGGCAGGACGTATGCCGAGGATTCCGAACTCCCCTCCGACAGGGAGCTCGTAAAGGTGGCCATGAAGGTTATCGCCGAGGAAAAGGAGACCGCCGAAATCCGCAGGGAAGCTTTCGAAACCAAGAAGCAGATGGACTGGGATGCATTCCATCAGCCCCAGTCGAACTACGAATACCCTGACCCGAAAGACTGCCCGGTAGACGAGTTCTGCCCGGAAGGCGGATACCTCTACTATGCCGACAAGGATTATACTCTCGAACAGGCCATGTGCATCTGCATGAAGGATGCATACGTGTGCTGGTTCGATGAACACACCGTTCAGAAATGGAGATAATATGCATAAGTTATTCTTAGGTGTCGCTTCCATTATTGTAACGCACTTCTTACAGAAGGCTTACAGGAAGATTACAGAAAAGCCTACCATTGACAAGGAAGAAATCTACCGCCAGATGAAGAAGGCCGAGTACGATGCACGCCGCGCAGCAGCGAGGCCCATAGTTGCCAAGATGGAACACATTTCCACGCCCAGGTCCTATGATGCGTGGCTATCAAACATCGCTACCGTGGGTGAAATGGCTGCGCAGTACAAGGAAAACATCCCTGCACCTAAGGAACCGTGTGACCACGCCGCGTTGCGCCCACGGGCAGACATGGGCTTGCGTGCATGGGGCGGGTCCTGTGACGGCGCGGCAATGGGGAGGTTATCATGAGTACCATTCGAGATATCCCCAACATTAAGGATACATCCGGTATATTCCAATTCAATGCCGGGAAAAAGGCATTGATCGTTCCCCTCAGCGCAGTCGAAGGTCTCGACAAATTATGGGCAGATTACGCCCGAGAGACGAGCACCGCAATTCTTCCATATCACAGGTGCGAGACGAACATCGAGGACTGGGAAGCGCTTTGTAAGCGGCTTCATTACGTCATCGCCTATTTTATCCATGCCAATGATTTGAGCACGTCCGAGGCTGAAGAGGAGATCTGCTTTGCCATGGACGAGTTTGCCAAGAAGAATGGTTTGCCGGAACACCCGTGGGACGACGAATACGAGAGCTTATATGCCGAAAAAGAAGAAGAAACCAATCAGGATTGAGTGGGGCAATTTACGCCACGACGAGGACCTGTATGAACTGCTGAACCCGCGCAAACCCCTCGGTTACGAGTTTGCAAGGAACGCGGAGAAACAGATATTCTCATTCATGCTGGAGTGGAAAATCTGGAAAATTTATATCTGGGATGATTACACTTCCAAGGGCAACATGATGAGGTGGGACTGGTGCTTTGGCCCGGTACGTCCCGAGAACAAGGCCTGTCGCGAGCACAGTTTCGCAAACCTCGTGGTGATGGATGACTGGCATTTTGACCGCCTTGTACGAAGCCTTCCGCCAAGCCCCAACGAGGAACTTGTAAGGAAATGGCGAGAGGAAATGCGGAAGGACCCGCTGATTGTTCAGGCGGCGAAATACGAGGCCACACCTATGGACTGGAGCGATTGTGAGTTCGATCCAGAATTAATTAAAAAGAAACTTCTATAAAGGAGAAGAGAATGATCATATTTGCAGCATCAGTGATGACCGTATTACTCGCGATACTAGGCGTACTCTGTAATATAAGCAGTCGCTTATATAAAATTCACCTTACTCTGGATTTTATCCATCAAGATTTGGTGAAGATATTTATCGGAGTGGCAGGCTGTAAGCAAGAACCCCAGAAGAAGCGCATCTATTATATTGACGAGAATGGACAGCGCCGTTGGAGAAAAAAATGACTAAACAGGAAGAACTCACATATCTCTTTGGCATATTAAGTGAAGCCAGTAAGTGGACCGCTTCCGCCGATGACAACCGTGACCTTGTTCGAATGGAAGTCGAGGAGCGCATTCATAACCTTATCAACGGCGTAGAGCCCGAGCCAGACGAGAACGGTCTCATCCAATCATCAATTCATCCGGACGTTAATCCGGTGATTACGGAAGATGATTACAAGGCCCTTGAAGCCGCCAGGCTGAATGAGCACCTGGCCTCTGTCGAAAAGGTGAAGAATGCCAGAAGCAAATGGGAACGGGACAAGGTACGTGTCAACATCGACGGGAAACACGTATGGAAACCGCGTGCACAATGTGTGAAGGAACCCCGCGATAACAGCAAG
>JAEIGA010002564.1_pt1 | contig 28974 bp, 25 predicted proteins | sample 9270691 | NCBI WGS metagenome assembly JAEIGA01 (sample SAMN17057246, study PRJNA624740) | gut metagenome | biome: biome; isolation source: fecal sample | host: Bos grunniens | place: China: Xizang | collected 2019
ATATCCTCAAAGGAGCAAGGTGCATTGTGAAGTAGCACCTGCTTCTCGTGAGGTTGATAACTTGGGGTTACAACAACTTTAGCCATAACTTACCTCCTCTTAGTTTGTACGATTAACGTACCCTTTATCTCTTAACCACTTAGGTTCGTTCTCTGCTTTGTATCCAGTTTCATATGGTGTTAGGTTTCTATCTTGATTCCATATAGCCATTTGAGGTGATACATTAACAGATACTCGTTCTAAATTAGGACCATACTTACCAGTTTTCTTATTGTATTTATAAGTATTTGGATAGTATTTACCAGGATAATAATAATATGATGGTCTTGTATAACTATTAGGTGAATAACTACTTCCAGACTTTAAGTAAGTACTTCTGTATGAAGGTACGTAAGCTTTACTCTTACTTTCTTCATCTGGGAATAACAATTGTAGTATTGGGTAGAATTCATTTTCATAGTCTATAGCTTTTTGTAATCTTATCAATTCAGCTTCAGATAATGTCTTAGTATATCCTGACATAGATTTCATTCTAAGCTTTCTAATGATTGAGTTATTATTCAATGCTGATCTAAGAGTTGCTTCAGAAACATTGTTTTCATTATACTCTTTAACAATATAGTTATATAAAGTAGAACTATCTGTATGATTTTGAATCATCTTCTTAAGCATTGCGTTAACTCTATTATAGTCTTGTTCATCAAACGTTCCATATCTACTACCATATTCTCTAGCATAATATAATTTATCAGCATCTGCTAAGTCTTCTATTGAATAGTAATAGTTATTACCATAAGTATTACCATAAGTATCTTTAGAGATCTTACCATACTGCTTCATATCTGTAAGTATAGAGTAATAGTTAGAAGTATTCTTCTTCCAAGATTTTTGATTACCCATATCATTTGCCACACCTTTTGTGAAGCCTTTCCATAGAGTACTAATTAAGCTAGGGTCTTGTGGATCATATGAATCAATCTTAGCTTGATCTGTTATAGCGTTTGCTATACCACTACCAACTAGTAATCCGAATACTTTCTTCATACCGTTTTCTATATTAGTGTATTGGTATTTATTGTTAGATTCAAATAGACCTTCTGCATTCTTATACCCTTCTGCTGTATCTCCCCATAAATCTTTACCTGTTGTAAGTTCTATAGGAATCTTAGCCATAGGATTTAATCTAGATAATATATTAGCTTTCATCCAACCATATGCTTTCTTAGGCATTGTATCATTATACTCATTTGTGAATGGGTTAATAAACATTTCTTTAAATTGATATGCTGGATTAATTGAATCGTATACAACACTAGGTGTACCTCCGATTAATGTTCCGATAGGATCAAGTGTTACACCTTCCTTCTTCCATTCTTCTTCAGTTTCCTCATCTACATCATAGTAATCACATACAAGACTTATTATAGCATTTGATAACATAGATAAACCCACCATACCAACACTAGGCATTACAACATTGTTATACCATTGTGTTTTGTTTTCTTCAGTTACACCTTCACTAAATAGTTTTGCAAGTGATAATCCATATGCTCCCATTGTTCTAGTTAAGTTCATTGGGAATGTTGCATACATTAGGTAACCACTAGTCTTTTTACTTAGTGCTGGGAAACCTCCAGGAGAACCTAACATATAATCCATTACATACATAGCTTTATCTTCAGGTGTTTTTAGTTTATCAATAGCTTCATGATTATAGTATTGTGATCCATACCAAGCTTGTCCTTCACCTGCTTCTTGTTTCTTAAATCCATCAAGTGCTGCAAGATATATTGCATAACGACCTAGATGGTTTTGGAATTCAAGAGGTCTAGTTAGTTTATCAGTTATTTTATTATAACTAATAGCAGGGTCTAATGGGTCGATACCTTGAGAATTCTTTCCACCTAGTGATGGTTGTCCTTCTCTCATTAAATATCCTTTTAATGTTTCACTAATATTATGACCTTGACTTTGAAGGGCTGCACTTAATTCAATACCAGCTTTAGGTATGTAAGATGCTACAGCTGTATTTGATATTACACCCATTGCGTAGTCTGTTCCTGTGAATCTTAATAATCTTCCTAACATCTTATGAGGCATAGCCATTTGGAAAGATGCTACAAAGCTTGAAGCTTTTTGGAATACACTTTGTACTCTATTAGGTGTTTTAGTTGTCCAAACATGTTGCTCAAGTTGTTCTGCTAAACCTTTATCCATTATGTATAGTTCACCACTAAGAGCTTTTTCTAATAGATATTGATTAAACATATCAGGAGTTTTACTATTCATAGCTATTTCAATATTCTCTTTTAAGAATCCGAACGATGCTTTATCTGTAGGAGCAACAATACCATTACGTTCAATCTTTTGACCGAACTTATTAACAAGTACTTTGTTACTATCAAATAATTTATTTATGTAATCATTTAATCTAGAAGATGAATATCTATCAGACTCCATAATTCTTTGGGCTATGATTATTTCACCATGCATAGCTTGATATAAACTATTAACTTTTGCAACAGTATCTTTATTGTAACTGTTTTGCATATCACCTTTAGCTATTCTATAAGCTTCAGATAATGTTAATGTTTTATTAAACTCCTCAAATAAATCTTTTTGAAGTGTTTGTACTTGATTTCTAACTGATGTGAAACAATTGCGTAGTAATTCTTGAGTGTTCTTAGAGATACGTCTCAATCCTTTTATATCAACATCTGTGTATAGAGATACTACATTTAACACTGTTTCTGTTATATCAGAATCAAATTTAGTATAAGGTTTCATATCTACTATAGCTTCTGTAGTATTGATCAAGTCAAATGCATCATCGATAAGTTTCTTATTATCCATTAATGCTTCACCATTATATTTACCTAATAATGATTTAGATATATTATCACTTGCTATTACAGATGCTAAGTCTCTCATGATTCTTTCAGAACCTTCAAAGAAATTGTAAACCATGTTTTGTTGTACTAAGTTTCTTGGAGTTGTTGGATCATACTTAGATAGAGAAGCCATACTCTTAATAGTACTTTTTATTTCATTATATCTAACTTCTTTATTGTTTGATACGAATGGCATCATAAATATAAAGTTGTTAGAGAATGGTTCATTAGTAACTTGTGATGCAGCTTTGCTCAACTCTAGCATGTTTGTAACATGTTCGTTATATGCAGCATTTACTTCTGGATACTTAGTTATGAAACTTTCATAATTAGCTTTTAAAGCTTTTAATGAATCTTTTGATTCTCCCATTAGAGATAATCTTGTTTCAAAGTTAGATGGATCAACAGTTTGTGCTGTAGACAACCATTGATATTTAGCAAACTTTTCAAATTCTTTTGTACCAATTATATTAGTAAACTTTTTAAGTTTGTTTAATGGTTCAGAATAGTTTTGAATTATGTAAGGTATTTCAGCTTTATAATTCTTTATACCTATATCAACACTTAATTGTTCTGCACCTCTATCATCAATACCACTACGTGTTAACCAATTAGTTTTCCATTCTATTTGTTTGTCAGAAGTATCCCATGTTAATTTTAAATTACTATTAGCATAGTCTGCTTTAGAAGTAGTTAATGCTACAGCAGCTTGTTTATAAGCTTTTTCTTTTTGTGCTTCATATATCTTTTGTTCTTTTGAAACTCTATCATCATGTTTAACAGTTCTCTTTAAATCTTTTATATCATCTCTAGAAATATCTATATCATGTACAAATTCTTTTAGATCTTCTCTTAACATAAATCCTTGAGTATTACTGTTAATAGTTTTCATAGCATCCTTGATAGGTACTGTACTACTATTTATTATAGCTTTGTAATACATTCTGTTTTGATCACTTATCATTTGAGGTGTTAATTTATTAATTGCAATAGTATCAATACCTCTAAGTGTTCCGTATTTTTCTAATTTAGATTTATGATTATCCAATCCAAGAGCTAGTAAGTATCCTAATCTAGTATCCCATGAGTATCCTGTTGTAGGATATTCTCTGTTAAATGAATCAGCAAGTATGTTGTAGAAGTTTGCTTTATGTGGTTGATCATCAACATCTAACATATCATCTACTTCAACACCTCTTGTCCATTTACCAGCATTAAGATCTCTTATTTTAACAATATCGTTTTCACCTGCAAGAGATGTCTTTTGACCATCTGCTGTAACGAAAGCTCCTGCAGCGTCATCATATCTAACACCTCTACGTGTGTCTATAGAATACCAATCTGTATCTATATTTGCACTGTTAGCGAAATGATATCTAGGAGACATAGTACCATCTAAATGCATTTTCAATATTGTATTAGTATCTAGGTTTCTTCCACTAACACCTTTGTAGAATACATTAGCCGGTATATGTAATAATGTATTGTGATTTATATTTGCAAATCTTGCATCTCTTTGAGATTCATTTATAACTTTACCTTCAACACTCATTCTTTCTTTTGTTGAGAAATCATATGTCGAACTTGATTTAGAACGAGATGATCTAGGATTCTTCCAGAAGTCTTCTGTGAAAGAACTATTTACTTTAGTGTTTAATTCACTATTAACTAAACCACCAAAGATGAATCTATATAATGGACAACTATCAACAAGTTTATAGAACTTATCTTTTCCAAGATATAAGATCATATCAAGTTGTTCATTTAATGCAGCTTCTGAATTTACTTTAAACATAGACTTTCTTAAGTTGTTTAAATAATCTTCTTTAGAAGTATAAGTGTTAGCATATTTGCCACCATCTAATGCATTAACGAATCCTTGGAATTCTTCTTCAGTCATAGCATTAACTAATGCGTCTGATCTATAATACATTATTTCAGTACCAACATCTTGGTAAACAACATCATAGTTCTTGAAGTTTGACTGTGCAGACTCTTGTATCTTACTAAAGTCTACGATCATTGTTCCAGTTTCATCCATCTTTAATACAGTACTTCCATATCTACCAACACCAAGAAGAGATTCTGCTGAGTTAGTAGTCATGAGTTCGAATCTTCTTATAGAAGATGGGTCTTTAGAATCAATAGAGATTTTATATTTGGTATCATCACCAATGATATTGAAAGGTATATCTTCTATATAATAACCAGTAAATTGTCTTCCACCAATCATTACTGTTGTTGCTTTCATGTTATTAAACATAGAAGCTTCGAAACCTACTGGTAATTTATCAAAGTTCTTGAATGCATTATTTATATCACATACAAGATCTATATCAGTAAGGTTACCAGATTTATCTGTAACGTTTATTCTAGCTGAGTTACCTTTTGCGATACCTACAGCTGCAAGTTTTTTACCTACAACATCACTCTCTGAATCTATCCAGATTCCTTCAGGAGTTACTTTATTAACGTGGATATCTCTGTTTAATCTTATTGGATCACCATTTTCATACTTACCTATAACTTTACCTGCTTTATATGATTGTCCTTCTTTTACAGTATAAGTATTCTTAGATGTATCTAGTATTTCAACAGTTAAAGTTTTAGCTTTAGAATTTTGAGTAACACCGATTGTATCTTCATCAGAACTTACGAATCCTGCTGTAAGGAATATATTAACCTTATTAAATCCATTAGATATATTATCTAAAGCCTTAAGTTCTCTATCCTCGTTTGTAAATAATTTATTACCATAGTTAAAAGCATCTTGCTCATTAATAGCATTAACTTTATTCATGACAATATCTTGTGAAAGGATATCTGAATAAGGGTTGAAAGGAATATATTTAGACCCTACTTTCTCTCTTTCGTGAGTTAGCTTTCTAACTATCTCATCTAACTCTAAAGTTTTATTAAGAGATTCTTTAAACGTATCATCATTAGATAGATTAGTTATAGCATCATAAAATTGTTTTTGAACATCAGCGTCATGTTTAATGAAGAAATCTAAATCCCATAGAACATCCATTGTAACTTGTTTAGCTAAGCTTGCATATTCTTTAGGAGATAACTCAACACCTTCCTCTACTATAGATTCCGCTGTGAATTTTTCTTCAAGATAGTTTCTGTAAGTGTCTACAGAACTTTTTGTATATTTGTCTTCAGTAACTTCAGCCTTTAAATAATTACTTAAGTTTCTTAAATAATTTTCGTAAGCATTTCTTGAAGTTACCATAGTATCTATTTTAGATTCAAGTGATCCTGTCATATAGATATTAGGTGTATATAAATCCAATAAAGGATTATTTATAACCTTGCTTTCTATTGGCATAGCACTTAATAGTTTTTGGTAGTAACCTATTCTAGGGTCACCAGTATTTGTTTTTTCTAATAACTGTCTAGCGAATGTACCAAGTCTAGATGTGTATGTGTAAGTATTATAACCTTTTATATTCTTAGCATATAGGTAAGGGTTATTAACAAATCTCTTAGTATCTGATTTGTTTTTATATACTTCCTTAACACCAAGTAATTCTTTAACTTTATTGAAGAATTTAACTTCATCGTCTGTGAATTCTGTTGGATTCTCTGATACTACATATCCAAGAGATAACATCATTTTATTATACTCAGGATCTGTTTTGATAGAGTTAACCATCTTGTCATACACTGCATCTATTTCAGTCTTAGCAGATTCAGGTAGTTTTTGTTCTGATGCATACTTACTTAGTATCTTATCTAATTCAATAGATGCATCCATAACACCTTTATTTTGTACACCTAGTTGGAATATTCTAGCGTTATCTTTTATAGCATATTCTCTACCGTTTGCACCATGAGGATTAACAGCTTTCATAGATAAGTAATTTGTAAGCTTACTATGAACGTTATATGGTGAGAACATGTAATTATATAATAATGGAGCTATTTCTTTCATTCCACCACTAAGCATTGAAGTTAAAGAGTGGTCACCATCGAAGTCACGGTTACGTAAGATCTCTTGTGTATCAGGAGTAAATCCTGCAGACATTTGATCACCTTCAATTAATCTAACTCTTAAAGGTAGAATAGGTGTCATTGTATCTGAAGGGTTAGTTACAGATAATACATATAAGTTTCCATCACTAGCTTTAATATCTTCTAAATCTGTTATGTTAAATTTTTCTTGTAACATACTAAGTGTTAGAGCTATTTCACCAGCTTGGACATCTTTTAATTTACCAACACTTCTATCAAGTTTTCCATCTTTATAAACTATTTCATTTATATTATTTTCTTGAGGGTTTAAAGCAACACTCATGTGATATATACCAGTGAATGTTCCAGTACCTTTACTTGAACCAATAATATTGTTAGCTTGTGCAGCTAATTGATCTATAAGTTTTGAGTTATAGTTAATAGTAGTATTTAATCTTGATTGTAATTCAGATACATCCATACCTTCTTTAAGTGATAACATACCACTACCAAGAACATTTACTAAACTATTTTTAATGTTGTCACTAATATTATCTTTATTGTTAATGATAATAGATTGTGCACCAGTTATATAAGCTAAGTTATTGAAGTTATTAGCATAAGATTTGGCTTCATCCTGTTTTAATACTGATATCTTTTTATTGTTAATACCATATATACCTTTAGTGAACTCACTTATTAAATTTCTTTTAAAGCTTTTAACTTCTTCATTATCTGCTAAAGCAAGATCAACTCCGACTTTATTTAAAAAGTCTTCGTCTTTAGAACCTAATAATGTTACAAAGTTATCGAAGTATTTATTTTCAAAGTTATCAATATCTTCAGTCTTACCAAAGAATATATTAGTTATTTTATTTATAGCTTCAGCATAGTTACCATTTGTTTCTAACATCTTGATAGCTATTATATCTAAAGCGTTATCAATACTACCATTAGATACATTAACGAATTTAGCATAAGTAGAATCTGCATCTAATTGTTCTAATATATTAAACAATGCTTTACCATCCATATCATTACTTAGATAGTTGAAAGCTCTTTGTAATTGTTTAATGTTATCTAATGTAGGTTCATACTTATCAAATTTCTTTAACATCTTTTGATAGTTATCATCTTTAACAAAGTATTGATTAACACCTGCAAATACTTTTCTGATAATTGATTCATCTTCAGTGTTGATTAACTTCTTAAGATTAATAACTAAACGACTTCTATCCTCAGTCATTTGAGAATTTAAATCCATTACTTTACTTATTAATTCAATCATGTCTAGTGTATCTTGATCGGCACTATGTTTTTCTCCACGATCAGTACTGAATGTTCTCTTATAAACTTCTTCTTGAGAGATACGTTGAGTAGTATCACTATAATCTTTCAATACAGTAGTGATAGCATCTAGCTTTTTAACATCTCCTAAATATTCTCCAAGAACTTTAAACTCATAGTTGTTACCATTATAAGCAACTACAAAGTCTGGTTCAGAAGAAAGTCTACCAGTCATGATATCTTTTATTTGATCATAAGTAATCATATCTTGTTCTGAAGCTTCTGTATAAGCTTTTATAGCTTTTTGATATTCTTCATTATCTTTGTAGAATTTATTTTTATTATCTATATTCAATTTAACCCATTCATCTGGAGTAATATCGTGCTTGATAAATTTAGTAACATGTTCTTTATTTAGGTTACCTAATTCATCTTTAGTATATATTACATAAGATATTTGGAATAAATCTCTAATAGAATTAGCTGTAGTTCCAGTAGATGGTTTAACTTTATTAGAACCTTCTGTATCAAAGAATATAATTTTCTTAAGATTAGATTTAGTTCCTTCAGATATAAAGTCTTTGAAGTCTTGAATACTTATCTTAGTCTTATCAGATAATGTATATGTATCTGGCATTCCTTGTTGATATTCTTTATACATTGTATTTAAACTCTTACGTTTATTAAATAGATATGACATAACTTCAGGAGTCTTGGCATTATCTAATACAAAACGTTGTGATGCTCTAATTAAATCTTCTACTGTTGCATCTTGAGTTAGTCCATATTCATTTCTTAATGAAGACCAATCTGCATCAGTTAATTCTGTAGTATCTAATTTATTGTATAGATATTTTAATGTACTAGAAGTTCTTTCTAAACTTTCTTCATAATCAGTTTCAAACTTCTTATACATATCAGAGAAGAACTTATCTACTTCAGTTCTATGTGAATCATCTAATCCATCATAGTCTATACCGAATTCTATAGCGTTGAACATTCTTCTTATTTGTGGATCTCTATCATATCTAGCTCCAACAGGATTATCATAATGATCAGCTATAAAGTTCTTTAATAGATCGTTCTTATAATTTTGTGGTTGAATTAAATATTTATAAGGTACTTGTATATTTGTTTCATCTAATAAACTTAATAAGTATCTACTCTTAGCAACTGTACCAAGATTATCTCTGGCAGCTTTTTGTAAGAATACTTGTAATTCTTTTTGAGTCATCTTGTTTACTAGGTCTGTAGCATTCTTATAATATCCATCAGCTTTATAGATATTCTCTTGAATTACTTTTAACATTAAATCTGTTTTTAAATTAGATACATCTTCTTCGTTTCTAATATATTTATATCCAAAAGATAAACCATCTGATGAATCAACCTTTTGTTTTTCTAGATCTATAAATACTTTACCAATTAAGTTATTACCTTGTTTAGCAACAACATTTAATAGATCCATATGGCTAACTTGTGATCCTACTTTTTCTATTACAGCCATGTCGTATTCCTTACCAGTAGTTGGATCTAAGAATGAATACTTAGCCCAGTGTGATAGATAATCAACACCTGATGCCCTATGTACTAAGTCAGTAGTATATTTAATTAAACTATCATCAAGCTCTTTATTAACATTGAATCCTAAGTCTTTATATATACCATCAAATGATGTCTTAGTATTTCTAGCAGCATTAAGTTTCTTATATAGATTTATATCAGAAGTAATATCATTAACAAGTGTTTGTCCATTGATATCTGCATTATCTCTTACTGCAACTTCTTGTATTCTGTCGTAATAAGCTTTAGCAAATGGATCTTCGCTTGCTTGAGATTTTATATAATCTTCTGTTACTTTCTTAGATTCATCACCTAAGATATTTATTAATCTATCAGGAGAAGTATTTATATTAATATCTTCTTGGTTTGTTTTAATATAGTTACCAATATATTTCTTAATACTTTTTAGATCTCCTCTACCTTTTGGTATAGCATCGTTACCTTCTGAAGTAGTGGCTGATGTTGGAATTATAGTAGCTATCTTTTTAGTTTTGTTTATAGAGTATTTTATATCAGCAGACCTACCTATGTGTTTCATTAGTTGTTCTTTTAATGAGATCACTTTGTTATATACTTTAGAACCATAACCAGATTCGAAACCTAACTTAGCAAAGAATTCATTGTAAGCATCTGCTTCTAATCTAGCTAATGTATCTATATCTTCAACCATAATGTTACCTTCAGATGCTCCGAAGATTGCTTGAAGTTTAATTACATCACTAGGTTCATAAACTCTATAAATATTATCTACAGGTCTAGATACTGTATCTAACATTTCTTGAACTGAAGAATATTTAGATATCATATTCTTAACATAATTATATGCGTCTGTTATTTGTTGTTCATAGTTAGCAGTCATAGGTTTACCATTCATATCAACTAGTTCATATTGAATACCCATGTCATTATCTAGTAATGCTTTAGACATTACAGTATCAACACCCACAATATTACTAGGGATACCAAATGATGTACCAACTATAAAGTTACTAGCTTTAGTTAATGATACTGCATCATAGTCACCTATTGTTCCTCTGTATGTAGAATCACCATAAGCTTTTACTGTACCTTTTATAACTGTATCTATATCAGTATCTGATTGTGCCCAATCGATCATTCTCTTTAATACATTAGAATTATATAACCATACTTTATAATCATCATTCTTTTCATTGTTAATATAATCAGATTGTAATTGTTTGTATGTTTCTACTAATGCATATAGATAATCATCAGCACCTTCGATTATTGATCCTTGTCTATATTGAATATATGCATCAAGACTATCAGAATCTAATTCTAACTTATCTTTAACAACACTCATATTTAAAGGAATGTTATTCTTTGAGAACGGATTATAATTTAAATCCTTACTACCAAAGAAGTTTTTAAATAATTCTGTCTTTAATGTATTAGATTTATCAAACTCATATGTTAGGTTTAATAATCCCATAACATTAGTATATGTAGTTGTACCTCTGTTTTGTATATCAGGTATTTCGCCTAATAACTTAGCTTGAGGTGTATTGAAGTTCAATCTTAAATCAGCAGCCTCATTAGAATAGAAAGGTAAGATCTTATATAGATTTATTTCTTTATTAGTTTCTACATAATACTTCATTGCTTCCTTATCTTTTGATAGATGAAGTCTTGCATATTCTTCTCCAGGCATATCAACTGATTTAAAGAATGCATCATCAACATTTATTAATCCCAATTCTTCAAGCTTTGGAATATCTGCTTTCTTTATAGTTGCATCTATTTGTGGTAATTCATACATGTAATCTATAAAGTTTGTGATCATAAGCTTAGTTGCCATGTCTTTATTAACATCCATAGCCACAGCTGGTGCGTTAATAGCGGCGTAGCTTTCACCTGTCTTAGATGCAGTACGTCCTGATTTATCTTTAACACCTGTAAGTAGTTTTATAAACGCCGGTATTTCTACACCATCATGTTTTACTGTACCATACTTAACTGGGTTAACAACAATACCAACAGGAGTTCCATCTTCATCCACAGTAGTACGCATTAACTTAGCCATGTCTTCACTTATGTTTTTAATATCTATATTATTTCTAAGTAATGTGTAATAGTCATAAGTAACAATAGCTTTATTAGATGGATCAATCTCTCTGATCTTAGCAATCTTTTGATCATTATCTAATAAGTGTAAGTTCTCAACAATTTTACTAGCATCCTTAGGATCGATAAGATTTGTTTTAAACTCAGTACCTTTCTTACTAACTGCAAATTCTTTACCAGTATCTGTTAAGTAGTTATGAATATAATTCTTAAACTCTTCAACAGTAGTTGGTTCTTTCTTAGCCATGTCAGTAAACATACCAGCATTGTTCATTATATTATAAATCTTTTTAATATCTTCTATGCTAGCAGTGTTAAGATCTATAGTTACATAAGCTTTATTACTATTAACTAGTTCAGTAGCTGTCTCTAAATAATTCTTGGCAGCTTTGTCACTAGGTTTATTACTATATGTATCCTTTGTTTCTCTGGATACTTCTGATCCTGGTTGTGTTCTTGCAACTTCTTTAATGAAATCCTCTACAGATTTATCCATGTAAGAAGTTAAATCAAGCGTAAGTTTATCACCATTAAATGTTATACCATTAAAACTTCCAAGTGTATTACCTAATTCAAGTAATCCTTTTATTCTTGTAGCTAAAGCATCATTGTTTGTAGTATCTGCTATAGCTTTAAGATAAGTTTTAATGTCGCTCTTTTCCAGATTTTGTTCACTAGGAAGATCTTTTATCCCCACTTCACCAATAATCTCAACAATCTCTGAATAGAACTTATTGGCTGCTAAACTAAAAACTTTTTCTTTATTGAATTCAATTAGTTTATTATAGTAAATACTTTCAAAATCTGAATTAACAGCTCCGTGCTTTACTAGGTCTTCTATAATTTGTCTAGATGTTTTTGTGTCTGAATCTAATATTACTTCAGCTGCAATTGTTGTTCCACTGAATCTAGCATCTTCTGGTTTTTGTAATTGCATTGCTGCTCTATACATAACTGCATATAATTCTAATTCACTTAATCCTGAACTAGTTACATTCTTAACAGTAAGTTCTGTATTAAATACTTTACTTAATGCTTGATGTATGTCAGTGTCTTCACCAGCTTTATTCTTTAATTCTAATAAGAATTGTGCAGCTTCGAATTTATCTATAACGTTATTATCTATAGCTGTTTGTAGATAATCCTCAACTAATTCTTTAGTAGTTGCTTTATCTTGTTCAATAGTATATTTAAATCCATTATCACCTAAGATTGTTTTCATATATAAATCTACGGCAGCTTCAGGATCAGTCTTTAATGCATGCATACTTAGTAACATTTTATTTGCTACTGAATCTGTAAACATGTTACCTAAGTTGTTACCTGAACCAATGATACCGTAAGTATAGTCATCAATCTTATATGCAACTTCTGGCATTACTTTAGTTAACATAACCATAGCAGCTTTGTTTGAATTAAGTAATGTTCTATCATCAGATTCATTTTTAAGTGAGAAGTATTTAGTTGATCCTTTAATAGTTTCAACATCTACACCCAATGTATCTGCGATAATTTTTGCTGCATCGTGTGCTGCAAGTTGTTCTTCTTTAGAATGTTTAGATGCGTACTCATTGTAGTTATAAGATACATCTTCAACTCTATCTAATTCTTCTGCTGTGTATTGTAATTTAGTTAATGTGTCTGCAGCTTTCTCAGCTTCACTTGAATCTGTTGATTTAACAAAGTAAGTATATAATCTTTCAGCGAAAGCTTCTTTATCAGCTTCAGTCACAATGTGCATACCAACAGCATTCTTTTGAGTGAATTTAGTTCTGAAGAATTCACCAACTGTTTTATCTATTACAGCACGAACACCTTTTGTTCTAGATGTTTTGTCATTAGCTTTTTGTTTTTCAATATATTTATTATAAGATGCGATAGCTGCATCATTCATTTCTTTATATACACTCATCATCTTAGGATCGCAAACTTCTTTGATCGCTTTAGTTATTAATGAATCATCTTGACCATTTCTTAAATTTTCATGAGCATAATCAAGAACAGTGAAGATCCTTTGAGTTAGTGATTGATCTTTTATACTAGGATCATTGAATGCATCAACTAATGTTGCTTTTAATTCTCTAGCAGCATGCTTAGTATTTTGATCTTTTGAGTTAGCCTCTGTATCATCTATATTCTTAAGCAATGTCTTCCAGATTGTTTGAGCATTTTCCCCAGCAATGTTTCTACGTTGTAGTTGTCCACTTGCTGTAGGTATAGTTGTAACAGCACCTTGAATAACTGATTTCATTAATGTAGTACTATCAAACTTTTTATTACCAAGATTGTCTGTTGTGTACATTCCATTAGTTAACATATCTCCGAATGAATTATTCTCATTGTCCCATTCTATAATGTTACCTGAGTAAATTGTAACAGCATTATCTATGAACTCAGACATAATGTTTATACCAACACTATATTTATTTAAGAATGGTGTAAGCTTATTTGTAACAAAGTTTGTACCTTCTTTAGGAGTCAATGCACTTATCCATCTTTCTGTTTGGTTATCATCGATACCTCCGGCAAACATCATACTCCATATTGCGTTAGCTCCTGCATTCACTGCAGCTACACCCAACATTGTCCACATATCATCCTTTAGTTCTTCATCTGGGTTTTGTAGACGATATTGGAATTTTTGTGTATTCATTTGTTGTAAGTTATTTTGGAAGTCTTTTATCATATATGTTGATACAGTCTTAGCATGGTTAAGTGTTGGTGCCCATCCACCGATGTTACCTAGACTTTTACCAAATACTTTCAACACACCTGGGTTTTGTGATCCTGTGTATCCTCTATATAGTCCTGTTGATCTAGCATATAAGTTACCAGTTATCTCTAGCCCCTTACCCGCATACTTCAACCATCCTGTAGAATGTTGTGCTAATGTTGCACCGCCTGTAGCTATCTTAGCTGCAAGTGCACCGGTAGCCCATCCTCCTACCATCATACCAGTTAAGTTCATTCCGAACATCCACCAGTCTTTAACATCATCGGCTTGGAACCCGTCCATGTCTACGCGACCTGAATCGAAAAGAAGGGATATGTTGTCGTTGTTGAACGCATCAACATCTGACATAGCTTCTGTGATTGAGTCAACATAGTTCCAGTCTCCTTCAGTGAACCCGTTAACTAACCATCCTCCGGTTCCACCCCATAGACCCATAACTAATTTCTCAAATCCTGAGATGACTGAGAATGCTCCAGCTTTAAACTCTTGTAGTCCGTCCATCACATCTGATCCGTTGATAGAGATCTCTTTTAAGGTACCGTCCTCTGCTTCAGTGAATGATGCAATCTTTGATCCTTTTTCTGTATTGGATAATTTATAAAGTTCTCCATCTGTGTGTAGATAGTAACGATCTCCTGTTTCAGTTGTGTAGATACGTTGGTTTGGATTGATCTGATTAGATGCAACGTACCATTGATAGTCTTTATCCTCTTCCTTTATTTTATCCAGAGCCTCTGTAAGTTCTGGGAACAAAGTCTTGATGTCCTCGTTTGACAAGTCACCTTTATTTAGAAGGGTTGAGAGATGCGAGTCTTGCACTTTCTTCTTAGCCGCATACTCTTGGGCTAGCAGTTGGTTGTGGTATGACTCGGCTTGGCTTAAGACTGAGGAGATCAGTGGTTGGTTTTGTAGTGGGTTTGAGTAATCGTGGTTGTTAAACTTTTGTTGCCACCATCCTACAGAGTCTAGGTTGTAGCCGTTGTTGGCTAGGATGTCATGTCCATATAGATCCCATAGGGCTGAGTTCTTGGAAATGGTTCCTGCTTCAATCTCTTGTTGATATTGATTGACCTTATCAAGGAAAAGAAGTTGGTCGTGATCCTGTTCATAACCTGGAACTGGGGACCCTCCTTGATTGATGTAATTCGTGTACGTGTCTGTTGCATTTAGATTCTCGTCTAATAGGTTTAGCTTAGACAGTACTTGTTGTTGAGTTGAGAAGGTGTCCTGTGTAACGGCTGGTTTAGAGTTGGTCTCAAATGGTGTTGTGACGTTTTGCCCAGCCATATATGAGGATAGGGCTTCTTCTCTGGCTTGCTCGATACGCTTAGTCGCGTCTGTTGAGTAAATGTCGTTGAGTGTTTGATTCTCGTTCATAGTTCTCCTTTCTTACACTACGTGTGCTGTGAGAGGGTTTACCTCTAAGTATATTATAGCATACCGAGGTGCTAAAGTGAATATCCTGAAAAATACGCGGGGTGAGCTAGAACAGAATATTATATGGGTATTGTACCATTTAGAAATGTAGTTGATATATTAAATACATATTATATATAGGGGGTAGTGTTGTGGTGGTTATATAAATAATTGTACCCCTACTATTAAATACATCTAACGCACAACACGCTACTCTCTATACCAGTACACACTAAGTACTAATATATAACATTACTAATCACAACCTCGGAAACCAACAACAATAAACAAACCAACTCTTCTAACTAACGCTGAGCTCCGAGCCGCGAAGCGGCGAGGTAAGCCTCACGGCGTCTGAGTGGTGACGTTTGAGATGAGCGTAAGAAGATGATGAGATGGAGTCACAAGAGAAGTTTCGCTGAGCAACCCGTAGCCCTCTCTGTGTAGAACCCTATCGAGATGTCGGAATCTTTGAACGGAGATGATGGTCAAGCCTAGCCCCTCGGGCACGAGAGACAACCCGCGATCACCTCGAGTGATCCAGTAGAATTAGACGAGCTGGTCGTTAAACGAAGCAGAAAGGAGGTGTCGTTATGACACTATTTATGGAGACTCTACAACAAGTAATCGCAACATTCGATGATGGAACATCTAGTTACAGCACAGACTATAGTAAGTATAGCAATATGTTTACTATTAAGATCCATCGTCAAGCAGATCGAGGTACACCATGTGTTATGTATGATGGCGAAAGCTTTACATACAAAATCATGGACTGCCCAGAGTATGACGACCCAACACGTAACAGCATCGAAGAGTTATACGATACAATGTACTTCATCGAAGAGGACTAACAATCCTCTCTGTCCTACGGTGAGAGTCCGTAGCTGATGAGCAGAAGCGAAACAGAGAAAGAAGGAGGTGAGACGAATGTCGAACTACAAGATCAGAGTACTCGGTGAAGAGTTCTTTATGCTCATGACTGAAGAGGAGTATCGAGGCGTAGCGATGCTAGCTGCGATGAGTCATGGTGCAATAGAGATTACACTCATCGAAGAGAAAGGAGGTGAGGACTTATGATCGATGTTACTTACAAAGGAACCAAATGCGTACAGCTACCAGGTTCCGACTACTATGTTACTTGCGAAGGAACATTACTACGTGTTACTTCTTTAGTAACAAAACCTAATCGAAAAGGTTATATGGTTACTAGAAAAGGAACGCAGAAGTATTATAGCAAGGAACAATTGCTTAAGTTGTACGATAAATTTAAGTAATCCGTTACTTCTTAAGTAACATATTCGTACTTAGTGTACGGTATTACGTGCGTTTTCGTGTGTGTTTGTGTGAGTGAGTGCTAGCATCCCACCACGATTAACCCTAAAATGCACCATTTTCCCGCAACTTCCAACGCTGTGGAACTTTCTAGAAATTCTTTAATCATCTGGAAATTAAGGAAAAATAACCTTAACACTTCCCCTTGATTTTTCAATTTCTTTTTACTGCCACTGTTGTGGAAGTAAAACAAAACCCTTATAAAATAAGGGCAAATTCACTGCCACAGGTGTGGAACTGCCACTCAATTGGAAGCCAACTTCCACAGGTGTGGCACCTTAAGGCTTAAACTTCCACAAGTGTGGAACCAACACGCTGTCATGAACTGACAAAACTATAGAAAGGAGATAATATACATGACAAAGCCAATAGTTTTACTAGACGATGCAGGGTTCGTCTTCAAGACTCCCACCACGCCCGACTATCGTTTCGTTATCCATAATAATGGTAAAGGTAGAAAACGTAAGGTGATGATCTCTACCCCACACGGCATCTACTCCGCTCGCCGTTATATGTACAAGGTATATCATCCCGACTGGGATATGAAAGGTAAGGTCATCCACTTGGATCAAGATGATCTCAACTTCGCCCCCGATAATCTCGTCCTACTCACAGAGCGTGAGTGTAATAACTTGGTCCATTTTAATAATAATCTTACACCTAAGAATAACCCACAGCTGCAAAGCCGAGCGATAGATTTCGTCAAGGCACGTATAGCTGTGCATGATTTAGATAAGGAAGGAGGTGTATATCATGAACGATCTACAAAAAGTTAAAGAACATGCTTGGACATTGATCAAAGATCTTAAGTCTAATGCTCGTCCATTAGATGAGATTAGAACTGAAGGTATGGCGTTAAACATCATACTTAAGTCTGAACAATTAGAGATTCAAAGACAAATTGTCGAAGCCAGCTTAGCTCAATCTAAAATCAAAAGAGCTAACCTATTATTAGAAGAAGGAGATGAATAGTATAATGAACATCACAATGCTACAAGTCTTTCCAAACAAAAGGAGAAAGACTCCATTAATTACAACACCTTTCACTGAGGAATCCCTAGCCCTTTACAAGGCTAAGTATCCGAGAGGTGTATTAAAAACTGTCGAACTGGACATTAAACGTAGTGGAAAGGAGGTATAGTATGTACCAAAACATACCTAGTTGGTTGCGACAACCAAAGTCTCGTGTGTATTGCACGCACAGAGATAAAGTGCCCACTGTTAAAGTGAATGACTTATCTACATTTTATTCCTTTGATGAAGCCATCACCCTTATACAAGAGGATCCCACTCTTGGTTTAGGTGTTGGTATGTGGGGATATTTATGTGGCATTGACCTAGACCACTGCATCGAAGACAATATTATCAACGGTCAGGCTCAAGCCATCATTGACTTATTCCCCGAAGCATACATAGAGAAGTCATTATCTGGAACTGGTATTCATATATTGTTCTTGTGTAAGGAACAGTATCATGATAAGAATGAGTTCTATATTAAGATGGGTAAGAAACAAATGAAGGAGAAGAATCTAACCTTCGGTGGATTAGAAATCTATCAAGGTCTTTATGACCATAGATATCTAACTCTTACTGGAGATATGATACAATCTCCTACAGAGAAACAGTTTGTTACTGGAGTACAGTTATTAACTTTTCTTCAAGCGTTTTGTAAGAAGCCAGTCCAACAAACCACAGCGACTCCTGAGTTCACCAGTGATGATGACGAGGACAAAGCTTGGTTACGTTGGGCGTTGCGTCAACACAAACCGAAGAAGTTAATAGACTGTTGGTTCAAGTATCCTACTGGCTCAGGAGGAACTGAATCAGAAGATGACCTGATTTTTATGTCAGAGTTAGCATTCTATTCCAACAACAACCCACTCTTAATGCGTGTCACATTCGAAGCTAGTCATTACTACAAGAATAAAGACACTAAGCACAAGAACAAATGGGCACGTCAGGATTATAGTGAAGGAGTTATAAGTAAAGCTATGCAACCTAATGTTGCTAAGGTTTTCTTTCAAGAGTCTTATCAATATAATCCAGACACTAAACAAGTGGAAGCTATTCATATAGAAAGTAGTGATGTTATGATAGCACCTAAATTAACTACAAGAGTATCACAACGAGGAGAAACATTGGCTGTCATTGATACTAAGACTTATAAGTTTGAGTCATCAATGCCTAGACCTAAAAAGAATTCCAGTGAGCATACAGTTCAATGGGTGTCTGTCTATAAGAAAGGTTCAGATGAACCATCTCGTTTCTTAGATAGAACAGACCCAGCATTTGAACTGGCTGCCGGTATTGTGTTAGATAATTTTAAGGAGGAAGTATAATGTTTATACGAGGAATGTGGTATAGACCACAAGAAATAATTAATTATAAGAACGATGGCGACATTGTTTTTATAGATGGTCTGTCATTTACTGACCAAGAACTGTTGGAAGATTGGGATGGAATCCGTTTGAGATTCTATACCCAGTACCACACAGTTAATGCTGATGGCACAACTTGTTTCCATCACATGTTCACACTATTGAAAGGAGGAGAATAACATGGAAGAATTAATCACTCGTTATATTGAGGACAACGAAGAGGAACTTTATGAAAGATATTCTGCTATGTATCCTGAAGAGATTCACTCTGACTGGATATTAGGAGAACACATCGATGAGGTTACTCAATTCGTTGAGACTTATCTCGAGGATGAAGTTCAACTATATATGATTAAGAATCGTGTGTTTGTTATGCCTGAACATGCTCAGTTGTATAACAATCTATTACGAAACGAAACATATATAGGAGAGTCACATGATACTTTAACTATGGAGTCTTCTTACATGGGTAAGAAACATACAGTTACTGCTATCAGATACCACGATATCTTTGTCGTTGTGTCAATATATAATCATGAGGATCACATAGAATTAGTCTACTAAAGTAGACTTTTTCTGTGATTTATAGTATAATATAAAGGAGGTGATAGATATGACATTAGACAAACAAGTAGCTGGTTTACTAAAGAGGTATTTAGATTATGATTACACAGGTTCCATACCTAAAGAAGTTTTTAAGAACCTTGTATCTAAACTAAATCTGTTCCCATTATCTTTATTAAAGATAACTTCTTTAGTAGAGTCACAAGGCTATGCCGTAGTGAATGAACCACTACTTGTGTATGATAAAGAGGGACAGCATTCTCGATTGACTATGCAGCCTAAGCAAGGAGAACAAGTCATAACTAAATTAAGTTTTGATCCTGTTCTATTTCGTGCTGTACTTTCAGGTTGTGAAGCTAAGGAATATTTTACTAGTGGTCTTGTGTTAACAATCGAACATGGGACATATACTGCTTATATTAATATCTTAATCATTGCCAAAGATGTAGATACACTTAAGCAGATTAAAAAGAAATATCAAGAATTAATTTAAGAAAGAAGGAGAATAATTATGGCAAATAAAAATTTAAATAATACTGTGGAACTATCAAAGGAAGTTCCTATTTTTACAATACTAAATACTGAGGAGAAAGGTAAGACTATCTTAGTCCTTAATACTAATACTGGTTATCATCTAATTGGTTTAGATGCAACAACTAAAGGTGAGATTAATATCTCATTCGACAGTGAGATGGCTCACTCAAAGAAACAATTATTATCTTTATTAAAAGAAATAGATACTGTGTTTGATAAGGCAGAGATATCTTATACTGAGAAAACAAATCCAGTATCATCATACCCTGCAGTATCTGAAACTGATACTAAAACTTTATACAATAAAGGTTTTAAAGTTTTACCAGAAGAATGTGTTAGAAAAGCACTAGATGATTTTGGTATTAACCATGACAACCTTGTATATAAAATAGTTAAACTAACTAATGATCACGCTACATTAGAAGATGCTGAAGCAACTTATGCTGCTCGTATGTCTTCACCTGTTCTTAATGAGTTTGAGTCTGATCTTAAACTACAATTAGAAGCAGGGTCAATACAAAACATAGGATTTGTAGGACCTGCAGGAACTGGTAAGACAGAGACAGTTAAGAAGTTAGCTTCTGCTTGTGGTAAGAATCTTCTTATTATGCAAGGTTCTGCTGGTGTAGAGGTAGGAGATTTAATCTCTGAGTTTATTCCAGATGAAACTAGACCTGGTGCATTTAAACTTAAGAAAGGAATCCTATCTCAAGCTATTGAGAATGGAGACCATGCATTACTAGATGAGTTAAACATGATGGATGCTAGAGTTATTGCAGGATGTAACAGTCTTACAGATAGAACTGGTATCATGACATTAGCAGATGGTTCTACTATTAAAAGACATCCAGACTTTAGATTATACATAGCATTGAATGCTGCATATAAAGGAACATCTGAACTTAATGAGGCATTCAAATCTAGATTTAGTTGGGAAACATTCTTTGATATCACTAAAGAACAATACATGGATTGGTTATCAATATATGATTTCAAGAATACTAAATTCTTAGATGCGTTGTATGATGCTTCAAGAAAAGTTAAGGATAGATTTATGAACTCTCATTTTGAAACTGAAGTTACATTCAGAAGTTCAGATAGTTTCATGAAGAATTTAATTACAGCAATGGATGCTGGTGTTAATGTTAATGAGTCTCTAATTAATAGATACTTTAACAGATGTTTCATAAATGCAGCTGCAACTGTTGATGCTATTCATGAATATGAATTAAAAGAATTAACAGATGAATCTAAAGTATTGTGTAAAGATTTAATGTCTGCCTTCAAAGAAGGAGAGAACACAGCCACTATGGTTGGTACATTAAAGCTTGAACAAGAAGCATCATTAGATGATCTTGGTGACTTCGATTCATTCGGAGACATCCCTTTAGATGAAGCTGGTATTCCAGTTGAGGAGGCAGAATAATGGTAGATAAAATTAAAGAAGCTATCCTATTATGGATAGGTGAAAACTTTGGAGAGTCTGAAATGAATGACCCTTGTTACAATGTAGAAGAAATGGCTAAGGCTATAGCCGAAGCATTAGAGGAGGAATAATATGTTTATATGTAATGAATGTGAATTGGTTTTTAGTGAACCAAAAAGATACAGTGAAGACTGTACACCATACGGAGGACCAGCTGAGCCTGGTTTCTCTCGTACTTATAGTGGTTGTCCATCATGTGGTGGTTCATATGATGAAGCTATCCACTGTGTTCGTTGTGATGAATACATCTCAATTGAATCACGCGATCCTTTCTGCATGGATTGTGTTAATAATCTGTTATCAGAATATGCAGAATTAATTAAAGATAATTTTAGAGAAGATGAGTACGACACTATCTTAGAACATTTAGATGATGTTGAACCATTCAAGGAGGAGAAATAATTATGAGAATAACTAAACTAAAAAGATTAAATGAACTATCTCCATATGAGATAGAAGAAACAAGAGAGAATGCTACTAAGGAAGAGTTACATGAAGCTCTTTTAGCATTCGATCAATACCTAAATACTTTAGGAAAGATAAGACAACTTGTGTATGTATCATTACAAGAGAAGATGTCTAAGTCAGAACAATTAACTCTTGACTTTGGTGCTTACACTTACGAGATTAAGAATGAAGTTAAACGTAAGTTTAATAATGACTTTGCTGATGTTGAAGCTGAAGCTAAGTTCTTAGAAGACCATGGCTTCCCTTCATTCGTTACTCGTAAAGAGGAAACAGTTAATACTGTTAAGATTAACAGAGCACAAGTTAAGAAAGCATATGAAAAGAATATGTTTCCTGAAGTTGTTGCTGCTCACTATAAGATAGATGAAGAAACAAATCTTAAAGTGTGTGACCCAGTGTTAACACCAAAGGAGGAAGAATAGTATGTCTATAAAAGAAAAGACTGAGTTAATCAATAGTATTATTGATAACTTAAATGTTAATTTTCTTAAGACTATGAAAGCTAAGATTCAGTTTGTAGTTAAGGGTAAAGGTAATTACTGCCTTGCCCTTGTCTTCAGACAAAAAGAAATGAAGTGTCAAAGCTTTCATACTTATGATGATGTTCTATCTGCGTTGAATTTCTACACAGATATTATAGATAGAGCAATGCATGAAAGGAGGTTAAAGAAATGAAATTCGAAGACTTAAATCTTGGAACTCAAGTTGGTATATCATTAGAAAAGTTTTGTAACTATCATAAACTACAACTTAGAGAGTGTGGAATTGGTACATTCCAAGAGAAGTCTGGTCGAGATGCACACCGTGCTTGGTGTTTAGTAACTGTGAATGACGTTATGTATTATATTTATCTTCAAGTTGCTTATGGTCTTGATCCATCCAAGGTTTATAAAAGAATAAGTAAAGTATCATCCATCGTTTTATATGATTTTAACTCTGGTACTACCTTAGCTAAAACACATCTCGATTCTGTGGCTGATATGAAAGATTTTTATAATCAAATAGAGCCGAAGGTATTAAGATAAAGGAGGATTTTTATGGCTAAATATTATTTATATGATAAAGTGGTAGACGCAGTTCTATCACCATCTAGATTATACACATTTAATAGAGTTGCTAACTCTCGTTCAGGTGATGTGCTTACTGTTGTAGCCAAACCTGAGGATGCTTGTTATACTCACAATGATTATTGGGATGGTATGACAATATCTCTTGGTCGTAACTTTTATAAAACAGCTTGGGATCAAGAAGATAGAATATCTGTAATGGATATTAGAGATAAGTATAAACACATAGGTTATACTTACATTGGTGTATTCTATCATGAGTTAGGTCATGTGTTATACACTGACATGAACTTCATGTTTGAGACAATGAGATATTTGAATCCAGCATTCAGAGAGTTTGCTCAACCAGTATCAAATATATTAGAGGATGTAACTATTGAAGGTAGTATTAAGAAAGTATATCCATATACTGAACAGTACTTGGATGTATTAAACTCTATGCATACTAGAGATAAAGTTATTGAGATAGTATCAGATAACATAACAAATGATCCTACTAATCCAGGAACTTTGCTATCATTTTTATTACTGTTATCTCGTGGCTTTGATGTATCTAAGTTACCTCGATATGAATTGTATGAGAACAATGAAGAGTTTATAAAGTGGGGAGCAATTAAATGTATCAATACAGTTAATGCAAGACTTCGTCATAGAAGACAGCTTGCTTATGCTCAACAACTTTGTAAGATTCTAGATATGAAGATGCCAGATTTAAATGAAGTTGAATCAGGTAATCTTGATACTAGTTGTTCTGGTCCATCTCAAAATATAAACAGAACATCAAGACAAGTTCTTGAACCTTACAATAAAATGTCTCGTGAAGGTCAAGACTATACACCTCAACATCCTAAACAAGATGCTGAATCTAATATAGTTAATCAAGAACTTAAACAAATGAAAGCTGAAAGACAAGACCCAACATCTATGACTCAAGAAGAAAGAGAGTCTTGTAATAATACAGACTTAACTGATGAAGCTATTACTATGATGGCTAACGATGAACCTGTTACTCGTTATACTCATAGAGCTGAAAGACTTGATAACTTCTGTGGTACATCTAAGTATTTAAAAGAGTACAACTATTATGTTAATAAACATTTAAAAGAGATTGGTGCTGTGGTTTCTCAAATAAGAAAGATGAAAGCACAAAACAATTCTGGTTGGGCTCACTATAAAACTTCAGGAAAGTTTGATGTTTCTACAACTTATAAGTTAGGTAACTATAAGTTCTTTAAACAACGTAAAGCACCAGCTCCAGAGTCTGATCTAGTAGTAGAAATACTAGTAGATAACTCTGGTAGTATGAGTGGTAGAAAATCTAAACTTGCAGGTGAAGCTTTAATAATATTCTGTGAGGCTTTAAATAGATTGCATATTCCATTTGCAGTTGATGCTTTCACTGAAGGTAGAAGTTGTATCACTATTAAACTTAAAGAGTTTAATGATGATTACAATAGAGTAAAGACTAACATGACTTTACTTACAGAACAATTCTCTTGTGATAAGTTATGCACATTCTGTGGTAACATTGATGAAGTTAATCTTCGTTATGTTAGAGATGTTCTTAACAAACAAAACCACAAAGATAAAATGTGTATTGTAATCAGTGATGGTGCAACATGTGGTGATTGGCAAACACTTCGTAAGGTAGCCAAGAATATGCAAGACTCTGGTATCTTAATGTTGGGTATTGGAATCTTTGATAAGAATGTAGAAAAGATTTATGACAACCATATCATATTAAAAGAAACAAAAGACTTAGAACAACTTGCTGGATTCTTAAATAGATATTTGGTTCGTCATATCTTTAAGTAGAAAGGATGATTTAATGAACGATATATTTAGACCTGGCACATTAGTCTGTGCTAGATATAAAACATTTGATGGGAAACTCCAACCTGGAGTCTTCCTTATCTTATATGATGAAGCATTAGATGCACATCATCAGTTCAAAGAAAATGTTACAGCATTAAAATGTACAACCAGTGATGCTATCATTGGTAACTATACTGTTACACTTAATGATGGACATAATGATTTTCTTGAACGAGATACTATTGTTGCTTGTTCAAAAGTACACACAATAGATAAGAGACAAATCTTTAAAACACTTGGTGTCATAGCACCTATTACTTATCGTAGTGTTTATAAAGTATATAAGAAATTCAGTAATGAAATAGAAAGAGAGATGGAGGATTATTTATAATGGAAAGAGATTTAATTACTAAGATTAAAACATTAATCGACAATGAACCTGAGTTAGAAGATGCTAACTGGTTTGTTAATTTACTAGGAGAATATGTTTGTGTATTCTCATGTGATGGTACAAAGTATATTGTAACCATCGAAACTTTAGAAAGAGAGGATGATTAATATGGGACAAAGATTAAATTTAGAAATTAAAAAGAAAGGTAAAGTATTAGCTAATGCCTACTATCATTGGTCTGCCTACACTGGTAGTGCTTATGATATTACAGCAACTGCTTACATGTGGTTGCTTTCAAACAAAGATAGTTATAAGGATGATCGTTTACTAGCAATAAGAGCTCTTGAAGAAACAGGGGCAGGTCTTCCTAACTGGGATAAAGATGATGATTATATAAGAATCAAGAATATTAGAAAGTATTCCTCTGTTGAATTTCAAGAGAGTCGTGATAGGAATGCAGGTATTATAGGCTGCTTCCCTAACAGTATTAAAAGCACACAAGATTGGGCTGAAGGTACTTCAGTCATTGATCTTGATAACATGACTATCATGTTTGATGTGTTAAACTATTATGATTCTGTTAATGATATTAAAGAATGGGATGAAGACTTTGATGAGAAGGATGCTGTTGTATTCAATTATCAAATGGATGAACTTTCTTTAGGAGAGTTAACAGATATAGTTAACACTGTGTGTTCAGGTAAATGGGTATTCTGTGATGGTATGTACATCTCAGAATTAGGATAGGAGATGTTGTATGAATAATTTTTTCACATTAGTTGGAAGACTAACACATATTAAAAAGGGTTTTTTAATTATTAAAACTATTAGAAGTTATAAAAATGCTGATGGTATATATGATGAAGATCATTTCAATGTATATGCTTCAGAAAATATTATGGATAATACTGCTAAGTATTGTAAGGTAGGAGATATCATAGGAGTTAAAGGTCGTATGGAATCTAAGGAATATGTTTCTGATGGTAGAACATTCAGACAATTAATGCTTATTGCTGACAAGATTTCCTATCTTGCATCTGGTAGTAACCCTATTTCAGGTACAAAAGATATAGAGGATGGAGCTGATTCTGATGAAGAACAATACAGTCACTAATAAATGTTGTGGTAAGAAGTGTTCACAGTGTGGAGAATGCTGTGGACCTTTCCTTCCACTAACCTATAAAGAAATCAAAAGAATAAAGAAAGCTATTAAAGATTATAATTTAACTTTTAATACTAAAGATTATATTAAAGATGATAGCATTCATATGCAATGTCCTTTTCTTGATATGAAATCTAGATTGTGTAAGCTTCATGCTATTAACCCAGTACTTAAACCAGATGTATGTAAGAAGTTTATGTGTAATTTAGATGAACAAACTATACACAATAACAAAGTTTACTTTGATAATCGTGCTGAGGTTAATGGTTTTAGTGGTAAGTTTATACCAATGGATTTGATTTTTTATAATTCACCAATGTTCTTATTGTTGTATGCAACAAGAGAACTTGATTGTGATACACCTGATAAGTTAGATAAATTTTTACGTGATACAGGCAACAAAGAAGTTGCTGATGCTATTAAAGATGGTAGAATAAAATTAGAATGGAGTGATAAATAATGATACCAAGAATAGATTTAACAGAATGGAAAGAGGATACTGTTCCTAAGAAAGAAGTAGAGAAAATGACAGAAGCTTTATCAGAAGCTTTTGCTATGATATTAAAACAAAAAGAAAGTGAGTATAGATTTGCTAAGTTCATATCTTATCTTAGTTTATCTGTAGCTTTACTTATATTATTTATGGAGGTGTTTAAATAATGACTGGAAGACAAAAGTTTTTATTGAGTATTGCTTATAAGTATATACCTCAATATGAAATAAAGAATGATAGAGATAGAGATGTTATGACATTACGTGTTTGGATATCTGATAATGCTTTAATATGTATTACAGATACCCCATCTCTAATTGGAACAAATAAATTTCAAGTAAGATATTGTGAACAAACTAATTCTTACTATGGACCTTCACCAAGAGTTACACAATTAGATAGATTGTTTGGTAAAAAGTATCGTACCAACGGAGCTAAGTTTTCTGTTGTAGATGCTGATAAGATAGTAGAAGTATTAAGTAGTATTAAATATGTAGACAAAGTTAAGCGTTCTCCTTTACAAGAGAATGCTGTTTGGGCTACTTGTCCTAGGGATGTGTGGTATTAATGCAAATCACTAAAGGACAATTAATACAAATACTTAATACTGTTGAACCAGACCCACAGTTATTCGCTAAGATTATTGCTGATTTATTTAAGAGGTTGCCTCAAGCTTATGCTTGGCAACTCTCTCAGCAATTATATATGGAATACTTTTGGGATGGTGATGTTATTACATTAACCAACAATATCACTGGTGTAGTTAGAAAGTTTGCTAGCTCCCATGATATTTATATCTATCTTAAATCCCTTGGTTATAAGTGTACTCCTGATAGTATACGTAGAGCTATTGCAGATAGAAGGTCTAACTATTGTAACCATACATTTGATACAAAAGAAAAAGAGATTACTTATTTGGAGTAGTCTCTTTTTGCATTATTGTATTTGTTCTTAAGTAAGCACATGCTATTGAACTAGCATTCTTTAGTGCTTCATCTATTGATAAATAACTATCTAGTATACCTTGTTTCTTAAGGTCTACTAATTTATTCTGTGTAACATCCATGCCGATGTTATGCTCGGCATCAGATCGCCAATCGGTACTTACACCAGCATTGGTACAAATAGTTTCTGATGGTCTAGCTAACACAGGTGTTACCCAGCATAGGTCACTAAGGTTCTTACTAACATTTAGTAAAGCCTTACCTCCACCCAACACAATTCCAAACTTGAATGCTTTTCTTACAGCCCCGATGGCATCATCAAGTTTTAAAGCTAGGATCTTATACTCAGTAACAGTTGGTACTCCAACCTTGATCTTAACGATCCCGTTAGTTAATGATCC
>JAEIGA010002565.1_pt1 | contig 28971 bp, 27 predicted proteins | sample 9270691 | NCBI WGS metagenome assembly JAEIGA01 (sample SAMN17057246, study PRJNA624740) | gut metagenome | biome: biome; isolation source: fecal sample | host: Bos grunniens | place: China: Xizang | collected 2019
GCCTCCTTGAAGTGGCTTCTTTCGTAGCTTGACTGTGAAGCGATATGTCTTTCCCTTTTCATTCATAAATGGTATCTTGTCTAAATTGTCCTCAAAGGTAGTGATAATCCTTCACTGAACATTGAGTTAACCTGTTTTTTTCCTCATTTTAGCTGATTTAGCCAAGACATTAAGAGTTTCTTTCTTTTAAAAGCATTACCTTTGCAATCCTTTTTTGAGTTTTATAAATAATCAGATAGAGAACTATGACAAAAGCAGAAATTGTCAGCGAAATTGCTGCAAAGACAGGTTTGGAGAAGCAGGTTGTATTAACTGTTGTAGAAGGTATGATGGATACCATTAAGACCTCAATGATCAATGGAAATGAAGTGTTCCTTCGTGGATTCGGTAGCTTTATTATTAAGCACAGAGCGGAAAAGACTGCACGAAACATTTCTAAGAATACAACAATCATAATACCAGCTCACAATATCCCGGCATTCAAGCCTGCCAAGGAATTTATGCAGAAAGTTAAATGATGATTATATAACTATATAATATAATAAATATATAGTTCAAGGTCGTTAAAGAAGAGGTTGATTTCTATTAGAAGTTAACCTCTTTTTCATTTTTATTTGACGATAAATTATACAAGATCTATTATTTTTTATAAAAAATGGAGTAAAACACAAATTTATTAGTGAATTCGGAGTTTTTTATTTTGTTTTAGTCCTTTTTTTAAATAATAAAACGTATTTTTGCTTATTATAAAAGATTGAAATCATGCAAAGTAAAGACTTAAATAGAATTAAAGTTGTTTTAGTTGAGCAGAAGAAAACTGCGAAATGGTTGGCTGAGGAAATTGGAAAGGATCCATCTACAGTAAGTAAATGGTGCACTAATACATCTCAACCATCATTAGACACATTAAGAAAGATAGCGGATGTTCTAAGTGTAAAACTGAGTGATTTGGTAAATAATTAAACAATATGATAAATTATAACTATGGGACTATTTGATTTCATCTTCGGTAACAAGAAGAAGGCAGAGCAGGAACGCCTCGAAAGAGAACGTCAGGCTGAGTTGCAACGCAAGGAGAACGAACGCATTGCAAGGGAAAGAGAAGCTCGATTGGCTGAAGCACATCGTAAAGAAGCTGAGAGAAAGGCTCAACAAGAAGCTTTAAGAATTAACAAACCTATTATCAATGAGCTTGATATAAGACATGTAGCTTCAGGTTATCCTTTTGAGACAGATTTATATGTATCTGTTGTAAAACAACCTTATGGTGGACAATCGTCTGTTATTCCAACTACAAAGGGAGCAACAGCCAGAGTTATTCGTAAATCTCAAGGTTCGAATATTGAAATTATTTTTTCTAATCTTTCAGAGCTCAAGTCAAAAGGGCTAATTCAATCTAACTTGTCATTGTCGCCTCAGTTTGATTATAACAGAGATGGTGATGGCGATGAATTTGCTTCTGCTGAGATTAATAATTCTTTTGCTGCGATGACATCAGGTAAAGAGTATATTTCTTTATTCCAGATTACTAAACAAAAAGGCAATGTCATATCATTCCTAATAAATAATCTTCCAGGAGTTGGAGAATATTATTACTTAATCGTTTTGGATTCAAGAAAACCCCAGTAATCACACTAATAGCTTTTCTAATAATATGGCTACTTGGAAACATACAGAATTAACAATAGATGGGCGAACTGTTAACGCACAAGCACCAATCATTGTTTCAGCGAGTCGAAGCACCGATATACCAGCTTTTTATGCAGATTGGTTTTTTCATCGCTTAGAGAAAGGTTATTCGGCATGGACTAACCCTTTTAATGGTGTTAAGTCTTATGTTTCCTATGCCAATACCCGTTTTATAGTGTTTTGGTCAAAAAATCCTCGTCCTCTTTTGGATTATTTGCATATTCTCGAAAAACGTAACATAAAGTGTTACATTCAGTATACACTTAATGATTATGACGATGAAGGTTTAGAGAAAGGTGTCAAATCTCTTGATTATAGAATTGAGACCTTTAAAATGCTTTCAGAGCGTTTAGGGAATGAGTCTGTCATTTGGAGGTTTGATCCAATGATATTGACAGACACTATATCGATTGATGATTTGTTAAGAAAGGTACAGAATATCGGAGATCAACTTAAAGATTCCACAAAAAAACTTGTGTTTAGTTATGCGGATATTGCTTCATACAGAAAGGTAAAATCAAATCTAGAGAAGAATAATATTCCATATCACGAGTGGAACGAAGAGCTGATGGATGAGTTTGCCAAACGTTTAGCTGAAATGAATAAAGCTAGAGGATGGGATTTTAGACTTGCTACATGTGGTGAGAAAATCAACATCAGTAAATATGGTATAGAACACAATAGATGTATTGATGGTGATTTGATTACACAATTGGCCTGGAATGATTCTGAACTTATGGAATTTATGAAGGTAAAGATTCAAAATATGCCAGCCCCTTCTTTATTTGGGGATATCGAGATTCCATCAGATGCTATTAAGTTACCAAACAATAAATATTTTATAAGTTCTCATAAAAAGGATAATGGCCAACGTGAACTTTGTGGTTGTATGGCAGCTAAGGATATAGGTGAATACAATACTTGTCCACATCTATGTGAGTATTGTTATGCTAATGCTTCTAAAGAGTTGGCTATTGCTAACTGGAAACAACATCAATTAAACCCTAATGCAGAAACCATAACAGGTAAATAATGAAGGTGTCACAATTTACTAAAGAATTCATCAGAAGAAATGATATTTCTTTTGTGGGGATGAGAAATACTGCTTTATCACTTTTGCCAAAGGATAAAACAGTTTTAGATGGTTTGTACAATGATTTGAGACGTGGTACAGACATCCTTGATGATGAAATTCACTTAAATATGTATTTAAGGAGTTTTGGTCAAATGCATAAAGCAAAACTTGACGCTGCTTTTAGTTGTCTACCTGATATACAGAAGATTTTTTCAGATAATCTTGAAATTTACGATTGGGGATGTGGCCAGGGTACGGCTACTATTTGTTTATTGGATTACCTTAATAAGAAGGGGGTCAGTTATTCTATCTCACAAATAAATTTAATTGAGCCATCAATCCAAGCTTCAACTAGAGCAGAAGAGGTTATCTCATGTTTTGATAATAGCATAAAAATCAAAACTATAAATAAAGTATTTGATGACCTGAATGAAGATGACTTTTCTAAATCCAACAGTCACAAAATTCATTTGTTTAGTAACATATTGGATGTTGATGCATTTGATCTAGCACAGTTCACGGTTCTTTTCCAGAGTTGCTTTTGGGGAACCAATCATTTTATATGTGTTGGTCCATATTATTCAAACAACAAAAGAGTTGATGACTTTATTGTTGCTACAGAACCTGATATAATGTATGCTATAAGCAACAAAGAAAAAGGGATGTGGCTGAAGGATTGGACAATATCATTGCGTGTTTTCTTTAAGGACTTTACTAAAATTGAAAACATTCAGTATATTCGTAAACGTATTGAAGAATCTCACAAATCAGATCAGTTCTTTGCAGGATATATTCTAGATTCTACTTCCGAAGAATATTTCAAATCTGATATAGCATCAGAGACAGAATCTTTATATAATTCTCTGTCGGCATTTGATGTGAAGTCTAATAAGTCTCTTGATATTTCCAATGAACGAAGTTCTAAGCTTGCTGTTTTAGTCAATATTCTATCTCGAGGATTGCCAACCAGAGCACCTATAGAGTTGGAAAGATTGTTTTCACTATTATACCACACTTCTGTATTACCTGAAGCTGGTGCTTTATTAAATTTTAAATCAACTCATAAGTTCTCTAAAGAAGATATCAATGAAGCTCTTCATATAATAGACCCTCGTTTTAATCTTGATTATTATAATGGGGATATGCTTGAAAGTTCATTTGAGAAGAATTTCATATCAAATTACTTAAATGATACTGAAAGCAATTATTTAATTCAAATATTGGAACCGCAACGTCCACTATCTACTATAGTCAACATTCCGGATAAAAGGTTTACTAGAGACCAAAGAGTTGATTTCGCTATTGAAATCCCTTATGGAAAATCAAAAACAGGTTTTATCATAGAACTTGATGGAGCGCCTTACCATTCCAATATATTTCAAAAAATTAGAGATGAGAAAAGAGATAATCTTTCCTCAAAAAATGGATGGGATACTTATCGAATTGAGAATTTGAAGGATTATAAGTTCCTCCATGCTTGGGAATCAGAATCTGAGACGAATAAGTATTTATCTTTGATAAAATCAAATGCAAGAAAGAAGATAGAAGGGCGTTGGAAAGAATTGCTCGAAGTTGTTTTATCACCACTTGCTATTGCTAGAATCGAACGAATGATTTTGCAGGCAATGTTGACGGGAGATTTAAATTTGTCTGCATCTGAATGGAATATTTTAGTGATAGAACGTGATGTTCCGTGTGCAGCAATTGCTATAAATCTAATTAAAGAGTCATTTGAGAAAATATCTGAACTCGACGGTTCCAAAGAAAAATTACCTGAGGTTAAGCTATCTATAGTTACAACAGATGAGTTCAAAGATTCACCATTACATTTAGGTCGAGCAACAAATACTTTGATCCCATCAAATGATTTCGATTTGTGTTTAGATATCTCTATGTTATTACGTGATAACGTAGATGCATTGCCTCTTAATGTAAATGCAGAAACAATTTACATAATTCGTTCTTCACATTATGCAAAGAAGCAAAGAACGATTTGTTCTGCTCCCAACATAATCTATCCTCCTTTTGTTGAAAAAGATGCAACCGGTACATACATATCAATAAAAGAAAGAGAGGATGTACTTACATATTTTCTTCAAAATATATTTAGGAAACCGGGATTCAGACCTGGGCAGTTGCCTATTCTGAGCCATACTCTTTCAGATAAGACAACAATAGGTTTATTACCTACTGGTGGTGGTAAATCGCTGACATACCAATTATCAAGTTTGCTACAACCTGGAGTTACAATTGTAGTTGATCCACTTGTATCCTTGATGGTTGACCAAGTAAGAGGACTTCATGATAACAGGATAGATTCAAGCGACTGTGTAAACAGTGGAATGGATGGTAAAGAGAAAGCTAAAAAGCTTAACTTGTTACAGAATGGAGCATTACAGTTCATGTTTCTTTCACCAGAAAGATATATGATGGAAAATTTCCGTGAAAGTTTGATAACTATGACGGAAAAGAATAACATATACTTCGCCTATGGTGTAATAGATGAAGTTCATTGCGTATCGGAATGGGGACATGACTTTAGAACATCTTATCTACATTTAGGTAGAAATATGATTAATTATATGAAGACAAAATCTGGACGTCCTCTTTCTATTATCGGATTAACTGCTACTGCTTCATTTGATGTTTTGGCCGATGTAGAACGAGAACTCACATTAGGAGGTAATCTTACAATTGATAGCGAAACGATTGTTAGACCTGAGAATGATTCCCGTCCAGAACTTACATATAGAATAATCAACGTAGAATCAGATTTTGATTCGATTAGAGATGAGAACATACCATGTATACTTAAGGTTAATGATGATTGGGCAATTAAGGATGTAGTAGCTGAAAGCAAAAAAAGAAGAATGCTTCAATTAATCCATGAAATTCCAATTGATTTGCAGGATATTAATTGCGACAACTCAAGTGATGCCTCATGTTACATAGAAGATTATTCCACTGCGAGTTTCTATAATTACAACGATGAGAATGCTTATGATAATGCTGGTATTATTTTCTGTCCTCATGCACAAGGTACATTTGGTGTTATGGATAATGTTTGGGGAACAAGATCTGGAATATCAACATACATAATGGCAGAAGCCTGTGAAACGTTAGAGGTCGGTACTTTTGTTGGTGGAGACAAACCGACTAAGGACATGAAGACCTTTAATGAAAATGGTCAGAATCTCATGATTGCCACTAAGGCCTTTGGTATGGGTATTGACAAGCCCAACGTAAGATTTACGATACATCTTAATCATCCTTCTTCTATAGAGCATTATGTGCAGGAAGCTGGTCGTGGTGGTAGAGATAAAAAACATGCTATTTCTTATGTGTTATATGATTCAACAGAATATATTCATTTTACAATAGATAAGATAAACGACATTAGATTTGTTGCGAGTAAATATAATGGTTTCGATCCTGTTTGGCTTGAATCTTACGTCAACAAGTTCGTATTGCGTTCAGACTTAATTTCACTATGTAGAAGAAATTCGTGTTCTGAAGAAAATGCTGGAACTATTTTATCAATTTGTAAAGAAAAAGGGTTTATAGAAAATGTTGATAAGAATATAGACTTATGGTTCCATAATAATTCATTCCGTGGCCTTTATAAAGAGAAGGTTGTGCTTCTTGAAATGACGGATAGAATACTTAATGTAAAGCCTGGTTATATACAAAGTGTACAGGGACAGCTAATTGAGGAAACAGGAAATTCTGATATAGTGCTTAAATTAGACGTAAATAAAAATGCAATCAAAGTTTTGTCTCAAGATAACACACAAAATCAGTATGGCTATATTTTCCTTGATACATTACAACCGACATATCGTTATGTAAACTTTGAATTAGACACATGTCAATACATATGTAATACATTGGTTGCAATCTTGCAAACCATAGACGATTATTCTGCTAGAGCTTTAATGCGTCCAATAGAGGGAACCGACAATCAAGCAGAAGGTATTTATAGTGCTATGTCTAAAGCTGATTCAAATGGTTATGTATTTGTCACAGTTACATGGGAGAATCAAATTCATCAGGATTTTGAAGGCTTTGAGAACACAATTAAAAATGAGATTAAAAAAATAGCAATGTTGGAAGATCCCAGCATAAATAAGACTCAGTGGCAAGACATAAATGAGCAAAGATACGGTAAACTGAAACTAAACAAAATTGCAACCTTTGACGACTTAATTGCACAGATTTCAAAATGTTCAGGTGATGTCAGATGGCTTAGATATCATTCATTTGATTCTTTATACAGAAATCTAAAACAATTATTCTACCAAAAACGTGATAAAGATGATACAGACAAGGCCATTTACAGAATGTGTTGTATTGGATTGGTGGAAGATGTTACTATAGATTATCTATCCCAGACGTATGAGCTAAAAATAAGAAAGAGAACTGATGATGAATTTAAGCAGTTCATGCTCGAATTCTTCAAGAAGTACTACTCTCATGAACAAGCACTAAAGAAAGTAAAAGAAATTGATAAACAAAAGGGAAGAAACTATTTGGACAAATGCTTAGGTTACTTGACTGCTTTTGTATATGAGAATTTAGAAAAAAAGAGATTCAGGGCAATCGAGGACATGCGTATTGCTTGCGAAGATAGTATTGCAAATAGAGAAGCAACTCGTGATGATAATTGGTTAAAGGAGTTTATTCATTTGTACTTTAACTCAAAATATGCGCGTGTTGATTATGAGGTTAATGGAGAAGATTATTCTTTGTCAAAAGATACAGACCGTTTGGGTAGATGTGATTTCGAAGTAGTCCTTAAATATATAAATGTTATCTCCAAAGATAATTCGGGCAGTGAAGTAGACAATATAAAGCACTTATATGGAGCAACGTTGCTATGCTTACGAGCCCATACAGACAATGCAGCTTTGTTATTACTTCTGTCATATTGTATCAATTTCTTGGGAGCTGGAAATAACAAAACTCTTCAAGATGATGCAATTAAAGGTTATATTCAGGGATTTATGTCTCTATATCAAACAGAAGGAAGCAAAATATGGGAATACATAGATTTGTTTAATGAGCTTTTAGCATTGAAATGCAAAGAAAAATACATGAAAGAGAATCTCATTAAAGGAGGTAAGGAAACAATAATGCTTTTAGTTCATGAAGAAAAGTTCAACAATATCACTCGAAAATATTTAAAATAAATAATATGGCATACGATATCAATTCAGCATTAGAACGCCTTGAGAAGAATCTTAAGGACATTGACTCAGCAAGGCTGCAAGTTGAAAAGACTATTACCTCAAGTAATAATCTACAAACAACTATCTCTAGTTTTGTAAAGTCTCTTAAGTCTTTACATGGAGATGTCGAAAATTTGATTACAGATTTAGAGAAATATCAGGCTTTAAAGAAAAGTGAGCTGGAAGCATCTGTAGATAATTTTCAGTCTTCATGTGAATCTGCCATAAGTGCATTTAATAATGGGATAGAACTATCATCATCTGCCTTTAAGACTAAAATGGATGAAACTCTTTCTTCCTTGCAGAGAGAAAGTACGCAACTTGCAACACAAGTGAAGGAGTTAGTTGCGTTGAAAGAAATATTGAATGGTTCTACAGATGCCACAAAAGATCTTGAAAGTAAATTAGATTCTGTTTCTAAAGAAATTAATCAGTCTCTGAAAAATCAAGAAATCTCACTTTCTTCAATCAAGACTAATATTGAAAATACCAAGGAACAGATTAGGACTATTATTTCAATTTTAGAATCAAATTTTGCCGAACTTAACTCTGATGCAAAATTCATTGTAGAAAACACAAATACAATAATTTCTAAGCAAGCCGAGCTAAAAGCTGCTTGTACTAAGATTGAATCAGAACTGGTTTCTACAAAGGAAATTACTGAAACTACTCTAAATAATTTGAGCAAAGATATTAAGATGAATCGCATGCTGATAATTATTGGTGTAATAATTCTCGCTTTATTACATTTCTTCAAATAGTAAGTTATATTCGTCATATACTAGAATCTTATAATGCAAATAGATGAGTTAGACATATTAGAAAGAGTTGAAGCCTACAAGTTAAAAGGTTTACCAGATTTTTTAGAAGAACGTCCTTCTTCTGAAGATTTGGGAGAATCTTTAGATCTTTATAGAAGAAGATTAATAGAACTTAATCTTTTAAATGAGAATGATGATGCTATTATAAGAGGTTTACATCTTCATCATCAGGCCAGATTGTTAAAAGGGGGTAATCCTATTAATACTGTTAAATCGACTGACACTAATGAATCATATGTAATAAAGGCATTCAGTGCAGAGTTACATAGTGTTTTCGGAAATAATTCTATCTCTTCCGTAATTGACCTTTATAAGAAATACACTACATACAACAATATGTACATTAACTCTGAAATTATTGAGCAATTGTACAAACTAAAGGCATTTGATGAGATAACTCTGCTTTTGAGGACGTTTATAAAGAGTTTATATCAGTATTCAAATAATTATTGGGATAATCAGGAATCTTGTTATGGAGCAGCTATGCTCGTCAATAGAATAACATCATTCTTTATTAGTTCAGATATCAAGAAGGAGAGGATTGGAGATATAATAAAGTCCACAGTTAAGTTATCATATATATTATTGTCTCGTGTTATATTTTGGCCTGAAGGAACTATATTGGCTAAGAGGACCTTTTATGACTTGCCAATTTCACATGAACACAGAATTGCAGCAATATTAAAACGAATAGATTTATTGGAGAAATTTCATATATACTTCAAAGATCTAATTCCTGGACTATCGTCTGTCGATACCTTAATTGTTTCAGATTATTATTTGGCTCATGAATTATCTTTTGGATCGTCAACTTTAGGCCGTAACTCTGAGTTTAAACGCGATGCCAGAAACAAATATAAAAGTATAAATGATGGTAATATAAGACCGTATTCAACTTGTATATCTGATGGTAAAAAGGATAGCTTAGAACTTGCGTATAGATTCTATTTATCCTATAAAAGAGATGAGCTGTCTTTAACTAATGATGATGTTGAAACATTAATACGATACGTAATTGAAACATTAAATCATTTGAAGTCTTCTATTCCTCTAAAATCTGATCGAGATAAGATTTTAGACTATTTGAAATCAAATGATATAGAATATTTCTATCATTTTACAGAGGAAGCAAACTTAGTAAATATTAGAAAAAGTCGTGGCTTGTTCTCACAAAGAGAATGTCTCTCGAATTCTATCATACCAAAGACATCTGGCGAAATGAGACATCTAAGAAATAAAGATGCAGAGTTTTTCTTAGAGGATTATGTGCGGTTGAGTTTTTGTAAAAGACATCCTCTTATTGATGGACGTTCAGGGAATTTGGTGTTGTTGAAATTTAAAATTGATGTCGCGCTATTTGAAAGTACTTTATTTTCTGATAGAGATGCAGCATTGGATGAGCATGAGCATGGAAATCGTTATGAAGATTTACTAAAGGTTCGGCTAGATGCCACAAAAAGAACTATTACAGATCCAAATGACCCGGATTTTGCATATTGTCAAGCTGAAATAATGGTCAGGTCATTTATTCCTCAAGATTATATTTTGAATTTAGATGAACCTGAGTTGCTTTAATTTCATTTTATATGGAAAGAATATTTGGTAAAAACTTTGTTTATGCAGTTGATTGTTACGAAATATGGAGAAATCAAAAATGTATCAATCAAAATGATGTTGATGGAGAGATTGTTGGTATTGTATATGGTGAACAGATGTATTTTGCATATACTGGATTAGGTGAGGCTGGATTTAAGAGACCTTTTAAAATAGACCTATCAAGCAATAATTCGCAAATTTTGAATGCGGATAAACAAAGTTTGATTAATGAAGACCGAATTCAATATTTTAACGATGAGTTTGCGGGAATAGAGGATCCATATATATGTCATCTTTTCTGCAAATATGGAAGAATAAGCTATATACGTTTTGCTACCCCCATGAAAGATTCTAGTTTATTCTGTCCTATGGCTGATACTATATATGAGTATTATGGAGACATGATAGAATTAGGTAGTTTCTCAGATGAATCCATTCATAAAATTGACTCATTATGTCGCCAAATAATTAAATCATCAAACTCTAATGGCTTTATTATATCTTTGGAAGAATCTGTAAATAGTAATATGATATGGAAAGATATGACAGATTCTTTTAAGACAGAATTACAGTCTTTATATGTCCGTAAAAACCAATTTGAAGTTAGTTGGGAAATACTAGTAGCTCTTTATGCTGAGGATTTAGTTAAACAATATTTTGACGCAATTGGCTATATATCATATTTCACATTCAATAATATATGTGATGATGTTTATAATGCAGCTCTTTCCATAACTTCGGAGAATAGCATAAGTCATTCTTGCCAGTTAAAGTTTAAGGTTTTATTTGATCTTCTATTTCATTAGAATAATAAAAGTCCAGCAGTTTGCCGGACTTTTTCTTATCTAAAAAGGAAGGTCGTGTTTTATTAAATATAAATCATCGGTATCCTCGTGTTTGGTATTTTTCTCTATAATTTTTTCAGAATGTATAGGTGATAAGTCCAATTTATCAACTAAATTTGCCAGTATCGGATTGCTTTCTAACATATGGTGATAGGTTTCCTCGTTAAACTTAAGTTCATCTGAAGTTAACGATGACGTAGATTCATTCTTATTTTTCATGCTTTCTGGTAATATATACGGAGGAATTTCCCGTTCTGAGTACCAGAATATTCTCGGGATTGTATAAGGTTGCCCCGGTGAAAAAAAATAAAAATAATAATCATCATTTAAATACAAAAGATGTTTTAAGTCCTCAGGAAAATTATTTTCTATTATTTCTTTTAAATCTTCATGACAGGTATCTACATGTGCTTCTTCGCAATCAAAATAGCCATCATAATATTGTTCAAAAATAGATTCGTCCCAGTCAAGAAAATCAGACACAACTTTGTAATGTTTCATGCACAATAAATAATACAAAGCAGTGTCTATGCCCCATGCATGAATAATACGAAGTTTCTTACTTTTGTTGTTATAGAATATATTTTCCTTTGAGTGATTGTTAATTATTTTTTTATAGTAATTTGTTAATACTCCTATCCATTGATACAAGAGTAGCCTCGCTTCATCTTCAGGTATACCTTTATCTGTTTTATACATAATAGAAAGATATGCATTAATAAATGTACATCTTTTAAGTTTTTCAATGTCCAACTTGAACCAGGGCTTATTTACGAATCTTCTACATATGTAAAAATAATTGTCGTTGTCTATTAAATTATCTATATACTTTCGGACAATATCTTCAGGACAAAATTGAATTAGTATCCTTCCACAATATTTTCCATGATATTTATTCCAACATTCTTCCACTGCATTTTCATAACATGGATGCCAATTGATTATCCAATCCTTGTCAAATGAAGGTTTGTAATTGTTCAAACGTTTACACACCCACTCTGAATCCGTCATATTACCCATCAAAAGTGCAAGTCCGACTTTTCTTTGCTCTACACCAGGTAAGTCGACAAATAACTTCTTTAGTTTCTTTCCAGCATAACCAACTCTTTTACTCTTCTTATTAGTGTATAGAGAAACTAAATTATCCAATGATTCATTTGCATCCTGTGGTAGTGAGTATTCTTTAAATTCCAGTCTGTCATTTACATGGCTCATCCAATCTACTTTATTATAGATCTGCTTTATTATTTCAGATGGAGTTAAGTCTGAAAAATCTATTTTGTTATTACCAGTTTGAGCCATAAATTTTAATCTGTAATAGAAGTGAATGTTGGAGATACTATTGTGTCGCGAATTTCAAATACACGCTCATCTATATTTGAGTCATAACCTTCATAATAATGATGAATAAGTACGGTTCCTTTTTTCTTTCCTGGTTCAGCAATTTCTACCCCTGTGTGCCTAAACCATTCTGGAGTATCTAAGAAATCTCCATCTATCAAATATCTCCACTCGTTATTAACCAATGTCAAGATACGATAATATCTCCACTGACTATTCATCCATGTATGCAGATATCCAACTTCGCTTGTACCGTTACCATCTAAATCTCCTTCATTTACAAGCTTAGGTGGTACATCTGCATAACCATATATTTCAATGCTAGGTATCTTTATGTTGGTTGATCGTAAAAAGAATTCTGTTAATTTATACTTTTCGTCATTATGACCAACTACCTTGTCAACATATAACGTATCTATACTGGTTCCTGTAAAATTACCTATGATTGTATCTTTTTCATTGTGTGCATCTACTGTGTTAATAGAATGCATGAATTCGTTGAACTCATAGTTATGTATAACTTCATTTAAATCTATTTTCTCATCAAGTACTTCGATTTCATCTTTAAAAAAAATGTCCATAAACATTTTAACTCTAGCTAGATATTCTCTTAAATAAGTCAGTAGAGACAATTTAGATGTAGGAGACTTTGCATTGAATGCTTGAACTTTCTCAATGTTAAGATTGAGGTGTTCTGCTAGATAAATAGCTCTTTCATTATGGAATTTCTGAGAGATAACAGTAAATGATTTCACCCCGAATAATGTACTTGTCCTTACAACTGAATCAAAGGTTCGTAAGCCTTTTCCATCAAGAAATATTACACTAGCAGGAATACCTCTTATTATCAATGAGTCTTTCATACATTGGACTTCGTTGAGTCCATTCAAACTGTTGTCATCGCCGCTAATCAGGAGATAGCCTATTTTACCTGCTTTATATAGAGCTTCTGCCGCATCGATTCGATAATTAAAAAATGAATTACTCATACCTCCATATCTAGTTTGAGGTGGTGTACCAAGTAATAAGCCTATATCAGATGCTGGAATATCTTCAATTTTTGTATATATTTTACCATTTGCATTCCAAACCACACTATAATGACAAAGCATTATAGTGGAAACTATAAAAAGTAAACCAATAAAGAGTATTAAGGTTATTTTCTTCATATAATTTATAATTGAATAATAATGTTAATCAACTTTTGTTGTTGAATTTCTATAATCCTTTAGATTGTCACAATTCCCTCTTACATATATCCCTCTCTGAGTGTTTGGATAATTTTCGACAATAGTTATATAGTGGCAAAGTTCATAATGTAGATCAGCTGCAACTTCATCATCTGTAACCATCGCACATGCAGAGTTTATTAATTTTTGAGCTTTCTCTTTTGCAACTTTTGTATAAACATCATTTTCCCAATCTCTCTTTTCGCAGACCTGCCCCCAATAACTGGTGCCTCTGTAATATTGTGTTAGCCCCCAACACCTGTCAAATGAATTCTGTATTCCAATGGCATATTGCAAAATCAGTCTTGCTTTTCTATTAGGTTCTGAAGTTATGTTTATATTATGTTCCAAAGAATGCATTTTAATTGCAAAATCATATCTAAAATCACCATCATTTTTAATTCTTTTTCTATCAAAACTAAATGGATCATATTCCATATAAACATTATGATGATGCTTATATTTTTCACTAACTATACCCAAATATTTAACTGCATCTCCATAGCGTAGATTTCGTAGACATTGGGTGCCAATAATATCATTCAGATAGTCTATACCGGTGTATCCTCTAGAATTTAAAAAAAAGTCAAACTCAGATTTTGAATGTGTTACATTGTCAACGTATTTTATCGCTTCATCTAGGCCTATACTATCAATCATTTCAAAAAAACTATTTCTATAGTCGTATTTATTAAATTTTTCGGAATATCTGTAGTCATTCATGTTAGAAAATTCAATAACCTTTTCTTCCCAACCTGTATCAGTTTCTACCCAATCAGTATAATCTTGTCTATTGACGAGACCAAGCAATCTATTATCTGCCATGTTCGCTAATTGTAAGGCACGAGTTGTTTTTCTTGCTTTAATCATTCGTGGGCATACCTCAGCAAGCAGAATTCTTCGCATCATATCGTTCCAGTAATAGAAACTTTCGTAATTAGATAGTTTGTATCCACTAGCTGTTTCTTTGCGCACCTCATCATTGATGCAATTGACAATTTTAGCATCTAGCCACTTCAACTGTGAGAATAACTTACTCTCGTAGGATGAATTGTAAGGCTGCGTTTTAGCATCTATATACATACGGAACACCTTGATAGACTCGCCAATATAATCAGATTTCTTGCTCTTTTCAGCTAGGCCAATAAGATATGACGCATTGCTGACATCTCCTCTAAGGTCAGACAAGAATGCCGCTGTATAATACCACATACCCGGATTGTCGCTTTTCCCACTCTCGGCCATCTTCAAACTCAGATTATATAATTTCCTGACCTCTATTGATTCTTCATAGTCATCCTCCCAATAGAACTCGCCAAGAGGTTCCAGCTCTCTTACAAATGACTGTAGAGTTTCTTCTATATGCCTACTATTAGGGGCATATTCGCAAACTAAGGCTAACGCATCAATAGTAGATACAATTTCACCTGCACGACCTGCACAAAATAACATTGAACCGACATCGCCCAATTCTGCAAAATATGTGATTGCTTTCTCAGAACGTTTAACACGAAACTCAGCTCCAGCAATATAAGGATGTATGAGTTGACGCATTAAGTTTTCTTCTGGATAACTCACTACCTCAGAATCCCACAAATTGATACACTCTTCATATCTACCTAATGAGAATAATGCTCTAATGGCTTGTAACAAATATCTATCACGAAGTTTGGGAACATTAACATTCAAAGCCTTTTCTGCAATCTCCTCAATAGTCATTCTTGCACCAATTTTCATAGATGGGTAATACCAACGGGAATTACGCTTCAAACGTATATACTCATTAGTCTTGGCAAGAAGCAGAAAGTCTAGGATTGAGGTGTCTTTTTGCGTTATCCATTCAATAAACTTATTACCATTAGCCTCTTTGTTATCGTATATTCTTTCAAATTCATCTAGCGTCATTTTATATACAACCTGATAGATGTCCTCTAATGGGATGTCCGTAGAGGTCATAATTTGCCACTCCTTGCAATTTCTTTCCGAACCTGGATAATATCCTTCTAGTTCCATTGAGGTTTCTGATTGGTTATTAACCCTATACATATAGTATCCTCTGGGTGTATACCAAGGTCCCCAGCAAGCATAGACTTCGCTTGCACCAAAAAGTGCAAACAGACTAATAAGTAAGTATTTTATCGATTTCATCGTTTGAGTAATTTTTAAGTTGTGATGCATCTAAATGGTATAAAATATTTCCGCTAGCAGGTTTACCGAAGTGCTTCTCGACTAACTCTTTAACTTCAAGTATCTCGGTGAAAGTGGGTCTTTCATATCTGATGTGCTCGTTATTAGTCACCAAACTATCTTCTGAAGAGACGATTGATACAAATTTGTTGTTATTAAACTTCACACCCCAACCATACACAGGATAAGCATAATCGAGAGGAATCTGATATGATATCTTGTGTAAATAAGGTTTTACATCGTCAATATAGAGGATAGAATTATCTGTGTTAGGGTCCTTTAACGCACCAGTATTATACAGCATCAGAACGGCTCGATCAGAAGGCGGTGGAGTCTCTTGCATTTGATGAAGTCTGATGGTAAGGCTCAATTGTATATTTTGGGATGTTAATTTTGATTTCACAAGCTCACACAATCTATGATAGCTACTTCTAGTCGAAGCAGTCCAATCGCAGTCAAGTTGAATCTCACGAATCTCACTGCAATTATTGTACGAAGTCATAGCTAGCAATCTCTCTACAATCAGAGAAGCGAATTCATCCTCCTTCCCATTCATTGCTCTCAATGCTTCTATGGTAATATAAGTAACCGGAACTACCTCTAAGCCTTTTGGAATTTCAGACACAAATTTTGTTGTGGCTATTGGAACTATATCTACGTTGCCTGAATAAAAGTTCTGTTCTGTCGCAACATCAAACATTCTTAAATAAAGACGACTAATATTGTGTTTGTTTAAAAATGTCATTTCACAAGAATCTAACTCAAAGGTAGTTTTCCAATAATATATTGAATTGTGTTTACCGAAATCATCTATATCCTCACTTAGCTTGCTTTTATTTTGACAGCTGTAAAATGAATGTGATATAAATACCAATCCTATTAAGTAGAAAAATAATCGTTTCATAACTCAAGCTTATATTTATTTGTTTTTAAATTATTATAGAAAAACTTAATTATCAGGTAAATAATAAGCGGTAAATATGGAATTATAAAGAATAAATAGCACTCGATTAAATTAGAAGCTAATAAATATATTGAATCCCATTCTGGGTATAAATAGAAGTTTGCCAATTGATATTCTTCATCAGTATACGAAAATAGTCTCTTGAATAAATCTAACTGTGATAACACTGAATATAATATAATTCCCACTAATATAAACACCGAGGATTGTATATAACAAAAAAGTGCCTTTGTACCAAAAAGATATTTTTCTCTCCATTTTTTTCTTATGGTCCAAACGATTATTACGATAAAGAATAGGATGAATGGTATACCAAATCCCCAAAAGAAGATTTGTCCTGAAATGAGAATTAGATAAATACCATAAACAAATGAGCTAAATAGCCATGATGAGAAATACATTGTGATCTTATTTCTTTGTATATAATTTATAAGTCGTATTGCCCTTATTTGCAGCTTAGAAAAGAATGCCGCTTTAAAGTATTTAACACATAAAATACAACTAATGTGTGTAAATAGAACTACAAAGAACATAGCTCTAAAACTAACCATTATATCAAGAAAACGATCATACATACCCGCATGAGCATATGAGGGTAATGTAAATAGTATCGACAATATAAATAGAAATATGATTTTTCGCATCTCATTATATATTAAAAAGGTCCATCTATAAATCGTCCATTAGATATGTCATGCCTTATTTCCTCATAAATTCTATAATCATTCAAGTCAAAAATTCTACTTTTGGCATGGTCGAATCCAGTTTCTATTTCTCCCGTTTTATTATACTTTTGCTTTGCAATTATTACGTTCATTAATCCTTTTAGGTTTTTGCCAGTTTCATCCGATAAAATGCGATAATATTCAGGTCTGAAAAGAAGATAAATGGAGTCTGCATTATTTTCTATGGCACTACATGACCTAAGATCTGCAATTTGCGGAATTTTGCCATCATATCCTTCTCTGTGTTCTGGTGAACGGTTCAAATCTGAAGTAACTATTATAGGTACATTCAAGTCGTTAGCCATACATTTCAATTTATGACATATTGCCTCCATGTTTTCTTTACTATTACCATTCTCTTCAGAATCAAAGATTTTTTGAATCGTTTCAATGAAAATAATCTTAACTCCTTTCTCTTTTATCAATCGTTCGCAATGTTCTTTAATATAAGTGAGTTTCAAATAGGGTTGTAGATTCAGGTATAATGGTACCCCTTGCATGTTAAAAGAGTTCATTATATCTAATTTACGCTCTAGAATATGACTATTATTTTGAAATTTCATGCAAGAAACAACTCTTGACATAAAGTGAAGATTTATTGAATCTGTCGCTGAAAACAAAGCAACCGGGATATTTGATATAACCAAGTTGGATATGGCACTAAGTACAAACGCTGTTTTCCCCATTAATGGTCTTCCGCCTATTATACAAAGTTCTCCAGGATACCAGCCACCTGTAAATGCGTCTAATGTCTCGATGCCAGACTTTATCGTAACATATTCATTGTTTAATATGCTTTTGTTTACATATTCTATGGCATCACCTAGAATAATGGTATCATTATTGTTTCGCATAATTGTAATTAAAAAAATGTTCCTATACATTCAAGGTTTAACTCTTCATTGTCACAATTCGGACATTGTATGTGCAAATGATTTTCGTGAATTTTAATTCTAAGATTACCACAGTGCGGACATATGTTTACAGCTTCTTTATTCTTATTTCTTTCTCTATGAAATAAAGAATGGCATTTATCACAAGAACAGATATACAAATCAGACATTCCTAATGGATCAATTAAAGCATTATCAAAATCCGGAGATCTAAAATTACACTTTGTACAAGTATACTGAAGCAAAAATCCCATATGTCAATGTTTATTTATTAAAACCGAATACCACATTCATAGCTGTAAATTATTTCAGCTTTAACATCTTCAATAATATCAAAACCTTGATTGGCTGTAAAGTTTATATCAACAGTTTCTCTTACTAGTCCTTTCCAGTTATTCCAATAACAACATGTTACGGTAGCTTTATTGTCACAAATCACCACTTTTGGTAAAAGCTCATATTCTTCTAAAATACCTGACACGTCAACATTTTTGAATTGTTTATTGCCATGAAAGCCTCTAATATTTTTGAGATCATCATTTGAGAAGATGTATTTGCGTCTATTATAACCGGCATGCCAGAATAATGGTAAAATGGTATCTGCTGTGTGTAATAAATATATTTGCCATGCACTCATTGATGTGCATTTCGCTTTTATGCTATTAAACAATAATTTGCTTCCAACTGATTTATTATCAATAGCTTCTTTTTCATCCTTTGTAAAATAAAACCACGATGAATCACCTGAGCCTTCTTCCTTTGCAAAACGAATATTCAAAATATCGGGTAGTACCAATTCATTAAAAAGGTTTTCTACTTTTGCGTGAATTTCAGTAGCCTTACTTTTACGATTGACATTTTGTAAATAGTGATGAAATTCAGCACCAACCAATCCATATTCGTTTGTGCTGTTCAGGATATCTAGCAATCCATTAGCGGATTTAAATAGACTTTCTAAATTTTCATCATCATATTGTTTGTTATCTGAACTTATGATTTGTTCTAAAATAGCTTTTGCTCTATCAAAATCTTTTTTCAATATGTTGCCGTTCAACATTTCACCGAGTACATACAATACGGATAGATTGTAAAGACATCGAGCAGATGGACTTGCATAATTACTTACTTCAATCAAATAATTTACAGCTTTTTCGTACTCTTCATTACTCCAAAGCAAACTAAAGTAATTCTGCATAGCGTCATGACATCCATGGCTTGCTGCTTTTGATAACCACTGTAATCCTTCTTCCATTTTATCTTCATAATTAGCCAATAAGATTCCAATATTATTGGCAGCTTCATATATACCATCATTGAACGCATTAATATAGCATTCTTTCACCATGTTATATGTGTTGACATCAGTTTCCATTAAAGATGACAGCATGAGTACATTACATTCTTCTGCACATGATTTTAAACTACAAGGTTGACATGAAGGTATATTGTTAAGACCTAAACCGTCGTATTTATACCTAACAATGTATTCTTTATCAAGATTTTTGCAGTAGTCTGTATTTATTAGCGGTTGTTCAAAATACAGGCAACTGGTAGTAAGTCTTGGATGTCTTAATTCTAATTCCGGATGTGAATCATCATTGTAGTCCTCAGCTTCATGGCTCATGTCGTTTCTTAATAGCACCTCAGGGAAAAATTCTACAACCTTCTTACATTTGTTGCATACAGACACAACTCCACTGTAGCCGAGTGGACCACAATCGACCGTTACTTTATACCATTCCAGTTTTTCAGATAATGTACCGCATCTAAGACACGGAATTCTGTTAGGATTGCTCTCTATTTTTTCAGTTACATTTTGCATGATATATTCGTAGGTAAATGGAAGTTGATTTAAATCCATATATCTAATAATCGGATCTTGCAAAGGATTCGGCAGTAATAGAACGTGAGTTATTTTATTGTCAACAATTCTAAATACCGTATACATTGATTTATATCCTTTGATGTTATCGAAAATTGCGGTACGAGAAAAATAGGCACATCGTTTTATTGTAGTCTGCACCTCTATGTTGTCTCGTTCTAACCTCAGTTCTCTATCTTTCCAATAAAATTCAAATTCATTAATTCCTATTATAGTTTTTTGACTACCATATAGCACAAGCTGCACATCATTGGCCAAATATGGTTTTAATAGGCTGAAATCTCGTTTATATCTACAGCTTTCAAATAATTTGGATATTTCTGTATATATGTCATCAGACAAATTCTCTTCAATAACCAATCCTCTAGATTCCTTCTCCATTTCAGCCTTTTCAGATGCCGATAATGATTCAATATAACCTCGGCCATATACATCATCTATAGTAAGTGTTGTTTTATGGGTCTTATTAAATTCTTTAATTGTGACGAACTTATTCAAATATTTATCATGAACCAGGAATTGGCCATACTTTTCTTTTTCTTCTGTAGATAGAGCGAACGCACGTTTACCATAAAAAAGAATCTGAAATAATTTCTTAATTGAGAAGAAACAAAGCCACGCGACTAAAGGCGAAACGGCTAGTTTAACCCACAAAGCTGGCTCTTTACGGAAAGACCATGGCTTTAGTTCCGGATGCTTCTTGTTAAACAAATACTCTACGACAAAACTAGCCATCATTATTACAGTTAGACCAGCATAGATTAATCCAATTATTGCCCAGATATTCATATAGTAATAATTAATTCAGTTTATATATAGTTATAAATCACATGTTATTTCTATTAAATTTACGAGTTGTCTCTTCATTTTTATCTCGTATCAATTTGAATATTTCTAAACTTCGTTCCCTGCTTCCTGAAATAAATTTTATTGGAAGTTCTGCAAGTTGTTCTTCAGTAATAAAAAAGGAAAAACCTGATAGGCGAGAACTCAATTTTGGAATGTTATTCTTTTCTTTTTCTGATAGTATCTCATATAAATTACTTCCATTATCATCAATCATATGCATATACATAGCATCGTCTCGCATAGGTCCGTGCAAACAGAATCTAATGCCAGCAGGTACTTCATGTTCTCCTCCCCCGGTAAAAGGTGCACAATAATGCACCAAATACCCGATAATACAATTCTCTTTCAATTCAAAGATGTTATCTTCAATATTCAAAGATTCTATAAATTTAATGTCTGCCATATTACCTTGTTTTTATTGTTATTTTTCTAGTAAGTTTGAAGCTAAACCATCAGCTGTTTGTATTAATGTAACCAATGGCGTATTTTCCTTAGCAACAGTAAGACATGACTTGGCTTCATAGGATTGAAATGGTAACTCCCATGCATGCATATGCCATCTTATAGCAAGTATTTCATCTTTTGTTAATGAAAGTCCTGTCTGTAAAGCTATAATTACGGATTTCTCTCCGTGGCCGAGGGGGAGGTTTGAGTAATCAACATCGTATCCTTCCATATCAACCCATTGACCAGTGGCGTTTTTCTGTCGTTTAATTGTTTTTTTATAGATGTCTGATTTGCACACATCATGAAGGAGAGCTGCTATTATTATACTTTCTTTGGGTAGCTTTGCTGCTAATGTGTTATCCAATTCTATCATGGTTTCTCTTATTCTTAATGCCACTTTACACACATTTAATGAATGTTCAACTAAACCTCCATCTGTATTTAAGTGAAACTTTGTACTGGCAGGTGCTGTAAAGAAACCTAGTTGTTCAAGAACTAACAAACAATTGTCAATGCCTTGTCTGTTTGTTGATTTGAGTAATGCTATAAATTCGTCTTTTTTATTCATTGTATAAATTTTTGATATTATCTTAGGGTAATAATTACCAAGAGAGAATTAGGGGCTATAAAAACCTCTCACTGAATAGGAGAGGTTTGTATGATTTATAACTCTAACCACATTCCGTTTTCTTTTGTTTCTTTATATGCTATTTCATCGAAAATATATAATTCTGGTCTTTTATATGGAGTGATTTCTTCGGTTTTCTTACCCGTTGCCTTTATATAATTCAACTTTTTGATCTTTCTAAAGAAATTCTTTTTATCACTAAGAGTATTATAACCATCAATAGGAGGGTTCAGAATTGCTTTGTAGATATTGTGAAGTTGAGCTATAGTGAACTCTTTGTTTAGTAGATGAAAACCAATTGGTTCAAAATGGATTCTTTGTTTCAAGCTCTCATGAGCATCCTTAATAATTTGTGCATGGTCAAATGCCAAGGGTGGTAACTCATTTATGCTAAACCATTTTGCTTCTAATGCATCATCTGCACCTTTTATTTCTAAATATCTGCTCTTAGGAACCAAGGCTACAAATGCAACTGTTATAACTCTTTCGCGTGGGTCTCTATATCTATCAGAATAAGTGCGTAGTTCACGTAATTCTATATCCTGTAAATCGATGCAACATTCTTCCTTTAATTCTCGATATGCACATTCTTTAGCAGTGGCATCATCTTCTTTTAAGAAACCACCTGGTAGTGCCCACATATCTTTAAATGGTTCTATGCCTCTTTTTATTAGTAATAAATCAAGTTTCTCTCCGTCAAAACCAAAGATAATAGTATCTGTGGTCATTGTTGGATGCCAGTATGGAGATTCCCATTTTTGGGTGTCTTTATTAAAATTCATAATAAATTAATATTATAATGTTACCTGATTAAAAAGACAGATCATTCTTTATAATTTTGTCTTCAATATAGTTGAATATCTTATCGTGATATTGATTACCTAATCTTTTTACCTCTTCTGGATTGGTTTTTGAATATCTTGACCAAATTTGATGAAAGATATTATTCAATGCATTGTCTAGTTGTCCAACTCTAGGTTCAGTAAACATGTCACACATTTGCATACCTTGAAGATGATGTTCGTATGCCATCATTGCTGATTGTCCCATTATATCAAATGGACTATAGCTTATCTCTTCTCCTTCAGAATGAGCAAATAAGCTATAGAATGCTTTATTATACTCATATGTAAGAGAAAATCTATATACAAATAAATAAGGATCTTTGTTAGAACACTGTTTAATAGCCTTAGTAAGGAAATAATAAGAAATTGCAACAGCTCTAGAGATGGTCTCATTATCTGTAAAACTATCTCCTTCCATCATTTTGCCTAATGCTAGAGCGCAACATTGGATGTCCTTTACTTGTTTTACTTGTGAGATGTCAGAAACAAAAGACCTGAAGGCTTCTATTCCTAATCTGTGTGCCATCGATGTATTTCCGTTCTTTGCGGCTTCTCTTGCTTTCATTGCATATTGTTCAGCCTCACAAAATGATGTAGTTGAAGTTGGTTTCTCAATACTTTCATTTGAAATCTTACGATATTCAATGAATGTATTTCTGTCATACATATGTAGAACGCATTTTGATACAATACCACTTTCATAATAAACTATTAAACCATAATCGCTTAAATCATGTTCTTGCCAACCAAATGGAGTTTGGGCAACGACTGAATATCCGCGTAGTTCTACAGATGTAGCAGATTGTCTATATATTCTCATAGGCTTGTCTGCCATCAAAGGACGGTTTAAATCATTATTGAATATCTTAACGATATATCCGTCACCCGGTTCTAATTTGTATCCATTACATCCATTTTTGTTTACTTCCACTGATACAGTTCTAATACAGTTTTGTAGTCCATGCACAGGTGAACCATTTTCATAACGTAAATGTTGATTGGAAGTAAATGTGAATGGTGTAAATGTACCAGAAGAGGAAGATTCTTTTCTAATGGCATAACCATTTTCATATAAGAAATCATTGATCTCTTCAGCTTCTGTTATTCCCTTCCATCTTTTGACTTCCTTACCATTCAAATCTACAAGAATGAGCTTAGGAAGGTTATTGACCTTGTACTTCTTCACAATGTCATCTTGATTCTCTACATCTATTCTTTTTATAGGTAGCGCAAGAGGAGTTTGCTCAAGAATCGTATTTTGTTTGTTCCAATGTGAACAATCAAGATAAAAGTCGAGAATTTGATACTTTTTACTATTCTCTTCAAATATTCTTGCTTTACGTTCTTCTTCCTTGCGACGATTTTCTGCAAGACGAGCCTCACGCTCCCTGGCGATGCGTTCGTTCTCCTTGCGTTGCAACTCAGCCTGACGCTCTCTTTCGAGGCGTTCCTGCTCTGCCTTCTTCTTGTTACCGAAGATGAAATCAAATAGTCCCATAGTATTTTCTTGTTATATTTTACTTAAATCTTGCTTTAACATGTGTCTATAAACATGTAATAATCCATTTGTAATCAGTGAACATCTTTCAAATTGAGCAAATGGAGAATTATCTTCCAATGTCTTTATTAGTTCACTAGTTATTTCTCTTGCTTGAGTTTCAAATAGCATATAATCAAACATAGAATGTCCTTCCTCCCAGAAATCAGAATGCCATCCATATTTATATAATTGCCATGCCATTAACAAAGGATTCTTATACATTTCTAAGAATTGATTGAATTTAAATATTCTTATGCTTAATTCAGGATCATTTGAATTGTCTGCAAATTCTGAATGTCTGTTCTGAATATTAGTGATTGCTTCTATCAAATTCTTAATTTCAGTTTCTGTTGGTTTGCTAGGATCAGATACCTTTTTGGGCATTTGTAGTAAGTGAACAAATTCTGACAAATCATTTTGAATGCATTTCAATACGTTAAGAACATGTCGCTCATCATCATAATTTCTTCGAGGTATTCTATGTTGATTATATTCATCTCTAGTGACAGTCTCAAGAATATTGAAATTATTCTCTACATATGATATTGCATTTCTAACAATATAATCTGGTTTCTCATGAAACTGCTTAAGAAAAGAAGGATAATCCTTTTTATCATCATCATTCATGAAATAGGATAGAGGATAATAATCGTATACATGATCACAAATTGTGGCCAAAATCCATTTTGCATGCAATAACTCTTTTCCGGCCTTAATCTGAGATATTGTGTCATTCCCATCATAAATGAGAGTATATGTCGCTTTCCCAATAATAGATATGGCTTTTTTGAGGGAATCTTTTGATAGTAAATTGTCCTTATCGTTCATTTCCTAATTATTATAGATTATTACATTCAAATGGTAACTATGACGCAAAGATATATAATCTTTTTCTAAACCACTCATCTTATGGGTAAAATTTACCATAAGAAGCGATTGTTTTTTAGATTTTCTTCTATACAGCATCAAGATACTGCGTTTTTGCATTATAACCAGTAGACACTATAGGACATGCATTCATTCGTGAATTTACAAGAATTTCTAAACATTGCATCATATTATTTAGCTTTATTTTTATCGCTTTTATAAATGGAAGTTGAATTCCGCTTTCATTAATAGCTTTTGCCATTTTCATATATATATTATAACAATCATCCAATTTTCTTAATGCATAAGCATGTTTGAATCTATCATACTCTTCTCTAAATACTTTTTGTATACCCCATATTAACAATTTCTTTTCTTCTTCTTCTTTCTGTAAAATAGAGTTTAACTTATCAATATTGACCTGAGCATCCAAGATTCTCTTTTTAATTTTATCTATTTCTTTATATGGTAATGTGCAATCAGAAAACATTCTTTTCATTTTATAATGAATTTCTTTGCAACTGCTAAGATCTTTATTTCGGTAGGCAGTAAAAAAGCTTTCCATTTCTCTATTAAATGAAACCTTGATTTCTTTTAATATTTCGCTTATCGTGTCTTCCGACTTTTTTATTTCTTCATGTTGTTCAAATGGTTTAGTTACTTTAGCTGGGCTTTTCATTTCAATGATACTCATAACAACCCTTTCTGCCAAACATGGAATATTGCTTAAATTCTTTTCATGATCTTCAACAAGACTAGTAACATGCCATCCTCCGCACAAAGAACAATAATAGCTTCGAATTGGAGCGTATCCATTTTCAGCTAATATTGATTCACTATTAAACTTGATAAAATTATCAGCCTTACTTTTGTCCTGAAATAAAATTTTATTCTTGCCACAACATGAACAATACACTTTATTTCTATAAGGTAAAGCTTTTCTATAATCTGAGACTTCATATGAATATGCTTCGTAATCCATATATCTCTCTTCATATCCATACCATCTTTTGGCTCTTTTAAATTCTATACCGTTCTCACATAATCGTTTTTTCGATTTGCGATTTCTCCTAGAATTAAAAGAACGATAAGATTCAACTCTTTTAAAATTATTTGAAGATCGTTTCTTCCAGTATGAGGCTTCAGATGATGATTCAAAATCTAAGGCTATTGATTGTTTTACACTATCAAAGTCAAACACGATATTATCGCTGACTGTTATTGTTGAATAATCTAAACCGTTCATACTTTAATATATTTATAGTTCTTAAAATTGTCAAATGGTAAATATGACGCAAAGATACGTTAAGTTTTTAATCTGACAAATTTTCTATTGGTAAAAATTACCATAAGGGTGTTTTTTTATGTTTGTTTATCCATTTTTGAGGCTACCATCTTCTATTTTATGACCAAAGAATGATTTCAGTTGCAAATGTAGAACCAATGATTTTCTAGTTTCAAGGTCAGGTCTTCGATTTATTTCGAAATCTCCACACTCCACAAGTCGGTAGTATTTCTTATAAAACCTTGCACCAGTATCATTGCTCCATTTCAAGCAACAGAATTCATCCCTTCAGGTCAGTCAGATGATAAATGAGGGAAAAGTAAAACTTAAAATTTTAGTGCTATGTATGATTATGATAATGAAACTACACTGATTGGTAGTGCATGTACTCTTCTCCACCCTTACAAAGGATATTCAGAGGGTGAAGTTATAGACGACTATGGTTTGGAACTGCTTGTTCGCTTAACAAACGGAAAAGAGTTGTCTGTGTATAAAGATGAACTGATTATTAACGATTAAGATTTTGGATTATGAAGAAAGAATTATCAATCTATGATAGCATAAAGGCTATCAAACGTAGAGAACAGCAGGAGTTGGCAGATGCCTTGCGTAAACACGGGTCAAAAGTGGATGATGGCTATGAGTTTCACTTTGAAGATGAGTGCCCCATCATTGGAGCTTATGATTATGAGGAGCCTTGTGATGTGGTTATACTTTCGGCTCGTATCGATAAGGATGGTTATCTCAAACTGATTGGAGATGAAAAGAAGATAGGGGTAATCCTCATTCAATAGACCCTGATGATGTGTTTGCTGGGCAACTTGAGTATGTAACCTCAAGTTTAGGGTGATTATTTAATAAAATGCAATTGCTTCATTTAAGAAGCAATTGCATTATAGATTGAGCATTTTGAAATATGCAGATTTCTCTAGACTCATCTCCGGCACTGAGGATGCCCGCTAATTTACCTTTATAAAATATAGGACTTCCGCTAGAGCCTTTTCGTAATGGATAAGACATTTCGCAAGCAATGAAATTTCCTTTTATATCAACGACTTTTCCATTGCATTCGATAATTTCAGTATGGTCTGTTGTGTTTAACCATCCAAAGACATTGTTGTCGTTATCGATTTTACTGACGAAAACTTTATAACTGATGCTATGAAGAATATCATTCAATAAAACATTCTCTTTGTAAAGCTCTATTGGACTATTTATAGAATCAAGTTTATAAACGGCTATGTCATTTCCTAGAATATTCCATGACAAATCATTCATAGAACTAAAGTAGACACAATTATCTTTGTTTAATTTGTATTTTTTCTTTTTAAAGCTAATTGTTGTATTTTCACTTTTTTCTAATACATGTCCAGCAGTGATTAAATAATTACCAACAAGAACAGCACAACCTTCACATGGAGAGCCTATAGGTATTATGTAATCGTTTAATTCTATATTAGCTTCTTCCATTTCTGTAAATTATAAATTCTCTATAAGGTTCTCGTTCTCTTCAATATAGGTCATAATAATGGCAGCGGCCAACGAACGGAGTGGGATATTTCTGTCTGCATTTACACGGATTATCTCCAAACGCTTCTTTACCTCTTTAGGAAGCCAAATGGCTACGCCTTGTTCGCTCACGCCTGTATACTTGTCAAGATTTTCCTCGAATCGCTTCATGCCTGCCGATGTACGTTTCTTTGGTTCCTTGACTTTTATAACAGGCTTTTCCTGTGGGGCTTCATTTGTTGTTATGCCTCTGACAATTTCATCAAGACCCATATTTGCCAATGGGTTTTCTATTGAAGGTCTTTCTTTTTTATTAGCCATAGCTTTATTCCTTTATATTCAGTTCCTGAATGATTGTATTAAATGTTGATTCCACTGCACTATTCTGATTTCGCTCCAATGGATATAGTGTTGTATATCTCTTAACTACTACACTTTGCTTGATTCTTGGTAGTACAGTTCCCACCAGCCCCAAGAACTCGGTTGTCTGAGTGCGTTGGCGAAGTTCTTCAGCCTTACCCTCTGA
>JAEIGA010002566.1_pt1 | contig 28958 bp, 22 predicted proteins | sample 9270691 | NCBI WGS metagenome assembly JAEIGA01 (sample SAMN17057246, study PRJNA624740) | gut metagenome | biome: biome; isolation source: fecal sample | host: Bos grunniens | place: China: Xizang | collected 2019
GTCTCCGTTGCTACGCGCTGGATAGACTGAATCACGATGCGCTTCGCCTCCTTACTAGCAGTCATCTTTGCGTCATCGATGATGTCATTAATGTACGATGCGGCTTGAGTCTTGGCCTCTTCTTTAAGAGATTCCACCAATTGCTCTCTCGCAGCATCTGCCGACAAGCCACTGATTGCTTCAAGCTTCTCACGCTGTTGTGCTTGCAGGGCATCCAGTTCTGCCTGCTTCTCGCCTACGATCTGCATCTGATTGTCAAGGTTTGCCTTGATAGCATCGATCTCATTGCGTTTACGCTGATTCTCGCTCTGCTGCTGATTGAGCTGAAGCTCACGTTGCTTGATACGACTCTCGGCCTGTTGCAGCTTCTGGCTGCGTGCTGCCACCTCTTTTTCGAGTTCGGCCTTTTTGTTGAGAAACTTCTCCTTCACTTCGAGGAGTTTGTTTTTCTTCATCACCTCACCTTGAGCCTCGGCTTCGGCCAACATCTGCTTTGCCTTAGACTTCGCTCCAGCGAATGCAATGAAGTAACTGAGCGCAGCGCCTATGATGAGGCCTGCTACACCGACAATTACCGGTATTAACGTTGTCATGGTCATTGTTGCTTAGTTTTTTATTAATAAAAATGCACTACCGCATAACGCAAAATACAGATTGTACCTTGGCGTTCCAGTAGTGCGTGGTTATACCTTATTATATTATATAGGTCAAACGCTCACCTCGTTGTCTGCAAGAAATTCATCAAGCCGTTGACTCAACTCGTCAAATTTCTCCAAGAACGGACGGGTATCTGTGCGCATCTTCTCCTGTTGGAACAGCACCCCTATATGCAAAGCCACCATGGCGAGGTATTTCGCACTAGTTTGCCCGGGGAAGTGCTCACGATATACGTTCAACTTATCGTCAATGTGCTTTACCGCCTTACGTATAGCCTCCTCTTCTGCAGGGTCAATGCGCAAGAAGAAGGTATGTTCGGCAATAGTCACCTTAATTCTCAGTCGGTCGGTCGGTATCATAGCACATCATCTTTTTGCTCCGAGGCATTGAGTAGTGCTATGCACTTATCCACTTCACGCACTAACTTCGACAATCTTCGTTGCGTGTCGCCCAACTCGGTATCGTTCACGCTGATTATCTTGGCCAGCTTGAGGTCTGAATAAGATGTTGAGAGTTCGTCGTATTGTTTACGCAACCGCTCTAACTCTTCCGCCTGTTGCTCCATCCGCTCTCGCAGAACTGCATTTTCTGCGGCAAGCTGTGTGTAGACATCCATCAAGCGGCCCAGTTTCGACTCAAAGTTTGCGATTATCGCCTGATCCTTCTCTGTCATCTTAGCCAAACTTCGTTACAAATGTAGTCTTTTTTCGACAAAGTCAAAACTCTTTATCAAAAAAAGTGCCATACAGACATTCAAAAAGCCTTATTCGCTCTTCTTTTTGGATTCTTTCTTGGCCAAACGGATGACATTAAACACAAATTCGGTCATCCATTGTCCAGAGTATCCAAGCGCATGCTGCAGTTGGCGCACCTCATTCACGGCTTTAAACATCGAGGCATCCTTCCAGTCGTTCTTGGTCAGGATATTATTGATGGCAGCTTCGGTCTGCGTATGCAGCATCTTCTTGAAGGGGATACGCATGGTATACTTCATCTCACTGCTCACCGCCATCATCAAGCTCTCGTTGAATCGTTGGAACTGGAAGAAATATCCATTCACCATATTCACATTACGACAATTCTTCTTGATGGAGGCATCAATCTCCTTGAAGAACGCCTCATCGAGCTGGTAAATCTGCATGAGCATCTTCTTGCAACGCGATTTCTCAGCCACACCCAACTTGTTGTTTTGTGTTGCCACCTTGAGCGTACGCTTAAACATGGCCAGGTCGGGCAGCATATTGATATTGCTGATACCCAAATTGCCAGCCATCACAGCCTGATAGTATACGCGGATGAGGGTCATGAAATCTTCGATTCCACCCACTTTGCTCTCCTCTTCTGTTGTTTTCTTACGAAACAAGTTACTAAAAATTCCCATAGTTCTTACAAAATTTGCGCAAATTTACACAAAAGTTTAGAGTCAGACAAAAGTTGCAGTCGTTTTGTTGAGTCCAAATCGGGGAAACTTCTGTTTGCGGAATGACGCACAGACAAATGCCATGACAAATCCGCACATATACGCCCTATCGTCCGATGGCCTTCGTACGCCTATTCGATGGGCATCGCTCAACTGTTCGATGGCCAACATACAGCCGTACGAAGGCCATCGGACGATACAACGAAAGGCTACACAGGACAAAGCAGACTTGTCGATTGCGCAAAGACCTTGAGGGAGGGTGCCTTTGTCTACATTATCTATCGAACAACAGGACTTACACTTCGAGAGCGGGGCAACTGTTAAACAATGTTTTTTTCAAGAGGGTATTGCCATATCAAATAAAAGTTGTATATTTGCCCAATGCAAAGGAATAAACACAAAAGAATTAATAATCAAAGTATGAAAAACTTAAAACTTTTGCTTGCTTTGGGACTCTTTTTGGTATGTTCATGTACCTCTTACAAGCAAGTCCCTTACCTTCAAAACAGCGCCACATTGGATTCTACGCAGGTTTCCGAGCTCTATGACGCACGTATCCAACCCAAGGATCTGTTGACCATTACCGTTAGCTGCAAGGACTTCAATGCAGCCATTCCCTTCAACTTGATTGTGCAGACATCACAAGCTGCGCTTTTGTCAACTCGAGCTATCACTACACAACCTTCACTGCAAACCTACCTTGTAGGCAACGATGGAGGCATAGACTTCCCCACTCTGGGACATATCATCGTGGGCGGCATGACCAAGACCGAACTTGAGGAGTATATCAGAGAAAACATCAAGCAGCATTTCACCAACGAAGAGCCCATCATCACGGTACGCATGGTCAACTACAAGATTTCTGTTCTCGGTGAGGTGATGCGCCCCAACTCATACACCATCTCCAACGAGAAGGTCAACATCTTCGAAGCCTTGGCTCTGGCTGGCGACCTCACCATTTGGGGTAAGCGTGATGCCGTGAAGCTCATCAGAGAGTCGGCTGATGGCACAAAGCAGGTTGTAAATCTCAACCTCAACGATGCCAACATCATCTATTCGCCCTACTACTATCTGCAGCAGAACGACATCCTCTACGTAGAGCCTAACAAGGCGAAATCACGCAACTCTGATATCGGTTCAAGCACATCACTGTGGTTCTCTGCCGTGTCCATCATGATTTCTATCGTCAACCTTATGGCTAACCTCCTTTAATATATATAGTATGAACAACGAATTGTATAACACCAACACAATCGAAGAAGAAGAAGGCGGTTTTGACTTCAAGACCCTTATCGCCAAGTTTTTTATCTATTGGAAGTGGATTGTAGCATCGGTCATCGTATGCTTGTGCTGCGCGTATTTCTACATTCGCATTCAAACTCCTGTATACAAGATTCAGGCGACTATCATGATCAACGACGAGAAGAAAGGCTCGTTTAATAGTCAAATGATGACCCTCCAGCAGGACTTTGGTTTCATGAACACTAGTGGAGGTATCGATAATGAAATTGAGATTCTGCGTTCAAAGTCCATCATCAAACAAGCGGTGCTCGACCTCAAGCTCTACACCAACTATTCTGTTGACGAAGGCTTTGCACGACCTGCACGCATCCTCTATGGCAAATACCCCGTCGAGGTGAACATTGGTCGCTCTGACCTGGACAACCTCACATTAGGCTTCGCACTGCACATCACGCAGCCCGACAGCTTGAGTTATGTAGTAGAGTATGAGGACTATGACCTCGACACAGAAGAGGTATTTGAGGTAAAGAAGGAGTTCAAGGCGTCAGAGTTCCCCTATGTGCTTCACACTTATGTAGGCGACCTTACCCTCACCAAAGGACAAGCAGGTTCACTCAATGCAAACCAAGAGCTGACCGTATCTATCGTTTCTCCCATCAAGAAGGCACGCGCATGCCTTAGTGCTTTGTCTATAGAGCCCACCTCAAAGACCACTTCTGTGGCTTACATCTCCTACCTCGACGTCAACAAACGCCGCGGTGTAGACTTCGTAAACCAGCTCGTAGCAGCTTACAATCGTGAGAACAACAACGACAAGAACCTCGTAGCCATCAAGACCGAGGAGTTCATCAAGAGAAGATTGGAGATCGTGGCCGAGGAGCTCGACGCGACAGAAGAGCAGATGGCTCAATACAAGCGTTCATCAGGCTTGACCAACCCCACTGGCGATGCACAACGCATCCTCACAGGAAGCACCGAGTATGAGAAGCAGAGCGTAGAGGTAGCTACACAATTGAGTCTGTTGTCATACTTGCGCGACTACGTAAACGATCCCGCAAATGACCTTATGGCCATCCCCGCCAATGTAGGCTTGACCGATGCCTCATTGTCGACCAGCATCACCAAGTACAACGAACTCGTTATTGAAAGAAACCGCATGCTGCGCAGCGTCAATGAGAGCCACCCCACAGTCATAGACCTCACCACCAACTTGAACTCTATGGCTCAGACCATCAAGCTCTCTTTGGGTGCTGCCTATGAGGCCCTCCGCATCAAGCAGAGAGACATCAAGAGCCAATCCGTAAAGTTCACCTCCAAGCTAGGAGATGCCCCCACTCAAGAAAAGGTTCTTGAGGGTTACAAACGCCAGCAAGAGGTTAAGTCTGGCCTTTATCTCATGCTCTTGCAGAAGCGCGAAGAGAACTCAATGGCCTTGGCAGCTACAGCCGACAATGCCAAGATTATCGATGCTGCATTGCCTAATGACATTCCCGTAGCCCCCAAGGGCAAGATGATATGGCTCGTGGCTTTGGTTATGGGTATCGCCATTCCCGTAGCACTCATCTACCTGCTCGAGCTCTTGCGCTACAAGATTGAGGGCCGCAACGACCTCGAGAATGCCACCAAGGTGCCCATCCTCGGCGATGTTCCCTCAGCCACAAAGATTACCGACGGCAAACGCTCAATCGTTGTCCGCGAGAACGCAAACGACTTGATGGCCGAGACCTTCCGTTCGATACGTACCAACCTGCAGTTTGTACTTGACAGCCCCGAGAAGAAGGTCATCCAGTTCACCTCTTCTACTTCTGGTGAAGGTAAGACATTCGTATCATCTAACTTGGCTACCAGTTTGGCTTTGTTGGGCAAGAAGGTCATATTGATTGGTCTTGACATCCGTAAGCCTCGCCTTGCCGAGATGTTCGGATTTGCTGACCGCAAGAGAGGCATCAGCATCTTCCTCTCTGGAGACGCCAACGACAAGGAGCTCTTATTCGAGCAAATTATGCCCTCAGGAGTAAGCGACAATCTCGACGTACTCCCTGCTGGTATCATTCCTCCCAACCCTGCCGAGTTGCTCTCACGCACAAACTTGGACAAGGCTATCGAATACCTGAAGGAAAAGTACGATTACGTCATCCTCGATACCGCTCCCGTAGGCTTGGTAACAGACACGCTCATCATCTCACGCGTAGCAGATGCCTCTGTATATGTATGTCGTGCCGACTACACTCCGAAGACCTACCTCAATCTCATCAACCAGTTGTACAACGAGAAGAAGTTGCACAACATGAGCATTGTAATCAATGGCATCGATATGACCAAGCGCAAGTATGGTTATTACTACGGCTATGGCTCATACGGCAAGTATGGCCGCTATGGTTATGGCAAGTACGGGACCTATGGTCAGTACGGATATGGTCAGAACTCTTAATTGAGAGAAGATTCCATAAATAGAAAAGAGGGTGTGTCCGCATGACACGCCCTCTTTTATTTACATTACCTCCTCTTATTTAACCATTCCTCACCTACCCCCACATTGATTATCGCCGATTGGTCAAGAAGCGAACTTGCAGCTTAAGAATACTCAAAAAAGAAAAGCGAAGAGCTCCCGCCCTTCGCTTTCACTTTTTCAAGGAGGATGAATACTCTTCAGTTTCTCCCCCTATACATTATTACACCAACTTTGCCAAAGCCTCCTTGATACGACGCATAGCCTCAACGATATTCTCATCAGATGTAGCATAGCTCATGCGAATACACTCGGGCGAACCAAAAGAATCGCCACCTACGCAAGCCACATGACCCTCCTCGAGAAGATACATAGCGAGGTCTGAAGCTGTCTGAATAACCTTATCGCCAAACTTCTTACCATAGTAAGCGTTACATTTGGGGAAAAGATAGAAAGCTCCTTGAGGTTCATTCACCTCGAAGCCAGGAATCTCGCGTCCGAGCTTCACAATGAGATCGCGACGACGCTCAAAGGCCTTACGCATCTCTTCTACAGGCTCTTGCGTACCACGATATGCAGCCTCAGCTGCTTTCTGTGACACAGAGCAAGGCCCACTGGTATACTGACCTTGCAGTTTATTGCAAGCCTTCACCAACCATTCGGGACCAGCAATAAAGCCGATACGCCAACCTGTCATGGCATAAGCCTTAGACACGCCATTAATGATAACCACGCGGTCGTGCACACCAGGGAACTGCGCAATGCTCTCGTGACGTCCGACATAGTTAATATGTTCGTAAATCTCATCGGCAATCACATACACCTGTTCATGACGCTCCAACACTGCAGCCAACGCAGCAAGTTCCTCACGGCTATATACAGAACCTGTGGGGTTAGAAGGAGAACAAAGGATAATAGCCTTGGTCTTCGGTGTGATAGCAGCCTCGAGCTGTTCGGGCGTAATCTTAAAGTCTTGTTCGATACCAGCAGGAACAATAACAGGTGTTCCGTTGGCCATGAGCACCATCTCAGGATAACTTACCCAATAGGGAGCGGGTACAATGACCTCATCACCTTCGTTGACGAGAGCCATCACCACATTACACACCGATTGCTTGGCACCATTAGCACAAGAGATTTGATTTACCGTGTATTCGAGGTTATTCTCGTTCTTGAGTTTGTCTACGATGGCTTGACGCAATGCGGGATATCCTGGTACTGGAGAGTAGCGAGAGAAGTTCTCGTCGATGGCTTGCTTGGCCGCCTCCTTGATATGATCAGGTGTATTAAAATCTGGCTCGCCCACACTGAGATTGATAACGTCTACACCTTGTGCTTTGAGTTCGGCACTACGTTGCGACATCGCCAGCGTTGCTGACGGTGATAAGCGATTGATAAGGTTGCTTAATGCGTTCATGAGTTATGATTTTATAAATTATGTATTATATATTTGAAAATCTTAATAGCTTGAAGCTCTCTCTAAATTACAAACATTTCAATTATCAGAAGTGAAGCGTATGTCCCATACGTTCTTTCTTAGTCTGCAAGTAGCGCTCATTATACTTATTAGGAGCTATCTCGATGGGCACATTCTCCGTTATTTCTAGTCCATAGGCCTCTAATCCAATGCGCTTCACAGGATTATTGGTAAGCAGACGCATCTTGTGCACGCCAAGAGAACGTAAGATTTGCGCTCCAACTCCATAGTCACGCTCGTCTGCATCAAAACCAAGATGGATATTGGCATCCACGGTGTCAAGTCCCTGTTCCTGGAGTTTATAAGCTTTAATCTTATTCATCAATCCTATTCCACGGCCCTCTTGCATCATGTATACTACGACACCCTTTCCTGCGGCATCAATCTCTTCCATAGCTTTGTGCAGTTGGTCTCCACAGTCGCAGCGGCATGAGCCAAAGATATCACCTGTCATGCACGATGAATGCATACGCACGAGTATGGCTTCATCCTCCTCCCATTCTCCCTTAATGAGTGCTACATGCTCTACTCCATTTGACACTTGTCGGAAGGGGATGAGTCTAAAGTGACCATGAGCAGTAGGCATATCCACCTCTTCACCTCGCTCAATCATCGACTCTGTTTCTAGGCGATAAGCGATAAGGTCGTGAATTGTTATAAGAGGAATATTCATCGCACGCGATATTTCAATAAGTTGTGGCATGCGCGCCATAGTTCCGTCCTCATTCATAATTTCGATGAGTGCAGCTGCGGGCTGAAGACCCGACAAGCGCGCCAGGTCGATAGCAGCCTCAGTGTGTCCGGCACGACGCAATACCCCCTTATCCTGTGCATAGAGGGGATTGATATGACCTGGACGTCCGAAGTCTTCAGCCTTGCGGTTAGGATCTGCCAAGGCACGTATAGTTGCTGCACGATCTGCTGTAGACACACCTGTAGAGCATCCCTCAATGAGGTCTACCGTGACTGTAAAGGGTGTTCCTAAAATGCTCGTATTGTTGTTTACTTGCGGTGCAAGATTAAGTTCCTCACAACGCGACAATGTGATAGGGGCACATAGCACTCCGCGTCCATAGCGAAGCATGAAGTTGACGATATCTGGTGTGATTTTCTCAGCCGCCACAATGAAGTCTCCTTCATTCTCACGATCTTCGTCGTCTACGACAATCACGATACCTCCTTGTCGGAAGGTTTCCAAGGCCTCCTCAATGGTACTGAGTTGCCATTGCTTTTCGTTAGAGTTTTCTTTCATAGATGATATTCTGTATTTCCTTATTAGTTTTTATAATTGCATTCAAATCTTCTCTCAGCCGTTGACGGAAGAAAAGCGCTCTCAGATAAAGCGCCACACCCACAGGAAGAGCAACGCCAACAGCAATGTTCATCCACTTACGCGGCATAGGAGCTACATGGGCATTCACAGAGAGCACGGGATAATTATTTAGTACCTTTAGCAGTTCGTGGCTACGACTATTACCCAATTGCCCGACACAAGCATTGAGTTTTGCATCAAGTCTCAGCAGCTGCATATCACGATTACTACCCGCGACAAACATGCCCAGATAGTTTGGATATCGTTGCAGCAAATGTTGGGATGTATACTCATTGCAAGCTATTGTGAGTTTCTCTAGCTCTCCGGAAATAGCAGTATAGTCGGGGTCATCAATAACGACCTCCTTCATTGCGATATTGCGTTTTACGCGTAGGGCAAAGACCCACCGCAAAGCGTTCTTATAAATATCAATATTGAACACACCAGAGTCTTTATTGGCTTGATAGGTCAAGAATATCCCCAAAGGAGCCAATACCGCAGTGCTCATCCAGCTTCCCCACCATACAGGTATCTCACCTTGGCGAGCAAGCTTGGTACCCGAAGTATCCAGCATATAATAGACAATGAATGTGAACACCGACACAATAACTGGCATACCCAATCCTCCCTTACGTATAATCGCTCCTAGAGGAGCACCTATAAGAAAGAACACCAGACATGAGAGCGACATGGTGAACTTATAGAACCATTCGATGCGATGGCTACGTATGCTCTTGTCTGCATTGAACACGGTTTTCGTCTTCAAGGCTAGTTCGCTCTTAAAATTATTGATGCGACGCTCTCCACTCTCAAGCCACTCCTTGCGCTGATCACGTGTCGAAGAGTGGTAGAGGCTATCCACATTTATACGTGTGACGTACTCCTTCTCAACAAATTCGCGAAGTTTGGTGGTATCAGATCTCGACAGCTTATGTGAGGCGTATGTACCCGCCTTGAGTTGTCCATAGTAGACACGTCCGATGCTATCCTGCTGTGTCGTCATAGAATCAATATCATGAACGAGCTGTGCCATGTTTTTATTCATAGCATTACCACTGAGGAAACTGCCATCCATGAGGTCAAAATCATTATTGAATTCAATGAGCATCGTCTTCTCGCCAAATTGCTCGCGACGATAGGGGATGTTTCTCGCATTAATCTGTCCATCCTTGAGGTTCTCAAACTGCTCACCATGATAAAGCACAAAACGCAGATGCTGCTTATCAGCCGTCGTTTCGAGTCGGCCGCTGTCAGCCTTAAGAATAGTGGCATTATCAAAGCCATTCGTCATATTGTATATGACCACTCCGTATAGCATACCCGTGTCAGGGTCCTTCCGTTTGACATAGAGATTATAGTTCTCTATACCATCGTAGAATGCCCCTTCAGGAATCTCCAGTTCGGGAGATTTCTGCTTCATCGACACCAACAACGTCTGCAACTTCAAGTTTGCATGAGGAACTGTTACATTCTGAAAATAGAACGACACCATCCCCAATGCCACGCATAGCACAATGAGCGGGCTCATGATACGCAGCAACGACACCCCTGCTGCCTTCATGGCCGTCAGTTCTACACGTTCACCAAAGTTTCCAAACGTAATGAGAGCCGCTAACAGCACAGCTAAAGGAAGTGACTTAGGCACGAGTGTGAGTGCTGCATAATAAAAGAATTGCATAAGCACATCCATCGGGATACCCTTACCTACCAATTCATCCACATACAGCCACAATAGCTGCATGATAAAGATAAACAAGCAGATGAAAAAGGTCCCGACAAACAGAATGCCAAAACTTTTCAACACGAATATGTCAAGCCTCTTAATGCGCACAAGTGTCAACGTCTACTAAAACACGCGCAAAGATACTAAATTAATTGACAACTGGCAATTGCCGCCCGACAATTAATCATCCTAAAGCTATAAAAACGACCTTAGGCTATCTCACAACCCCGCCACGCGACGCAATTCCTCCATTTGGCTCTCCCACATCTGCACGAGGTCTTCCTCCTCTTCGTTACGAGACACTTCCGTGATTTCCAATACGTGAGCTTTGGTCAGTTCACTCACATTGATACGCAACTCAAAGTAGGTTTTAGGCCCCTCATCTAGCCAATGAAAACGAATATAAACGCCATCTCTACATCCCAGCATTTCTGCCTGTCGCGTTTCAGTCTTTCCCCACTGAAAAGTATACACACCATCCTTCTCGGTAATCTTATCCACCATCCATGCCTCCAGGCCACCGACAGTTCCAACCAGGTTCCAGATAACATTCCGCGTATTTCCGTTGAGCGGATACTCCAAATGAATTTTCGTCATGGTATTAGTCTTTTGCTCGCAAATATAACAAAGCCTGCTCAAAAAAACAAATCATAAGCCATTTATTTAAACGTACACATGATAAAGGAATAGTCATCCATCCTCACCAATCCATAGGGACACCAATCGTAGGCAATTTATAGGCCTAACCCCTCGCATTGTGAGCACCTCAACAATTAAAGAGTCGTCCGACCTACACGCCATTTCAGTTGGGGTAACAACTCGGAAATGTTCAAATAATTTGGCATTTCGTTCGACTTACACTATCTTTGCACCTTCGTTTGATTAAAACAACAAAAGAATATAGTAGATATGGGAAAAATCATCCTTACAGGTGACCGCCCCACTGGCCGCCTTCATTTAGGACATTTTGTAGGTTCTCTGCGCCGTCGCGTAGAATTACAGAACTCTGGGCTCTTCGACAAGATTTTCATTATGATTGCCGACGCACAGGCACTCACCGACAATGCAGACAACCCTGAAAAGATACGTCAAAACATCATCGAGGTAGCTCTCGACTACCTTGCTTGCGGCATTGACCCCGAGAAGAGCACCATATTCATACAATCACAAGTGGCTGAATTGTGCGAATTAGCCTTCTATTATATGAATCTCGTCACAGTGAGCCGCCTACAACGCAATCCGACCGTAAAGACCGAGATACAGATGCGCAACTTTGAGACTAGCATCCCCGTAGGTTTCTTCACCTATCCCATCAGCCAAGCCTCTGACATCACCGCATTCCGCGCTACCACTGTACCTGCCGGTGAAGACCAACAGCCCATGATTGAGCAAGCACGAGAGATTGTGCGCCGCTTCAACGGCATTTATGGAGAGGGGACCCTTGTTGAGCCCGAGATCCTACTCCCCGACAATGCGGCATGCATGCGTCTGCCCGGAACAGACGGTAAAGCAAAGATGTCTAAGTCCTTAGGAAATTGCATCTACTTGTCCGATTCATCAGAGGAGGTACGTAAGCGCGTGATGAGCATGTACACCGACCCCGACCACATTCGCGTAGAAGACCCAGGCAAAGTGGAGGGTAACACCGTGTTCACCTACCTTGATGCCTTCTGTCGCCCCGAACATTTCGCTCAGTATTGGCCCGACTACAACAACCTTGACGAGCTGAAGGCACACTACATGCGTGGTGGATTGGGAGATGTCAAAGTAAAGAAATTCCTCTATGCCATCCTCGAAGAGTTGCTCACTCCCATTCGTGAGCGCCGCAAGGAGTGGGAGAAAGATATCCCCGCCGTATTCGACATTCTCAAGAAAGGTAGCGAAACAGCACGCATGGTGGCAGCCGAGACACTCAGCGACGTACGTCGCGCGATGCGCATCGATTACTTTGATGATGCAGAGCTCATCGCCGAGCAGGCACGTAAGTTCCAGGGATAAGACCGCGGGCACTGGATTGAAAGCAAACCACACGCACGTTGGACACCACATCATCAGCACAACAACTGATTGTTGACATCGGCAACACATCAGCGAAGATTTATCTCTTTGAGGGCGACGTCGCTCTCAAAGAGATACGTGTTTCCCATGAAGAACTATGCACACAATTAATCAATATCATCAAGAAACAATCCATTGAGGCGAGTATCATCTCCTCTGTAGTCCCTCTGAGCGATGACATCTTGACAACCCTTAAACAACTCCCTACCCCCTGTCTTCAGATGTCGGCCCAGTTGAAGTTCCCCTTCAGCACCGCCTATCGCACCCCACATACCCTAGGAATGGACCGTTTGGCTGCTGCAACTGGAGCATGGCACGAACAACCCGACCACGACCTACTCATCATCGACATAGGCACTGCCATCACCTATGACATTGTTACCGCAGAAGGAATACACCTCGGAGGAAACATCTCACCAGGCATCGACCTAAGGCTTAAAGCTCTCAACCACTTCACAGGCAAGCTCCCCCTCATCAGCAAAGAGGGCCATCGTGTCCCGTTAGGCGACACCACCGAGACAGCCATCAGAGAGGGCGTTTTGCAAGGTATAGATTATGAAATCGAAGGTTACATACGCGCATATAGAAACAAATACCCTGGACTTTTGGTTTTTTTAACAGGCGGCGACGCGTTCCGCTTGGATAATCGAACAAAAAGTCGCACCTTTGCGGACGATTTGCTCGTCGCGAAAGGGCTAAATCAGATATTAAGACTCAACAATGAAACGAAATAGCATACTCATTCTCGCACTCACACTGTTGTTCGCCATACCTATGATGGCCGAGAACGGGATGAACTCCCCTTACACCCGATACGGATTCGGACAACTCGCTTCGATGGAAACCGGCACCAACAAAGGGATGGGGGGCACTGGCATCGGTGTGCAAGGGAGCAACCAAATCAACATGCTCAACCCCGCATCGTATGCTGCGATAGACACTCTCACCTTCCTTCTTGACGTAGGCATGAGCCTTCAAAACGCCAATTTTTCCGAGAATGGTGTGAAAATGAATGCTCGCAACACCACTTTTGACTATTTAGCCATGCAGTTCCGACTGATGCCCCATCTGGGCTTCACCCTCGGAATGATGCCCTTCTCCAACATAGGATATAATTTCAGCAACACGATATCAAAAAACGAAGATGGCACTCAGACCGCCACATTACTCTACAATGGTACAGGAGGATTGCGACAAGTAACCGCAGGCATTGGATATGCCCCCATCAAGGGACTCTCGATAGGTGCTAACCTTGCATATGTCTATGGTGAAATCGCTCATAACATACACACTCAGTTTAGCGATCCCGATGCCACATCGATGAGCAAGGCTTACGTAGCCGACATCACCACATACAAAGCAGAACTAGGATTGCAATATCGAGCGACGATGGGGAAGAATAGCCTCACTATCGGTGCCACCTACCAACCAGGACATATCATCAACGACGAAGCCTATGTCGTCCACCGCATGACAACAAATGACACCATCAGCCGCAGTCATTTGAGCATCCCCACCAAGTATGGAGTAGGATTCTCATTCAATCACGACAAGCGACTCACAATTGCAGCCGATTATAGCGTAGAGCAATACGGAGCAGCAGACTTCTTCGGGACAAGAGGAGCCGACCGCCACCGAGCATCTGTAGGCTTCGAATACATCCCAGAACTTATCAATCGCAATCTATTGCGACGTGCTCGCTACCGCGGAGGATTACATTACGCGACTTCATACTACACGATAAACGGCCAGCAAGGTCCCACAGAGTATGGAGCCACCCTAGGCATAGGTCTTCCCATCATGAACGCCTGGAATGGGAAAAGCATCATAAACATTTCGGGACAAGCCATACACATGCGCCCCAACACACCTGGGCTGATAACAGAGAACTACCTCAGACTACACATCGGCATCTCAGTCAACGAGACTTGGTTCAATAAATGGAAGGTACAATGATGCTTGAGAGGGCAGAACTAAAAAATCATAACCAACGACTTTAAACGTTCACCCCCAAGAGCAGTCAAATAGACAGATTAAGGATAATAACTAAAAATAAAAAAGAACAACATTATGAGATTAAAAGCACTTATCGCGTTCTTCGCATTGGCTTCATCATTTGCAATGGCACAGAAGGGCGTAGAAGACGGTTCACGTTTCGGACACGGACAAGACAGTATTGACTGCCTAAACAACATCAGCCTCTATAGCGAAAACCTCAAGACAAAGAATTATGCCGACGCATACACCTATTGGAAAAAGGTATTCGCTGATGCACCCGTATCACGCCACAGTCTCTACACGGACGGTGTGACCATCATGAAGAACCTCATCGTAGGCACCAAGGTGTTGGAAGAGCGCAAGGCTTATGCCGACGAGATGATGGCAATTTATGACCAACAGTTGCAGTACCTCGACAAGCTTAACTTGTTGCGCAAAACCCCTTGGACAGAATACTATGTGAAGGGCGAGAAAGCACACAACTACCTCACCTACTACCCCCGCATGGACAACAATCAAGCCTATGACATGCTGCGCGAGGTTATCGAGATGGCTGGTGACAAAAACCAATACTACATCATCGGTGACTACATGAAGGTGTCACTTGCAAAGTTTAAAGCAGACGAGACACACCGCGAACAGTTCATTCTGGATTATGGTACCTCTGCAGAGCTCATTGCTGCTATCGCTAGCAAGGTTGAGAACATGAGCACCCCCAACCCCAAACTCATCGAGGCTGTTGCAAAGATTAAGGACAACGTAGATGGCTATTTCATCAATAGCGGTGCGGCAGATTGCTCACAACTCGAGGCTATCTACGCCCCCAAGGTAGAGGAGAACAAGGACAACATTGAGGAGCTTACCAAGATTGTAAACCTCATGGCTATGCTCAACTGCACTGAGTCAGACGTTTATTTCGCTGCTTCGGAATATGCACATGCCATTGCCCCTTCAGCAAAGAGCGCCGTAGGCTGCGCCAACCGTTATCTTAAGCGTGGCGATTTGGTAAAGGCAATCGAATACTATGACCAAGCTATCGAACTCGACACAGTAGCTGAAAGCAAGGCCGAGAACTGCTACAAAGCAGCCCTCATCCTCAACTCCGACAAGCAGCTTAGCAAGGCTAAGAGTTATGTATCACGTGCCATCAGCCTTAACAGCAACAAGGGCGCATACTACATTCTGTTGGCCAACATCTATGCAGCTGCACCTCGTTGGAACGACGAGCCCCTCATCGACAAGTGCAAATATTTCGTTGTACTCGACCGACTCTATCAAGCTAAGCGTGTCGACGAGAGCGTTGCCGAAGAGGCCAACAAGATGATCTCAGCCTACTCTACCCACACCCCTGGCAAGGAAGAGCTCTTCATGTTGGGCAAGAAGGAAGGAGAGAAGGTACACGTTGGTGGCATCATCAACGAAACCACTACTATTCGTTAATCGTCACTGTGGGTTCGGATAGTAGACAATCACACTACAAATCACATAGCATAACAATCGTTGCGACAGCGATTGTTATGCTATTTATGGTATCATCATGCAAACGCGACAAGCAACCCATGACCGATGCCATCAGCAATCGTGACTCTGTCCCCGTCATGGTCACTCGAGATGTGGCTACTTACGTTAGCGACTCAGGCAAGGTTCGCTATAAGATCATCACCGAAGAATGGAAAGTCTTCGACCGTCTCGACCCCTCGCACTGGGCCTTTGAGAAAGGCATCTACTTGGAGAAGTTCGACGACAGCCTCAGTATAGATGCCACCATTGTTGCCGACACCGCCTACTACTACGACAAGCAAGAGTTGTGGGAACTACGGAGCAACGTGCACATCGAAAACGAGCAAGACGAACAGTTCGACACACAATTGCTTTTTTGGGATCAAAAGACCAAACAAGTCTATTCGGATCGCCCCATCCACATACGCCAACAGAAACGCGTCATCACAGGTATCGGATTCACCTCAAATCAGGACTTCACCAACTACACCATCAAACAGACACAAGGTATCTTCCCCATCAAAGAACAACAGAAGACACCTGCAGACACTCTTGCTGTAGCAGAAAACTAAATCCCCAATGGACACTACCGGAATATTCCTTCTCATAGCCATGGTCTTCTCCGCCTTCTTTTCGGGGATGGAGATAGCTTTCGTTTCATCAAGCAAGCTTCGTTTTGAAGTTGACAAAAGCAGCCAAAGCCTCTCAGGAAAGCTACTGACCGTATTCTATAGCAACCCCAACAACTATGTGTCCACCATGCTAGTGGGCAACAACATCGCCCTAGTAGTCTATGGTATCATGATGTCTCGCATCATCGATGGGTTCCTCATTGCACACATCACCGACAACCCCGCATTGTTGCTACTCGTCGACACCCTCATATCCACTCTCATTATCCTCGTAGTGGGCGAGTTCCTACCTAAGACTATATTCCGCATCAATCCCAACGCCACACTGCGTTTTTTTGCATTGCCCACCTTCTTGATATATTGTATTCTCTATCCCATCTCGAAGTTTGCCACGGCATGTGCACGAGGCATCATGCGTCTATTTGGGATACAACTCAACGAAGAGAACTCCACCAAAGCATTCACTAAAATGGACCTCGACTATTTCATCCAATCAAGCATAAGACAAGGAGATGGAGCTGAGAACGTAGACACTGAGGTCAAAATATTCCAAAACGCTCTTGACTTTTCCAACTTGCGTATACGTGATTGCATGATTCATCGCACCGAGATCGAGGCAGTCGACAAAGAGACATCTACCGAAGAACTCATGCGCCGATTTGTCGAGACGGGCTACTCTAAGCTCATCGTTTACGAGGGGAGCATCGATAATGTCATTGGCTACATACACTCATCCGAGATGTTTAAGCGTACTGCCACATGGCAAGAGAACATCGTCAAGATGCCCTTTGTCCCCGAAAGTTTCCAAGCACAAAAGCTCATGGAGCAGTTTTTACAACAGAAAAAATCCTTAGCCGTGGTGGTCGATGAGTTTGGCGGCACCGCAGGCATCATATCACTCGAAGACATCGTCGAGGAACTCTTCGGAGAGATTGAAGATGAACATGACGTGGCAGACTACACCGCGAAGCGCAACGACGACGGTTCTTACCTACTCTCTGCTCGCCTCGAAATCGAACGAGTCAATGAGATGTTCGGGCTCACCCTCCCCGTTGCTGATGAATACCAAACGATAGCCGGACTCATCCTCTATCGATACAAAAACTTTCCTAAGACACACGAAGTGGTGTGCATAGACCGCTTTCAATTCAAAATTATGGAGGTCAAAAGCAATAAAATCGAACTTGTAACACTTAAATTAGAAGAATAACGCACTTTTCTGCTTAATTCTTATGCCGTTAAAGGTTTTTTTCGTACTTTCGTGCGCTCAAAACGTTTTAAGGAGAAATAACAAAAATATAAAACTAACAAATACACAAAATGGCAACATTACAATCTATCAGAAAACATGGCGCTGCGTTGGTAATCACCATCGGTATCGCGCTGTTTGCATTCATCGCAGGCGATGCTGCAAAGGTTCTCCAGCCCAGTCAAAACTCACAGACCGTAGGTAAGGTCAACGGAACAAAGATTGACGTTCAGGAGTTCCAAAAGCAAGTAGAAGAGTACACTCAAGCGGTAAACTTCGCACGTGGCACAAACTCTCTTACAGAGGAGGAGAACGCACAGATTAAGGATGAAGTATGGAACACCCTTGTAACCAATGCTCTCATTGGTGAAGAAGCTGCGAAGCTCGGTCTTACAGTTAGCACCGCAGAACTTCAGGCCGTAATCAACGAAGGCACCAACCCCATGTTGGCACAGTCACCCTTCGTCAGCGAGACTACAGGCAAGTTTGATCGCGACATACTCATGAAGTTCCTCGCAGACTACGCAAACCTCGACCCCGAAGTTATGCCTGCCGAGTATATTGAGTACTATCATCAGCTCTACAACTATTGGAAGTTCCTTGAGAACAACCTCATCAGCAGCATCCTTATGGGCAAGTATGAGACACTCGTTACAGAGGCTCAGCTTTCAAACCCCGTAGCAGCAGAATACGCATTCAATGCACGCAATGCCTATGCAGAGGTTGCCTATGCAGCGGTACCCTACAGCAGCGTAGCTGACTCACTCGTAAAGGTATCTAATAGCGATATCAAGAAGCTCTATGAGGAGAAGAAAGAACTCTACAAGATGCCCGTAGAGACCCGCAGCATCAAATACATCGACTTCACGGTTAAGCCTAGCGAAGCAGACCGCCAAGAGCTCCTCGCAGAGGTAGGTGAGTATGCACAGCAACTCGCTACAACAGAGGATCTCGGTGCACTCGTTCGCCTGGCCAACTCAGAGGTTGCCTTCTCTGAAGTTCCCGTGACCTCAAAGGCTCTTCCCGAAGATGTAGTGGCAAACCTCGGTGCTGTCAGTGGTGATGCAGTATATGGTCCCTACTACAACCAGGCTGATGACTCTTATAATGCTTTCCGCATCCTCTCTAAGCAGCAACTCCCCGACTCTGTTCAGTTCCGTCAGATTCAGGCTGCTGACGCTGATGCTGCACGTGCAGAGGAGTTGGCCGACAGCATCTACAAGGCTATCAGAAGCAACAACAATAGAAACTTCGCTGAGATTGCCGAAAAGTATGGTCAGGCTTCAGAACCCGCATGGATCTCTACTGCAAACTTCGAAGGTGCAGCTATCAGCGGTGACAACGCAACATACCTCAACACCCTCTTTGGTATGAAAAAAGGTGAGCTCAAGCACCTCACCATTGGTGGCGGCCACCTCATCATCGAGGTTCTCGACACAAAGAACCCTGTAGAGAAGTACACAGCAGCTATCATCAAGCGTCCTGCATACTTCAGCAATGAGACCTACGCAGCTGCTTACAACCAGCTCAGCACATTCGTAGCTAGCAACCAGAGCCTCGAGGATTTCGAAGCCAATGCAGAAGAGGCAGGCTATCGTCTCTATCCCGTAAACGAGCTCAGCAATGCTGCTCACAACATCGGTGGTGTACAAGGCACACGTGAGGCACTCCGTTGGGCTTTCAATGCCGAGAAGGGTGAGATCTCACACATCTTCGAGGCTGGTGCCAACGACCACCTCATGGTAGTAGCAGTTGCTGACATCCACAAAGCAGGCTATCGTCCTGCAGAGCAGTTTGCTGACATCCTCCGTATCCAAGCTCTCAACGATAAGAAGGCCGACAAGATCATGGCAGATGCAAAGAAGGTAAAGAGCATGGATGAAGCTCTCGCTCTCGCCAATGTAAAGAGCGACACCTTGCGTCGCGTAACCTTCAGCTCTGCAGCTTATGTAAGCAAAGTTCCTGCAAGCGAAAACGTAATCAGCGGTGTTGCTTCAGGACTTGAAGAAGGCGCATTCTTCGGCCCCATCAAGGGTAATGGCGCAGTATACTTCGTACAAGTGAGCAAGAAGGGCAATGGCGTAGCTAAGTTTGATGCTGCCACAGAGCAGAAGAACCTCGAAGTTTCTTCTACCCGCTTCATCAATGGTCAGACCATCTTGAACGAGCTCTTCCGCAAGGGTAACGTAGAAGACAACCGCTACCTCTTCTTCTAAGACAATTCGTCTATAAATAATAAGCGAGGGTGCGTGATGCACCCTCGCTTACTTATTTTAACAGGATTGACAACGCAATTCTCCGACTCATTTATCCCCCCTACTACGAAACCAACAACAAGATTGCCATTACTAGAGCATTCTTAGAAAGAGCGAAAAACCATTATAATAGGCACAAAAAAACCACCGTAGTCACGGTGGTTTTTCTCCTTCATGTGAAGAGTATTACTTCGCAGCCTCAAGAGAAGCCTTACGGAATGCCTTCATAGCCTTCTCAAGCTCAAGAGAAGCCTTACGAGCACGAGTACCAGCAGCCTTATTACCCTTTTCTACCTGAAGAGCTGCATCAGCTGCAAAAGCAGCATACATTTCCTGAATTTTTTCTACGAGTTCTTTCATACTTTCTTAATTTTAAGTTGATTTACGACTGCAAATATAGTAAAAATCAAAACATTGCAAGCATTTTTAGTAAAAAAAACACTCCTTATCCATATTTTTCTCATTACATGTGGCCAAAACCGCCATTAAACATAGGCCCTGTGCCCATTCCAGGTCCTCTCATAGGCATTCCTCCGCCCCTTGTCGTTGGCATGGGAGGCATAGCACCTTCGGGCGATTGCGGATAGGCCTCTCCACCCTTACGCCCCTCTCTACGCGACTCCTTGTCACCAAAGAGATTAAGACGATAGACAAAGTGTACCATAAAGTAACTATTCACTGTATTGTACCACGTATCGCTGCGCATGGTAGCGTTTATGACGCGGCTTACGTTGCTCTGCTGACCCAAAATATCATAGAACTGCACACTCACAGTAGCCGCATTCTGCGCAAGAAAGCTCTTAGAGAGCTGTGCATTCCATATCAGTTCGTCGGTATTGAACTCGGGATCACTGAAACCACGACGACTGTTCATATCGATATTTGACGAGATCTTAAGTCCCCACCATGGCAACTGAATATTTGTCGATGGACCATAAGAGAAGATATAAGTATCACGATTGGCTGTAGGTTGCAAATTATTACGCGCACGATTGTAGTTAAGAGACCCCTGGAGTGTGATTTCCAACCAATCGTTCTGATAGGTTCCTGTCAGGCGCTCCGAAAGCGACAGCGAACGTGTAGCTGCAAGAGGGAAATCTCCTGTAGCTGTAGCCGTACGCACATACCCCTCTTGGTAGTTATAGTTTGCATTAGTCGAAGAACTTACCTTATACCGTTGATTTGGCAATGCAGTATTGTAAGCTACACCAGCTCCCGTACTCCAATTGCTCCACCAACCATCAAGGTTAGTGGGCTGAGAGATACGCCCACCCGTCTCCTCATTATAGGTAATCTTGTTTACGATGCTATTAAGCGTACTATTGAAACGTATATTTGCCGAGATGTTCTGCAGGCGATCGACATTAAAATCCTGGAACTGTACGTTGAGACTATTATTGAACGTGGGTTTCAGACCGGGATTACCCATTGTAATATTCAAAGGATTGCTATCATCTGTGATTGGTAGCAAGTCGGTCATTGAGGGCTGTCCACTACGTCCTCTATAGTTGATGCGTAAACTACGCTGCTTGGTCCAACGATAGCGGAAGTTCATCGTAGGCGTAAAGTTAAACACGGTGCGAACAGTGTCGATATCACGATTCATATACTGATAGTTCATCTTACTACGCTGAGGGAGCAAGGTAAGGCCGACATTCATGTTATACTTTTCGCGTATCAATCGCAACTGAGCCGTAATGTCATGATCAAAGTTCTCATAGGTAGCCAATCTACTCAGTTCCTCGCTGCGATAACGCTCATAGTCATCGGGAAGCATCCAATCAGGCAGATTCCACCCATCAAGAAGTTCTGGCAGTTCATAAGTCGAGCGTTGACTATCATTGTAACGATAGCTAAACTGATAACTAAGCTGCAAGAACGTAGCTTCCCATAAAGGTTCACTCCACATCGCACGGGCATTATAGTTATAGGTCTTTGTAGGAGTGTCACTGTATCGATTTATGGTCGAAGTACTATCACCACGTTGATAAAAACGGGTAAACGAGGTAGATGAAGAGTAGCTCATCCCCTCACTATACCCTCCATTGAGACTCAACGTGAAGTTACGGCCTTCGGAGTTCAACTTACGATTTATCTGCAAACGACCATTGACGGTGGTACTTTCGTTCTCCCCTCCCGATTGACGTTCGTTATAGTTGACACGACTCTCATCCACCCATGCCGAGTCAAGAGGTTCGTAGTCTTCGTCAGCAAACTTCACATCTAGAATATCATAAGGGTCCTCATTAAATGTCGCAGACCTATTCACAGAGGTGTTACCCGACTTGGAGTACCCTACACTAGGACGAAAGATGATGTTAGTCATCGTGTCAGGCCGCCATTCAATACGAAAATCAGCATTCACACGCATGCTTTCATTATTTGATTGGCTGTGGCTATTAGAAAAAGAGTTATTATTTCCATGAGTAAGGAATGTCTCCGAGGCCGTCATGCTCTGTACATCCGAATTGTTATGAAAGAATCTCACACCACCACCTAACTGGAACTGATATTTGTTCTTCTCTATCTCTTCACCCAGATTCCTTGCTAAAGAGAAACCACCCATAGAGCTTTGGTTCAATCCATTGCCCCCTCCTCGACCGCCACGACCGCCACCAGGGAAGCCGTTATCATTGACATTATTCGTAGAGAGGATGACCGAGTAGTGCTCATTTTCTTTAAAACGATTGATCATACTCTTCACCGTATAGAGGTTATGAATGCCGTAGGCTGTTTCCTGCGTAGGACGTCCATAGCCTAAATCGATATTCGAGAACCACCCCTTCTTAGCATCGGCCTTCACCGTAAGGTCCAACACCAGTTCTTCCTCTCCATCATCAATCCCTGTGATCTCTGCCAGGTCGCTCTTCTTCTCATAGCTTTTCACCTTCTTCACCATATTGGCTGGCAGGTTTTTCATCGCTATGCTCTTATCCTCCGAGAAGAACTCTTTTCCATCTACTAATATCTTCGATACCGTCTTTCCATTATAGGTCACCGTCCCATCCTCAGCTACCTCATACCCAGGAAGCTTGCGAATAAGTTCTTCGAGCATCGACCCCTCAGCCACACGGAAAGCCTCGGCATTAAAAATCACCGTATCCTCCGAAACCTGTACTTGGGCCATTTGAGCCTCGATGACAGCTTCTTGCAGGAGTAGTGCATCCGTCTTCATGCGCAGCGAATCAAACCTCACGCGATTCGTTCCTCCTTCTACTACAAAATGTCTGTATAGGTCACCATAACCCACAAATGACACCTTCAAGCCATAGTTCCCTTGCGAGAGGCGATGAGTCATCTCAAAATCACCCTTCATATCCGTTGTTGCCCCTGATAAGAATGTGCTGTCAGGCATACTCAGCAGCTGAATGGTAGCAGCAATGACTGGCTCTGCAGTCTCATAATCAGTAACGCTTCCTGTTATCTTCACCCTTTTTTCTTGGGCTACGAGCATCCCGACATGGCACAAAGCCACAACGAGCAAGAAAAACTTTTTCATATTCTATATTCCTTTTTATATTAATCGCGGTCTCACATACTTAGATAAGACTATATAACCTTAAAATGGTTTAATCTTATATAAAAAAATAGGGAGGTATTGACCTCCCCAATAACTATATGTTTTTCGTCTGCTTGTCCAAGGCTACAGACAATTCTCCCCATGCATCACTGAGCGCTTGCATCGAAGGGAACAGAAGATCCGCTCCCTCATCCAACAAGGCCTTATCAGGAAGGGGACCAGTATTCACCGCTATGGTAAAGATGCCCGCAGCCTTTGCAGCATGGACACCGAGGGGTGCATTTTCAACTACAATACACTCATGGGGCTGTAGGCCTCCCTTCTGCATCCCCATCAGGTAGGGCTCAGGATTTGGTTTGCCATACTTCACGTCAAAAGCCGTCACCATCAGTTCACGACGAAAGATGCCCGGATAGTCACAATTCAGTTTATCTAGCAATGAGCACTGCCCAGAACCTGTGACAATGAGTATCATAAGCCCTTGTTCCTTAAGTTGTCGCAACAAAGAGAGAGCACCAGGCATAGGTTCTGCTGGAGGGAACTGATTAAAAAGGTCTGACTTCACCTTATATATCTCAGCTACACGTTCCTCGCTGACCTCCGTGCCATGTTCACGAAGACTCACCAGATTGACGGTAGATGTGCCCGTGCGTCCTTCATGCATGTACACCTCCTCCTCGGGAAGATCATATCCAAACTGTGCCATTGCCTTATTCCAAGCTATGGCATGATAGGGCATGGAGTTATATAGCACTCCATCCATATCGAAGAGAACGGCACGAAGGCGCTGGGGAAACCCTTGCGCCTTCGTGTTATTGATTGTTGACTGTTGCATGACTAGATATTCTAGAAGTTCTAGAGGTTCTAGATACGTTAGGTATTTTATTATCCCAAACGTGCTTTGATAGCCTCCGTCTCAGCCTCATAACCAGGCTTGCCGAGGAGAGCAAACATGTTGCGTTTGTAGTCCTCCACACCAGGCTGGTCGAAGGGGTTCACACCGAGCACATAGCCGCTCACGCCACAACCCTTCTCAAAGAAGTAGAGAAGCTGACCGATATAGTACTCATCAAGCTTAGGCATCACGATGCGAAGGTTGGGCACACCACCATCAACGTGTGCAAGCAATGTACCGAGCTCAGCCATCTTGTTCACCTCATCTACATGCTTACCTGCAAGGAAGTTCAGGCCATCGAGGTTCTTCTCATCGGTAGGCACCACGAGGCTATGATTGGTGTTCTCAACAGAGATGACCGTCTCAAAGATGGTACGCTCGCCCTGCTGAATCCACTGACCCATCGAGTGGAGGTCGGTAGAGAAATCTACAGATGCGGGGAAGATTCCCTTGTTCTCCTTACCCTCAGACTCTCCATAGAGCTGCTTCCACCACTCAGACACGTAGTGTAGCTTGGGTTGGTAGTTAACAAGGATTTCAATCTTCTTACCGTCTGCATAGAGAGCGTTACGTGTAGCAGCATATACAGCAGCGATGTTCTCCTCGAAGGGTACCTCAGGGGCTGTAGCAGCCTCCATGTCAGCAGCACCCTTCACGAGGGCCTTGATATCGAAACCTGCAATGGCAATAGGGAGCAAGCCTACGGGAGTGAGCACAGAGAAGCGTCCACCTACGTTGTCGGGGATGATAAAGCTCTTGTAACCCTCATTGTCGGCTGTCGTACGTGCAGCACCGCGCTTTGCGTCAGTAACGGCTACGATTACCTTACGAGCCACCTCGATGCCACGCTGGTCCTCGCACTGCTTCTTGAGCAAGCGGAAGGCGAGAGCTGTCTCGGTGGTGGTACCAGACTTAGAGATATTGATAACACCGAACTTCTTATCCTTAAGGAACTCTGTGAGTTCAAAGAGATAATCCTCGCTGATGTTATGACCAGCATAGATGATGGCTGGATTGTTACCCTTGAGGTAGCAGTGGAAGTTGTTGCTAAGTGCTTCGATCACAGCACGTGCACCAAGGTAGCTACCACCGATACCAGCTACTACCACTACGTCACAGAGTTCTCGCAAAGTATTGGCAGTCTCTTGAATGTCATTGAGATGCTCCTCAGTGATACTTGAGGGAAGGTGAAGCCAACCCAAGAAGTCATTACCGAGACCATTACCCTTTTCGAGCATCTCCAATGCTTCCTGTACTTTAGGAGCATATGCCTTCACTGCTCCTTCAGCGATAAAACCAGCGGTCTTATCAATGTTCAAACTGATATTGTTCATTATTTTGTTATTTTAAAGATTGATCATATATTGCCCCCCTCAGTCCTTTGAATAGCCCCCTCTATGGGGAGCGCCTTCTGATTGAAGGGAAGATGGTCTTTTTCGCGATGCCCCTCCGTAGAGGGAGGGGTTGAGGGTGGGTTCACTTATCTTATCGAATCCGTCAGCAACTTAATCTCGATGACGGGCGATATGCGCTCGTAGAGGATGTTGTACACTGCATCCACGATGGGCATGTTCACGTGGTACTTTCGGTTAATCTCCTTGATACACTTTGTACCGTAGTAGCCTTCAGCCACCATCTCCATCTCTAGCTGTGCACTCTTCACGGAGTAGCCCTTGCCTATCATAGAACCAAACACACGGTTGCGGCTAAAGTTCGAATAACCCGTCACGAGTAGGTCACCCATATATACAGACTCACTCACTACACGCTTGAGCGGATGCACAAAGTCTATGAAGCGCGACATCTCAACCAAAGCATTACTCATCAGCACAGCCTGAAAGTTGTCACCATACTTCAAACCACTACAGATACCTGCAGCGATAGCATACACATTCTTCAGCACCGAGCTGTATTCGATACCCGTTACATCATCGCTTACTGTAGTCTTCACATAGCTACAATTGAGTTTCTTTGCGAAACTCAGCGCATTGTCACGGTCGCTACAACCTACAGTAAGGTATGAGAGACGCTCTAGAGCAATCTCCTCTGCATGACAGGGGCCTGCAATGACAGCAATGTTATCGTAGGGCACGTGATATTCCTTGTGGAAATAATCCGACACCAGCAGGTTATCCTCTGGCACAATACCCTTAATCGCCGTAACCACAAACTTATCATGCATCCTGGTCTTCACCTTCTTGAGGTGCGACTTCAGGTAGGGTGACGGAGTCACAAAGATAAGTACATCACTGTCCTTAATGACTTGATTGATGTCCGACGAGAAGTTGATGCGGTTTACGTCAAAATGCACCGACGACAGATAGCCGGGGTTGTGACCTGTGCGTTTGAAGTCTGCGATACGATCATCGCGACGCATATACCAATTGATGGAATCCTCATTATTGAGGACCATCTTGGCAATGGCGGTAGCCCAGCTACCGCCACCCATAATTGCTACTTTACCTTGAGGGAAACTCATTATCCTATTTTTTCAATCCAAGCTGCCACCTCATCCACCGTGGGGTTCTTGAGGTCAAGCTTATACTTCTTGTTCACACCACAGATATCCATGTGCACCTTCTGCGGATTCACGCCTTGCATGTCGGCCACGAGCTTATAGCCAGCCTTCTGGATCACAGGTACCCACTCCTCTGCGATACCTATCTCCATATACTTACTTGCAGGATCCTTGGGCGACTTCTTCTCAGGACGCATCTGCGGGAAGAAGAGCACCTCCTGGATAGTCTGCTGACCGGTCATAAGCATCACCAGACGGTCCATACCGATACCCATACCTGAGGTGGGGGGCATACCATATTCCAGAGCGCGAACAAAGTCATTGTCGATAAACATGGCCTCGTCGTCACCCTTCTCGCTCAAGCGCAGCTGCTCTTGGAAGCGGCCAAGCTGGTCGATGGGGTCGTTGAGCTCGCTATACGCATTACACAACTCCTTACCATTCACCATGAGCTCAAAGCGCTCAGTCAGTTCGGGGTTCTCGCGATGACGCTTACAGAGCGGAGACATCTCGATAGGATAGTCAGTAATGAAGGTAGGCTGGATGTAGTTGCCTTCACACTTCTCACCGAAGATCTCGTCGATAAGCTTGCCCTTACCCATGGTGTCGTCAATCTCGATGTTGAGTTGCTTACATACATCGCGTAGCTGAGCCTCGTCCATGCCAGTGATATCAATACCTGTAAACTCCTTGATAGCCTCAGTCATAGTACGACGAGCAAAGGGAGCCTTGAAGCTGATGACGTTGTCACCTACCTGCACCTCAGTCGTACCGTTTACATCGAGACAGATCTTCTCCAGCATCTGCTCGGTGAAGTTCATCATCCAGTTATAGTCCTTGTAGGAAACATAGATTTCCATACAGGTAAACTCGGGATTGTGTGTACGGTCCATTCCCTCGTTGCGGAAGTTCTTTGAGAACTCGTACACACCTTCGAAGCCACCTACGATAAGACGCTTCAGATAAAGTTCATTGGCGATACGCAGATACAAGGGGATATCCAATGCATTATGATGCGTGATGAAGGGGCGTGCAGCAGCACCGCCAGGGATTGATTGCAAAACGGGAGTCTCTACCTCCATGTAACCACGGGTATTGAAGAACTCACGCATTGAGGTATATACCTTGTTACGCTTGATGAAGATCTCCTTTACACCTTCATTAACAACGAGATCCACATAACGCTGACGATAACGAAGCTCAGGATCGTCAAACTTATCATAAGCCACACCATCCTTGTACTTCACAATAGGAAGCGGGCGAATGCTCTTTGACAGTACGGTGAGCTTGTGAGCATGTACGCTGATCTCGCCCATCTGAGTGCGGAATACCACACCCTCGATACCGACGAAGTCACCGATATCAAGCAAGCGCTTGAACACCACATTATACATGTCCTTATTCTCCTCGGGACAGATATCATCGCGAGTGATATAGACCTGTATACGTCCTTTAGAGTCTTGTAACTCGATAAACGAAGCCTTACCCATCACACGGCGACTCATCAAGCGTCCTGCAATAGACACCTGACGAGGCTCGTCCTCATCACGAAACTCCTCTTTTATATCAGTAGAAAAAGCATTGGTCACATACTCAGCTGCAGGATAGGGTTCGATGCCCATGGCACGCAGCTCATTAAGACTATTACGTCTTACAATTTCTTGTTCACTAAGTTCTAGTACGTTCATCTCTTCAACGTTTAATTTTAAAGTGCAAAGTTACTGCAAGCTAAGCGAATAATCAAATTTATTTGAAGATTTTCATCGCCACCCTAGATTACTCTAGATTCTCCTAAGCTATACTAGTTCATCCTAAGCATTCCTAGGCATTCCTAGGCTATCCTAGATCATCCTATACTAGGCTTTCCTAGGTTATCCTAGATTATCCTAGTCCCATAAACGACGAGAGAGGAGTCATCCTTATTGGACAACTCCTCTCTTCTGAAAACGGCGGCTACCTACTCTCCCACAAACGCAGTACCATCGGCGCGGTCGGGCTTAACTTCTCTGTTCGGAATGGGAAGAGGTGGAACCCCGACACTATAACCACCTGA
>JAEIGA010002567.1_pt1 | contig 28957 bp, 16 predicted proteins | sample 9270691 | NCBI WGS metagenome assembly JAEIGA01 (sample SAMN17057246, study PRJNA624740) | gut metagenome | biome: biome; isolation source: fecal sample | host: Bos grunniens | place: China: Xizang | collected 2019
AAAATTACTATGACTCAAACTGAAATCATCGATTTAGCTACAGACGCTACATCAATCACTTTAGCAGAAGCTATCAAACCTAATTCATACGTATACATTGGTAAAATCATCAACGGTATCGTTAGTACTGTAACAAGAACTACTGATAAAGTTGAAGGAAATACTAATACAGTAGATGTTGCTGATTTCTACAACTTCAAGAAAGATGAAGAAGACATCGCTGGAAAATATCGTGTATTCTATGAATACGAATTAGGTGTTACTGATGCTGACGGAAGAGATTTAAGTGAATTAACAGTATTAGCTGACAAATTCGCTGGAACTTACAGATTCATTGGAGACACTATGTTATTCAACCAATTCACTGGTTTAAATGACTTATTCCAAATTGAAATCCCAAGATTAAAATTAGACGGATCATTCTCATTCAGCTTAAACGCTGCTGTAGAAGCTGTAGTATTCTCATTCAAAGGAAAAGCTTTAAGAGATGACTTCGGAAAAATGATTATCTTCCGTAACTTAACTCAAGAAGGTAAATCAGGAGATGAAACATACGGACAATTCGATGGTTCATATGCTAAATTACCAGCTAAAGAAGTAACAGTTGACGTTGAAGACGGAACTTTAACAGAAGTTAAATAATTAGTATAAACGTATAGAGAAGCGCAAGCTTCTCTTATTTTTTTTGCATTAATACTTGACAAAGTTTATAGTTTATGATATAATAGGCTTAGATTTAAGAAAGTTGTTTCTTAAACTACTATAAAGTTAGAGGAGGTTGATATATATGTTAGAAAGACTTAGAATACAAGAAGTTAGTGAAGTAGTTTTAACGGTTCCTGAAGGGGCTATTATAGCAGGCACTAATCTAACAGTTGGAGAACCTATAATGATTATTAAAGACCCTAATTTATCATTGCTAGAGTTTAAAAATGCCAGACACAATCACGAAGATGCCAAAGGCTTTTTGAGTGCAACAGATTTAACATCTAGACTAGACTTTACGATAAATGAGGGCTCTATTTTATATAGCGTTTGGAGTTATATATATGGAGTAAATAACAAGAAAGGTAGTTCTACTCTAAGAGGGACAGAGTGGATTGGACCGGAGCAAATAATTGATGGAACTGATTTTAATTTAAAAACAGAAAGTGCTCCATCAAATATCACTCTATATGAGATGATAGATGAAGTATTAGTAAAAAAAGTAAGAGGGGAAGATTACCAGGTCTATTCCAATGACAAGTATTATACTATACGTTTATCTCAACCAAGCGATAATAAATTCTTTATAGTTTATTCCTATACAATGGAAGAAGTAAATACTACAGAAGTTAAACAAATACATAACAACATTTTTGGTGCTTTGGATATTTACTTTCAAGCAGTAGATATAGAGACTGAAGAAGAACATGTTGTATGTGTACATTGTGACAAAGTGCAAATCTTTATGGATTTAACTATTGGCATTAATGATAGCAAGAAAGCATCTTTTACACCTATTAAAATTTGCTCTGTGGCAACTGATGCCAAAGAGAGCGTAAATAGAAATATTGCTACAATTACGGTACTTTAATCATGGCTAGAGTGGATAATATAAGTGCATGGAATGCTAGGGTTGGTAATACATATAAATATGTAGGACGTCAAGGAATACATTATGAATATGTTATGCCCAAAGATTATACAGGGCCTTGGTATATTAATGCATTGACTGTTCGTTCTAAAAAAAGTCCAACTTCTAAATATAACAATGGTAAAAAGCCTGGTCAATATCAACCCACAGGGGCAAAAAGATATTTTACTTTTTATCAACAACGTATGTTTAAAGATGATATAGAAAATATTTGGAAAGTTGTACTGGAAGAAAGCAATAGAATTTTAAAAAGGGTGAAAAAAGATGGCTAATCAATTAAAACAATTAAAGTTCACAATGGCACGTAATACAAAACATACTTGGAAGGCTTTATTGAACAGTGCTAGAAAATATCAAGAAACAATTATGTTCAAAGCGAGAAAGACTTTAGACGATGCTGGTATAGATAAAGCATATGATCTAACAGATGAAGAAGTTTTGTCTTATTTTCTACCAAACAAAAGCAAGAAGGTATATGCTACGGCAGATAAGAAAAACAAGTCATATACAATTAATGGACAGACATATGATATTTCTAAACCAGATCCAAACTTGGATACTGCTCGTCAAAAGATTGTGGAGAATATTCTTCTTGATACGAGAAATCAACGTACTGCAGCTGACATGGGAAGGATGATCGCCGGAGTGTATGCAGAATTATATGTTGTTTCTGCAGTAGAAAAACATATTAATAATGGTAAATTAAAAGATTTGGCGCAAGTTGGAGAATTCCTAGACGAACAAATCAAGCAAATGGACTTCGCTATACAGATACCAGTGGATAATATCAGTAAGGATTTAAATAAAAACACTCAAAAAGTATTAAAAGAATATGGTTTGGTGTTTGATAATAAGCCTGATGTTACACAGCCCTTTGACGTAACCGAACAGGGAGAGCATGCCGAGGCATTACAGAAGATTAATTTACAACCAAGTAATTTATCAGATGGTTTAAATAGTACTGTTATTGGTGAAGTTATATATTCAAAATATTATGCAGTTCAACCATTCTTCTATTCTAATAAAGGGGATAAAGCTAAAGTCTTGATGCCAAAAGATTTCTTTGTTGACCCAAAACGCTTTGAAGTTTTTAAATCTGATTTTCTTCCAGAAGAGGAAGTAACAAAAGAAGAATTTATAGACAGTGGTTATACTGAAGAAGAGTTAATTGCTATGACACCAGAAGAAAGACATCAAGCATCAAACGTAGTAATAGAAAGAATGATTAAGGAAGCATCTTTAAAATATTTAAGGGTACGCTACAACCCAAAAGGTGGCATATAGGGAGGATAAAGATATGGATTTTAAAATTAGAGAGAATAACAATTATGAATTAATTACTTTCAAACACAAGGTTGCTTTACAAGCTATGAATATGATCGAGGATAAAGATATTACTTTATATAGCGAAGTATTATTATATGCCCAATTATCATTCGTACAAGAAAGTTGTGAAGAGGATGTAATAGATTTTTTAAACAATTCAATGGAAAAAGATTTATTAACATTAATGGAAAAAGAAATAGAGCCAGTGTTTATGGAAATTATGAAAGACGAAACAGCAAGAAACACATTTGATGAAATAGTTGATATTTTAAGTGATTATTTATATACTAAGCGCGAAGGAGAAAGAAGTTTCGTTGGTATATTAGAACAGCTTGTAGATTTTGTTACCGGGCTAAGCGATACAGATTTTAACATTTTGTTTCAAAGAGGTAAAGAAGCAGTATCAACAGCAAAGGCTGTAGTTAATAAACCAAAAGCTGACAAACAAATAGAAATACAAAACACAAAAATGGAAGAATTAATTAATAAATTTAAAAATGCAGAGACAACTAAATAGTTGTCTTTTTTAATGGATGGAGGTGAGAGTAGATGTCAAGATCAGGAAATAAAAGATTGCAATTTAGTGTTGATTTTACCGCTAATGTTAGCAAACTTACCAAACAATTAGATTCAGAGCTTAATAGTATTAAAAATATTGTTGGTAAACATGACATTATGGCTCCTTGGTTTGAAGGGGTAAAAAGTCGTAGTGCTGAATTAAAAAATGTCATTCATGACATGACAACAAGTTTGACAAAACCTGGATTAACTAGAACTCAATTTTTAAAAGGATTAAGTGAGGCGCAAGAGGTTATTAAAAATATTAATGCATCTTTAGCACGTTCTTATGACTATTTGAATCGTAGTTTCAATAGTAAAGGTAATCAAGACAGTTTAGCCGAACTAAAAGCTTTGGAAAAACAATATAACAAATTACAAAAGGCCAAAGTATCTTATGAAGAAAGTAGTTCTGAGTTAAAGGATAAAAGAAGTAAATATAAACAATCCCTAGGAATGACTCAAGGTGAAATTGGCAAAAACGCTAAAACAGCCGCAAGAATACAAAAGAAAAATCCTAAAGATTATTCAAAAGCAGAATTAAATTTCCTAGAAAAGTATAAAGATTTAATACCTGAAATTATAGCAGCTAACGAAGATTTAGTAGCTAGCCAAGAAAAGGTTGATAAAGTCTTTAAAAAATTGGGATTGAAAGATGTCGAAAATTCGGGTGAACTTAACGCTAAAATTGTTGAGACAAAAGGAGCTTTAAAAAATAAAGCAGAAACAACTATTACTCCAGAACAGATGGAGAAGGTTGCTAAATCATTAGAACCTGTTGAGCGTCTAACTACTAAAATTAGAGAAGAAAATAAAGCCATGGGACCAGCTGCTGAAAAATCAAGTGGTCAAATAGTAGAAGCAGCCGCACAAGAAGAACAGGCTTTAAATAGCGTTAAAAGTGTTTTAAATGAATTTGGTATTAGTTTAAGTGCTGTTGGTTTGGTTCGTGGACTTAAACAAGTAATTAAAGAATCATGGGAATTCTATAAATCATTAGATGCTGCTTTAACAGAAATTAGCATAGTTAGTAATTATAGTAGAGAACAAGTTCAAGCCTTAACTGGCGACTTTATTAGTTTATCACAAAAAACCGGAATGGCGATTGACGATATAGCTCAAGCATCAGTTATTTTCTTCCAACAAGGTTTAGATACTGAAGCGGTTATGACAATGACTGAAGTAACAGCCCAATTCGCAAAAGTAGCTGGAGAAGATGTTACTACAGCAGCCGATCAATTAACAGCAGCTGTAAATGGTTTCCAAATTGGTGTAGAACACGCAATAGATGTAGCTGACAAATTAAATGCGGTAGCAGCAAAATCAGCAGCGTCAATCGAAGAAATTTCTACAGCCATGGAAAAATCCGCAGCACAAGCTAATCAAGCCGGTGTTAGTATGGATAGATATCTTGCTTATATCGCAACTATGGAAGAAGTTACTCGTGAAGCGCCAGAAAACATTGGTACATCATTAAAAACCATTATGGCTCGTTTCCAACAAGTTAAGATGGGTGGAACATCAGAAGATGGAGAAACAGATGTTAACGCAGTTGAAACAGCATTAAAATCAGTTGGTATAGCATTAAGAGATTCTAATAATCAATTACGTGACTTAGATGACGTATTAAGTGAATTAGGACCTAAATGGAATAGCTTAGATAGAAATACTCAAGCATATTTAGGAACAGTAATCGCCGGTACTCGTCAACAATCTCGTTTCATTGCATTAATGCAAAACTGGGATAGAGCGTTAGAATTAACTGCTGTATCTGAAAATAGTGCAGGACAACAAGCACTGATGCATGCTAAGGCAATGGAAGGATTAGATGCGTCTATTAATACATTAACCAATAGCTGGCAAAAATTTTTAACAACGTTGACAAACAGTGATACTTTTATTACATTCTTGGATGGATTGTCTAAAATATTACAAAACATATCAAAAACCGGTGGTACGGCTAATATAGTATTAGCAGCTTTTAACACAATTTTAGCTGCAAATTCAAAACGTTTAATAGCTTTTAGTAGAGCAATAACAAATGGATTTAACAGTTTTAAAAAATGGCTTAAAGAAATTAAAGCTGCTGGTGGACCAGTCAAAGCTTTAGGAAACTCTTGGAAAGAAACAGGTAAACGTTTAAAAGAGGCTCAAAAATTAGTAGATGCTACAAAACAATCTTTGGCTGAATCAGAACAAAAAATTATAGCTTTTGGGGAAGTCCAAGAGTTAGATAAAACCATAACTAAATTAGAACAGTCTGGTCAAGAATACACTGAAAACGGTGTTCATGTTGATGAGTTGAAGAGAAAGAAGGCAGCCCTAATTCAACAAAATGGATTGGAAAATGCTTCAGTAGACAGTTTAACAGCAGAATACAATGAAAATAATATAGCTTATCAAAATGCCATCCAGGCACAAAACGAGGCTTTTGAAAGCATGGGTAAAACAACGTCAGCCATTATGTTTATTATTAGTGCTATACAAACAATCACTTCGGCATTAGGAATAGCAGACGAAGGTTGGGTACAATTCGGTATAGCGGCCATCGCGGCGATAGCAGCAATAGTAGTTGCTATGCAAGCGGCACATACTGGATTGTTAAGTTCTGGTAATGGTATTTATGCATTATTAACAATAGGAGCGTTGGCATTAACTGCAATTGTGTCGGCCATTGGGGCTATTAAAACTTTATTTGATGATGGTTCAGAAAAGTTACAAGAACTAAAAGATAAACAAGATGAATATGCAGAAAGCATTAAAGCGACAGAGGCCGCTTTAAAATCAATGGATAGTTATATCGATACTTATGATAAATTATCAGGAAAAATTCTTAAAACAACAGAAGATCAAGAACAATTAAATGAAGCTATTAAAGCCATGGCAGATTATTATGATTTAGATTACATAGATAATCAAGATGGTACTTATGGTATAGACATGTCTCAAGTTAGAAAAAAGAGAAATGAAGAAGCCAAAGAACTTGAGAAAACAAAAAAAGAAGCAAGAAAAAACAGCATTGATTTATTAGATCAAGCAACTGCAACGGCTCGTAAACAAAAGTTTAGTACCGGCGCAGAAGTTGGTATGAAAGCATTAAGTGTAATGGCTGGTACCATACCAGGAGGACAATTATTAGCTGCTGGCTTATGGGCTGAAGCTGATACTAAAAAAATGAAAGCCGAGCTAGAAGCTCGTAAAGAAATAATTGGAGAATATAGAGATGTATATGTCAGTTTATTAGATGATTTAACCGACATGTCTACTGAGTTTGACTCATTGGGAAATGTTGTGGTTTCAGCAACTGATAAAACAAATACACAAAATGCTATATATGATGCTCTATATGATCAGTTAGCAGAAAAATACAAAACTGATGCAAATTATAGTGCAGAGGATTTAGAAAAAGAATTAACCAATTTACAAAAACGTTTAGCGACTTATTTTGAAGAAAATAAGGGTGCTTATACGGAAATGGTAATTAAACACGGTGAGTTTACTGAAAGAGCTCTTACCGACACATATGGAAATGTATCACAAAGCATTGATAGATATTATGAAAATTTAAAAGAAGAAATGCTTGCTGGTTTAGATCCTAATTCGTCAGAATATGAGGCAGCTTATCAACAATGGCAAGCTATGCACGAAGCCGCTTATACTGAAGTATTTGGTTCACTTGGAACAAACCTAAAAGAAATGATTGAAAAATATACCAACGAAAGCAATGAGGCCATGGTTAAATTACTAAGTGGGTTATCTGTATCAACAGCATCAGCCTTTAATGATTTAGGTTTATTTGATTCGGACCCAAGTGGAAACACAGAAAAATTGCTAGAGCTTTTAAGTCCAAAAATAGAGGATATACAAGCAGCATACGCTCAATCAGGAGAGGCGGGTGCTTTAGCGCTGATTAAGGCATTGCAAGAAATCTTGGATGATGAAAGTGTTAGTGATACTGTTAAATATTTCGCCCAAAAGGCTAGAGATAGCTTATTAAGCGGTTTAGAAGTTTCATCTCTAAAGACTTGGACTCAATTGGCAGATACTATTGATGAGATTACTTCATCTCTTACAACCATGAACAAATTAATGAAATCATTTAAAGAAAATGGTGGATGGACTGTTGATGAGTTTAGAGAGCTTGGTGGTATCATGGACGAAATTAGTGCAAACTGGAGTTTACTAGATGATGCAACTAGAGGAGATTATTTAGCAGCATTACAGAATATTAACTTGGCGTATGATGAACAAAACAATTTAATCTCTGCCGATGCTACTGCAACTCAAATGTTACAACAAATCCAAGAAACAGCCGCAAAAGCTAAAATACAACAAACTATTAATGGTCTTAAAGCTGCTCAATCAGAATTAAAAGTAAAATTAGCAGCCTATGATGCAGAAATAGCAGCAACAGAATCTATGATTAAATCAATGCAAGCTAAAGCGGAAACTGGTGTTACTGCTTCAGAGCTTGAAACTATGGCGACTGACTCTTATGCAGAACATGCAGTAAGTGCTGATGCAGCATTGGCCAATGTTTATGAAAGCATGGGTACTAATGCTACTAATATGGCGGCCGCTTCAATAGAAGGGCTTAATGCAGTAGGACAAGCATTAAATGCAATAGCGACAGGAGATTATGAAAATGTAGATGCTATTACAAAGAATTTTAGAAGTAAATTGGCAACTTTGAGAGATAATTATATTAAGAGAATTACTTCGTCTGCCGTAGCAGGAGATTATATAAATAAAGACGGTGGTATAGACAAAGAAAATATGGCAGCCGCTATAGGTAAAATGAACGATTACGTAGCAGGTCTTAAAGAGGCGAGAGGAGCTTTACAAGAACAATATGATACAGTAACGGCTCAAATTACTTGGTGGGAGAAATTATCTAAAGCAGATTTAAGTGGTTGGGGAACTGAAGCATCAAAAGATGCGGAAAAATATATTTCAAAATTAAAAGAAATGTTAGAATTAATCACACACATCCAAAGAGAAACGTTTAAGCTAAGTGCTTATCAAAAACTATATGAGCATCAAACTGGTCAACAGAATGTTAAAAACTTAATGAAACAAATTGAACTGGTAGAACATTTAACTGATGATTATCAAAAAGCCTATGAAGGACAAAAAGATAGTCTAAATCAATTGGCTACTTTAATTCGTAGTGGTTATGGCGATATCATAACATTTGACAAAGATGGTTCTTACAAAGTAGATTATGAAAAATATAATAAATTATCTGACAAAAATAAAGAAGAATTAGATGATTTATTAGAACAGTATGATTCTGGTATTGAACAAGTAGATGAATATTATGATAATTTATTAGATAAACTTGTTGAAGAAAAAGAACTTAGACAACAAGTAGTTGATAAATATATAGCAGCTGAAGACGAGTTAGTTGAAGCTATTAAACAAAGAGAAGAAAAAATATTAAATAATAAATTAGCAGCGATTGACAAAGAAATTGAAGCAATAGAAAAAGCTGCCGAAGCTCGTAGAAAAGCTAGAGAAGAAGAAGATGATGCACAAGAATTATCTAGCATGCAAGTTGATTTACAACGTGCTCTTATGGATAGTTCTGGAGCAAGTGCTTCACAAATCCTAGATATTCAAAAACAAATCAAAGACAAACAACAAGAAATGGCAGATAATTCTTTTGATACTATGGTTGAAGATATGCAAACTCAACTAGAAGAAGAAAAAGAGATGGAACAACAGTTGTTTGACGAGCGTCTTGAGGAAATGGACTGGTATTGGGATGAAGTAGATCGTATTATGGCGGAAGGTACGGAAAGTGTTCTTGATACAATGCAGTTATATCTTGATGACTTTAATCAAGCTTCTGAATTACAACAAGTAGAATTGTTAAAAGGTTGGGAAGATACTTTTGGTCAAGCTGCAGCCATTGGCAAAGCTGGTGCATCTGAAATGCAGAAAATTGTAACAGAAATACAAAATGTAATTAATACACAAGACATTGAGGCGTATCTACAATACTTAACTGACGGAACAGTTAATACACAATATAGTGGTAGAACGACATATAGTGATGACACCAAAGGTTCTGGTAATAATTCTGGTAAGAATAAGGGAACAACTCCTTCAACAAACACTAAATATACCCCTAAAACTTTAGATACCTCTGATTTAACAATAGGTAACACCGATAAGCCAGAGGAAAAATATGAACCACCAGTTCCTAAATATACATCTAACTTTGGTATGGGAGACCTGGTAAAAGGAACAGAAGCGCAAAAAGGTTATAAAATGTCAGGTAAAAAAGATGACAATAATACAGCTTCGTTTGACGGTGGTTCTCGTCTTAAAGGTATGTATTATGGTGGTCAAGATTTTATTGTAGGAGACATAGCCTATGACAGAAATAGTGGAGCCTTCATGTATAAAGCAACTAATTCTGGTGCTACGTTTGAAAATATGTGGTTTAAAGGTAAAAAACTTGCTTTAAAAACTAGCTATGGTGGAGCCAAAGTAAAAGTATATAAACGCGGTGGTATGGTATATGGTACTGGACCAGCTTGGTTAGATGGTACTACATCACATCCAGAAGCAGTACTTAATGCAATGCAAACAAAAGCCTTCTTGTCATTCACAGATGATTTAGCAGCTCTAAGAGCAGAAGGCGGAATATCTACAAATAGCTCTGTTATAATTGATAATATATCTTTCAATGTTGAAAGTATGTCGTCAGTAGCTGACGGAGAAAAAGCATTCAATGCATTTGTAGACAAATTTAAAGAAATCGGAGCGAAACAAGGAATAAGTGTCCTTGGAACAGCTAATAGAAATTAAAAATAAGTATGTTCGTTTGAAAAGACGGGCATACTTTATTTTTATTGTTTTTCGACTACTTTATAAGTAGAGGAGACAATGTAAAAAGGAGGGAGATTATGTACAGACCAGTAAAAGCAGGAGAGCTCTTTACAACATTTATATTTGATGGTAAAGACTGTGCAGATATGGGAGTTTATTCTACTACATCAAGTAGTACTTATACAATGAACCTAGAGCCAACTTTTAAAGATGAAATGCTAGAAGTGCCAGCCTATGACGGCAGATATTATTATGGAACACAATATACTGCACAACAATTTCAATTTAATATGTTCGCAGATAATTTATCCACAACAGAATACCGTAATTTAAGGACTTGGTTAAAACCTCGTAACGTAGGAAAATTGATTTTATCAGACCAGCCTTACAAGTACTATATAGTAAAAGTTACATCGGTTAGTGCTTTAGGGGCTATACCTTTAACAGATGCACAACAAGTAGTTCACAGTGTGTTAGGAGATATGGCTGATGGTAACGTAGTTTACACAGGAAAATTTACAGTAACATTTCAAACAGTGGGTTCAGCCTATGGTTATGGATTAAGCTATTATAGAGATGATTTAGTATATGATGCTTTAAACAAGTTTGGAGTTAATATATATCCAGAAAATTATTATTATGACAGTGGTCTTTTATACAAGGACATGGCTCCAGCTCTTACTAGAGCGGTACCAGCCAATGCCACAGATTTTGATTTAACAATTTATAATCCAGGATCAGCTACAGCATTGCCTACAGTTTATTTAGATTCAACCGAATCTTACGGGGATGATGCTTTTATCCAACTAGATAATAATACACTAAACCTTTCAACAGTTGTTGATTTAAAAGGGTTAACAGGTCCTTTAGTTTTGGACATGGAAAGTGAAACTATTGAAGATGAAAATGGAATAAAATATTTTGGAAGATTTAGTGGTAATGCATTTGAAATTGGAGAAGAAACTTCAGTGATTACAATACCAGAGTCTTTTACAGAAAATATAGAAAACTTTTATTTTAGAGATTATGATTCTATTTATGTTATGGAGGATAAAGAAAATGGAGGTACTTGGGCTCATATCAATCCTTTGGTTATGGAAGTAACAGAAGACTTAGTTGGAAAATACTTTTGTATCAATGGAAATGGGGGAGCTTTAATTACAGAAGTTGATGATGAAGAAAATCGTTTAAAACTTGATGACAAAGTACTAACATATGAAATTTTACCAGCCGAAACAAATGGAGCTGGAGAGGTTATTACACCAGCCGGAATGGAATTTAATTATATAGGAGGTTACTCATCACCAGACAAATTACCAGAGGAGGCTAACATTGGAGATGTTGCTTCAGTAATGTATATGAAGAAAACTTCAAAAGGAGCTTTGGTTGCAGACAGGATAGAAATGTATTTATATCGATATGGTGAATGGTCTTTAACTAGTCTATTTTCAGATCCAGCTGAATTTAGAGATATTTATGGCGAGAATATGCCACGCTACTTGATATTTGGTGCTAATATAGTAGATGTTAATGATATAAAAGTAAGCACTAATATAGGCGAATGTAAATTGTCAATTTCATTCTTGCCAAGATACTTATAGGAGGTGACACAAGGATGTTAGATTTTAAAAGAATAAGTGGAGAAATAGTTTCATCTCCATTAAACGAGAATTTTAAAAAATTAAGAAATGATATTAGTATTTCTAATACAAACCTTGTCTTTTCAGAAACAGAGCCTGTTAAAGACACTATAACTGATATGATGTCTATCGAAGAACCAGTAAACGGTCAAGTGTGTTATGTAGTATCAAGTGGTGAATTATATCGTTATGCTATCCACGATGAAGAGTGGCATAAGATTGCTGACTTTGGTCAAACTTTTAGACAAGGGTTCCTTAACAGTGGGGCTGTTGTATTAGAAGATTACATTACACTAAAAGAAAACAGTTCTACTATTTTAAATATACCAAGAATGTTAGTATATTTTAAAAACAAGGCTGGAGACAATAGATATTTAAAGGGTATGTATTTACTTGAGGCTGCTGAACTTGATATAGCAAACTTGGTTCAAGGAGCTAATGCTTACTCTATATTTACTACCGAGACAGGAGATTATTCAATATCTAGCGGTATGCCACAAACCGATAGTCCAGATCGTATTTATCTTGGTACCGTTTTAGTAGATAAAGATAATAATATTATGCCAGACTTCATCTACACTCTACCAGACATAGCTTACACAGCAGATAGAAGTGGATTTTTATTAAATGGAGGACAAGCCGAAGGATGTAATTTAGTAAAGGCTGACTCAGCAAATAATAAAGTTAATAGAATGCCTGGTTTTTATTATGATGAAGGTATCAATTTTACTATAGGAGACACTAGCAATTATCCAGTAGATACCGACAACGGTTCTAATTTTGATTTAAAAGGTTTTGAAGCACAATCACCAGTTGATAAGATTTTTTATATGGTGCCAGTTAATCCTTTAGCTAACGAAGTTGAAGAAACAGATGGGCTAATATGTAATAAATATTGGAACGGGCAAGAACTAGTTGAAGTACCAGAAGGATACTTTACAATACAACAACACTTAATTACACCTAACGGACAAAATGTTATCATTTACGGAACTCAATTATATAACTCATTAACTGATGCTGTATCTAATTTAAACACAGTTTATGGTTTAGAAATTAATTTCCCTTATGTAGAAGTAACTAGAATTGTATTAGGAAACTATGGTGACTCTTTTGCTACTCAAGAAGATGACATGTGTCAATTCTTTACTCTAGGAAGATTAGCACAAGTAGGTACAATTAGTCCAGAGTTTGCGGACAATATGTTTAAGATTTATAGTGGAAGTACAGAAGACACTACACCTCCAGCTATAAAATTTGTTCTTGATGACTTACAAAAAGCAGGATACAATCAATTATATAATTTACAAATATTACCTTTTGAGGTAGATAGAAAATATTTCTATAATGATAAAAAATACAACACAGACACAGATATAGCCACAATTACACCTAGCGTTACAACTACAAGAAAAGGAGATATTTTAGAAGGTTATTACTTAGCAGATAATGTAGATTTACAAGATGCGATAAGTCGTATTAATAGTATAGAAGCAGAAATTTGGGAACCAGAAAAAGCCGAACAAGCTAGACATAACCAAAGTGTTAGATATAGATTATTTCATGCTGAATTAAGGCTTGATGATCATGACAGTTTGTTAACAGAATACGGTGAACGAATTCAATGGTTAGAAGAAAATAAAGTTTATAAAGGAACTACTATCAACGGTCATGAATTAGGAAAGACTACGGCCAAAGATGAAGCTAATGAAGTAGTATTAATTACAGATGATATTAGTGAAAAATCTCTTACTCCTATCAATAGATGGTTTACAGAGGCTAGAGTTAGAGAAACTGATTGGGTAGATGAATCTCATACTCATTATACATCCGTATCTTCAGGAGAAAAGAATACAGAATTAAGTGCAACTTCAGTTGATAACCATATTCAAGTCAATCCACATAATTTATCAACCGATGATTTGGTTGTACTTAACAACAGTCGTAAAGTTTTTGTTACTCCTGAGCAAGAAAGAAGCATTAGAGCTGATAGACTGCCAGAGAATACTATACAAGCATTGGCGGACTTAGATGCTAGAAATTTAGATACAATACAAATCGACCAAATAGAAGGTAATTCTATATCTTCTACGGGAGAAATAACAAAGATAGGTAATGTAAAAGGAATTCGCTTTTATGAAGATGGAGTTGGTCTTAATGTTACTCAAGATGGTTCTACTTTAGTCGTAGAATGTAAGGGTCAAATAGACGAAGATACAGTAATGTTACGTAACGTTTACGCTCGTCAAGAAATGCAAGATCCTACTAACCCAGAACTAATTGGAGCTGTAGACAAAGCATTAACAGCATTTGCGGCTTATGGAATACATGGCATAGCTTCAGCGGGAGCAGATAAATTTTACGGTACTGATGAAGAGGGTACTCCAGGTATTTATGATATTGCTAAATATGTTACAACAGTAAGTGCCGATGCGTTTACTGACATTGACCAAGTCACTTATGCTCCAATGGAAGGCTCAATTCAAGATAAACATTTGTCTGAAGAATTGAAAGCAAAAGTTAACAATAACTTTCATACAGCTTATAATGATGGGGTATTAGTTAGCGATAGTGTTAACACTATTAACTTTGGTGATAATTTAGACGTTCACATGGATGGCAATATTTTAACTGTAAATGCATCTGGTGAAGGAGACAGTAATGGCGTAACTAATTTTGCCAATTTAGAAGACGTTAGTGTTATCTATACGGGCAACGCAGGGAAAACATTAATTATTAACGAAACAGAAGATGGAGTTACTTTCGCAGACACACCATCATTAGACGAGTATATGCTTGAATCAGTTTATGTAGATAAGAATGACGTAACTAAAGTGCGCAAAGCAGTTCAAGCAGATAAAGCAACTACAGCAGAAACAGCTACAAATGCCTTAGCCGTAAATACAAAAGTGGTAGATGATACAAAAAATACCAATGGAGTTTTATGGACCGCTGAAAAAATTATAGCAAATACATCTTCACAAATAGCGAATGAAGGTGTTACAACATATAGTGGAACAACCGTTCCATCAGACAGTTTAGGCAAAAATGGAGATTTATATATATTAATAGAAGGATAACGGGAGGTGAGTTAAGAATATGGCAGCTATAAGTTTTGGTAGTGAATATACTATTACCACAGATGCACCAGGATTAACTGGTAAGGCCACGTATTCAGTAGACGCGTCAGGGAATGTCAGCATGACTGTATCAATGCGCTGTAACAGCACCGGAGCCTGGGCTAATGACCCTTGGTGTGCTTGGGTTAATGGTACGCAGAAACAAATAAAAGCTAAAACGTCTGGTACCATAGGAAAAACATGGTATAGTGCAACATATTCTTTAGGAAAAACTTACTCAGGGACTATCAAGTGGAGTAGATATAATAATGGTAGTGGGACAACCCAATACACATGGTCTATACCTACTCCTACTTGGAATGTAATTGTTCGTATTAATAATATGGATGCTTACGGTAATTATACCGGAGCCTGGGTATGGAAGAATGAAAATGTTGCAAGGGGTAGCAGTGTTAGTTGGACAGCGTATAGCGGCGATTCAATCTATAATGATGCTAGCTATTCTAACAGCAGTGTTACTAGTAATATAGATACTACTTTAAATGTCTCTCGTAAAACAGGAACTTTTAATTTAAACATTTTGATGCCAGATGATAGTGAGCCTTACAGTACAGGACGTGCTGGTAAGGTTCAAATGTCTACGGATGGCGGAAGTAGTTGGAGCGATTATATAAGTAATGAACCTGCAAGTTCATATTATCGTGGTCGCCCATTAAAATTTAGAAACTTCGTCCCAGGAGAAGGTTTATACTTGGCTAGCGCCAATGGTGTAGATTCTAACTGGGCTGTAACTCAAGACGATGCAGTTACAGTAGATTTCCATACAGAGTATGATTCATATTATTTAGATGTTAATGGATTGCTTGATGGAGCAAGTTCTGGGGGCTTAGGAGATTATGGACGAGTTAATGTAGTAGTAAATGGAAGTACAGTGGGTAACCAAGTAAGCGATTATTATACCGAACATCGTTATGATTACTCTTACTCTATTACTAACATAACGCCAATGTCTGGATATAGATATAATGGCTTGGCATCGGGTAGCGCAGCAGCGAGCGGTACAATTGGTCTTGGGAAAACGGTTATTTTAAACTTTTCAACAATAGAACCTAGTAATTTACAAATTGGTGGCCAAGCAACTACACCTTTTAACATCGATTTAAGTTGGTCTAGCGAAGGCATTAATATTACTAATTATACAGTATATTATAATGGCGTTGCTAAAGACTGTGGTACAAGTACAGCAACGTCAATAAGCGTTATGCCAGAAACAACTTATGACATTTATTTTACGGCAACAAATGCAGGTGGTACTACAACTAGTGGAATCATTAGTATAACCACACCTGCCGATCAAGCTAAAATGAGAATACGTACTAAAGCAGAAAACGAGCACCCTGTATTTGAAGGATATACTCCTGTTCAATATATCACAGCTACCGCTCTAAATCAAAGAATAGAGTTAGATCATGACAGATTTCATGACTATGAAGTTATTTTGAAATTAAAATGGAATGATATTACTACAGAGCAAAATATAGGTAGTTATCAGGGTGGTTATTTTGGTGTATCCAATGGTTATTATACTTCAAAAGGTAAACAAACAACAATGCCTGCCGTTGTAGGAAGAGAAGATATTGTTCGTTTGGTTAGTGAATTTTTATATGACGTAAACGAAGGAATTGAGCCTGGTCCAAACTTTATTTATGGTGGCAGCGTTCATTATCAAGTTACTTTGTATGTAAATGATAATCCAATAGACAGCTATGAAACAACATCAAGTAGTAGCATGCCTTCATATAGTTACTTCCATTTATTTGGTGTTTATGGAATAGACAATGGCTCTACTGCAAGTATTTATTCTTATAGTGACCCTTACATGACTTTATTACCTTACGCCGCAGCAGATGGTACTCCAGTATTTATATCTCAAGATGGAGAGGTTTATAGATTTGATGGAGAATCAGGTAAAGTTGGTGTAGGCTTTGGGGAATGGTTAAGAGGAAAAGTATATTATAAAAAAGATGGACGCTGGATAAAGGCAAAAAGAATATATCAAAAAACTGATGCAGGTTGGAAAATGGGTACTAATGTGGAACCAGGAGATCTAACTTTTTGGAAACAGAGTCATAGCGGTATTTGGACAATAAATTATAATTATAAAACTGGATTAAGTGATGTTATTTGTAACGGCCAAAGCGGTTGGTGGGAGCATTTATATAAAATATATGCAACCGAACCAGGAGCTACTTATACTGTAGAGTTTGACTATTATAATCCAAAAGGCTATAGCCCAGATTATGGAGGAATAGAATGTCAAGCGTCAAATGTGTTGGAAAATAATAACGGAGACGAAAGAAAAATTGGTTATGTTTTATTAGAATCAACGGCTAGTCCTTCGGTACAACATTTAAGTTTTACTTTCACAGCAACACAAACAGAAACTTGTATAGGTTTTAACTTTGGACGAGGAAGTGATACTAGTCCAGTAAATATACATATAGGAAATATTTTCGTAAGAAAAAATTAAGGAGGGATTAAGAGATGGCTACATATCCAATTAAAATGATGATAGATGAGAGTGGGCAACCTTTTGTCCCTCTTACGTCTTTAGACGCTGTAGTGGGAGAGAAAAAATTACAGTATATTTTAGATGCCACTGAAAAGTCGGCAGGGCATTTTCAAATCATCTCAAAGGAATTAAAAATGACCGACTTAATAAATACTATCATAGTTGTAAGATGGCCTAATATTAATTCAACTGTAAAACCATCTTACCTACAGATAAATGAAGAAGAAGAAAAACCACTGTATAATGGTTCTGGTACCGAATATCTAAGTTTAGAAGAAGCGTCTAATACAGTTAATATGTTAGCTTATGACGGAAACAAATGGATATTAACTTCTGGAGCGGGAAGTTCTGGTTCAGGTCACATTATCACAAACGAAGCCGGCGAAACTATGGAACAACAAAAAATATTAAACTTTGTTGGTTTCCGAGTTGAAAATGATGGCGCCAATAGACTAACAAGAATTACTAATCCAGAACCAATAAATAATTTAACGACAAGTGAATCGGGACTAGGTAGTTTAGATGCCTATCAAGGAAAAATCTTGTCGCAAAGAAGCGTTCCTGCAGGAGGAACCAAAGGTCAAGTATTGGCTAAGAGTGAAGATGGAGATCATCAACTAGAATGGGTTAATACTGCGGGAGATAATACGATCGATGGTGATGGTTCTATAGCACAAATAATTAGTTTAACTTATGAAGAATATAAAGCTTTAGAAGCTGCCGGTAATTTAAAACCAACAACACAATATCATATTACTGACATGAGTGAGGAAATGGTTGGATTAACTTCAGCTAGCCTAGTGGAATTAAAAGATGGAAGCAATCTTGAAGATAAGATAACATTGATTGATACAATTAACCAAGGTCAAAATGACCGTTTGGATATTGCTGAAAACAATATAGATGCAATAGTAAATACAGTTAATAGTCATGCAAGTACTCTGGCTGCTTTAAAAGCCCAAGACGTTAGTGCTGCGGTCACTCCTTATGATACAAGCGTTGCCAGCTTGGGGTCACATTCTAAGTTAATTAAATATGGGCCAGTGTATGCGTACCAAGTTTCTTTTACGACCGGAAAGGCATTATCTGCAAATACTTCATACACTTTGGGTACAATTTCCAGTGATCATAGACCAAATATTACCAATGCGTCTATACAAGGAGTTGTTCGTGCCAATAATGATGTGGTTGTATCTTTTTGGATAAGTGCCGGGCAGGTTCAAATCTACCCAACAACCACAATACCAACTGGGGCTAATATAGCCGGTAATTTTACTTGGATTAATTTATAGGAGGTATAAACAATGATTTTACAAAACGGAAAAAGAATTGATGGATGTAGTGACACAGTGCCTGTCGGTACGTTACAACCTTACCTTGGTCTTGTGCCTCCAAAAGGGTACTTATTGTGCCAAGGACAATTGGTAAGTAAAACAACTTACTCAAAATTATATGAGATTTGTGGTAATCTTTTTGGAGAAGGAACGGATACAGAGTTTAGATTGCCTGATTTAAGAGGTAAAACAATCGTAGGGTTTGATGAGGGTGATACATTATTAAATGTAATAGGTGAAATTTTAGGTAGTAAAACCCACACCCATACATCAGCTGAGCACAGCCACACCATTGAAGGCCACACCCATACTTCAGCAGCCCATACCCATACTGTAGCGGGCCACACACATACCAGTGCCGCCCATACCCATACAACTGGGAATCATACTTTAACAGTAGCAGAGATGCCTAGCCATACCCATGCTATGTATGGTGGTGCTTCAACAGGAGGTACACAAGAGGGTACCGATAGTTTCGCATCAGGTTTTAGTTCTTTTAGATGTATAGAACAAGGTACGTATGCAACCGGTGGCGGAGGAGCCCACAACCACGGTAATACTGGTAGTACAACTCCAGGAAATACTGGAAGTACTTCTTTAACTACAGATAGTACAACCCCAGGCAGCACTGGTTCTACAACTTTAACTACCAATAATACAAAGCCTGGTGATACTGGAGAAGCAGATAACTACCAACCTTCAATTGTTATGAATTGGATAGTTAAAGCCGTAATGCTTATTCCAGAGTACTTTATTGTAGAAAATACATTGAATAGTGATAATGAAGATAACGCATTAAGTGCTAAACAAGGGAAACTATTAAATGAAAAGTTTACAGATTACGCAACCAAGAGTGAAATGATACAGTATTTGCCTCTTAGTGGAGGTACGTTAACTGGACCACTAATCTTGTCAGGAAGCGGTATGGAAACTCATGACCCAGCCGGAGTGCGTATGGATATTTATGGAAACCTTAAGCATAAAAGAGAAAATGATGCCGATACATGGGGTATCAGTAATTATACCGAGGACAAAGTTTTAGTTTACACGTTTGGAACTGGAAAATTACAAGTGCCTGGAGAACTATATTCGGAAGGTAAAAAAATTGCTCGTTTTAAAGCGAGCACTCCAGAATTTAATGCAACCTATGCATCAGGAGCATGGTTTAGAGTTCATGAGAATGGAGGAAATATGCTTATGGTTGGTGGTGGATTACAAATCCTTCAAGAGGTTCCAACACGTACACCTTTCATAACAATCCCTGGTATTAATTCTTCTTATTCTAGCTTTCAATATACAATTATAGCCACAGGTTCAAATGATGTAGGCTTTCGTTTTAGAGCCTATAATAGTGGTAACAATATAGTTATTGATAACGAAGATTGCAATTTACCAGTTGGATGGTATAATGTAACTGGCTTTATTTATTTAAGAGATTAACAGAGGACTTTTAGTCCTCTCTTTTTATTTTAACCTCTTCTCACATACTATAAATATAGAGTAACAATACAAGCTAATCAAGGAGGGAGATATATGGCAACTTATCCAATTAAGATGTTGAGAGATGAAAATCAAGAACCTTTTGTGCCTATGGTTTCTGCTGATAGTATATATATGAATGATGGAAAAAGCTTTGAAGAGAAATTAGCAGAAAAGATAGGAGTAGAGAATCTTGCAGAAGGAACAGGAATTAATATTGAAACAAAGGACGATATCACTACCATTTCAGTAGATTTTGGAGCTAGTGATAACATTATAGATAACTTAGACACTACAGTGGCCGGACAAGGTCCTCTTGATGCACGTCAAGGGAACGTACTAAAAAATATGATACCAACTATTGTTGATAATTTAGATAGTACGGATGCAACTAAAGTATTAAGTGCCAATCAAGGGCGTGAATTAAAAGAAATGTCTGTGCCAGCAGGAGGAGCTACTGGGCAAGTATTAAAAAAGGCAAGCAACGGCGATCATGAACTAGAATGGGGAGATGCTGCAGACCCCAATGCTATAGTAGGTGATGGTTCTATTATGAAAATTATAGAACTAACCTATGCAGAATATAAAACCTTAGAAAGTAAAGGGGAATTAAAAGAGGATACTGAATATCATATTGTTGATGTTGAAAACGGTACGGCGGCCTATATTACCGCAGACCAAATTCAACTTAAGATTGAAGCTAATGTTGTGGATAAATTAAATTCTACTGAAACTACAAAATCACTAAGTGCTGCGCAAGGTAAAAATTTGAACGACCGCGTAAGTGGGTTGGAAACATATGCAGGGTCATATATTCCATGTAGAATTGTTGGGGCGCCAGCTCAAACTAGCATGGGTGCTGTTATGACTTTTTTGGCTCAATCTTGTGGTGATTCGGGAATTGACTCTACTTACTGTCCAATTGCAGCGCAATGGATTGATGATAATATAGCAACTTGTATAAACAAAAATGTTAATATTAGTTCTGGTGGTCCAAACTACCAAGCCTGTGTTATGGGACTTAATAATTTATACACTGCAATTTTTACCAATTATACAGCGAACTATATTGTGTTATTACGCCGCGTATATGATAATTATTATGGTACCTATATTGGGCAATAAGGAGGATAAGATATGATACTTAAAAACGGAAAGAGAATAGACGGATGTACGGATACTTTACCAGTAGGAACAGTTCAGCCATTCTTAGGTTTAACTCCTCCTTTGGGTTACTTGGTTTGTCAAGGACAATTAGTTAGCAAGGTAGAATATCCTGAATTATATAATATATGTAAGAGTGCGTTTGGGGCGGAAACGAACACACACTTTTATCTACCTGACCTTAGAGGAAAAACAATAGCAGGGTATAATGAAAACAACGCCAATATGAATACAATAGGTCAATTACTAGGGAACGAAACCCATAGGCATATATCGCCAACGAGTTGGATGCAATATCAAAATACCTATTGGCATGGTTTTACAAATGATTTAGATTATGTGACAAGAGACCTAAAAACCTTTTATGGAAGTGAAGTAACTCAACAAGGAGCAGTGCCTAGCACAGCAACCAACTTATTAAACTATTATACAGATAACCAAAGCAATTATCAGCCAACTATGGTAATGAATTGGATAGTAAAAGCGGCTATGTTAATACCAGAGTATTTTGTTGTTGAAAACACGTTAACAAGTACAAGCACTAGCAATGCTTTAAGCGCAGCGCAAGGAAAAATTTTGAGCAACTCTGTAAATGAATTACAAACCAACGTTAATAATATAAAAACACAAATTACTCACGATTTTATGATATTGGGATTTAGCGGAGCCGAATCCACTTGGACAGAGGATGGAGTTTGGGTTCCTGTAGGTTTTGGAGCAGTAAAATCATCTTCTGGTAGTAAATTGATAAATAGCATGCCTAATGTTAAAATAGGCAAGGGAGTATCTAAAGTAAGAGTGTTTGTACAATTAACTTATTATCAACAGTCAGCTGATGATTATATGTTTTTGGCCATTACAAAGAACGGCTCTAATCAAGCTAAATCAATTCAGGCAATGGCTCAGTGGGGGCAAATCACTGTAGACTATGTTTTGAGCGTAAAAGAAGGAGATCTAATCGGCGCTCAAGTTTACAAGGATAATGATGAGGGAAGAGTATATCTGCAAGATTTTACAAGCTTCACAAGCGCCCCTTGCAACTATTTACTAGTTGAAGTGATAGAATAATAAAAGGAGGAATAAAATATGGCAACATACCCAATAAAAATGTTACGAGATGAACAGGGGCAACCATTTGTTCCTCTAATCTCGCTAGATTCTGTACAAGATGCAGATGGGAAAAGTATTAATGATTTATTAGAAAATAAAATAGAAGTAACCGACATAAAAGCCGGAAATCAAATTGAAATAGAAACAGATGGTAATACCATCACAATTAATAACTCTGCCGAGGGAATGAAGTTAATTAATAATACCGACACGGTAGCTGTAGGAGAAGGTGCCTTGGATGCAGCTCAAGGAAAGGCTTTAAAAGATAGTATTCCCGAAGTAGTTAATAATTTAACAACAATAGACAGTAAAAAGGCTTTAAGTGCCCACCAAGGTTATGTATTAGCAGGTCGTGTAGCTCCAGTAGGAGGTGCGACAGGACAAGTACTAAAAAAAGCTAGTGACAATGATTACTCATTTGAATGGGGTGACGCAGCCGATCCTAACGCTATTGTTGGTGATGGCTCTATAATGAAAATTGTGGAGTTATCTTATGAAGAATATTTAGAATTGGAATCAAATGGTCAACTACAAAATGACACAGAATATCACATTAATAATTGGAATGAAGCAAGGTCCACACCAATTGCTTATGATATTGGAGACGTATATATTACTTCAACACCTGAAAATCCTCAAAGAAGGTTAGGTGGTACATGGGAATTAATTGATAAAGGGTTTAGAGTTGAACAATTTGCCTATTCAGGAGAAGACATATCTAATTATGTTACTGTAGAAAATAATAGTGTGGAGATTTCACAGTTTGTTGTGCGTCGCATAGGCCATAATGTGGATATTCGCATAGAGATGTCCACCTTGATTGATTTGGCAGATACAGCAGTAGATTTAATGACCATAAATGTAAATGCCTTAGGTATCAAAGGATTTTCATATACTAAGTATGGGCAGTTAATTGGGTCAGACGGAGGAAATGGTTTTGTAAATTTAACAATTTACGACTATGGAAAAGTCACTAGTGTGGATGTTTTAGTAAGGGGCGATGCGCCAGGAACATTGCCAGCAGGTTCTTCTCCGCGTTTCTATTATTCTCAAGAGATCACAGTGTCAAATATGCTTGATGACTATTGTAATCAATTTTATTGGAAAAGAACAGCATAAGGAGGAAAATAGAACATGATACTTAAAAACGGAAAGAGAATAGACGGCATGGGAGATAGCATGCCAATTGGTTCCATTGTAGAATATAATGGAACAGACATACCAGACGGATGGGAAATTCTTCCTGGAGATGCGAATGTTTTTATAGGCGCAGAACAACCTGAAAATGGTCAAGAAGTATGGATTCAAAAAAGCAAAAACTTATATAATCCAAAAAAATCATATATAACTGGATCGCTGTATCAAGATGTAGCTCAAATATATGATGATATTCGTGTTGGAGAAACTTATACTTTTAGTACTCCTTACACCTGGACAACAATACATGTTATCAATAGCAATGGAGAGTATACTAGAAAGTTAGGGGGTACACAGGACGACAGAGTTGTTACGATTACAATAGAAGAGAATGAGTCCAAACTTGAGATTTTATTTGCTAGTGGTACCTCTTATTTAAAGACTGTAAATGAAATTGATTTTACTGGTGTGCAATTTGAACAAAATTCAGGAGCCACAACCTATGAACCTTTTATAGGTAAAAGAATATATGTAAAAAATGAATATGGTTCTTATGATAGATTATATGATGAGAGCAATTTAAATCAAGATGTTTATATGTCTCAAGAGCAAAGAATAGGAACTTGGGTAAATAATAAACCACTATATAGACGCTATGTTGAAGGAATCTTTACTGGAATAGGAATAGGTTCTGCCGGATATGTTGATTTAGTGGATTTAAAATATTGGGACATTGAAACTTGTGCATTTTTATATGGTTCCATAGAAAACATTGGCGGAGATAATAGAATGATACCTGTTAATAGTTATGAAACAGATACTTACAATGTGTGTTTTTCTTATTTAGGGCAAACATCACATTTACAATATAAATGTGTAGGTTGGAATGCGACAACCAACGGATGGAGTTTCCAGTACAGGGTAGTTTTAGAATATACCAAAACAACAGATTAGGAGGTAAAATATGAAAATACAAAAGAAATATCAAGGCGCTATACCTCTTAATAGGATAGCTAATGAACATAATGAAAGTGAAATCAATACCTATAGCACCAAGTATATAAATGAAAAACTAGAAGGTTTAGAAAAGGAAATTTATCCAGTAGGTTCTGTTATATATAATAACAACAATATTAATCCTGCTTCTTATTTAGGATATGGAAAATGGGAACTTACAAGAACTTTTTATGGAGGCGAATTACTTGGTTATGGTATAGTTTCCATTACTGACAGTGGAACACAACAAGCTTCTGGCACAAACTATGCGTTTTCGGATACAAGCGTAGGGCCTAAGGAATATAATGTTGTTAGTTATGTGCCAGATATTATTACAGGTGGCTCTGGAGCGCTTTATATCAGACCTCAGGGAATTGTTGGTCTGGTGGATGCAAGCATGACCATTAGTGGCTTGGGAACTGACGGACTCCGTGGCTTCTGGTGGTCACCATGGAACTGGAACACTCTACCAGAAGGAGTTACCATGCTAGGTTCTGGAGGTGTTCAAAGTAGAGGTAATTTATTAACTGGGCCTATAGATGCTAACTATGGAGGAAACACAAACCATTTCTTGTATAAAGTAGACGATGGTGTTACTGAGCCTTTTTTTATCAATCCAGAATATAGCCCATATAATGGGAAATTTACACCAGGCCTTGGGGGAGTTGGATGTAAATTGCAAGCGAAAGTTTTTGCGAAAGCTGGCACAAATTATATGTGGACAAGAGTATTAGATACCATCACCTCGGCTGAAGAAGCATTATCATATGCCGCCGAAAAACTGGGGGGAGAAGATAATATATCGTCTGGATATGGATTAAGAAGTTACGGCCCTAATATAGAAACAAGTCCAGAAGGATATGATTGTTATATTTGTTGTATTAGAGATATTAATACTTTAAACAACGAGGCTTGGGTATATGTACACATAGATAAAGACAAAGGTATAGCCTTTGATAGCAGCGGTTATCAAGACTACGCATATATTAACAATCAATCATTGATTGATAAAAGCGTTGTACATATAATAGGATAGAGAGCAATTGCTCTCTTTTTTATTTTACCAAGCACAAGCGTACTAAATATATAGAGTAATAACATAGAAAAGGAGGGAGATTTATGGCAATTTTTAGAGAAGTTGTTCGTGGTGACGGAAGCGGTATAGCAGAGTATTACCGTGTTATAGATGGAAAGGTTTTTAATGTAGATTACAATGTTATAGTAAACAAACCAACGCTGAACGGTTCTGAATTGTTAGGAGATTTAGACCTAACCAAAATGATGCAAGGTGAAGGCTTTTTACAAACCGAAACAGATCCTACAGTGCCTGAATATATTAAAGTTATCACAGAGGGAGATATAATAAAATGGCAAGCAAGCGTAGATGCTAAATACGTATCCGAAGCTATCGGGAAAGCTATAGCCAATGTATCTCAGTTTAGTTTATTACCTGTTGATGCGTTACCAACAGAGGATATTAAGACTAATGTTATTTACGCCGTTCCTTCTACTCAATCTAAACTTAAAAACGCAAGAGAAGAATATGTATATATTAATGGAGATTGGGAATGCATAGGAACAACAATGGTTGATTTAGACAACTATTACACAAAAGAAGAAATAGAAAATCTTATTAACAGTTCTTTGGGAGAGATAGAAACAATTTTAGCAACATTGGCTACTCCTGACACTGTAGCTATATAATTAGGAGGTGAAAGAGTATGGCAGTAGCAGATTACTTGTCTCAACTTCAAAAGGATAAGAAAGCTTTAGTTAAAAATCTATCCGACAAGGGAGTTGAAGTAAAAGACAGTGAAACATTTACTACTTTAGTACCAAAAGTAGCAACAATAGAAACGGCCTCTCCTATCGAGGAATATATAGTTATAGAACCTAGCACAGACCATCAAACTTTTCTACCAGCCGAGGGATATGATGGTATAGGTAGAGTTGAATTAGTACCAGTACGTAGCAATATAGACGAGAACATAATTCCAGAGAATATCAAAGAGGGTGCGACTATATTGGGAGTTACCGGTGTTTATGATGGAGTGGCTGATTTAGAATTACAATATAAAACCGTGAGTTCTACAGCCCATCCAGATGGAGTTGATGTCACTTATGATTCCCAATATGATGCATTGGGCAAAGTACACATCAATCCTATTAAAGCAAGTCAAATTCCAGACTTACGTCCAGATATAATTAAAAGAGGTGAAGAGGTTTTAGAAATGGTTGGGACATATGGACCTACATCTCAATCTAAGATAGTGGCCCCTTCGAAAGATAGACAGATCGTTACTCCGGACTCAGGAGTTGAATATCTCCAACAAGTTGAAGTGTTAGGAGTTACTTCGGCTATCGATTCAAATATACAGGCAAATAATATCAAAGATGGAGTTACAATTTTGGGTGTAGAAGGTATTTATACCGGTACAAAATTGTATCAAGATAAAACAGCAGCTTTAAATACTAGCGAGACCAGAGTATATACAGCAGATCCTGGATATGACGCCTTAAGCTCTGTTACCGTTCCCGTTGTTACAGCTAGAATTGATGGAAATATCCAAAGTGGAAACATTAGAAAAGGTGTAGAAATACTAGGAGTAACCGGTACTTATGAACCAGATCCTTCTCAAACAATGAAGTATATTACACCTCAAGTGTATAAACAAGAAATAAGTCCTGATAGCGGATATTCTACAATGGACAAAGTTACTGTATATGGAGTATCTTCTTCTATTGATAGTAATATCAAGGCGGCCAATATACGCAAGGGGGTTAAAATTTTAGGGGTGACAGGTAATATTGAACCAGTAAATGGAGCTCAAATTACGATAGAGCCACAGACAGTAGAACAATTTTTAACTCCACCAGAAGATAAAAATGCTATTACAGAGGTGATAGTAAAACCAGTCACATCTACAATAGATGATAAAATTATTGCTTCTAATATTAAAGAAGGAATTTCTATTTTAGGAGTTGAGGGTACTTTTAATGGAGGTATATCATCTTTACAAACTAAACATGTAACACCTAAAGAAGGCGCCCAAGAAGTTACAGCTGACGATGGCTATGATGCCTTATCAGTGGTTATTGTAGAACCTACTCCAGTTGAAACAATTGAGGTTAGCCCTAGTATTGAAAATAAAACATACTACAAGAATGACGGAGTGTTTATTGATAGGGTTGAAGTTGCCAAGGTTACATCTGATATAGACGTTAATATTCAACCAGAGAACATAAAACAAAATATGTCAATCCTTGGTGTTGTTGGGACATATGCTGGAGAACCAACGCCTACTTATTTTGAAAAATATGCGGCAGGAGCTTATGAGAGTGGTGGCCATTACTTGCCGGGGATTTTAAAAAATATTATTAAATTACCAGATAATATAGTAGTAACAGGAACGAGTGCCGAATGTATGTTTAGTATGCTTTCGGGCTTAAAAGAATTGCCTTTAATTGATTTAACCAATATTACCAATATGAGACACTTTGCATATAAATGCAGCAGCCTAGTTACGATACCACAACTTAATACTTCAAATGTTACAAATATGTATGAGGCTTTTTATGAAACAGGTATAACAGAAATACCAGACCTTGACTATAGTAAAGTAACGGATATGACCGCAGCTTTTTATAAAACAAAAATATCCACAATACCAACAAATCTACACGAAAGATTTCCTAAAGTAACGTCTTGGAGTTCTTGTTTTGGTTTTTGTCCTTTTAATGTTACGGGGCATGTAGATTTTCATATATGCGGAGCTACTACTTATCCTATATTTTATAGTGCCAAAAGTGTTATCCCTTCTATGGATTTTTATATCCATGATAGAGGAGGAGCATTCTCTTCAACCAAATATTCAGGTTCTTATGATTGCGCCTTTTTTTACAACGTGAACAGAAAACAATTAGTAGTTCACTACGTAAACGGAGGTTGTATTACTAGTGGTAAAATGTTATTTGGTAGTGCATATGATTCTTGTCCAATTGAAGTAAATTCTATAACAAGAGTTAATAGTGATACGCCAATGACTTTTAATATGGTAGGCCTTACGAATTGTGAATATACATTT
>JAEIGA010002568.1_pt1 | contig 28951 bp, 37 predicted proteins | sample 9270691 | NCBI WGS metagenome assembly JAEIGA01 (sample SAMN17057246, study PRJNA624740) | gut metagenome | biome: biome; isolation source: fecal sample | host: Bos grunniens | place: China: Xizang | collected 2019
AAGTGAATTGTATGTATGGAAGCTATCAGCAATTAGAAAGGTACAAATCAAACAAGGTTATCAGAGCAGCCGAATATGGCAGATGTTCCAGTGATGAGCAGAAGAAAAATGGATATACCATCAACGACCAAATAGACTTGATGGATTCTTTTTGTGAAGAATATGAACTTGCAGTCACAGAAAGATATATTGATGAAGGTATTTCCGCAACACTTGAAATCAGCAAGAGGAAAGACCTTGCAAGACTGATTGAAGATGCCAAACAAGGTAAATTTGATATTATAATATTTAAGTGTATTGATAGATTCTTCAGAAATGTTGGTGAATATTATATTTGCCAAAGGCAGCTTGAAAAAGCCGGGGTGACATGGTTATCTATTGAAGAATCTGACCTTGATCCTGAAGACCCTGATGCAGCATTCAAAATCAACATCTATTTAACAATGGCAGAATATGAAGCAAAAAAGACATCAAAAAGAATCATGTTCAACAACAAGAACAGAATCAAAAACAAACAAGTGGTGACAGGCTCACAATGTTTTCAATTCCCTTGGCATGTTGTTGGTGAACCGAAAAACAAGCACCTTGAAAAAGATGAAGAAAAAGCACATATTTTGCATGATTTACTTGATTATTATGAAATGCATCAGTCTATATCTGCAACAGTTGGATATGTCAACATGAAATACAATATGACACAATCAATCAAAACAGTGTCAAAATTGCTAAAAAGCACATTGCTGTATGGCGAATATAAAGGTGTTCAAGATTATGTTGAACCATATATCAGCAAAGAAAGATTTGACAGAATTCAAGAAATTGCAAAGCGGAACATCAGAAAAGCCTACAATCCCCGGCACATTTATTTATTTGCTGGAATGATAAGATGCCCCCTTTGTGGTTATACGATGAGTGGAAACAACAACGGCAACAGAAACAAAAGCGACAAAATATATGGTGTTTACAGATGCAACAAATACCGCCATGAAAAACTATGCACAAATAAACTTGCTTTGAGCGAAAAGAAAATTGAAAAACAACTGCTGGCAAACCTTGAGCAGTATGTTGACAACAGCATTGCAAAGGTTTCCAGCATCAAAGATGCCACACCAAGCAACAACAACGAAATTCAGATCAGGGAAATTCAAGATGAAATGAGCAAACTGAATATAATGTTCAGAAAGAACCGAATCAGCGAAGAAGAATACGACACTGACTATTTCAAGCTTGAAAAGAAGCTTGAAAAATTAACAGACGGGCATGTAGAACCCCGGCAAATAGACACAGAGCATCTGAAGGAATTGATTGAATCAGATTGGCGAAGAATATACAACAGTTTGGATCAGGAACACAAGCGGTCATTCTGGCATGGATTTATAAAGGAATTCAAGGTGGATTTAGACAAAAAAATAATACCGGACAGCATTATATTTTTTTAGGCATAAAAGTGTGTACTTTTGTGCCTTGTCCGTTCGGTGAAGGTCGATAAGTACACACTTTATAAGCAAGTAAAATGTTTACCCTGTCAACAAAATGTTGACATTACAACACAACACACGGCAACGCATATCAACGCACGCCGTGTGTTTTTGTGCATTTTGCGAATAGAAAAACAGTTTGCATTGTTGTATAATGGCAAAAAACAAAAAAAGGTGGAAAAATTATGTTTATTAGTCTATCAAAAACAGTGGCAAGGTTTGGCGGTGTTCGCATTGGCGTGGGAACAAGAATCACAAAGAAAAATGCGGCTGGTGCAGCGTTTTTTCTTCTCATTATGTGGTTTTTTCAATTGATGTGGTATATGATTGTGTTGTCTTTTTGGCTCATGTATGCCGTATTTTACGGCACATTTTGGATATTGAAAAAGATGTTCAAAATCTCTGTGCCTTTTGTAGACAAATTTTTCAATAAAATTTCAGAAGAATACAACAAAAAAGAAGGGAATCAGGCATGATGCTTGATTCCCTTTAATAATTGCAACTATACTTTCAATATTTGCCATCAAAAATGCATTTTTAGATGATTTCAAGCAAATGTTGCCATGTTCTATGTCTGGCGGTGATTTCGCCATCTTGTGTGCATCCTTTCACTTTTTGGAAGGCAAGGACAGCAGCAGTGAACTTTCTTCCGGCTGCACCATCTACAACGCCGCAATTATAACCCAAAGCATTCAATCTTTTCTGCAAAGGTCTAACAACTGCATGGCGGCTGTTTTTGGTTGCAGATACAGTCACAGTCTTTGAAAGTGTTTCTGTTCCGGCTATGCCGTCAATTTTCGCCCCTGTTGCCTTTTGAACATCCTTGATGAACTGTGTCAAGGTGTAACCATTTGAAGCCATAGAAGGCTGTTTTTTTGTTTCTGTGGGTGTTTCAGTTGTTTCCTTTTTTGCAACAACTGCTTTTGTGTCATATTTCGGCACACCATAACCCCTGATGTACTTGCCATCGACTGCAAGTGTTCTTCTTTTCACTGCATTTGAATAATTTCCTTCGATGACAGTGATTTTGCCGTTTGCAACTTTTTCAACAATGCCCACATGGTCAGACCAGCCGACATTGTCACCTTTGCCGCTGTCATCCCAGTCATAATATATGATGTCACCGGGTTCAGCTTTTCTTGCATCACTTTCAACCCATGTGCCTTGCTTCTTGAACAATTCAATTTGTCGCTGACAGCTACATTCAAGCGGGATGATGTCTGTGCATCCTGTCTTGATTGCCACAGCAGACACAAAAGTTGCACACCAAGAATCTGTGTACTTGACTTTGTAACCCTGTGGAAGCGGCTTTTGTGCATTGTACACATCAATAATTGCTTTGTGGCTTCCGTCTGATTCCTTCTTGCCAATACAAGCCTTTGCCTGTTCAATTACTTTGTTTGCTGTTTTACTCATATTATTTGCCACCTTTCAACTGTGTAATTGCTTGCATCACTTTGTCATATCCAAGCATTGCAACAAGCCAATTTGCCGCAATCATTAAAAAGATGCTGATGATGTTTGGTGCTGTCCATGAATACCCCTGAAAAAGATATACACAAGACATGCCAATACCGCCAATGAAGACAGATGCCCCCAGAACCACCAAATTTGAAGCATATTTGATTTTTAATGAATCAAGGAATAATTTCACTGCTTCTGTAAAAAGGCTTGTCACAGCCGAAAAAGCAGCCAATAAACAAAGGAATATTTGAATTGTCATGTCTTCAACCTTCTTTCATGTGTTCCATTTCAGTTTTTTTGGTTTTTATTCTTGCAAGCTGCCACACTTCAACTGTTGTGAATGCAAACCATGCACCAATCAATACAGTTGGTTCAGAAGCTGTCTTCAGGAATATCCAAAGAACTGCAACAGTGAAGATGACATTTGCAGCAATTACAAAACCAACAATGAATTTTGAAAAATTGCCCTTCTTTTTTTCTTTTCTGCCCATGCTCAAACCCCCAAACCTAACTTTGCCAACACAAAGCCAACAACCGCCGCCGCAATGGTCAGAATAACTTTGTCAACAAGTCCATCCCACCGCTTGCCCGGCTTTGCCTTCATTTCCTTGACATCATTCTTGATTTCCGAAACATCGGCTTCAACCCTTTCTTCCCTGTCTGCAAGCACCCTGACAGTTGTGACAAGGTCTTCAAGATTGTCTTGCCGTTTTCGCATTTCATCAACCTTTTTTGTGTAGCGTTCATCCATTTCAGCAAGTCTTTTCATATTCGATTTTGACCGACTTTCTACTTCAGTCAGCCTTCTTTCGTGATCTAAATCCATTCCGGTTCACCCTTTCTTTATATTTGATATGTGCAACTGAAAATCAACCATGCAGATGTTGGCACAGTTGTCAATTCTGTTGTTCCGTATCTTGAAATTGAAAGTGTGCCATTTGTTGAGATTGTGCAATTCCATCTGTTCATTCCTGAACCTTGACAAATGAATTGTTGATTTGTTGTCGGACACAAGGTAGACGGGATTCCCCTTGCAATGACAACAGGATTGTTGGTTGACATATATTCTGTGAGTGGTGAAACTACCCCTGTCACTGTCACAACATTTGCAGTTGCCTTGTATTTTGGTGAGTTTTCAACATTGCCATTGTAAGGCTTGTATGCAGCATCAAGTTCAAGCAGAATCCATTCGCTGTCAACTGTGATTCCCTTTCTTGCCCTGATCGGAAAGTCTATATCAAGAAGATTTGCTGTTTCAGCAACCTTGCCAAAGGCAATGCCAAGACCATTTTTGAACAGTGACCATACCTTGAAGATTGATGCACCGGTTGCGGTCTTTCCGACACTGCCAAAAGCATCTGTTGCAGTCAGCACAACATTGTAACTTGATGCAGTTGCAGCAGAAAAAACAAAAACACCATTTGACACAGTCAGATTCCCGGCATAGTCAGTCAGTGTTTTTTCGGTGTAGCTTGATTCACTTGTCTTTTTGTATTTGATTGTATATGCAGCGGTGTTTTTGCTGTTCAATGATGTGATTGAACTGCTGAACTTTGCTGCCAAATATGCACCGGATGTGCTGCTGTTTCCGTTTGCATCGCTTCTGTACACTGAAAATGCTGTGATTTTCGGTGCTGCATAGGTCAACACTGTTGCAGTTGTGCTTGCCGTTGCCGTTCTTCCTCTGGAATCGGTGACAGTGACAGAGATTGTCAAAGTGCCGTTTCCTGAAATAGCAGCTGTTGTGAAGTTTGCAGCAGTGTATGTCTTGCCGTCTGCCGTTGCTTTGTATGCCTTTATGGTTGAACTGTAACTTCCTGAAGCGGTGACAACAACCTTGAATTTTGACAGCCCTTGAATATAACCGCCAAATTTTGAAGCATATCCAAGAGGATCAGACACAGACAGTGAAACAGTCGGCTTCACACTTGAAGGAATTGCACAAGATATGGTTTTTGTGTTTGAACCAACATTTGTGTCACCTGAATATGTTGTGATTGTGAATATTATGCTGACACTTGTGCCTGTTGTGTTTTGGCTTGCCAAAGTCAAAGGCGGTGTGAATGATATGCTTGTACTGCTTGACTTTGTCGCAACAGTCCCGGTTGCACTTCCGCACTTATATGTGATTGTGTGTGTGAAGTCGCTTGACTGCCTTGTCACAGTCAATGTCTGTGCCGTTCCAAGTGTGCCATTTGATGCGGAAAGACTGCTTTTTCTTGCAATCGTTGGCAGTGTTCCGCTTCCTGAACCGGATTTTGTGCCAATGTTTGTGCCACTGAATGTGATGCCGAATTCCTGACTGAAGGAATAGGAAAATGTCTTTGTTCCGTTTGAACTGTGTGTGATAGTTGTTGTATTGCTTGCCAGCGTTTTTGTTGTGTTGGCAGCAATTCCAACTGTATTTGTACCGCTGTACTTTGTGCCGTTTACTGTCACACTCCAATTTTTTGAAGTTGAAGAATCTATTCTTCCCGAACTACCTGAAATCAGTTGAAGTTTCCATGCAACAGTTGATGTGTTGTTTGGTATTGATTGGCTTGTCACTTCCCATGAGAATTTCAAAGTGTCCCAAGAAGTGACAGTCAAAGTTGTGCTTCCACTTGTAGCCATTAAGCATCACCCCCAACATATTCACAATTTACATTTCCGTTTTCATCCTGTTTTATAAGATAGCCAAGCAGCTTGAATTTTGTTGTCACTTCCAGTTCGGGAATATGTGCCTTGCCTTCGCCATCTAACCAAAGAACTTCAACGCCATTGACTTGCATGCTGTATCTGTCATTATCAATGGCAACTTTATATGGATTGTCAGCCTGTCCAATGGTCAAGCCGTCAACATCAAAAGTGAAGTATTTTGTGATTGTGTTAAATTTTTCTTGCAAATCACCATTCACATTTTCAATCTGGTCTGTCATGGTTGTAAAATTCAAAGAGATTTCATCTGCAAGGATTTTCATTTGTGCTTCAACAGTTTCCCGGAATGCTTCATAGTTTGATGATTCCACATAGTTTTCCATAGCAGCAAGAATGATTTCTTCACATGTTGCTACCAATGAAGTTGACTGATTGACAACAATGTTTTGAACTTCGGAAAGGTCAACCCCTTGTGAAGTAGTCTGCTTTGTGACAGAATTCACCTTTTCTTCAAGGCTTTGTTTTGTGCCCCTGTTGATGTCTGTCATTGATAGTTTTGTGTCACCCAGCGTGATTTTTGTGTTCTGGGGATTCAAAATATCAATGTCCAGCTTTGTCAGTCTGTATCTGTCATTGTGTCCATGTGGTTTTGATTCAACTTCAATATATCTGTATATCCTGAAGGCTGAAATTTCGTCATCTGTGAAGTGAAGGTCAACAGCTGTGATTGATATTGTGTTTGACAGTTTCGATGCCGTAACAGTCAAATATTCGCTTCCTTTGCTTTGCAGATTGCTTGCAAGTGTCACATCATCCCAAGTTGTGTCTTTTGGCGGTGCAATTATAAGACCATAAGCATCTTTTGCACTTCTGCTGATAAGCAAATCACCTTTTTTGTATATGTCTTCTGTGATATCCCCATCAGGAAGGTCAGCGATTGTCAGCCTTGCTTCATCGTCTGTGTTTTCGTCAATTTCTTTCTTTTTCTTGCCTAAAGGCAGCACAGCCGAATATGAAGCTGTTGCATCTGATTCTGTCTTTAAATCAAGCAAATTTTGCCCAAATTTGACATGCTGCACATTTGTCAGTTCAAAGTCTTGCAAATAATCAATGTAGTTGCCGTCTTCTTCATACCGAAAACAGAAAAAGCCGCCAAGACCGGAATCAAACAGCTTGCTTTTCAAAGTTTCCCATGTGCTTGCATAGTCTGTCGCTGATCTTGAAATATAATTTGTTGTATCTGACACTGTGACCTTGCCCAGCTTAAACCTTTGAAATTCTTCAACTTGTGCATTGTGGTTGTCAATTAGCCAAGACACAAGAAATTCAACCACATTGCCACCGGCTGAACTGGCGGCAATGTAGCCTTCATCATCAAGAAAATCTTCGGGGAATGTGAAAGGGCGAACAATAGAATCATTGAAAAACGCCCCAACACCTTCAATGTCAACAACTTTGATATTGTCAAAGTCCTTTGTGTCGCTTGTTGCTCTGCCCCTGAAGATTGCATGCCCATCTTCCAATATTTCAAAGACAGACCGCAATTTTTGAATATGATTATAGAAGGGATGATTTGCATATATGCTGAAAGATGCTTCACCGACTGTGTTGACTTCCAATTTGCATTTTGGATTGTTCACTTGCAGTCGGTCATCTCTGGGATCGTATAAAATATAGTTGTCACACTTTATCTGATACATTTTACAAATCCCCTTCCTGATAAGTGAATAAGACTGTGCCGCTTCCTGACACAGTCAATTTGTTCAAACCTTCCTTCAGTTGAATGTCCAGAATTTCATGCTTTCCGGCGTTCAAATTGAATGTTGCATCACCAAACACAATGACAGTGTTGTCATTTGAACATTCAATGGAAGGGCAGACAGACTTTCTGCCATTCATCAAATTTATTTCTGTCGGTGTTGCTGATAGTTGAACAGTCCTTTTTGTGATGTCCTGTTTGAACTTGTACGGCATAGCCTTGACGGAAATGACAATTTGATGCAGCCTTTTGTCTGATTCGTAACTGTCAACAGTAGCACGAACATCCCAGAAGTAGTCATCATCCTTGTCAAGTGTCATTTTTGCCCTTTTGCCGTTCAATAGGTTGCTGACTTCTGACATTTTTTCTTCCCATGTCATTGTTTCTGCCGGGTGCATGGTAAAAGTGTATTTGTTTTCCCTGTCGGAATACCTCACTTCACCATGTGCTTCGGTCAAATCCAGCGAACCATCAGCACCGGGAATGTCAATATAAGTTGTTTTTGGTTTTGCTGGTGGCATATCAGGGCAGTCGGAAAGAACCAAATTCAAATCATCAAAAGTGTGTACATCGTCAAATGTAATTCCTTTATATGTCATTTATCATCTGCCCCTTTCTGTGTTTCCTGATATTCTGCCAAGTGCAACATTCATGTCCGGTGCAAGTTCTGTCGCAAACTTTCTGCCATTGACATACAAATCAACATCAAATGCTTCTATGAGTTCAGGGAAGAACTTTGTCAGCATTTCAATGAGTTTCTGCATCATGTTCTTTTGCTCCACAATTGCAGCAAACACATCTGACAGTGTTCCTGTTTTTGTCTGTTCGCTTCCGCTTCCGTCTGCTGTTGCCGAATTGATGCTGTATACAACAGAATCACTTGACAGAGTGGGTGCAGAAGTAAATGCCGAAAAGTCAAAATTCACTGCAAAAGCTTCAAATGCCTGTTTTATAAGGTCAAGCGAATTTGACACAGATGTCACAGCATTGCCCATGCTGTCAGCAATGGATGTGCTTATATCAACACCCATTTCAGAACATGTTGTTGCAAATTTTTCATATGCCTTTTGTGTTTCTGCAAGTGTTTCAGGTGCAAGTTCTTCTTTTGCCATCTTGCCGGCAAGTGCCAGCTTTTCATCAAACATTTTTGAATACATTTGAAGTTCGGCATCTGTCATATTTGCCACATGCTGAAGGTTGCCAACGGAATCAACACCCATGCTTTTCAGTTCTTCAAACAGTGCAGAACCGCCAATTCTGCTTTCAAGGTTGTCAATGACTGCATTATACCTTTCCATTGCACTGATTTGTGCATCAAGGTCAAGAAGCAATTCTGTTGAAGGATCGAACCCTGATTCTTCGGGATTGAAAGAGCCGAAAAGGTCAAATGTTTCCATGATTGTCTTCTGTCTGTCTGTGACCTTCTTTGCAATTTCATCAAGTTCAGATTGCAAGGTCTGTTCAGCAGTCAAAATCTGGTCATCAACAGCCTTCTTTGCTTCCAAGTATTTCTGGTCAGCTTTTATTCTTGCATCTGTACCTTCTGCAATTTGCTGCCTTACCTCATCCCAGAAGCCAGCTTCTTCAGCAAGCGTCATATTGTTATAGACCTTGTAGTCATCAATTCGCTTTTGTGCAGCATCCAAGACTTTTTGGTTCATTTCTTCGGCTGCTTCTTGCACTTTGGAAATGTTTTGTTCAATACCGACTGCAACACCAGCCGCCAACTCTCTGCCGACTTGATCTCTCATGACAGTTGAAGGCGATTTGATGCCGAACAGCTTTTTGATGAACTTTGTGACATTGCCAACCCAGCCTTTGACTTTGCCTTTTATCCAGTCCAGTGAGTTTGATATACCTTTCCAGATGCCTTTGATTAAATCTTTGCCGGCACTTAACATGTCTTTTGCTCCACCTTTTACAGTGTTGACAATGCCCTTCAAGACATTAGATATTGCACCCTTGATGCCGTTCCACACACTTGACACAACTGTTTTTATTCCGTTTAATGCACTTGAAATCACACTTTTGATGCCATTCCATACGGAAGACACAACATTCTTTATTCCGTTAAGAACAGAAGAAATTGTGTTTTTGATGCCATCCCAAATGCTTTTTATTACTGATTTGATTGCATTTAAGATGTTGGAAATGGCTTTTTTCACGCCTTCCCAGTCACCCTTTAAGACACTCGAAATCAGCTTCATTACATTTGAAATAATTGTCTTGACTGCATTCCACGCTGTCTGAATGACATTCTTGATAGAATTCAAGACAGTTGAAACGACATTTTTGATTGAATTCCAAACTGTGCTGACAACATTCTTTATTGCATTTATGACTGTTGATATATGGCTTTTAATTGCACCCCACACATTTTCAATCATTGTTTTAAGTTGTGCCAGTCCGGGAACATTGCCCATTGCTTCCCAAGCGTTTGAAATGGCTTCCTTGACGGGATCGAAAAATCCAAGTATCTTTTCGCCAAGTGTTGTGAAAATGCCCTTGATTGCTTCCCACAATGCCCCCAAAATCTGTGGAATTGCTGCCGCCAGTGCAACAATAAGTTGACCAACACCAACCAAAAGCACAGGAAGGTTTGACAATAGTGCATCTGTTATTGCAATTATGATTGTCGGCAGTGCATCAATAATTGGCTGTATGATTTGCGGAAGCATTTCAACCAACATCATAAAAAGATTGACTGCCGCATCAATAAGCTGTGGAATGACAGTTGGCAGTGCATTGACTATTGATTCAAGGATTGTCGGCAATGCTCCGATAAGAGCATCAACAATCAACATAAAACCATCAATCAGCATAGGCAGTGCATTCATAAGTGCCGATATTACACCGGGCAGAGCAGCAACCAAACCATTGACCAAAGATGTTGCACCCTGAATCAACACAGGAAGCAACTGTTCAAGAAGCCCCGGCAACATCGGTGCAATCTGATTGACAATGTCCGTCAGTCCTGTTGTCAGTCTTGGAACAATGTCTTTCAAACTCCGAACCACAACATTTGCAAGACCGGAAAACGATGAAACAAGACTTTCAACATCGCCAGAACCGGCAAGAAAGTTTGTCAATGCCGCTTTTGCTGTTCCCAAAGAGCCGGCAAGAGTTTCATTCTCTTTTGCATAGTTTCCGGCTGCATATGATGTCTTTTCCATAAACATTTCCATTGCAAGACCGATTTTTTCTTGCTGTGTCATCTCTGATGTGGATTTGTTTATTCCTTTTTCAAGGGCATATGCCCCGATGGCTGTGTCATTCATTGCAACACCTAAATTGTCCATCATTGTGAAGTTGCCCTTTGCCGCACCAGCAACAGCTTCCATTGCAGCCGATGTGTCAATGCCCATGATAGAAGCGACATCAGCCGCCCTTTGCATTGCATTTGCAGACAGATCAAGTGCTTCTTGGGTTTCAAATCCAGCACCTTTGAAAAGAGCACCCATCTTGTTTGCTGTTGCCAAATAATCAGACTGGGAAAGTCCCATATTTTTATAAGCGTCTTTGGACACTTTTTCAAGGTTCGCTGTTTCGGTGATGACCTTGCCTGTTGCGGCATCATATCTCTGCATGGGTGTTTCCATGTCACCAATAGCTTTGCCAAGTTCACCAAATACAGCTTCAGCACCGCCCATATTCTGTTCAAGTTCACCGCTTGTCTGCAATGTTTTGGCTGTCAAGCCAGCCATTGCAGTTATACCAGCCACAAGACCGGTTGCAATAGCCTTTCCAGCAATGGCAGCACCTTTGCCCATTGCCCCAAAGACTTTACCAAGTTTGCTTTCTGTTTTTTCGCCTTCTTGACTTGTTTCCTGTAATGCCTTTTTTGCTTCGGCATTATCAACGGCGATTTTGCCAAGAAGTCTAAATAATTCCATAGATTATTCCCCCTTTTCGTTTAAAGGGTTAAAATTGCCCAAAATATTCATAGCTGTTTGAAGGGCAGATGCTTTGTCATCTTCAGTCATGTTCACAAGATTTTCATTCGTGTCCATTTCGTCAAGGAAATCTTTGAATGTCACTTCGGGATTGTTGACTTTGTGCAGATAGAATTCCCACAGTGTTTTTTCTCTGTGCTCTTCGTTGTGTGTCTGCACAAGTTCATCAACAAATTCACTGAATCTGCCCGACTGCATCATTGCCCCCATAAAAGAAAAAGGACTTGCATACCTTTGATGTAGCAAGTCCATAAATTGAAAATCACCTATTTGAACAATTTTGACACAACCTTGAAAAAATCCTGAAATTCCTCTTTCTTGCAGAAGTCCACAATCATTTCAAATGTCACTGCCGGTGACTGCTTCTTGATATCGTCTACCTTCACCCCAGCAACACTTGCAAGCAGTGTATATATTTCTGTTTCAGCTTTTGGAATTGCTTCACAAATAACCGCCGCCGCTTCAAAGAAAATATCCATGCCAAGTGCATTGACATCAACTTTGCCATTTGCAGTGCCGCCCATAAATAAGAAAAGTGTCTTTTTCAAGCCTTCGTTGTCCTTCAGCTCCTTAAAACCTATTTTGTTCAATAGCTTGAACATAGGGAACACATCAGCCGTTTCGAGCTTCCTGAAGGTGTACGGCTTTACTTCTTCCGCTGTTTCAACAGGTGCAGCCTGTTCCATAATTTCTTCATTTTTCGTGATTGTTTTGTCCATTGTTCAAATACTCCTTTTCAATTTTTATTTCTTTATTTCGTTTACCTTGTCAACAGGCTTTGCATCGCCTTTGACAATTTCAACATAACCTTTTCTGTGAAGTTCAAGAAATCTGTTTTCTGTCACAGACATTGTCTTGCCCTGTGTTCTGGTCAAGCCAGTTTCAAGGTCAAGGAAGTCTTTTTTGATTTTTACAAGCAACTTTTTCATGTGTCATTCCCCCTTAAGCTGCTGCATCTGTTTTGGGATAGTAGATACGAACAGGCAGCTTGTCAAGGTCACTTTCAATGTCACCATAAGCGGTGAAGGTAGCCTTTACAACACCAGCTTCTTTGTTTTTGGGATCAAGCTGGAAGCCAGACTTGCAAAGTGCCCAGTCGAAAATGACAACAATCTGCTTTGACTTGTCTGCTGTGTAGCCAACAAATCCAAGATTTCCAACATAATCACCTTCAGTGATTGTGTCTTTAATCTGAATGCAGTCAAAGCCTTCAATGTAGTGTTCCGAACCTTCGGGAAGCACTTCGCCAAGCGTGGTCTTTGCAAGAATTTCAGGTGTGATTTCTGCAAAGTTGACTTCTGCTTCGCCAGTGCCGCCAGCCATAAGGGCAAGACCTTTCACAAGTGCCATTGCACCATCAACTTCAACATCAACCACTTCAGGTGTGATTTTGATAGAAGAACCGCCGGAAGTAGCACCAAGAACAGTGCCTTCCCAGCCTGTGCCTTCTGTATAGGTCAAGTTCTTAAACCAAGCACCAGCACCAAAAGGAATGTTTGAAGGTGTTCCCTTTGTCACTCCATGTTTTGCTAAACTCATTTAAAAAACCCCTTTCCATTCTTTAATTTTCAAGGTTATTTGTATTTTTGTCAGGTTTGCTTCACCTGATGGAATAGGAAAAGCATCACCAAAAAAGACAGCGATTGCACCGCTGTCAGTTTGTGAACGCAAGCCAAAAATTTGGTCAAAATGCTCTTTTATTCTCTCTTTTGCTTCTTCAAGCACAATGTATTTGCCACGATGAAAACCAGTCAGAATCATTGAAGCTGTTGTTGCTCCGTCTTCGGTGCTTGCTTCGTCTTCCCGGTATTCTTCACCGACAAAATACATCTTTGGTATTGTTTCAGATGTCCATTCATTGAATTCATAGGGAATTTCAAGGAATTCCATCTGTTCATTAATAAATTTTAAAGCTGACATTGTTTACATTCCTTTCAACGCTTCCTGGATTCTGTTGATGATTGCATTTTTCAGGCTTGTAAAAGCGTGATAAAATGCCCTTGAAGGCTTTTTGCCATGTGTGAAGTGTCCCTCACCCTTTTCATCAACATAATACCAGCCGCCCTTTCTGCCGTTGCCCTTCAAGGCATGTTCGCCTGTTCCAAATTCTTCCCAGATGGCATTTTCAAGCGGATTGCCAATGGTTGCTTCGTGCTTTGCATCGTCAACATAGTGCCGCCAGTTGTTCTTTGTCTGGCTTGTGTCAACTCTTGTGTTCCGCTTTGCAGCAGATTCAAGTTCGCCGGCACATTCTTCAAGAACAGCATTGATTTTGTCATCCATAACATCCATTACTTCAATGCTGAAGTCATGAAATTCAACATCAGCCATTCTGACCGCCAACCTTCCGCAAGTAGATTTCAAGCTGTTCATCCATTTCATCAGGATTGTCAATCAAAAGCACATCATACATATTGCCTTTCAGAATCATCCTTGTGTCACTGTCTGCCAGTGCATAAACTTCTGCATTGAAATCAGTCAAAAACACATGTGTTGATTCCTCAATCTTTGCATTGAATGTTGACCGCTTATTTTCGCCATTCTGCAAGCCTAACCAACCCAACAAGGTGAATTTATCTGTCCAGACATTTTCGGCTTCACCGATGGCATTTTTGCCCTCTGAAGCCTTTGTCTGAACAACACCATAAATATTGCCGCCGATATTAGCCATGTTTAAAACCTCGCCTTCTTGTAGAGGTCAACAGAATTCAAAATGCCCTTTGGATATCCATTGAACATTGATGCACTGTCTTCATATGTCACAGAATGCCTTGACAATGTTTCAGACTTGATGCCGATTTTGTCCCTGTGCTTGATATCCCATTCAAGAAGGCTCAAAGCACAGTCAATGACATCTTCAGGATATACAACTTTTGTCACAAGCACGGCATCTTCTTCCCTTGTTTCTTCTTCCACAGTGAATGTTCTGTCATCACAAGAAGCAATGACAAAAAGACCTTTATTCATCCAAGATTCACTGATTTGTACAGTGTCACCGATTGCAAAAGGTGCTGGAAAGTCGGAAACAAAAAGACCGCCAACGATGTCAGCGGTCAATCTGTATGCCGTGTCATGAAAATTGTTGTTTGTATATCTTCTGATCGTCTGTTCGATTGCTGCCAGCTTAAAGGATAGCTTTTCATCAGTCCACTTTTCAGGAATGTCAATCAGCTTTTTTGCATTGTCAACTGAAATAATCATCAGGGATGCCCCCTTTCATTATTTCTCTTTTGTCTTTAAGATAACAACCTTCGCTTCGTTGGTAAGTGCAGGCATACCATAAGCGGTGCAGATGATGTCATCAGAAACACCGGGTGTTCTCTGGTGTTCAACAAGATTTCCTCTCTTGAGGAAGTATGTCACTGCTGCCATATCGTCTTCGGTTTCTGCATCGTTGTTAAGTTTGATAATAGGGTTGTAATAGATACCATCTTCACACTTGACCTTGTTGGAAACAACAACATCACAGCCAGCAATTCTGCCGATTGCACCGGAAACAAGAAGGTCAGCACCGAACTTGTCATTTGCAATGAAGTCAGGGTCTTTGCGAAGCTGTGACTTCTGCTTGCTGTGAATAAGAATCACTTTGTTGCTGTCTTCTTCTTCGTTGAACATATCAACGCCATCAACAATTGCTGCATACTTTAATACAGCGGTGGAAGCATCGCAAACATTCTTTGAACCATAAAGCACTTCAACTCTGTCATTGTCAAGTTTTTCACTGATAGACAATGCAATCTGATTTGTTGCTGTGCCCATAGGGTTGCCATAGCCGGAAAGCTGTGCTTCGTCTGTAAGCTGTACACCTTTACCGATTTTCTTGATGCCATAAGATGCAGTTGTGAATGCCATCTTTGTTGTGTCAATGGGTGTGCCTTCTTCATAATCTTCAGCAGCACCGATGTAACCCCATTTTGGCACTGTAACAGTAGAACCGGGAACACCTTCAAGGGTGTTGTCTACTTTGATATAGCCTGTCATTACGGCTTTTTTTGCAACCTTTGCATTAATCATGTCTGATACAACTTCAGGATCAAAAACATCGCCGTTTACAAGTGTAGTTGTTTTTGTTAAATCTGCCATTTAAATCATCCTTTCAAATTAGCATATAAAGTCGGGTTTTCTTCCTTCAGTTTCACTCTGGAATCATAACCCATTTTGTTGAATTGTTCTTTTGTGATTGTCGGTTCAGTGTTGTTCTGGTTCGGTAGTTCCAACGGATCGACCCTCAAACCACCCTGTGCCGATTCAAAAAATGTAGGGAATTGTGTCTTCAGTCCGGCAATTTTGTCATCAATACCTTTGATGTGACCATCCTCACCAAGTTCAAGTTCACCTTTTTCTTTCAGCCTATATGTCATATAGTCGACATCTGACACTTTTGCTTCAAGAAGTGAAATCTTGATTTCTGAATCAAGCTGTGCTTGCTTCAACTTTTCCTGAAGGCTTGCAATCTCTGTTTCATAGCTTGCGATCTGCCCCTGTAATTTCTCGCTGTCCTTTGTGCCAGCTTTTAGCTGTTCTATCAGCTTTGTGGCTTCGCCAAGCTGTGCCCCCTGATTGTCAAAATCCCCTTTGAGCTTGTTGTATCTGATGTCAAGATTTTCTTCAGTAGAAGTGAAGATTTTGTTTTGCTTCATTTCCCCTGTGATTGTTTTGATTTGGTCATCAGATAACCCCTGCGACTTCAGAATTTCTTCTAATGTCATATAAATCATTCCTTTCTGTACGCTTTTTTACATGTTCTCGCCATGAATTATCGGAATAGGTGTTTTACATCACCCCTGATGAAATATAAAAAGCACCACCCAAATTTTGCTTTGGAAGGTGCTTAATATCAATTATTCAGTTGCTTCGGCGTTTTCTTCGCCTTCATATTCTTCTGCTTGCGGATATTGTGCATCAATAGCCGTTTGGATGTCTGCAAGGTCATCTTCATTTAGAACACCTTTTTCAAGCCATCCGGCAGCATTCAAAATGATTTGATAGTCAGCCATTTTGCCGACTGCCTTTATAAATCCGCTTTTAACAAAGTCTTTGAGATTAAACATTATACATTCCCCCCTGTGCTTAAAATTGCCGCTTCAAGTGCAGCGAATTTGCCGTCAATAAAATTCTTCGTATCAGCCATATACTCAACCTCTGTATAAGCACCATCGCTGTTGTATATGGTTGTATTTGGATAGTTTGTATGCAGAGCCTTGTATGCTTCGATTTCCTCATCTGTGAGAGGGGTTTCGATGGGTGTTTCCAAAATATACATAAACTCTGGTTGTTCAGCCTCTAATATGTTATTTGCTGTAGCCACATCTGTAAATCGTTCATCATTTACAACAATATTGTTTTGCACGCCATACATCTCATAATTTTCTCTACCAGCATGTTTATAACTATATCTGTTAGAAAGGACAGGAGAAGCTTGACCCTTTAATTGTAACCTTTCGGGCTTGCAGATATAAATAGCAAACGGCTGTCCATTACTGTGCGTACTCACACTATCTATGGTTTTGATGGTGGTTTTATATACCCTCTGCATATACACACCACGCTTAAAATCAACCTCATCACAAGCATACTGTTGTCCGTTCTCATCTGTGTAATTACCACCAGACGATACAGGAACACCTGCCAATCCATTAGGTGTTAAGAGTGTTAAAGTTTGTTCCTTGAAATGTTCATATTCAGTTGCTACAGGGTCTGCTTCGAGTAGGATTTGATTTCGTTCAAATAAGTCTTTGGCAGCTGATACATTTAGTGTATCAGCACCATTATAGATAAGCAGTTTTTCGCCTTCGTTTATTGTTATGGTAAGAGGCGTGGCATTATCGGTTCCAAGAAATAATAAGTGACAAGTCCGAATGATTAAATTATCATCATTTATAATTACTCCATACACATAATCATAATCAGTAATAATTAATTGTTGCAACGAGAAAGTGTAAATACCAGCAGGTAACCTAATTTCGTAACCAATACGCTCATAAGACACACCATTACCACCACGAAACGCTACTGTTTTCAACAACGAAGTATCGTTATTAAACCAATTCTTACCCGTGACATATTCAGTCATACTTCCGCTATCACCAACACTCACAAGTTCTTGTGGATTGTCCGGTGTCGGCTCTGCTGCTTGTGTAGTCTTGCCGAATATTTTCATAGACTGCAAGGGTTTTTCAGTGCTGTCGGTAAGGGATATGAGTTCGCCAGCCTTTTTGTCTACAATATACAGTTTGTCACATTCTGCTTTGACATTGTCGACTTTCGCATTAAGTGCAGCATAATCATCTGTGATGGTTTCAAGGATTTCTGCTCCCTTTTTTTCTATCGCATCAATGATGTTGTCCTTTGTGCCCTCAATTTCTTCTTTGGCGTTTTCTTTTGTTGTGCCGATGGTGGAAAGTGCATCTGATTTTGCGGTTTCAATGTTCTGAACACCTTTATCACTTAAACCAAACAGCCTTTGTTCCCACTGATGAAGCACATCAGCATATTGTGTTGCAATTTTTTCCTTGAAGTTAAAGGTTGCACCAATAGAAATGCCGGTGTGTGGCAGTGTGTGCCAGCTATAAACAAGCACATCGCCATCATAGCATTCAAATTCAATTAAGAAGGACAGTGCTCCCGGTTCTTTCGTTGCATTTTCCGAAATAAGCCAAGAGCAAATTACCTTTTCCGCATCGTCAGGATCAATCCGCAAGTCATTCATTTCATATGGCGGTTCGCCTGAATCTGGCTTTGTCGGGTTTACATAGTGCAAATATGCTTTTGCACTCTCTGCCATGTCATGCCCTTCAATATATCTGGGAAGCGAAAATGTAAAGCGTTCCGAATTGTGGTCACCTTGCATCAAGACAATTTTGTTTGGTGTTTTGTTTATAATCTGCCTTGTTATCGGGTTGACCTCAAAAAAGGCATCACAGTCTTTGATTTTCTCATTGTGAGCCATTCAAAACACCCCCCTTAATACTTATAGCCGATGATTTTGACAGGTTTCAATCTGTCATTATCTCGGCGTGAATCAGTAGTGCCCGGATGTCCGGCATCACCAAAAGTGACACCAGCATCATCGAATGAATATTCCCTACTGTTTATTGAAGTAGAATTGGAATAATCGGTTTCATGCACTTCATAAGTCTGACCCTTCAATGAAGATGTCCACTCTGAAAGTGTTCCATTTTTGAATACAATGCAAATTCTTTTGTATTCGCTCAAATCAAGTTCAACTGTCTGTGCAGCAAATTCTTCTGTAAGTGCTGGATTTTCCCAAAGCACAGTGCCATTCATGCTTTCAAGCAAATCAACCTTATATTTTGCATAATCATCTTCAAGTGCTTTGGTTTTCGCTGCATAGTCAGCATCCATTGTTTCTTTGTAGGCATTGAAAAGCGGTGCAGTCTTGCTGTCCATTGCCGCCAGATACTGCTGATACATGTCCATTGTCGGTTTTAATGTAATTGCTCCGGGCGTTGCACCCTTTACAATGTTATATTTTGCAATAGATGATGTTTTTGCCATTTCGCCATCGTTTGCAATGCCCCTGATGCCGATTTCCAAAGTGCCCTGATGCTGAAGCACTTCTGACGGAATAACACAAACATATTCTGTTGCGGTCTTTGCCACCATCAACTTTTCAACTGGTTCTGTGTATTCTTTGGTTTCAAATGTTGCACTGAAATTGGAATATGCTGCCCATCCTTCATCAACTGTGACATGCAATTCCGCTGAATTTATGTTTCCGGCTGCAAGTGTCACTTTTTCCGACACAATCAGCTTTTCACCATATGTGTGCAGCTTAATTTCTGTCATGTATTCACATCCTTTTCGTTATTTGGTTATGAGAAAAGGGCATGGCTTTGTGTGCCATACCCTTATTTGTGCATAAAAAAAGCACCTTGCATGGTTGCAAAGTGCTTTTATTAGATAATTTTGTTTATTTCTTCAATTGCTTCTTTCCACAGACTTTTGTTTTGGTGGTTCGGTTCTGTTTTAAGAAGATGTTCACATTCTTTTTTTACATCACAAAAGAAAGCGAAATACTCTTTTTTGAATCCGTCTTCAAGCGGATGTTTTTGCAAAAGTTTGTAGCTTCTTATTTGCTCAAAAGGGAAATATTCCGCATCTTCTTTCAAGTGTGCAATCATTGATTTTGTCATATTATAAGCCATTATTTTTCACCACCACATCCAAAACAAGTCTGTGTTTAACTCCAAACAATCCTTTGTATGATTCTTTACCAACACCAACTATTTCATAGGTCAAACCATCGTGGAACAACACTTCACTTTCTCTTTTATTGCTTGTAACAAACATATGTGTTCCTTTTGGACAATGCAACCGGACATGTATATCCCTGTCGGCTAAAACATTTTCACCATAACTTGCTGACACGATGGATTTTTCAATCTTGTCTTTGCCTATAAGGTGTTTTTTTACGAAGTCAACAGCATCATCAATCAAATCTTCACGATGTTTATTGAAAAAGCCGTTGTATTCGCTCAAATAGTCACTGTCAACAAATCTGTCAAGAATAACATCCCGATCAGTGACATTTTCTTTGCACAGTTTTCTGATTGTTGCCAGTGTTTTCTTGTCATCATCATCAAACAAATCTTCTTTGCCACTTCTCATTTCTGAATTGAATGCCCAACCACGATGCGAGCGAACATAACCGCCATTGCTTCAATCTGCTTTTGTGTGTTTATAGATTTGTTTGTATTCTTCTTTTGTGCTAACACCACATTGTTTCTTCCATTCAGCAAATTCAGAATCGGAAATGTGCTTGTAGTTGCTCAAATCATAGGCATCAGCAACACTGTGATTTTCAAGTGGTATTATATCATCTTTTACAGTATTTGGCAACACCTTTTGAACATTGTTTTTGTCGCTTGTTGTTTTTGTTGCCTTTACACTCTTATTGAATATGGGATTATTTTCAACCAACTTTGTATAGTGGTTGTATTCCCTTGTGTCCATCTTGTCCAGAACCTTTTGAAAATCCCTTGTCTTGTACTTTTCTTCCATTGACTGCACATAATTCATATATTGCTTGTTCTCTTTGGAAAAGAAGCCTTTTTTGAATTCTGCATAGTCTTCTGGACTGTCAAAGGTTTCAAGCTGTTTGGTGAAGTTGTTCATCTTTGAGAAGCCGCCTTTGACTGCCCATCTTGCACGCTGAAGCAATGCACAACGGCAATGAATGACTTCGGCAGCACCACCGGAAGGATCGCCCGGAAACATTAAGCCATTGTCAAACTTTTCATCAAGTTCTTTGATTTGTCCGTCAATATTAATGTGTGAAGTTCTTGCCTTGCCGTCAAGTGTGGCATCCCACTGCTTGACAACATCAGCACCCCTGTCTTTTGCATTGTAGCAAGCATCCATTCCAGCCTGACACTGTATTCTGTGTCCTTCTGTTCGTGCTATCCTCATTGCATTGTACAATGAACCGCCTTTGTTCTTATACTGACCAACCATCTTTGTTGACAACTGCTGTGCAATCTGTGCAAAAGTCATATTGGATGCAATTCCTCTGCTGACTTGTGCTGTGATGTGCTTTTTCAGCATTGCCACATCTTCCCCAAGATGCTTATATAAACCACTGCTGATTTTTGAATCAAGCTGCACCGCTCTGACCATTGCTTCTTGATCCAAAGGGAAGGCAAGCGGAATGCCTTGCCCCTGCATATCGTATAATGTGCCGACAAAGCCGTCTTCATAGCATTTATTGAGATAATCAGCAACAGTTGTGTATGAATTTTCATGCATATTGTCAAGAATGTCGCTGACTTGCTTTTTCAGGCTGTCTTGATATTGCTTTTGATACACTTTTGACTGAATTCTTGACTTCAGAACAGCTTTTTCCGCTTCATCCTCAACATCGTCATATATAGATGTCAATTCTTCTATTTCCTTGTACAACTTTTCTGATTTTGCAGTCACATCCTTCAATGACTGATTGTATACTTGTGTCAGTCGCTTGATGACCGCTTCTTCGTTGTTCAGAAATTGTTGCTGCACAAGTTTCTGTCTTTTATTCAAGGCATTTCACCGCCTTATTCTGCCCCAGATTCAACGATTTCTTCTTCTGTGGGTGTTTCTATAGGTTCAGTCGGTTCTACTGATTCAAGGGCAGTTTTTGCCGCCTGAAGGTCTTGTTCTTCTTGCATCTTTTTGACCTGACTTTGTATTTCTTCAAAATCCCAGTCCATAACTTCACAGATTGCTTTCAAGGTCTGTTCCTCACCAACAGAAGCGGCAATGTTCAAGATGGTTGTTGTCTGCACTTGCTGTGTGTCGGCTTTCACCTTCTCATTTGCAATGTTTTCTGTGTCATTGGTAAGGGTAGATCTTTCAAACTTGATTTCAACATCCTTCATCTGATAATCAGTGCCGTTTTCTGTGTTGATTTCATCCAGAACAACTTTGATGATGTCCTTCAACAGCTTTTTCAGCCTGATTTCCAGCTTGTCTGCTTTCATATCGAGAAGGGCATATGCAGCCTTGATTGCAAGGTTTGTTGTTGCTGTTGTGTCTTTCAGTCCGGCTGTGTTCAATCCCATGCCAAAGCGGTAAATGTTCTTTTCATCATCTGCCGCCTTTGCTTGTCTTGCTTCATAGGGAATGTCAACTGTCTTGACATCAATGCCACCTTCAGCATCCACACCGACAACCTTTTTTGTTTTCAAGTTCGTCTGTAACTTGTCAAGGTTGTCACCGGGGAAGCCTTTCACAACATGAAGTGGTGTGTCAAAGTCTGTCAGGTTGTTTGACAAGCCGCACTGCATCATATCATAGTCATCAATTAGTGACTTGATAGGATTTAACCCGCTGATCTGCTTTCTGTTCAAGTCAAGCCGCCAGAATGGTATATATCCAAAGGAATCTTTGAACTTTTCCCCGGTCTTTTCGTCTGTATATATCACATGTGGTCTTGGGTTGATTTCCTCATCTGCATCCTTTTCGATGTCGCCTTCGCCAACTTGTTCATAATAGGTGACATCTGATTCAGACCATACCTGAATTTTCTTGATTTGCTTGCCTTCTTCGTTTGTTCTGTCTACATACCAATACAAAACATACTTGCAGCCATCGTCTGTGTCTCTCTCTCTGACTTCTACAACACCCATACTATCAGCACATTTGAACACAAGCCTGTTTTCTGCCCCCTTAAAGCCATAAATGTATTCAAAGCCTTTGTTGTATGTTCCAGTCAACAATTCGCTTATTTCTGCCCAAAATTCATCACCAAAGTATGTTTCAAGATGTTCTTTCAATCCTTGTGCATTGTCCTTTGCACGAATAGGGCACTTGTCAAATGACAACATGTGTGCTGATAGCTGGTCACTTAGTTCAGTAAAGAAGGGATGACAAATTTTGTTGTTCGCTCTATATTTATCTTCAACCAGCTTGCCATCATTGTTGAAATAGAAAAAGCGACAATTCAGAATGTCATGCTTTGCTTCATAGTATCTTTGACCTTCAGCAGCTTGCATCTTCTTTGTAGACACTTTGTCATTGTCAATCAAACACTTTATTTGTGTAGGTGATAAACCGCTCATATGTTTACCCTTTCTTTTGCCCATATATCAATGCAGTGACAGCCAGCACCATTTTGTGACTGCCGATTGCAACCACTAACGAAGGAGATGATGACAGGAAAACCACACTGCCGCCCAAACAGTGTGCAAAACTGCTGGTGCTGTGCTGCTGCTTGATGTATTCATTTATTCTGCTGTGACAATCTTTTTTGAAGTGAACTCCGTTGTCACTCGTATTGTCGGCATTTGTTGGCATTCCATATCAATGACAATTTGCCTGTCCATAGACAAATCATAGCCGTCAATGATTTTTTCTGCATTGTCCATGATGGTTTCACAGCATGCCTTCAACTGTGCAATTCTCGTTTCTTTTGAAAAAAATTTTCTTAATGCCATAACATAACCGCCTTTCTATCACACAAGCCATTCTTTCTGCTTTCGCCAGCCTTCAATTCCATAACGAAGGGCAGCCATTGCATCATCCATAATTGGAACAGGGTCATCAAGATATTCCCCTGATCTTTCGTCTTTCTTCCACTTCCACTGTTGCAACTCTTTTATTGTATTGACACAATGCGGATGCACAAATATTTTTCGTTGAATTACTTTGTTTTTGCTGACAATACCTTTCAGCCAGTCAATTTGTGCCTTGACCGAACCATTTGAACCGCCTTTGTCAACACCCTTTGCCATATAATAACCGGCAGACTTCCATGTTTTGATTCTGTCCGGCTCTGCTGAATCACACCACATTCTTTTATTTGTTGGAAATGCCTTTTGTATAGCAAGTGGAATGATTTCAGCTGTTTCCTTTTCATGAACATATATTTCATCAAGGATATAGATGTTGTCATCCTTTATGCCCAGCAACAGAATTGCATTTGCATGGTTGAAGCCGAAGTCCTGACCGATTGCAATATCGTCATAATCAGCCAAATTTTGCGATATGTCGGCAATATCCCAGTTGTGCAGTATAAGACCGCCAATTTCGCCCCATTCGCCAAGACCATATATTCTGTACCCCTCTGGGTCAACCTCTTTTCTTCGCTCCATTCTGGCATGATATGCTGCATCAATGAAGCGGTTGTCCAAATATGTTGAATGATGTGTCAAAACATTATCATCAGGAAAATCAAAAAACACCTTCTTGATCCAGTGGTTTTTGTTCACTGGGTTAAAGGTGCACCGAATTTGATAAAACTGTCCTTGTGGCAATTCGCCACGAAGTCGGTCATCTATTATTTCAAAGTCAGCCTGTGTGATTTCTGTTGCTTCTTCAATCCATACATCTGTCAGCTTGCCTTTTTGAAAGGTGATTGACTTCAGCTTTTCCCTTTGCTTTTCGTCATTTACACCCCTGAAAATGATTTGATTTCCATTTGCTCTGCACTCTATCATCAAGGGTGACTGCTTGATTTTCCAGTATGCATCAGCCTTGTCACCAAACATGCGATATATAGCACCAGTCAATTCAGCATAGGTGCTATCCCTGTTTGTAATGTCTGACTTTCTGACACACATCAAATTTCTGCCGGGATCAGAAAGAAGCCGCAACACATAATTTGTTGCAGCATCAACACTCTTGCCACTTCCGGCAGAACCTTTTTCAATGACATACCTCAACTTGCTTCTGTTGACTTCCTTGAAGCAAGGGTTCATCTGTACATTTATATTCACAGGGCATCAGCTTCCTTGAACGCTTCAAGAAGTTTTGGAAATTGCACTGCAAACCAGTCAATAATTGTTTCATCGTGTCCCCATTCTTCGTGCTTAAAGTTATGATGAAGACCGCTTTCAAACAAAAAGGCATGAATTATCTCATGTCTGATGCACTGCTTTTGATAGATGTCAAAATTGTCAAGCTGGTTTGTATCAGGCTTTGTTGTGACAACTATTCTTTTGCTTGTCTTGTCACAATAGCCATCACAATCTTGCAACCATTTTTCATCTTTTTTTGAAATCATTTCAAGAGTGTATTCAACGCCTAAAACATTTATTTTTTTCATTTTTCATCACCATAATCAACAACAACTTTCAGTTCCATGTCCATTTGCTGTTCAACCTTTTCTGTAAATAGCATGTGAACCTTGCCAAGCAATTCAGCAGCTTTCAAGGCTTCCTTTTCGTCAGGCGGTTTCACCATGACTTCATCTGCCCCAAATTCATTCCTTGCCAACACGCTTGCTTCGCTTTCTTTCCGCATAACAGAAGTTAAATATTTTAGAACTTCATTTGCATCTGCAATGGCTTTGTCTTCAATTTCAGTCGCTTTTTCTTTTATAAGGTCATACAGATCCGGTTTGAATTTTGATTTGCTCTTGCGTATTTTTGCGTTTTCTTCTTCGTTTGGGTTTATCCATCTGCTTGCATCAACCGCTGTTTTTTCGCTGTACCCTGATTGAAGTGCCGCTTGATATGCATTGCATTCGCACTCAAAATATTTAATTGCAAAAAGTTTTTCCCGGTCATTCAATGCCATCGTGCAACACTCCTTTCCACAAATAAAAAAGCACCCAGCAGGAGTGCCAGATGCTTTTGTTTTTGTTTTATGGACTTTGTCCATTATAATCATAGCAGAAAAAATTAGTCACATGTCATACAAATTAGTCACAGAACATACAAATTAGTCACAGTCTGCACCCCTTAAACCTTTTTTACACTCTTTTCTCACTTCATCCACAGCGGCATATTCAATGTGACATCTGCACATAGGATGCATCGTGTCCGGGAATCCGGTCAGCCTGTTGTCTGCTGTATATGAAACGCATTCATATGTTTGAACATGTTTTCCAAACAAGGGAAGCTGTTTCATCAATTCCCTGAAGGCATGAAACAGATCAGCAACGGCACAACAGGTCAGCTTGTCTTTGAATTCTCTATTCATGCATGTTTTGCACTGTTTCATTGTTGCCATCATTCAACAACCTTTCTTTTTCCATAACCGCAATAAAAGTCGGCATTGTGATTGATGAATTGCAAGGTCTGTTTTTCGATATAACACAACGGACAATCAAACCTGTTTTCTTTTTCGCAATCCTTGCACCTTACCACTTCCACGAAGTCTGCTTTGTTTTTGAAGTGCGGACAATCTTCATTATACGGAAAGAATGTAAATGTATCATCAGGTGCTAAATCCATTTCAGCTTTGCACATTTCATAGTGAATACATTTCTCACATATTGCCTCTGCCATCACCCCTCACCGCCTTTCCTTTCACAAAAATCACACACAAGTTCAAAAAGCTTACCAAGGCATTCTGCACACAAATCAGCAGTTGTCCAATTGCTTCTGGACAAATCAATTATTATATCATCATAATCAATCATAGTGTCCAATACTTTTCCGCAATGGTCACAATATTTTTCGCTTTTTTTCGTCTCAATCTCATATTCTGTCTGCCCCACCTTAACAGGCGTTTTTGTTCCAATGCCGTTGTCAAGAAGGTGGTCGGCGATTTTTTTAATAAAATTCTTATTGCTACTATCCCAATATATCGCACCCTCGCTTTTTTCAAGCACCTCCACCAACCTCTTACGCTCTGCTTCTCTGTTCATTCTGTTTCACTCCTTAAAATCGTTTTTATTGGCAAATTCTCTGTTCTGCAATATCGCAATACTCTTTTGAAATCTCAAATCCTATGAAATTGCGATTATTTAACTTTGCCATTTTTGCTGTTGTACCACTTCCTATAAAACAATCAAGTACAATATCACCCTCATTGCTCCAACTTAATATATGGTCGTTTGCTAATTGTTCGGGAAACTCTGCCGGATGCCCGTGGTTCTTTTGTAAAAAAGGTAACTCCCACACATTATTCCTTCTTTTATATTCGGGTTGAACATAAATTCGTGGATCTACCTCTACACTGCCGTCAGGTTGCTTGCGATAACTCTTTCTTGTTTTTCCTTTACACTTTGCAGGCACATCTTTGATTAAATTTATTGTTTTAGGCTTACCTTTGCTAAAAATAAACATATATTCAAAAGTTTGTTTATAACAATAATTACTGCCTAAATTATATCTGTCGGGTTTGTACCATATCATTGTATCGTGCAAATTAAAGCCACATTCTTTGAAGAATAATGCTTGTTTGAATGATGTGCCTGTTTCACTACCTTTTATCGTAGCATCGCTTATCACCCAAACAACCACACCACCTTGTTTTGTCACTCTATATAATTCTTTCGCTGTTGTTTCAAAATCCCATTCAAAACCTTTGTATGTTCTTAAATTGTCATAAGGGGGTGATGTTACAGTTAAATCTATGTAGTTGTCTGGTAGTGTTTTCATTCCCTCAACGCAATCCATATTGTAGATTTTGTTAAGTTCCAGTTTTTCTGCAATCATTTATAGCACCGCCTTTCTTCTTCATTCCTTTCCACAGTCTTTATAACCTCGTTATCTGTCATTTTTTACACTCCCTTCAATAGCTTTTTTCGCTGTCGGATCAGCTTTTGTCCGATTGTAGAAGGTGTTGACAAATTCGCCATATTGTTCGGCAATTTTCTTTTCGTCTTCTGCCATTTTCTTTTTTGCCAATACCCTTGCTTCGTCCCTGAATCGGTCAAGTGTTTCAAAGTCAATCAGATTGTTTGCAATGATGTGTTTTTTCAACAAGCAAAGTTCATTGTATGTATCATCTTTTCTTCTTTCGGCTTCAGTTGAACTGTGGCAGATTTGAACCATCATTTTGTGAAGGTGTTTCATCTGCTGAAGAATCAGAGGTCTTGTCTGACCATTTACCCGATGTGACCGCTTGACCAGTGCATTATATTCCTCTTGCATTGCAGCCAACAGTGTGTTATCGGTCATGATGGTTGCACCGCATTTTTTGCATTTAATCAGCTTCATTTTGCACGCCTCTTTCATCAAGTATCTTTTCAACATCCTTCAATGCTCTGCCATGCAGTGTTGTTGCCCATGAATAACTATTGCCATACATTGCAGCAACTTCATCCAATGTGAAGCCTTGCACATATACCTTGTGCAGAAGATCATATTTTTCGGTTTCAAGGCTTTCAATTGTTTCAATGATGTTTTTCCTTGTGTCAATCAAATTGTCGATGTCGGCATTGATTTCTGCCTGTAAATCAACATACTTGACTATTGCATCAGCCATCTTCTGTTGGCTTCCGGTGCTTTGCACCTTGTCCATCTGCTGAACAACACCATTGATTTTGACATCAGTGCCACCGGAAGTGACACCAAGTGCAACACATTTCCAGTGTTCAACTTCAGCAACTTTGTTTTCGATCAGTGCATTGATTTTTTTAATCTGCCCAAGAAATTCTCTTGCTTTTATCGGTTTCATAGTTCCAGCCCCTTACAGCACAATAGTTATGACTTTTAATACAATCATTCCAAGAACAGAAATGCCAAAGCACATGGCATATGTATCTCTTTTGTCCTTTGCACATTCGTTTATAGTGAAAATGCCAAACAATGCCGCCATAACTCCTAAAAATAAAACCATTTCATTCATCCTTTCTATAATCCAAGTTTTTCTTTTATATCAAAATATGTATCTCTTACATTCTGCCGCCTTCTGCTGTTCCCGGTGACTTCAACAGGGAAGCATCTTTCAAGAATTCTGTCATATATTCTTGAATATCCAACTTCTTGCGGCTTTTTGATTTCATCCATTGACAGATTTGTTGTGATTATGAAGGGAAGCCCTGACCTATATCGACTGTCAATGATATTGAAGACCATTTCTTGCATATACTCTGATTTTCTTTCTGCACCCAAGTCATCAAGGATCAGAAGGGAATATCTGTTCAAATCGTTGATGAACTCTTGCTTCCCTTCAAACATTCCTTGAATCTTATTTGTCAGGCTTGCAAAGTTCGTCATTAATACCTTGTAGCCTTCATCAATCAAACTGTTTGCAATAGCTGCTGCAAAATATGTTTTGCCTGTTCCAACTGTTCCATATAGCAGCAAGCCTTTTCCGGTCTTTCTGAATTCAGTGAAATTCTTCACATAGTTTTGCATTGCTTCAGACAGCTTTGCATTGTTTCCGTCGTCGTTTGCAAAAGTCCACTGTGCCATGTTGGTTTCTGAAAAGCAGATTTTTCTGTTTCTTTCGTTTTCTTCAAGCACTTTTCTGTGTTCGATTGC